>JAABUP010000745.1_pt1 | contig 70083 bp, 65 predicted proteins | sample 5559201 | NCBI WGS metagenome assembly JAABUP01 (sample SAMN10711887, study PRJNA513373) | rock metagenome | isolation source: Antarctica rocks | place: Antarctica | reverse complement strand
TGCGTTCGGTAAAATGATCCTGCATGGTCGGCCTCCGGTGGTTTGGTGGGTGGTACTTCCATTCTACCAGAGGCTCGACTGTGCGCCCAAACCGCAAAAACCAGAAACGCAACTTAGGTTACTGTTAATGTCTGACCTGGCTGTATTTGGTCTGTGCTGTTATTGTCAGGAGCCTTAGGAGGCTTGCTGTAGTTGCTTGTCGGCGAGTAACCGAAGTTGCCCGTATGCCCTACCGTCAAGCCTATGTCTATCTCGGTCGCACCAAGCGTTTTATCTCGGCAAAAACCACCTGAATATACGTCATAGGCATCCCCTGTGCTGTAGTCCAGAACAAGGCTGACGCTGTCTGGCGAGGTGGAAGGCAACGTGATCTGCCCACTCAGCGCGTCGTAATACCCGCCGGTCGTTGAGCGTCCGGTTAGTGGGTTATAAGTCCGTCCTGCTCGGTACAAGCCGTCGTTCCCGCCGCCGGTGAAGCCTGCGGAAGGTGGGGCTGTGTTCTCGGCAACTGTTACGGGGAGCGACAGTTCGTCACCCATAATGTCTGTTCCGGTAAATGGGGCCATCGGTGGGGAAAGAAGTTGAAGACTACCAGATGGAGTAATCCTGTATTGAGGAATAGTGGTGCCGCCTAGAGCGTAGACGGCAACAGATGCGGTCGTTGTTGTAGGCACCGAGCTAGCGGGCTTCCCATGCGAAGGCATCTTGTTAAAAACAAGCAACAACGCGACGGGCCAGAATAGAAGCCCCGTTCTCAAGGTTAGCAATTTAACCCTTTCGATACCCAAATCCGAAATGGGCGCTCAGGCGTCTGTAGGCAAGGGTCAGTTCCGCGTCCGTGTAGTTCCAAGGCTCTAGGGAGGGTCTGTGCCGTCTGATTCTGTCCATCACTGCCGGGATGCCGATGTCTACGCCTGTCTTCTCGGCAAGGCGGATCAGGGCGATGTCACACACCCGGTAATAATATGTCATAGGCAACGACATGGGTGCCATCGGATGCGTCCGCCGGTACTGAGCCGCGGCTTGTCCGGGCGGAATGAACAGCACAGGGGGTGCGGCAGAAATGGTGAGGCCTGATTTGGTGTACCGCTTGTCCAGGAGCAGGGGAACAAGGCTTTTCAGCGTGGTCTGATTATCTACAAACTTCAGCTTACCGAGCAGTGTTGGGAGCAGGCTGATGTCGCCCTGTTTGATGGTCGCTCGAACCCGACTTATGGCATCAGGCTGACCGAGTTCGGAGAGGGCTAAGTCGATGGTCAAAGCACCTGCTGTGTTTGGCGTCTGTCCATTCGTGCCGGCCCTAGTATAACCTTGACGCAGCTTCATCAAGTCATGGACAACATCTGCGTCATGGGGGAAAGAAGTGAGTAGGAGAACAACATCGCTGGACTGGTATTGGTTTGACAGCAGCAGGAGGTTGGCTTTCAGTTTGTCCCCACCTGCCTGTCTTAGCAGCAACTTGTCAAAGTTCTCATACAGCGCATTTGTGGCACGAACACCGACAGAGGGGTCCACAACCAGCGTTGTTAAGACGTTGACAGCCTCTAGGTTATGGGCAGCGGCGGCTACCTCGACAACCGCTATTTGCACAACCTCATTAGGGTCGGCGATATACTTCTCGAAGTATGGAAGTGCCTGTTCAGCCCGTGAGTTGTTCCTAAAAGCGAGGGCGGGTCCCAGATCGTCTTGCCTTGCTGCTGTGATGGCTGTAGCCACCTGTTTTTCCAAGTCGCCTGCCGGCAACGGGTCAGCGGAAACAGGATCAGAAACCAGCCACAAGCCAGCCAATAGATATAAAGGAACAATTGCTGTGTTATGCCGCATCAGATGTTACTCATTATTGGGCCGGAGGAAAAGGGTTGGCTGTTTTGGCTTCGTCGTAGTGAATGCGAGGAGTCCATGTAAGGCCCCAAGAATTGTCGGTGTATTGAAAAGGCTTCATCCCCGAAACATCATGCGTCATAAGATAATCAGGGTCACGATCAGGATAATCGCCGACGATTTGTAAATCGTGACCCAACTCATGCGCGAGAATCTTTCCTTCGGCAGAGGGAGTCAATCTCGCTTTACTGTCGCCTTGCATAAAGGAATCGCTGATCAGCGTCAATTGGAGAACACGGTCTTCGTCATGGTGTGCTGTGAGGCCCGGATTACCGCCCGTTATTCCCCAGACAAAATATACGTTTATTTCCTTGGCGACCGTCTTGTTTCCGTCCCAACTGTCTACGGTGGAAGTATCAACAGAGTCGCCCAAATTAGTTGAATACTTGACTGAGTCTACTGTGCCCTTCTCGAAAAACACGTTTGCCTGCTTATTCCAGATGCTGTTCGCCGTCGCCACCATCGCATCTACATCTGCGGCAGTCCTAGAGGTCGAATGAGCTGGGTGCGTGGCATCTGCCGTATCTGACATAAAGTGGAAGTCTATGGTGACATCCTCCCGCCCGAGAACCGCCACTTTGAGATGGGCAAGGGCTGGAGAACCTGCCGCACCAACTACATCCAGGCCAGTTTCGCCTACTTTGACGCCCGTGAATAGCAATCCTTCCTCCGCATAAGACGCCGTCGTCGGGGAGACTGTGTACAATCCCGCCCCCGAACTAGAAGGCTGAAAATGAATCTGATTCGGGCTAGGCTTAGGGTTGATTTCAGCGAAGATGCTGGTCAGGTTGCCGTGATATGGGTTAGGGTTTGGGTCGAAAGGCACAATCAGTCCAGGCACCGGAATAATAAGATCGTGCTTAACTGTGGGCATATCAGTGCTATTCGGAAGCGTAACGTCTAAGCCGGAGGCAGGTGCCGCTTCCTTGAACACCACGGTCGTACCGGCTGCCACTGGGACTCCCTTGAATGTCGTTGCAGGAGCGCCGGCGGCACTGGGACTCATTGCCACGCGAGGCGAAGCGGCGCTTGGAGTGGCGGTAGGGGGCGCGAGGTCGCCCGCGCTGCCGCCGATGTAGCCATCGCCCGTGTAGGTGCCGACATCGGCGTTTGTGGTGTCGTCGTGGTAGGTCAGCGTCGCCGTGACCTTGATGATGTAGTAGCCTACGTCGTCGAAACTGCCCGTGAAGATGGTTGACGAGTCACCCTCGGCCCAGGAGATGCTATAGCCGCTCCCGTAGGTCGTGAAACTGCCGGATGTGCCGTCCTTCGACTGGTAGACGCCCGTCGTGTCCCAGGCCCAGTGCTCGCTGATGCTGTCGCCATTGGAAGACTGGTAGGGGTTGTCTACCGTGGTGGTAACCGTGGAGTTGATCGGCTGTTGAACCCCGGCGGGGTTTGGCTGCCAACTATTGGTGTGGACGTTCACGACGGTCTTGGGGCCGTACTGGAACAGGGTGCAGCCGTCGATGTCAGGCGGGATGCCGTTGGCGGCGTCCGCGACGGTATAAATGACGTTGCTGTAGTCAATCTGAACCGTGTGCGTACCGGGCGTGAGCGTTACCGGAAGCTCGTGCAGGGAATTGGGCAGATCCGGCAGGGCTTGGGGCTTGTCCCTGGCGCTCCACACCTTCACCCCATCCACCGTCACGTCGCAGCCGTCGTCGGAGAAGATGGCGAGCTTGGTCATCGTTGCGTCCGCCGTCACACTCCCGGAGAGCGTCGCGTGGAACGGCAGCGTGGCCGGGTCGGGTGCATTGCCCCAGACGGGGCCGGTCCCGGACTCGGTCTTGGCCTGGGCCTGTACGTCCGCGAACGACTTGCCGGGCATCGTTTCCAGCGGCAGCGGCAAGGGATCGGCCAGGGCCGGGAGGCTCAGGCCGAGCAGCAGGAACAGGCTAAAGCGAAGAATGATGACCATGAAAACTGTCCTCGAATCGGCTAATGCTTGACGAAGTGCTTATGTCCGGCGGGATGCCGGGGTGCGCGCCCGGCCTGCCGTTTGTTTTCCCGCTGCAACTCTTGATCATCCAATTTCATCTGCAAGTCGGGCAGGGAAGCCGTGCCGCCGCTCATGCCGGGCGACTGGACCGCGTTCAGCGCGTCCATCGCCGGCTGATACTGGCCCCGGTGCGCGTAGACCGCCGCGAACTGGAGGCTGACCCAATCCGAGAGGTTCTCGTCACCCTGGGCCTCCCGGCGCAGCAGCCGCAGCACGGCAAGCTGCCGGTCTTCCTGCCCGGCCTGCTGGTACGCGCCGAACGCGGCTTTGAGCAGGTGCCGGCGTCCGTCATAGAGGGCGGGATCGGGGGAGGCGAAGCGCAGGGAGGCCAACAGGAAGCCGTCAAAAAGACGCGCGGCCAGGACGCGGTCTTGGGTCTGGGTGAGGATAAGCAGGGCAGCGTCGTAGGCGTCCCCGATGCCGGAACGCTTCTCGGAAAGCAGGGGCCGTTGAAGCTCCGCCTGTGCGCGGGTGAGCAGGGGTAGGATTTTGTTGTAAGGCGGCTGGGATGCTCTGGGAGCGAGTTGAGCCAGCACGTCGGTGCGCGTCCGGCGGGCGGTTGCCAGCCAGGGTTCGGCCAGTGGCGGCGCAGTGTGCGGCTTCGGTGCGGCCTGCGCCGCCGAGCACGTCAAGGCAAGAAGGCAGAAAACGCTGACGTTGCGAGGTCGCATAAAGCCGCTGCTATTCCTAGCTCGGACAAAACCGATAGAAGAGAAAACGCTGTTTCGCTTGCCATGATACACAAGACGCGCGGAAAAGTCAAGCGGCTTAGCCGAAATTTAACGCAGCGCAGGCCGTGTCTGACCGGAGCGGGTTCGCGCGCCCGATTCCCGCACTTCTCCCAGTGAGCCTTTTCCCCCCCAGCGGCATAATTACAACCAGATGGTCTCCGCCCCCGATCAAGGCAAACCGGCCGCAAGGCCGGGACGCAAAGCCGCGGGTCTCTCCACCCCTCCGACAGGCGGGAACGGGGAGACAGCCGGGCTGCCGAAAGGGCGACACGCTTGTCGGGTCGGACGCCACGTAAACCACATCCTCGCGATTGACAAAGGCAAACCGGGCGAAAGCCCGCGACGCAAAGCCACGGGCCTTCTCTTCGCTCTCCCGGAAGATGGCCGCCGGGCCGCCAAGCTGCGACAAAGACGAGGGAATCCGACCATGACCCGCCCACCAATGGGACTGACAAAAACACAGACAAAAACACAGACAAGAGCGCCGAGGGCCGCCGCCCTGGCCGCCCTGCTCCTCGGCCTCGGCGGCACACTCGCCGCCGCGCCGGCCCGCGCGGACTCGTCCGCCCAGGCCGACTCATTTCTCGCCGCGACGCTGGCCTCCCGGCCCGCGTCGGGCTGGTCCTCGGTCATCCTCAAGGTGACCGGCGATCTCACCCCCGCCCAGGAGGCCACGCTGCACGCCTTGGGCGTGGACGTCACGCGCCATCTGGGCTTCATCGGCTCGGTGGCGGCGACCGTGCCTTCCCGCAACCTCGCCCGCGTCGCCGCCCTGCCGTTCGTGACCCATCTGTCGTCGGACGGCGCGGTCAGGAAGTGCGACGACTTCACCGAGAAGTCTTCGGGAGAAGCCGCCACCTTTTCGCAGTACGGGCTGACCGGCAAGGGCGTGATCGCCGCCGTGCTGGACAGCGGAGTCGCCTCCAACGCCGACCTCAGCGGGCGGGTGTACAGCACGGTCAGCTTCGTGTCGGGCGACTCGTCCACGGCGGACGGGTGCGGGCACGGCACCCACGTCGCGGGCATCCTCGCCGGCAGCGGGGCGTCGTCCACGGGGCTGGGCTACAAGCACAGCTTCCACGGGATCGCCCGCGGGGCATATGTCGCAAGCGTCCGTGTGCTGGACTCGCACGGGATGGGCACGGTCAGTTCGGTCCTGGCCGGCATCCAGTACGTGGTCCAGATCAAGAACCAGTACAAGTACACCCACCCGGTCGTCATGAACCTGTCGCTCGGCCACCCGGTCGGTGAGAGCTACAAGACCGATCCGCTCTGCCAGGGCGTCGAGGCCGCCTGGAAGGCCGGCATCGTCGTCGTCTGCGCCGCAGGCAACAGCGGGCGGGCCAGCGCGTCGAACACGGCGGGTGCCGCCAACGAGGGCTGGGGCACGGCTTACGGAAGCATCCAGTCGCCCGGCAACGACCCCTACGTCATCACCGTCGGCGCGGCCAAGAGCATCGACGGCGTCCGCGCCCACGACCGCGTCGCCACCTACTCCAGCCGCGGGCCGTCCCGCCTGGACCTGATTATGAAACCGGACATCCTCGCGCCCGGCAACAAGGTCATCTCGCTGGACGCCCCCGGCAGCTTCCTGGCGACCCAGTACGCCGCCCAGGACAACGTGCCGCTGTCCTACTACGGCCCCACCGGCTCGACAGGGATGTCCAGCAGCTACCTGCAACTCTCGGGGACGTCAATGGCCGCGCCCGTCGTCGCCGGGGCCGCCGCCCTGCTGCTCCAGGCGAACCCCGCGCTCACGCCCGACACGGTCAAGGCCCGCCTGATGGTCTCCGCCGACAAGTGGGCCGACCCCACCGGCAAGGCCGACCCCTGCACCTACGGCGCGGGCTACCTGAACATCCCGGCCGCCCTCGCCAGCACCGCCGTCGCCACCCTGCCCGCCCTCAGCCCCGCGCTGACCGAGGACAGCTCGGGCAACGTCATTCTAGACAGCAGCAAGATCCTGTCCGCCAGCCACGTCATCTGGGGCACGGCGGGCCTGACCGACCTGCACGTCATCTGGGGCACCAGCGGCCTCAGCGGCAGCAACGTGCTGTCCTCCTCGCACGTCATCTGGGGCACCAGCGTCTGGGCCGACCACGTCATCTGGGGCACCAGCACCGACGCCGTGGACCTCTGCACCGCCGTCTACGGCGAGTAGCCGCACGCTAGGAAAAGCCCGCCCCTGCGTTTGCAGGCGGCGGGCTTTTTTTGTCCGCAGCCCCCGCGCCGGGAAACGCGGGCCGGGTATAATCTACCGGCGAGAAGAGGCACGCGGGAGGGGCTACGGATGGATCAAGAACTGGCTGCGGAAGAGTACGCAGACTTCGTCGGCGAGCTGAAGGAGCGCATCCGAAACGCCCAGGTCCGGGCGGCGCTGAACGTCAACCGCGAGTTGGTCCTGCTGTACTGGCAGGTCGGGCGCGAGATACGGGCGCGGCAAGGGGCGGCGGGGTGGGGCGCAAAAGTCATCGAGCGCCTTTCGCATGATCTGCGCCTTGCCTTCCCGGAAATGAAAGGCTTTTCCCGCACAAACTTGCTTTATATGCGGGCTTTTGCGGAAGCATGGCCGAACGAAGCATTCGTCCAACAAGTTGTTGGACAAATACCCTGGGGGCACAACGTCCGCATTTTAGATGCCGTGAGTGACCCCGCCCAGCGCGAGTGGTACATCCGGCAGACCGTTGAGAACGGCTGGTCGCGCAACGTGCTGGTGCATCAGATCGAGACGCGCCTGTTCGAGAGGCAGGGCAAGGCCGTGACAAACTTCGCGTCCGCCCTGCCCTCGCCGCAGTCGGAGCTGGCTCAGCAGACACTTAAAGACCCCTATAACTTTGACTTCCTGAGCCTGAGCAAGGAAGCGCACGAGCGTGGCCTGGAGCAAGGACTGGTCGGCCACATCCGCCAATTTTTGCTGGAACTCGGGGCCGGCTTTTCTTTCGTCGGCAGCCAGTATCACCTGGAGGTAGGCGGGCAGGACTTTTACATCGACCTGCTGTTCTACCACCTGAAGCTCCGGTGCTTCGTCGTCGTTGACCTGAAGATGAGCAAGTTCCAGCCTGAGTACGCGGGCAAGATGAACTTCTACTTGTCAGCGGTGGACGACCTGCTACGGCACCCGGCGGACCAGCCCAGCATCGGCGTCATCCTGTGCAAGACCGGGGACAGGGTGGTCGCCGAGTACGCCCTGCGCGACATGAGCAAACCCATCGGCGTCTCCGTCTATCAGGCGCTGGAGAGCCTGCCCACAGACTTGCAGGGGCGGCTTCCTACGGTGGAGGCGTTAGAGGCGGAGCTAAACGGGTACAATTAACCGGCAAAAAGAGACGCGACCGGCTTGGGCGGGGCCACCCGCCGAAGCCCTTTTGTGTGTCACGGGTTTCGCCCCGACTGCCCCGAGTCGAGACTGCCAAGTCGGAACTGTTAGACAAGGAAACGCCCGCGAATGGACCTGCGAGAACTGCCCGGCCTGGCCGAAGATTATCCCGCCTACGCACAACTCCTGGGGGCGGCCCGAGGGGGCGGCGTTTATCAGCTCGAAGGCCTGCCGGTCCCGGCCAAAGGCTGGCTGCTGGCCCGGCTCGCCCGCGACCTCGGACGGCCCCTGGCCGTCGTCACCTACAACGCCGACCAGGCCGCCCGGCTGGCCGCGGACCTCGCCCGCTACGGCGTCGAGGGCGACGCCCTGGCCTCGCTCCCGTCGTCCACCGACACGCTGATCTTCGCCGAGGGTGCCCCCGACCTCGCCCAGACCGGGCAGCGCGTGGCAGCCCTGCAAAAGCTGGCCGGGGGCGACGCGCGCGTCACCGTCGGCCCCATCGGCGCGTGGCTCCAGCACACGGTCCGGCCCGAACTGCTCCTCGCCCGCCGCGTCACGCTGACCCAGGGCGAAACCGCCGACATCGGGGCGCTGGAAAAGTCCTTGGTCGGGTACGGCTACGAGCGCGTCGAGGCCGTCGAGCAGCCCGGCCAGTGGACCCGGCGCGGCGGCATCTTGGATGTTTTCCCCGGCGACGCCATTCGCCCCGTCCGCGTGGACTTCTTCGGCGACGACATCGAGAGCATCCGGCCTTTCGATATCGAGACGCAGCGCTCGACGGGCAATCTGGACGCGCTGACGATCTCCGCCGTCCGCGAGGCCCCTTTGGAGGCCGAGGCGGTGGCCGGGGCTGTCGCCCGGCTGGCGCGCGAGCTGCCGCCCCGCGTGGCCGCCCTGCGGAAGATGGACCTCGAAGGCCGGGGCGCGGAGCACGCCGACCGGCTGGAAGAGCGCGTCGAGGGCGACGTCGCCCAGATGAACGCCCGGACGCCGTTCGACGCGATGGAGTATTACCTGCCCTACCTGTACCCCGTCGGGCCGGTCTGCGCTTTAGATTATCTACCCGCCGACGCGCTGTTGATTCTGGACGAGCCTTCCCAGGCCCGCGCCCGCTGGGAGCAGCGCGAGGCCGAGATCGTGGAGATTCTAGAGGCCCGCGCCGCCCGCGGCGAGATTCTGACCGCCGCCATGCCCCACGCCTGCGGGTTCGAGGCACTGGCGGGGAGGGTCATGGGCGAAGGAGAAGGCGGGGGTGATGCCTTTTCCCCGCGCCCCGGTGCCCTCCTCCTCTCCCTCCTGGGCCGGGACCTGGACGGGCTGGAGATCGACGGCACGACCACGACTCAGGCCGGGGCGATGGAGACCTTCGCCGGGCGGCTGCCCGCCTTCTTCGAGGCCCTGGACGGCTGGCTCGGGGCGCGCTTCCGCTGCGTTCTGGTCACCGAGCAGCCCGAGCGGCTGCGGCAGATATTGGCCGAGCACAAGCTCCCGGTCTCGCCGCAGGACAGATTAGAGCCGGGCGGCGAGGCGGGCATCTTTGTGCTGCCGGGGTCACTGCTGGGCGGCTTCAAGCTGCCCGAAGCTAGCCTGATGCTGGCGACCGACACGGACATCTTCGGGCACCGGGCGCACCAGAAGGCCCCCAGCCGGCGCTTCAAAGAGGGCCTGAAGATCACCTCGTACTTGGAATTGCGCGAGGGGGACTTCGTCGTCCACGTCCACCACGGCATCGGGCGCTACGCCGGGCTGTCCAAGCTCAAGGGCACCGACGGGGCCGAGCGCGACTACCTGCTGCTCGAATACGATGGCGGCGACAAGGTCTACGTGCCCACCGACCAGGTGGACCGCGTCCAGAAGTACATCGGCTCCGCCGACGCGCCTCCGACCGTGACGCGGCTCAACAGCGGCGACTGGGCGCGGGCCACCAAGAAGGCCCAGAAGCAAGTCCAGGAGATGGCCGCCGACCTGATCAAGCTGTACGCCGCCCGCAAGGCTGCCCACGGCTTCGCCCTGCCGCCCGACACGCCCTGGCAGACCGAGATGGAGGAGGCCTTCCCCTACCGGGAGACGCCGGACCAACTCGCCGCCATCGAGGACGTCAAGAAGGACCTGGAAGACGACAAGCCGATGGACCGGCTGATCTGCGGCGACGTCGGCTACGGCAAGACCGAGGTCGCCATCCGGGCCGCCTTCAAGGCCGTCAACTCGGGCCGCCAGGTCGCTGTACTGTGCCCGACGACGATCCTGGCCCAGCAGCATCTGGGCACTTTTAGGGAGCGCCTGGCCGCCTACCCCGTGAAGATCGAGATGCTGTCGCGTTTCGTCTCCAAGGCCGAGGCCGCCCAGACCATCCGGGGCCTGGCCGATGACACCGTGGACATCGTGATCGGGACGCACAAGATTCTGAGCAAAGACGTCAAGTTCGCCCGGCTCGGCCTCCTGGTCGTGGACGAGGAGCAGCGATTCGGCGTCACGCACAAAGAGCGCATCAAGCAGATGAAGAAGAACGTGGACGTGCTGACGCTGACCGCCACGCCCATCCCCCGGACCCTGCACATGTCGCTGTCGGGCATCCGCGACATGTCGCTGATCGACGACCCGCCCGAGGGCCGCATGGCGATCAAAACCTATGTCAAAGAGTACGACGACGAGCTGGTCCGCGAGGTCCTCCTGCGCGAGATCGACCGGGGCGGCCAGATCTACTTTCTGCACAACCGCGTCGAGAGCATCTCGCACATCGCCGAGAAGATCCGCCGCCTGGTCCCGGTCGCGCGGGTGCGGATCGCCCACGGTCAGATGCACGAGGACGAGCTGGAAGACGTCATGCTGGCCTTCGCCGCCCGCGACTTCGACGTGCTGGTCTGCACCACCATCGTCGAGAGCGGCCTGGACATCCCCAACGTCAACACCATCGTCGTGGACAACGCCGACAAATTGGGCCTCGCCCAGCTCTACCAGCTCCGGGGCCGCGTCGGCCGGTCCAGCCGCCAGGGCTACGCCTACCTGCTGTACCGCAAGGACAAGATGCTCTCCGAGGTCGCCGAAAAGCGCCTGGGCGCGCTGCGCGAGTTCTCCGATTTAGGCAGCGGCTACAAGGTCGCCCTGCGCGACCTGGAGATCCGCGGCGCGGGCAACCTGCTGGGCGCGGCCCAGTCGGGCACGGTCTCGACCGTGGGCTTTGACCTGTACACGCAGCTCTTGTCGCAGGCCATCAACGAGATGAAGGGCGAACCCACCGAGGCCGAGTGGGAGCTGCCGAACGTCGCCCTGCCCTTGGACGCGCTCATCCCGACGGCCTACGTCCCCAGCGAGGCCGAACGGATTTTGATGTACAAGAAGCTCACCGCCGTCCGCAAGATGGAAGACGTGCAGCGCCTCCAGGACGAGTTCGAGGACCGCTACGGCGACCCGCCGCGCCCGGTCTGGAACCTGCTCGCCCTGCTGCGCCTGCGCCTGCGCTGTGCCCAGCTCGGCATCAGCGCCGTGGTCTCCGAGAAGCGCCGCATCGCCGTCCGCTTCACGGGCATTCACCTCTTGCCGGACGCCATCCGCAAGCTGTCGCGCACCTATATGCAACACCAGTTCCTGCCCGATGTCGCGTTCCTCGCGACCCCGGAGACGCCCGCGAAGATGCTGACGGCGGTGGAAGAGATGGTCGAGGTCTTGGCCCAGGCCCTGCCGCCCAAGCCCGAGCCGGTCGTCAAGAAGCCCGCCGTCGCCCGCCCCCTCCTCCGCGCCGAGCGTGAGCAGAACGGCCACGCGCCCGCCCCGCCGCCCGATCCCGCTCCCACGGCTAAACCCAAAGACAAGCCCAAGCCCGCTCAGAACAAGGCACCGGAGCCGCCCGAAGGCGAGGCCAAGTCGCGCAACCTCGTCACCAACCAGGTTTCGGCCCGCCGCCGCGGCACCTACACCCGCGGGCGGGGGTAGGGTAGGGCCAGCAGTTAGGAGTTGGTTAGATCCGGGGCCGAACCCCCAGGAGGCTTCGCGCAAGAGGCCTAACCGAGAAGGCACGAAATTATGATCATAGACATGGACGCGCGGCCAATCAAGACCGAAGCCGACTACGACCGGGCACTGGCCGAGATCGCGCCGCTCTTTGACGCCGAGCCGGACTCGCCGGAAGAAGACCGGCTGGTAATCTTGGGGATGCTGATCGAAGATTACGAGGCAAAACATTACCCGATTGCATCGCCCGATCCTATCGCGGCGCTGGAATACTACATGGAGAGCCGGGGGCTGGAACGGCAAGCCCTGGAGCCGATCTTCGGCGATCCCGCTGAGGTCGCCGGTGTCTTGAGCCGCGAGCGGCCCCTGACTCTGGACATGATCCGCCGCCGCCTGCACGACGGCCTGGGCATCTCGGCGGACGTTCTGATCCAGCCGTACCCGCTGCTACAAGCGGCCTGAAAAGGCCGATGAAGGTTCGCGCTGATGGCATCAAATAGCCCATCTATCGTCAATGGAGTTTCGGTTCCCCACGGGGCGGCGGTAGAGGAATTGAGGCGCTGCCTCCATGAGCCTGGCCCGGCGGCCTGGGCCGCCTTCGCGGCTTTGGGCGACACACCTGGAACCGATGCCTTGCGGCTCTTGAGAGACTACGCCAACTCCGACGATTGGAGATACCGGCGGCTTGCGGTTGAAACCATCAGCAGCCATGCTCTTGCCCTGGAAGCCGCTGATGTGCTGGTGAATGCGCTCACAGATACGAACCCCTATGTTGTGACAGCAGGGTGTATGGCTGTCGCTCATCATCAGTTGTCTCAGGCCCATGCGCGGCTGGTGAGCCTGCTGTCTCACGCGGAGGCACCCGTGCGCGAGGCGGCCGTCACGGCACTCGCTGACCTATGGGATATGCAGGACTTCGAGATGGTGAAACGGCTACACACCTCTGACGCCTCTTCCGACGTGCGGAAGAAGGCCGCATGGACCCTGATGCTGAGTGCCGCCGCCTCAACATGGCGAGATTTATACGCACTCTGGCGAGCGTCTCCTGTCGGGCGTTATCGGCTGTGGGCAGTTAAACTGGCGCGTCAGTACGGGGGCGAAGAAGCCAATCAGCTTCTGGAAGTTTTTCAGAATGACCCGGATGGTCATGTCCGCAAGGCTGCCGTCTCACCGCGCGCGACCTAATAGACTGCCTTGCCGCTTGCCCCTGCCTCAAATCCGTGGTACACTAAACGTCCAATGACGCTCACACAGAACACAGCCGTTCTTTCCGAAGATATGTCTGAAGACGTGTCCATGCCCGGCGCGACGCGGGCGCGACTGCTGCTAGAGCGGTGGGGCGGGGCACCTCTGCTCTTCTTCGCCCTGCTGCCGGACAAGCAGTACCTTTTTAGCGACGCTTCAGGCGACGGCTGGGGCATCGCCTGCCGCACGGTCGGGCGGCATGCGCTGGCCTTGGGCGACCCGCTGGGCGACCCGGCCAAAGCCCCCGAGGCTGTCGCCGCCTTTCTCGCCTTCTGCCGCAAGCGGGGCAAAACCCCCGCATTCTACCAAGTGACGGCGGACCATTTGGGCGCCTACAAAGCCGCCGGGCTGAAGGCGGTCAAGGTCGGCGAGGACGCGCAGATCGACTTGGCCGACTTCGCCCTGGCCGGCAAGCGCTTCAAGACCCTGCGGAACGACCTGCGGCGCGTCGAAAAAGCGGGCGTCACGCTCGAAACCTACGGGGTGGGGGACGCGCCGCCCCCGCGCGTCGCCGACGAGATGGAGGACATCTCGCGCGGCTGGCGGCGGGCGCACCGGGCGGGGGAGGGGAACTTTGCGATGGGCGGCTTCGACGCGGGGAGCGCCCTGTTCCGCGAGAGCCGCTGCTTCATTGCCCGCGACTCCGAGACGGGCCGGATGCTGGCCTTTACGACGTTCGTGCCCGCCTTCGGGCCGGGCCGAGTTGACGGCTGGACGCTGGACCTGATGCGCCGCCGGGCCGACGCCCTGCACGGCGTGATGGACTTCCTGATCGTGTCCGCCGCCCTGACCTTCGCCGCCGAGGGCGCGGTGCGGCTGAGTTTGGGCCTGTCGCCGCTGGCCGGTGCGGACGACCGCGCCGAGTCCGCCGCCCTGGCCTGTGTCCGTCGCTTCTTGTTCCGGCGACTAAACCGGGTCTACAACTTCCAGGGCCTGCACACGTTCAAGGGCAAGTTCGCCACCCACTGGGAGCCGCGCTACCTCGTCTACCGCCACGGGGCGGCCCTGGCGGCGACCGGCGGGGCGATTGTCCGCGCGCACCTGTCCGCCCCGGCTACCCTGGCACCCCGCCCGGTCCGTGTTTCCGGCCCCGCCCGCCGGGCAGGCTTGGTGCTGGGCGCGCTGCTCCTCCTGCTGATGACGCCCTTCGAGAAGACATTGGCCCACCGCCTGGCCCAGACCCCGCGCCGCTGGCACCTGCACCGGGCGGTCCGCTTCCATGCCCCCCACCTGCGGACGGCCCGGCGGCAGGGAGGTCGTTCCGTATCATACACCCCATGAAGATCGTCATTCCGGGCGGGAGCGGGCAGGTCGGGGCGCTGCTGGTGCGCGCGTTCCACGCCGAAGGCACAGAAATCGTCGTCCTGAGCCGGACGCCTCAACAGAACGTCCCCTGGCGGGTCGTCGCCTGGGACGCCAAGACATTGGGCGGCTGGGCGCAAGAAGTGGACGGGGCGGACGCCGTCATCAACCTGGCCGGGCGCAGCGTCAACTGCCGCTACACGCCCGCCAACCGCCGCGCGATCATCGACTCGCGCGTCGAGTCCACCCGCGCCGTGGGCGAGGCCATCGCGCGGGCGGCCCGCCCGCCCCGCGTCTGGCTCCAGGCCGGCACGGCGACGATCTACGCGCACCGCTTTGATGCGCCGAATGACGACATTACGGGCGTTTTAGGGGGCGCGGAGCCGGGCCTGCCGGACACCTGGCGCTTCAGCCTCGATGTCGCCCGGCAATGGGAAGAGGCGCTGGACGGGGCCGAGACGCCCGACACGCGCAAGGTGATTTTACGCACGGCGATGGTGATGAGCGCGGACCGCGGGGGCGTGTTCGACGTCCTGCTGGGCCTGGCCCGGCGCGGGCTGGGCGGGCAGTCCGGCGACGGGCGGCAGTACATGTCCTGGGTACACGGCTCCGACTTCGTGCGCGCCGCCCGCTGGCTTTTGGACCACGACTCGCTGGCGGGGCCGGTCGTCGTCGCCGCCCCCGACCCGCTCCCCAACGCCGCCTTCATGCGCGATTTGCGGGAGGCGGCGGGCATCAAAATCGGCATGCCCGCGACCGACTGGATGCTCGAAATCGGCGCGCGCGTACTAGGGACTGAAACCGAATTGGTGCTGAAGAGCCGCCGCGTCGTGCCGGCCTTGCTGCCTCAATCAGGCTTCACGTTCGACTTCCCCACCTGGCCCGAGGCCGCCCGTGACCTGTGCCGCCGGTGGCAGGAGGGACAGGAAACTACACCGTAGCCTCACCTATTTTTTATATAAATACTGCCTACTGGGGGATGGAAAGGGTATAATAGAGGTGTCATTGATGACACGCCGCCGCCGTCCGGGCGCGCGGCGGGACCCAGCAATCAAAGGAGATTGGCATGGCACACACACTGGACGCTTTTGTCCCCTCCGTCCCCCTGGACGGTCTCGATGTCCCGGCACGCGCCCGCAAGCCCGCGCGCCGGGCGGACTGGTTCCAGATCGGGATGATCACCCTGATGCTGGCCTCGGTCGGTGCGGCACTGAGCCGCCTCGCCTGGGCGATGTAGCCCGCGCGAGTCCAGACGCCCCCGCCTTCAATGCTGAAGGCGGGGGCGCTTTTTATTGCCCGGCTGCCGCGCCGGGTTGATGCGGATGAACGCCCGCGCCCAGCAGGCCGCGAGCGCGTCCGTGCCGCCCCGGCCGTTGGGGTGCAGGCCGCCGTAAACGCCGTACTCCTGGAACAGGGCGGGGCGGGCGGCGAAGTAGTCGAAGGCGGACGTGTCGCCCAGGAAGACGCGGCCCGGCGCGCGGCCCGCGAACGAGGACGCCACGGCCCGCTCCTCGGGGAAGTAAGACCGGAGCAGGGCGAGCGCACCGGCGTCCCACGTCACGCCGTTGAAGCGCGTCGGCGTCACAAACGATGGCGCACGGTCGATGACGACGTTGTAGCCTCCCGCCACGAGGTCTTCCACGACCGCCGACAGGTTCTTCCGGTGCCGCTCCGCCGTGAAGCGGTTGTCGCTGCGGACGTCGTTGGTGCCCAGCATCAGCAGCACCCAGACGGGGTTGGTGCGGGGGTCCGGCTTGCCGAACGCCGCCGTGAAGGCGCTCTTGGCCCGGCCTTCCAGGCTGTCCGGGCTGCCCGGCAGCCAGCTTTCGGTGCTTGCGCCGCTGCTCCCCCGGTCATACTCGCTCCACGGGACGCCGTCGTCGGTCAGCGCCCCGCCCCGCATCTGCGCCAGCTTTTTGACCGTCAGCGAGGCCGCGTCGTTCGTGCCGGGCGTGATCGTGCTGCCGACCTGATTGTAGCCCGCCGTGATGCTGTCGCCGATGAAGCCGATCTTGGGGAAAGCCAGTGAGACGGGCCGTGCCCCCGCCGGCAGCCCACGGAACACGACCCGCGAGTAGGAGGCGGTCATCGTCCCCGCCGCGTTATCCCCCACCCAGGCGTCGATGCCGCCTCGTCCGGCCTGAGTGATCGGGGCCGAGTCGTCGGAGACGCGCAGGGAGCCGATGGGCTTGCCCGTCCGGGTATCCAGCGCCGAGACGCTCAGGGTCACGCCGACGGCGGCGTTCACGGCGGAGCCGGTCAGCGAGTAGGCGTCGGCGGCCTGCGGGCGGACGCCGACGGACCCCAGCCTCGTCACGGCGCTCCCCCCGGTGATCTTGTAGACATAGAGCGTGTCGGGGGAAAGCTGGAACAGGTAGAACGTGCCGCCGGGCTGGAACCGGAGCACGAGGCCGTTGGCCGTGCCCGGAGTCGGCAGCCCGTCCGGGACGAAGATCGTCCCTTCCACGTCCGGCGTGGCCGCCTCCTCGCCGGGGGGCCGCAATGCCAGCCCGCGCAGGTAGCCGGTCGTGTCCGCGCTGGTCGCCTTGAGGCTTCCCCCGGAGACCGAGTAGACGCCGCCGGCCTGATCGGTCCAGCTCCCCGCCAGAGTGCCCCCCTCAGCCACGGCGGCGTGGGGGGAGGCGAAGTCGCGGCGCGTGGCGCTGTCATAGAGGGGCGAGGGTGCCTGAACAGCCCTGACCACCGGCCGGGGGGCGGCCGGGACGGGTACACCGACCGCGCTCGTGTGCTTGATCACGATCCCCGCCGCCAGCAGGGTGACGAACAAGACCGGGACGCCGATCCTACGGTTGAGACTCATGGTTTTCCTTTAGCGGGGGGGCTTCCCGGAGGCTCAAGACGCCAAGAAAGCCAGGTGCTCCCGCGCCTGACTTTCTGCGTCCCGAACCCGCACATCATCTCTGAAGCTTTGGGAATGATGTGCGGGTGCCGCTCTAAGGCTCGTAGTTGAACGTCGGGTTGTTGCCGGAGAAGGGGCCGGCCGCAGGGGCGGCCGTGCAGCCGCCGCCGCTGAGTTTCGGCACCGGGCCACCGCTGACGCCGGGGGTACAGACGCTATAGACGGAGTCGCTCTGGGTCTTGCTGGAGCCATGATACGTTTTGACGTGGCCGTCGGTGAACAGGAAGTTCTGCCTCTCCGTGTGCCGCTGGGCACCATCATTGAAAGAAGCCAAGCCGGCACCGCAGTTGATGCCTCCGCCGCAGCCGGACGACCAGTGATCGCTCACTCCGGGGCCTTCTTCGGCAATGAGGACGACCGAGGCCGGCTGCGTGATTGCGGCGAGGGCCAGACTCGTGGGGGTGTCCGAAGCATATCCTAGGCTCAGGTTGTAGCTGTAATCCGTGTAGTCGTTGGCTCGGGTGCCGCTGCTTGTGAGGGGCGTGGTGCCGACGTTGTCCGCCTGGGTCGACTCGCTGGGGCACTGGTAGACCTGCGTGGTCTTGATGAAGGGCTGTATCACGACAAAGCTCCCGGTCAGCCCGGAGTTGTCCTGGGCGTACAGGGGGAACTTCTCGTCGCTGTCCTGGATGTACTGCGTGACCGCGAGGCCCCTCTGTTTCAGGTTAGACTGACAGGTGGCGCGGCGGGCGTTCTCGCGGACCTTCTGGAAAACGGGGAACAAGATAGCAGCGAGGATCGCGATGATGGCGATGACAACGAGCAACTCAATCAGCGTGAAGCCTCGTCGCGACGCTGTGCGGGAATAGGGAAACATGGTAGACACTCCTTTTGACCTGTGGTGCATCCAGGGAACTCTGAATACACCACGAGAGTACCATACAAAACAACCGACCGTCAATCGGGGAAATGTGCCATTTCGTGTCATTTTGTGATGCTGGGTGAAGGTCAACAACAGGAGGAGTCGTTGAGAGGCAGACAAGAACAGGCGGAGATGGTGCGTCCGGGGAGGGGTGACGAGATCGGGCTGGACCTTCCGGCCGCCGTAGCGGCGGCGGAGGAAAGTCCTGGCTTTGTACTCTGGGGCGCAGGGCACCTACAGACGTACCAAGTCCTCTGGCACGTGGACATCCTACCTCTCCCGGAGATGCCCCTGCTCTTGTGCCCCTTGTCTATCGGGGTGCAGACCACCGACGACCGGCGCTACCAGGCGGAAGGCCGGTGGCGGCCGGAACAGGACTACTGCTATTTCTGCTGCACACTCGACGGCGTCGGCGGGTTCGCCGACCGGCAGGGCGTACACCATTTGTCAGGGGGAGAATGCTTTCTGATCGAGATCGCCGACTCCGGCACCCGTTACTTCTACCCCGCCGTGGACAGCCGCCCGTGGCGCTTCCTGGCATTCAATTTCCGGGGGCTGGCGGCGCGGGCGATGGTGCGGGAGCTGGTCCGGCAGTACGGCAGCGTGTACCAGATGGGGCTGCAATCGCCCATCATCCTGCGGCTGCTGGATTTCCAGTCTTCCTCCTACAAGACGATCCACCCGCACGCCCTGGACAGCGCCGAGATGGTGCTGGAGCTGCTGCTGGCGGCGCAGGCGCGGGCGTCGGAAGCGCCCGACCCGCTCATGGGCCTGATCCGGGAGGCGCTGGAAGTCATCGACAGCGAGCTGGAGGGGAACCTAAGCGTCGCCGCCTTGGCAGTCCGCACCAATGTCAGCCGCGAGCGGCTCTCGCGGTCGTTCCAGAAGTGCCTCCAGCGATCCCCGCAGCAGGTCATCCGGGAGATGAAGATTCAGCGCGCAAGCTACCTGCTGAAAGACACGAACATCCCCATCAAGCAGATCGCCGAGCGGCTGGGCTATTCCGACTACACCAACTTCATCCGCGCCTTCCGGCAGGTCACGGGGACGACACCGCACGACTTCCGCCTGTACGGCAGGATCGTCCTGCCGCAGCCGCTGCGGCGGCAAGCCGAAGCCGACGGCCCGTAGCGGGTCCGGGTCACTTGCGGCGCGCGACCTGGGCGTCCGTCGTGCCGCACATCTGGCGGTACAGGGCCTGGATGCGCGCGACGTAGCGGCGGGTCTCGCGGTAGGGGGGGACGCCGTGGTACTTGTGGACCGCACCCGGCCCGGCGTTGTAGGCGGCCATCGTCAGCGCGATCTGATTCAGGGGGATGACGCCTGCAGCGGCGGGGGCACCGCCGTACTTGTCGAGGTTGCGGCGCAGGAGGTGGGCGGCGGCCCCGATGTTCTGGACGGGGTCGTAGGCGTCCGTCACCCCCAGCGAGCGGGCCTCGTCGGGCATGATCTGCGCCAGGCCCATCGCCCCGGCCCGCGAGGTCGAGTGGACGTCGAAATCCGACTCGGCAATGATGGTGGCGACGACCAGGCGCGGGTCCAGGTCGTTTTGATCGCTGAAATACAAGATGCTGGTCGTGATCCGGTCCACCTGGTCATCGGACAGCCGCCGGTTCCAGCGCCGGACCAGGGCGCGGTACGGCACGAAGACCGCCAGCGCCCGCGCCGGCAGCGCCCCGGCGGGGTGCCCGGCACTCCCGCCCGGCCCGACGGAGCGCACACCGTACCCGTTGCCCCGTGCCGGCGGAAAGCGCGCGTCCAGGGCGCTCGACCGCGCCGATTCGAGACGTGCCGCCCGGACGTCCGCATCCTGCCGCGCCTCCTGGGCCGCTACGTCCCCCTCGGGGGCCGCCGCCAGGAGCCGCAGGCCTTGGGGCAGCATGCCGTCATCCCCTTCCACCCGCAGCAGGACGCGCACCCGCGCCCCCGAGTCAAGCCACGACGCCCCGTGCAGGATGGGTGGAACGGGGACCGCAACCGTGTCGCCGCCGACCGTCAGCAGGGCCGTCCGCTCGCCGCCCGCCGAGACGATCCCGCTGACCGTCGCCGCCACGTCCAGCGCCCGCCCCGCGTAGCCGCCCGGATGGCGCACCACGTCGGCGGCTTGAGAGGGGGACAGCAGGGCAGGCCCCGCCTCCTGCCGCGCCGCCAGGTACGCGCCCGCGACGTCCCCGGACGCACGCGCCGCGAGGAGGGCGGAGCACAGCAAAAGCAGGAGGGGGAACGAATGTCGTGCGCGCATCATAGGCGTTGGGAGGAAACCTCAGGGCAATGGACTTATCTTAGCACAGTCTGCGGCGGCTGTCAACAACGCGAGGCTGGCTGTTTTTTTCATCGTTTGTTGACAACGGCTGACAATGGGGTTATACTGTCAAAACCGACAGCGATTTCAACAGATTGCCAAAGAATTCCTAGCCCAAGCCGCCCCCGGAACGCGCGCCGGGGGTTACCAAAGCAGGGGCGACGAGAGAGAGAACCAGACACGGATGGAGTCCGAATCCCGAGATCTGCTGACCGTGGAACAGGCCGCCGCCTACCTCCAGCTCAGCCAGTCCAGCATCCGCTCCTACATCCGGCAGGGCAAGCTCAACGCCTTTCGGATCGCCGGCAAGCGCAAGGTGCTGATCCCGCGCACCGAGCTGCTCAAGCTTCTGGAGCCGGCCCGCGCCCAGGACATCGTCCGAGAGGAAGCGCCGGACGCCGCCCCCATCCCGGACGGCGAGGACTAGAGGCCCCCCGGCATGACAGCGACGTCATCCCCGCCCGAGCCTGTGGCCGCGCCCGAAACCGTGACCATCCGCGCCCGCGCCCACAGCCCCGGCCTGGCCGCCGAGGTGCGCGAGCTGTGGCGCTTCCGGCACCTGGTCCGCACCCTGGTCGAGCGGGACCTGCGCGTCCGCTACAAGAATTCCGTGGTCGGCATCGCCTGGACCATGATCAACCCCCTGATCCAGGTCTTCGTGCTCACCGTCGCCATCGGCTACATCTTAGGCTCCGGCCCCAAGAACCTCAGCGCCTACATCTTCTGCGCCACCCTCCCCTGGACGTTCTTCCAGACCGCCGTCGCCGACTCGTCCACGTCCGTGCTGTCCAAGCTCGGCCTGCTGAAGAAAGTCTACTTCCCGCGCGAAATCCCCCTGATCGCCACGGTCTGCCAGAGCTTCGTGCAGTTCTTGATCTCCCTCGCCGTCTTCATGGCATACCGGTGGGTGCTGACGCCGCTGATTCACCCCGGCCCGACCTGGCCGCCGGTCCAGATACTGTTCCTGCCCTGGCTGGTCGCCATCCTGTTCCTGCTGACCCTGGGCGCGGCCTTCTTCGTCGCCACCGCCAACGTCTTCTATGAGGACGTCAAGTTCATCCTGAACATCGTGATGGGCTTCCTGTTCTACCTGCTGCCGATCATCTACTTCGCCGAAAACATCGTCTTCTCCGCCCGCCTCCAGGGCCGGTCCGCCCTCGGCCACACCCCGTCTTGGTGGCTCTACCATTTTTACCTGCTGAACCCGCTGGCCTGGGTCGTGACGGCCTTCAAGCAGGTCTTTTTCGGCGTCTCGGTCATCTCAAACTTCGGTGCGCTCCCGCTCCATTACAGCGCCCCGTTCGACTGGCGCTACCTGCTGCTGACGACCGCGACGAGCGTCGGCATCTGCCTGTGGGGCTACTCGTTCTTCAACGCCCACAAGTGGAAGTTCACGGAGCGGCCATGAGAGCGCCCCCCCCCGCCGTCGAGGTCGCCGGCCTGACCAAAGAGTTCCGCGTCTACCACCGGACGTTCGCCTCGCTCAAGGGCCACGCCGCCGCCCTGGCCTCGAAGCTGGTCCGGCGCGACATCCCATCGGGGTTTGAGACCCGGCGCGCGCTGGACGGCGTCACGTTCCAGGTCCCCAAGGGCCAGACCGTGGCCCTGGTCGGGCGCAACGGGTCCGGCAAGAGCACCCTGCTCTCCATCCTGAGCCGCATCTACCTGCCCACGGCGGGCGAGGCGACGCTGCGCGGGCGGATGGTCAGCCTGCTGGAATTGGGCGCGGGCTTCGACGCCGAGCTGACCGGGACGCAGAACGTATTCTTCAACGGCGTCATTCTAGGCCTGTCCGAAGAGCAGGTGGCGGGGAGCTACGATGCCATTCTGGACTTCGCCGAGCTTGACCGGCAGGCGATGGACCTGCCCGTGCGGATGTACTCATCGGGCATGCAGCTCCGGCTGGGCTTCGCCATCGCCGTCCACCTCCACGCCGATCTGCTTTTGGTGGACGAGGGCCTGGCCGTGGGCGACGAAGGTTTTCAAGAGAAGTGCTTCCGCAAGATGGAGGAGTTCAAGACCGAGGGCAAGACGATTCTCATGGTGACGCACGAGCTGGACCACGTGGAGCGCCTGGCCGACCGCGTCCTGTGGCTGGACCGGGGCCGCCTGGTCCGCGACGGCGGCGTGGCGGACGTGCTGGCCGAGTACCGCGCGGGGTTTCAGGCCGGGGATTTAGGCACATGAGGGACGAAGAGGCCCCCGACATCTCCGTCGCCGTCGTCTCCTACAACACGCGCGACCTGCTGCGCGCCTGCCTCCGGTCGCTCCAAGCCCGGCAGGCCGAGGGCGAGGCGGCCCTGGAGCTCACCGTCGCCGACAACGGCTCCCGAGACGGCAGCTTGGAGATGGTCCGGGCCGAGTTCCCGGCGGTCAGACTCATCGAGACCGGCGGCAACGCCGGCTTCGGGCGGGCCAACAACGCCGCCCTCGCCCACGCCCGCGGGCGCTGTCTCGCCCTCGTCAATTCCGACGCCGAAATGCTCCCCGGCGCGCTGGCCGCATCGCTGGCCTTTCTCGACGCCCATTCGGACGTCGGGCTGGCCGGCGGGCAGCTCCTGTGGCCCGACGGGCGCGCGCAGACGTCCTGGGGCGACGACCCGACGCTAGCGGGCGTGTTCCGGGAGCAGACGTTTTTGAAAAGTCCTATCCCGTCTCGCTGGAGGCTCGCCACCCTTCCCTCCGAGGGAAGGGACCGGCCCGGAACGAATGTGAACGGGCCAGGGTTAGGATCTTCTACCCCCCGCGACGCTACCCCGCGTGACGTGGACCAGATCTGCGGCGCGTTCATGCTGATCCGGCGCGACGCCTGGCGGCAGGTCGGCGGCTTCGATCCGCACTATTTCATGTATAATGAAGACGTGGACCTGAACGTCCGCCTGCGCCGGGCGGGCTGGCGCGTCGTGTTCCTGCCCGACGCCCGCATCACGCATCATCTGGGCGCGAGCAGCAGCGCGGACTGGCACAAGCGCGCCCGCATGGTCTCCGCCTACAACGAGAGCCGCTTCTACTACTTCGGGCGCTTCGGCGGGCCGAGAGCGGCGGCGCGGCTCAAGTCCTACTGCCTCCTGGGCGCGGCCATTCGCTTGACCGGGTGGACCCTGCTGTCCCTGGTCAAGCCCCGCGCGCGGGACAAAGTCAAACTCTTCCGAGAAGTCCGGCGGCGGACGCGGGCGATGGGCCGTGACGGGGACCTGCGAAACGAGGACGGCCCGGAGCCGTAGCCGCCCCGGCCCGCGCCGACGACGCCCGGAACGCGCCACGCCCCGTGACAAAGAGGGCAGTGCCGGAAGTGCAAATGAGGAAGGCGAGAGAGAATAGCAGAAGAACTTCATTTAGGGGGCGGGCAGAAGTACCTTCCCGGATGCGTCAACGTTGATTCCCCGCCCTCGGAACACACGGTCAGGCGGAAATTAATACCGTGAGAGGTAGGCTTCCACGAGACTGTTTTTGCCGCCGCTGGGCTTCCAGCCCGAAGCATTGATGGTATGCAGCCAGTCCCCGAAGGTCTCCATCTGGTCGGCCTGCACGTCCGCCCCGTCGCGCAGCGGGATGAACCCGTAGGGGACGGGGGGAAGGGACGACTTTTCGAGGCGCGAATACAGCGGTGCCCAGTTGCCCCCCCCGGTGTCCAGCAGGGGGACGGGCCGGAAGTCGAGCCGCGCGTGCCGGCAGAAGTCGGACCGGTAGAAGCAGAACCCCGGCCAGAGGTACCAGCGGTCGCCCCGCTCCTGGAGCCGGCCGTAGATCGGGGATTGCTCCAGCAGGGGCAGGAGGGCGGTCGGCCTGAGCGGGAAAACGTCGTGATCCAGGAAGCCGAACCAGCGCGCCTGCCGGCACCGGAGGAAGTTGCGCCAGAGCCAGTTCAGGGCCTGCCCGTGCGAAGCCGAGCCGTCCGCCGCCGGGAAAGCGGGGAGGCGGACGTAGGCGACGCCCTCGGTCCGGCAGAACTCGCGGATGCGCTCTGCCGAGGCGGCGTCCGAAGAGTTATCGGCGACCGTGTAGTGGAAAGGGTCCTGGAAGTTTTTGGTCAGCAGGCGGTGCTGGTGTCGGATCACCCGGTCGTTGTTGAACGCGACCGAGACCAAGTCCAGCAGATCCGGGGCGGCCATCCGTTCGGCGTCGCAGTGGAGGTGATCCGCCCGCGCGAAGGGCACGGCCAGGTGCCGCGCCGCCCGCTGCTCCCTGCGCCAGTCGTAGTAAACATGTGAAAGCGTCCGCATAAAGAGCCAGATAAAGAGCCAAACAGAAACCCAGCGTGAACATTCTGCACACGGTCGAGTTTTACCTGCCCTCGCAGGGCGGGATGCAGGAGGTCGTCAAGCAGTTGTCGGAGCGGCTGGCCCGGCGCGGCCACGCGGTCACGGTCGCCACGACGGAGCTGCCGGCCCGCGCGGGCCGCGAGATCAACGGCGTCCGCATGGAAGAGTTCTCCGTGTCCGGGAACCAGGTGCGCGGCTTCACGGGCGAGGCGGAGCGGTACCGGCAGTTCCTGCGCGACTCGCGCTTTGACATCGTCACGAACTTCGCGGCCCAGCAGTGGGCGACGGACCTGGCCTTGCCCCTGCTGCCAGACCTGGCAGCCAAAAAAGTGTTTGTGCCGACCGGCTTCTCCGGGCTGTACGCGCCAGAGTATGCGGCCTACTTCGAGAGCATGAAGACGTGGATGGGGCAGTACGACGCCAACGTGTTCCTGTCCGACGACTACCGCGACGTCAACTTCGCCCGCGCCAACGGCATCGGGAGAGGCGTGCTGATCCCGAACGGCGCGGCGGCGGACGAGTTCGGACCGACGCCCACGGGGGACGTCCGGCGGCGGCTGGGCATCCCGAAAACCCATCTGCTGATCCTGCTGGTCGGCTCCCACACCGGCCTGAAGGGCCACGCCGAGGCGATCCAGATCTTCGAGCGGGCGCAGATCCGGGAGGCGACTCTGCTGATCGTCGCCAACCGCGTCGGGCCGGGGTGCCGCCGCAGCTGCTACAAAAAGTGGGCGCGGTTCGCCCTGTCGCCCGCGAACTGGCGGGCGCGCAAGCGGCTGTTGATCCGCAGCCTGAGCCGGGCGGAGACCATCGCGGCCTACCACGTAGCCGACCTGTTCCTGTTTCCGTCCAACGTCGAGTGCTCGCCCCTCGTGCTGTTTGAATGCCTGGCCTCGCGGACGCCGTTCCTGACCACGGACGTGGGGAACGCCCAGGAGATCATCGCCTGGTCCGGGGGCGGCCGGCTGCTGCCGACGCGCAAGGACGGGGACGGCCTGAGCCACGCCGACATCGCCGGGTCCGCCCGCCTGGTGAAAAGAACGGCGTCCGATCCGGCGGGCCGGGCGGCGATGGCGGAGGCCGGACACACCGCCTGGCTGGCCCGCTTCACCTGGGAGAAGATCACCGAAGACTATGAGAGGCTTTACCGGAGCCTGACGGGGCACTGATGCGGATTTTTTACGCTTCCGAGAAATCGCCGAACATCTTGCTCCCGTCCCAGCTGTGGCGGAACAACCTGTACCAGTCCCTGGTAGACCTTGGGCATGACGTGGTCGAGTTCGATTATGACCTGTCCGAAACGTTCCGCCGCCTGGACCCCGCCCAGCCCGGCAACGCAGACTTCATCGCCGCCAACCGGCCCCGCGTCACCGAGGCCCTGCGGCGGCAGGTCCGGGCCGCCCACGCCGCCAAGCCCATTGACCTGCTGTTCACCTATTTTTACGACGCCTGCGTCCTGCCGGAAGCCATTGATAAGATCAAGGCCCTGGGGATCACGACCGTCAACTGGTACTGCAATGGCTCCTATCAGCTCCACCTGGTCCGCGAAATCTCCCCCCACTATGACTGGTGCCTCGTGCCGGAGAAGTTCCGGCTGAAAGACTACGAGGCGATGGGCGCACGCCCGATCTACTGCCAGGAGGCGGCCAACCCGGACATCTACCACCCCTACGATCTGCCCCAGGAGTTCGACGTCGCATTCATCGGCCAGGCGTATGGGGAGCGGCCCGGCTATCTCCGGCGGCTCCTGGACGCCGGGATCAACGTCTACGCCTGGGGCTTCGGCTGGGAGCGGTTTGTCGCCCCCTCCCTCGCCCGGCGGCTCTGGCGCTGGGGCCGACGGCAAGTCCTCAAGACCGGCCCGGCCCGCGTCGCGCTGCCCGCGCACCGGCTCGGCCCACCGCTCACCGATGAAGACATGATAAAGATGTACAGCCGCGCCAGAATCAACCTCGGCTTCTCCGCCTGCGGCGACACGCACCTGGAGAAGGAGCGCATCGTGCAGGTGCGCCTGCGCGACTTTGAGGTGCCTATGAGCGGCGGCTTCTACATGGTCGAATACATGGAGGAGCTGGAGGAGTTCTACGAGATTGGCAAGGAGATCGTCTGCTACGAGGGGCCGGACGATCTGGCGGACAAGGTCAAATACTACCTGGCCCACGACGACGAGCGCGAGCGCATCCGGCAGGCGGGGCGGGCGCGCTGCCTGCGCGACCACACTTGGCAGAAACGGTTTCGGGACTCGTTCGCGCAGATGGGCCTGGCGTGAGCGCCGCGCCCCGCGTTTCCGTCCTGATGCCGGTCTACAACGCCGAGCGGTTTCTGCGCGAGGCCGTAGACAGCATCCTGGCGCAGACGTTCCGGGACTTCGAGTTTCTGATTATTGACGACGGCTCGACCGATGGCAGCGGGGAGATTCTGCGGTCTTATGCCGACCCACGCCTCCGCCTGATCCCGAACGGGCGCAACCTAGGGCTGACGGCGACCCTGAACCGGGGGCTGGATCTGGCGTGGGGCGCGTACGTCGCGCGCATGGACGCCGACGACGTTAGCCTGCCCGAGCGCCTGGCCCGGCAGGTGGCGTTTCTGGACGCACGCCCGGACGTCGGCATTGTCGGCGTCTGGGCGCGGGCCTTCGGCGAGACGCATTTCAAGATCCCGCACCCGGCCGACCCGGAGCGCATCCGGGCCAAGCTGCTGTTCGACTCGGCCCTGGTCCACCCGTCCGTCCTGATGCGCCGTTCCCTCCTGGACGCTCACGGCTTAAAATACCGCGACTTCTACCGGATGGAAGATTATGACCTGTGGCAGCGGGCGGCCCGCGTGTTCCCGCTCGCCAACCTCCCCGAGTACCTGCTGCGCTACCGGGTGACCGGCGGGAGCGTCTTTTTCGGCGCGGACCTCGCCCCGCAGCGGGACTCCTACGCCCGCCTGGACCGCGTCTCCCTGCCGCTTCTGGGCATTGCGCCGACGCCCGCCGACCTGGACGTCCACACCTATCTGCGCCGCCCGGACGGGAACCGCCGCGACGAGGCCGAGGTCTGGCTGCTCCGTCTAGCCGAGGCCAACCGCGCCACGTCCTATTACGACGCGGACGCCTTCGCCGCCATGCTGCACGAGCGCTGGCTGGTCGCGTGCTATCAGACGACCGGCCGCCCCGCCGCCCGCTGGCTCCGCTACGCCCGCTCCCCCGTCACCCGGCTGGCGCGTCTGCCGGTGGGGATGCGGGTGCGGATGCTGGGCAAGTTCCTCTTGCAGCCGTTCCGATAGGAACCCACCCCGGCTCACAAGTTCGCCCCCCAAACACTGGCACCCTAAGCGAGCCGGGAGGGGTCTCTCCCCGCCACCCGCCGAATCTCTTCCAGAATCTTCGGCACCTGCCGATCCGCCGTGAAACAGTCCAATACCCGCCGACGCGCCGCCCGTCCCAAGGCTTCGCGCCGGGCCGGGTCGCCCGCCAAGCCGGCCAGGGCGTCGGCCATGTCCGGCGGCGAAAAATCCTCAATGACGATGCCCGTCTCGCCCACCTCCTCGCGCGCCCCGCCGCTGCCGGCGAAGCAAACCACCGGCGTCTCCAGCAGCATGTTCTCCAGGACGACGAGGGGGAACGAGTCCTGCCAGGACGTCGCCGCGAAGGCGTCGAACCCGGCATACAGCGCCCACGGGTCTGGCGTGAACGGGACGGCCTCCAGATCGCCCGTCAGCCCCAGCTTGCGGGCCATCTCGCGGAACTGCCAGCCCTCCTCGTTGTCCGGCACGCCCACCCAGACGAACCGGACGCGGCCCGCGCCCAGCCGCTTCTTGGTTTCGGCCGCCGTCAGGAGCCACAGCTGCGCCCCCTTGAACCAGTTGATGACGCCCGCCCCGCCGACCACGAAGGGCGCGTCGGGCGGGCGCGGGGCGCGGGCGGGCGCGGCCAAGTCGCCCTCCACGAACGCGGGGATGACGGCCACCTTGTCCTTGTCCACCTTGAACCGCTCCGTGAGGGCGTCGGCGACGGCCTGCGAAACGGCCACGTACCGCGCGGGCAGGGTTTGAAGCAGGGGGGGTGAGTGCCGGGCGAACTCGGCCAGTACGCTGTCCAGCTCATGCACGTGCAGCAACACCGGTGCGGGCGGCAGGGCCAGCCGCCGCGCGACCAGCAGGCCCGCCACGCTGTTGACGTAGACGACGTCCGGCTTCCACCGGCGCAGGGGTCCGGCCCAGGCGCGCGCCTTGGCGACGCTCAGGGTCCGGTGCCAGGCGAACCGGGCCAGCGCGGGGAGCGGGGCGCTCATGCCGGGGAAGGACCGGCTCACCAGGGTCTGCACCAGGCCGAGGGCGCGGAAGCGCGGCGCGAGCGGCCCGCCCAAATAAGCCAGAGTCCGCAGGTCCACCGCGTCCCCGAAGCGCTCGAAGGCGGACAGGGCGACCTTGGGTGCCCCCGTCGGCGACATCTCGTGCAGCAGCAGCAGGACACGGATGGGCATGGGTGTATAATACCTCCATGCGTATCGGCATTGACGCGCGCACACTGTCGGGCCGCTTTACGGGCGACCGCACCTACTGGCGCGGCCTGATCGGCGGCCTGGGGGCGGTTGACACCCAAAACGAATACGTCCTGTACACCCGCCGGCCCATCGAGGGCGACCCGCCGTTGGGCCTGGGCGCGAACTTCTCCTGGCGCACCCTACCACGGCCCGCCCAGGACGCCGCGTGGATGCTGCTGGGCTGGCCCCGCGCCCTCCAGTCCGACCGGATAGACGTCGCGCACACGCAGTACAACGTCCCGCTGCTCGGCTGCCGCTGCCCGGTCGTCACGACCGTGCATGACGTGTCCTTCCGAGTCCACCCCGACCTGTTCCTGCCCCGCGACCGCTGGGTGCTCAATACCCTGGTCCCGCGCTCCATGCGCCGGGCGGCCCGCGTGGTCGCCGTTTCGGAGAGCACCCGCCGCGACATCGCCCGCTTCTGCCCGTCCGTGCCCAAGGACCGCGTCCGGGTGATCTTGGAGGCCGCCGACGCCCGGTTCGCCCCGGCGCAGGGCGGGCAGGAAACCGCGCAGGCGGCGGCGAACAGGGCGCTGGGCCTGGACGACCGGCCCTACCTGCTGGCCGTGGGCGTGTTGCAGCCGCGCAAGAACCTGGCCCTGCTGCTGGACGCTTTCGCCCTGGTCAAGCTCGGGCCTCAGCCGCCGCCGCACCGACTGGTGGTCGCGGGCAAGCGGGGCTGGCTGGACGAGACCGACGCGCAGCTCGCGGCCCTGCCCGAGTCCGTGCGGGCCGACGTGCATCTGGCGGGCTACGTCGCCGACGACGCCCTGCCGACGCTCTACGGCGGTGCGGACGCGCTGTGCTACCCGTCCAAGTACGAGGGTTTCGGCCTGCCGCCGCTGGAGGCAATGGCTTGCGGCTGCCCCGTCCTGTGCAGCCGGTCGTCGTCGCTGCCCGAAGTCATCGGCGACGCGGGCATTTTGCTGCCCGCCGACAACTCGGGCGCGTGGGCGCACGCTTTGGAAAAGCTGCTGGCCTCGTCCGCCGTCCGGGCGCGCTGGCGGGAGCGCGGCCCGGCCCGCGCCGCCCTGTTCTCCTGGGAGAAGGCCGCCCGCGAGACACTGGAAGTCTATTCGGAAGTCTATTCGGAAGTGTACGGGGAGCGCCGGCCCCCCCGCCCCGATTCTGGGGAGCCTCTATCGCACTAAAGGACCGCCCATGCCCACCACCGCTGCGCTCGACCCGAAGTTTTTAGCCGTCCTGGCCTGCCCCGCCGACGACGACCGACCGCCGCTGCGCCAGCAGGGCAACACGCTCGTCTGCGACAGGTGCGGGCGTGTCTACCCGATCCGCGACGGCATCCCGATTTTATTGCCCGAAGAGGCCACCCTCCCCTCAGCCTAAACGTGAGTGACGACCACGCCTACTGGAGACGATCGTGCAGCTTACCCGAACCGGCCCCATCCGCATCTCGCTGATCCACGGCCCGAATCTGAACATGCTCGGCGTCCGCGACCCGGACATCTACGGCAAAGAGACGTTCGAGTCGGTCAACCGCAAGGTCGAAGCCCACGCCAAACATCTAGGCCTGGAGATCCGAATCCAGCACTCGAACTCGGAAGGCGCGATCGTGGATTTTGTCCAGGACGCGATGGGCTGGGCGTCGGCCATCGTCATCAACCCCGGTGCCTACACCCACTACTCCTACGCCATCCGCGACGCCATCGCCGACTCGCGCCTGCCGACGGTCGAGGTCCACCTGTCAAACGTCCACGCCCGCGAGGACTTCCGCCGCCACAGCGTCGTCTCGCCCGTCGCCACCGGCCAGATCGTTGGCTTCGGCCCCCACGGCTATCTCATGGCCCTGGACGCCGCCAAGAACCTGATCGAAGCCAGCCACCGCTGACGCCCCCGCTAGGAAAGAAACCGCCCATGACCGATGGTGTCCTGCCCGCCCGCCTCGCCCGCGTCCGCGCCGCCCTGGCCGCGCACCAGCCGCCGCTCGACGCCCTGCTGCTGACCGACCCCGACAACCTCGGCTACGTCTCGGGCTTCACCGGGTCCACCGCCCAAGCCCTGGTCACGCCGGACGAGGCGCTGTTCGTCACCGATTCGCGTTACACCCTGCGGGCCGCGGCCGAGTGCCGCGCCTTCCAGATCCGCGAAACGTCCTCGGGCAGCGGCGGCTACGGCGAGGCGCTGGAGGCCATCCTGAAGGAGCGCCCTCATCTGCGCCGGCTGGGCTTCGAGGCGGGGCACGTCTCGGTCGCCGCGTGGGAAGCGTTCCGTGCCCTCGCCCCCGATGTCGAGTGGGTGGGGACTCAGAACGTCGTCGAAGCGCTCCGGCTGGTCAAAGATGTGGGCGAAATCGCACGAATCCGCCGCGCCATCGCCATCGCTGAGGCGGCGTTCCTGTCGGTCAAGCCGCGGCTCAAGCCCGGTACGCGCGAGCAGGACTTCGCGCTGGAACTCGAATACGCCATGCGCCGGGGCGGGGCGACCGGGGCGGCGTTTGACACCATCGTTGCTTCCGGCGCGCTGGGCGCGCACCCGCACCACCACGCCGGGCCGCGCCCGCTCTCCGTCGGCGACTTTGTGACCATCGACTGGGGCGCGACGGTGGACGGCTACAACTCGGACATCACCCGCACCTTCGCCATCGGCGCGGCCTCGGACAAGGGCCGCGAGGTCTACGCCGTCGTTCTGGAAGCCCAGCAGCGCGCCATCGCCGCCATCCGTCCCGGCAAGACGGGGAAAGAGATCGACGCCGTCGCCCGCGACTTCATCGCCGGGCGCGGCTACGGCGAAGCATTCGGCCACGGCTTGGGCCACTCGCTGGGCCGCTCGGTCCACGACGGCATGGGGCTTTCGGCCCGCTACGACAAGCTGACGCTGGCACCGGGCATGGTGATGACGGTCGAGCCGGGGATTTATTTGGAGAACTGGGGCGGGGTGCGTGTCGAGGAGGACGTGCTCGTCACCGAGGGCGGCTGCGAGGTGCTGACCCACCTGCCTAACGCTTTAGAGGTGCTGTGAGGAAAGAGAACCATGCCATCAAGGGCATGGCGAGATAGACAAAACCTCTTTGGGACTGAGAGCAAACTATTCTTCAGCCCCGCCCTCTGGGCCTGCCAGTGCAGAGGGGTTTGGTCCGCGTAGCCTGTCGCTTCAGCGGCAGGGGGAGCCATCACCGCACCGGCTGCTTGTTCAGGACGACTTCGCACGGGGCGCGGTCCAGGACGGTGCGGCTGACGCGGGACATCTGCGTGTCGCTGGGGTCGTCTGAGGGCAGGTAGGCCAGCACGATCAGCGAGGCGCTGAGGATTTCGGCCTGGTGGACGATCTCCTCGCCCGCGTCGCGCGCCCGCGTCACCAGCGGCTCGGCCGTCACACCGTCGCAGCGCGCCTGGGCGGCGGCGGCTTCGAGGGCGCGGGACGCCTCGGCCTCTTCCTCGGGCAGCGGCGCGGTCAGCGGCAGGTGGCGCGGCACTTCCAGCACGTAAGCCAGGTGCAGCCGCGCCGTCTGTCCGCCCCCGCTTTTCGCCAGACGACAGGCCAGGGCACTGGCGGCCTCGGGGTTGTCCGCCCGCAGCAGGGGAACCAGAATCTTCCGCGGCGCGCGGTCTACCCCGGTCGCCCGCGCCGCCGGGGAACAGCCCAGCTTCAGCGATGACCGCGCCTCCTCCAGCGTGGCCGAGACCGGCAGGCGCGAGCGGACGCCCGGCACGGCGCGGATGCTCTCCATGACGGCCTCGGATAGCCCGGACACGACGATCCGCGCGCGGTAGCGCTCGATGTAGTCCATGCCGTCCCGGAACGTCTTGGCCCCCTCCGCCGAACAGCCCGTCAGGCCGCTCCCGTCCACGATGATGCCCTGGATGTGGTGGCGCAGCAGCAGGCTCGCCGCCGCCTGGATGGTGGGCCACAGGTTCTTGTCCAGTGCCCCTTCGAGCCGGACCACGTCCTCGCGCGCTTCAATGATCATCTAGGCCGCGACCTGTTCTGTCTGCTGTCCCGCACCGAGACGGGCCAGGTGATCTTGAGCGGCCTTCAACAGTTCTTCATCTTCTACGTCATAGACGGCTGAGTTGACGGGGCCTTTCGCGAACATGGAGACGTTTGTGATGAGCTGGCCGAATCGCCAAGACGGGTGCGCCTGATGCACCCGGCCGAGCGCATCAAGGAGTTGCTGTGTGTTATCCATGATTTTCCTCTTGAGCCTCCTTCACCCGCTAAGAGTCGGGGTCAAGGGACTGTACGATTGTCGGCAGACAGCGGAGATCCCATTCCGGTCGGACGTCGATAATCTCGACGGCGACCAGCTGTTCCGAGTTGACGATGCAGCAGCGAGCGGCCCGCGTCATCCCGTTGTTGATCATCATCTCGCCGCCCAGCCCGAGCGTTACTTCTATGGGCGGCATGTCCGCGACCGAGAAGCCGAACTCGTTGAACTGGTCCTGGAGCTTCATCGGGTCGGCCCCCTCGGGGCGCATGGGCGACACCCGCAGTCCGCCCGGCTTGACGTAGCGGATATCGGCTTCCATGCCTGCCTCACCCTTTCCGCCTATTGTACCACGGGCCGCTTCAGAGCCGGCCACCGTCTTGCAGCAGGGCCACGCTGAAGTCGTCGCCCGGCTTGCCGCTCCTGTATCTTTCTAGCGGGCGGGCTTTGGCGGGGCTGCCGGTGTCGGCGTGAACGAGTTCAAGAACTTGTCGGCGTCTGCCTGCGCCTCTGAGTCCCCTGTGGGACAGAGAGCAACCAGGCGATACAGGCGGTTCCCCACGAGGTAGGCGCAAGACCTTTCTTGCCGGCCTCTGGACCGGAGGGCGTCGATCCTTTCGCCGGGATAGCCGCCCCGCGTCACAAGGCTCCGGCGGACGAGTCTTTTGTGGCCGGCATGGAGGAACGCATTGTCAAAGATCATTAGGACCTTTTTCGCGCCCAAGTCCCGGACAATGTCCGGGGAGGAATCATTGTACTGCACGATGTACCCGAGGTCGTCCGCCTTGCAGGTGTAGAGGTAGCCCACGCCGCTGGGGACGGCGATACTTTTTGAGCGAGGCGTCGGCAACAGAACGGAAAACCGCCCGCCGGGAGGCGCGAAGGTCCGCCAGCGGAGGACAAGGACGGGGGCGTTGGCGGCGACCCCCGGCCCAGCCTCCCGCGTCGGCAGCGCCCACGCCGGGGCATCGACGGCCGAGGCCAGCCCGAGCCAGAGTGAGAGCAGCAGCGGTCCCCGCGTCACAGCACCCCCCCCGCAGCCACGCGGCGCACGGCGTCCGCCAGTTGCGACACGTCGGTGACGGTCTCGTCGGCGACTAGAGCCGGGTCCTCTGGGTTGAAGAAAACGTACTGGATGCCGCGCTTGAAGCGGACGGTCTTCATGCCGGCGGCTTTGGCGGGGCCGATGTCGTTGTCGGGCCGGTCGCCGACGAACACGGCGTCCCTGGCCGCGACGCGGGCCGTTTCGAGGCCGGCCCGGAAGATGGCCGGGTCGGGCTTGAACAGGTGAACGACTTCGCTGATGATGACCACGTCGAACAGGCCGGCGATGCCGTAGCCCTCGATGGCCTGCTGGACGGGCGGGTGCTGGTTGGCGATGATGCCCAGGCGGAAGTCGCGCTTGAGGTCCTGCAAGGCCGGGGTGATGCCGTCCAAGAGCTGCCCATAGGGGCGGGGGCGGCGCATCTGCTGGTACCCGTCCCGTGCCTCGTGCCACAGCGTCTCGGTCTCCGAGTCGTTGGCGCAGTAGAAGGCCAGCGCCCCCTTGATCGCCGCCTCGGGGTTCGGCCCCGCCGCCGCCAGCCGCTTGCGGGTCGCGTTGAAGTCGTCCCACAGGACGTCCTTGCCGTGCGCGCGCAGCGTCAGCAGCAGGGCGTGGAAGAGCCACAGGTGCTGGCCGTTCTCGTCGAACAGCACGTCGCCGATGTCGAAGAAGATGATAGAGGCGGCCATACCCCAGTATACCCCTCTTGGCCCCTCTCGTAGTCCCGCGGGATGGGTATACTGGGGCGAATACACGCCTACAGGAGACAACCCCATGACGACGGCGACACAGACCGAACGCCCCGGCGCGATCACGTTCAAGGGCCGCCCGATGACCCTGCTGGGCCAGGAACTCAAGGTCGGCGACCGCGTCCCCGACTTCCACGTCCAGACCGCCGAGAAACTGGAAACCGTCGGCTGGAGCGAGTTGAGCGAGAACGGCACCAAGGCCGTGCTGATGATCTTCGTCCCCAGCATCGACACCAGCGTCTGCTCTTTGGAGACCGGCAAGTTCAACCGGCACGTCGCGGGCCTGCCCGCCGACAAGATCAAGACCGTCACGATCAGCGCCGACACGCCCTTCGCCCAGACCCGCTGGGCCAAGCAGGAGGGCGTCACCAACATCCAGATGCTCTCCGACCACAAGGACCGCGTCGTCGGCGCGGCCTTCGGCGCGCAGGTCAAGGAGCTGGGGATGCTCTCGCGCTCGATCTACCTGGCCGACAAGACCGGCGTGATCCGCTACACCCAGCTCGTCGGCGAGATCGCCAGCGAGCCGGACTACGACGCCGTCCTCGCCGCCGCCCGCGCGGTCGTCGGGGAATAGGGGAAAGAGGCCCGCTCACCTCCATAACCGGGGCAGGGGGCCGGTTAATCTCCAGCCGCTTCCTCCACCGAGACCCTCCGGCCCTGCTCGAACGACCGGATGGCGGCCCACGCCAGCTTCAGCGCCCGGCGGCCCGCCGCAGCCGGCACGGGCGGCGGCAGGCCCGCCCGGAAGGCGGCCAGCATCGCGTCTATGTAGGCGTCGAACGTCCGGTGGAACTCGCGGGCGGGGTCGTTGAAGTAGCCCGCCTGCCACGTCTCGCCCGTCTCGCTCCCCGCCGGGTGAAACGTGTAGCGCCGGACCGTGTCTTCGATCACCAGCCGCCCGCCCCGCCCGCTGACCTCGACCCGGTGCGTGTCGGGGTAGGAGTAGGACGTGTCGTAGGAGCCGACCAGGCTGCCCACGGCACGACTGGCGAACTTCAGCGACAGGGCCAGCGTCGTCCAGCCCACGCCGGTTTTGTCGGTCATCTCCGCCATCACCGACGCGACCGGCCCGCACAAGAATTCGAGCATGTCGAAGCCGTGGCACTGCGTCTCGATCAGGTTGGCGTGGGGGTGCCCGCCGCCGCCCTCGCCGCCGAACCGCCAGGTCGCGAACATCGGCTCGCCCAAGCGGCCAGACTCGATGGCCGCGCGCGCCATCTGCACGGGCTTGGCGTAGCGGTGGTTGAAGTTGATCGCGAAGAACAGGTCGCGCTGATGGGCTTCGTCCAGCAGCGCGTCCGCCTCGGCCAGATCAAAGACGAGCGGCTTCTCCACCAGCAGCGGGAAGCCGGCCCGGATGACCTCTAGTGTCGGCGCGAAGTGCCCCTCGTTCGGCAGGCTCAGGCTGACAAGGTCTGGCTGCTCGGCCTGGAGCATCGCGCCGATGTCCGTGTAGGCGCGGACGCCGAACTCCCCGGCACGGGCCTCGGCCCGCCCCCGGTCGCGCCCGCAGACGGCGCGGAAGTCCACGTCGGCCCGCTCCGAGAACACGCGCGCGTGCTGCCGCCCCCACCCCCCGGTCCCGACCATAACAACCCGTGTGCGCTCTTTGCTCATAGAACACAGTTTACCCTGGGGCGTCCTGTCCTGGTTCCCCCGCTTGCCCCGGCAGGCGATTCGCGGTATAATGGGCGGCGTCGGGACGGCGATTTCGTACACGGAATTGGCCGTCTCTTTTGTTTGCCTCCGGCCCCACGCCCGAGTCGAAGCCCGTCCCCAGGATACCCGTGACCAGCCACGCCCAGCCCGAAGACCGCAGCGCCCGAGACCAGCCGCTGAGAGATCAGCAATTGGAACTCGGCGAGGAGGAGAGCCGCACCGCCCTGCGCCGGGCCTGGGAGCGGACTCTGCGCGCGCTGGCCGGGACGCTCAACAAGCAGACCATCGACAACTGGCTGCGCCCGCTCAAGCCGCTGTCCTTCAACGGGGCCGTCGTCGTGCTGGGTGCCCCGTCGTCGTTCGCGCGGACCTTCGTCGAGACCAAGTACGCCCAGCCTCTGGCCCAGCACCTGGCGCAGTATTTAGATGTGCCGCAGCTCCAGATTCGGTTCGTCATCTCCACGCCCGACGTCCAGCCGCTCCTGGGCGAAAAGCCGCTTCCTTTGCAGCAGGCCGGCGCGGCGCGCGTCCCGCCCCCGGACGTGGGGGCCGAGGGCGGCGCGCTCGCCCCCGCCGCCCCCCACGCCCAGGCCGCCCTGCCGCTGGCCCCCGAGCCGGGCGGCACGACCGGGGCGGGTCTGGCGGGCGGCAGTGGCGGCGGGGGGCGGGGCCGCAACCCGTTCACGACCGAGCTGGCCGCCTCACCGCTGAACCCGCGCTACACGTTCGAGCAGTTCGTGGTCGGCAAGTCCAACCGCCTGGCCCACGCCGGCGCGGTCCACGTCTCGGAAGCGCCGGGCAAGATGTACAACCCGCTGTTCCTGTACGGCAGCTCGGGCCTGGGTAAGACCCACCTGATGCACGCCATCGGCCACCAGATTCGGCTGGCTTTGCCCGAGGCGCGCGTCGCCTACGTCAGCGGCGAGACGTTCACCAACCACTACGTCGCCGCCATCCGCGACAAGCGCACCGAGGACTTCCGGCGGGCGTACCGCAACGTGGACGTCTGGCTGGTGGACGACATCCAGACCCTGGCCTCGAAGGAGCAGACTAAAGAAGAATTCTTTCACACGTTCAACGCCCTGCACCAGATGAACAAGCAGATCGTGCTGACCTCGGACCGCTCGCCGCGCGAATTGCGCGCGATGGACGTGCGCCTGTGGTCGCGCTTCGAGTGCGGCCTGGTCACCGACATCGCCCCACCCGAACTTGAGATGCGGGAGGCGATCCTGCAAAAAAAAGCCATTTTGGAGAACATGGCGATCCCCCCGGAGGTCATCGCGTTCATGGCGAACCTCATCCAGAGCAACATCCGGTCGCTCGAAGGCGCGCTGATCAAGCTGATGGCCTACGCCTCGCTGTCCCGCACCCCCGTCACCAAGCAGCTCGCCTCCGAGGTGCTGAGTTCCTACTACGTCGAGCGGATGCCCCTGCGCGACCTGACCGCGCACGGCCCGGCCCGCGAGCCGGTCTCGGCCCACCCCGAGGACCATATCATCCCTCTGGGCGGCCTCCTGGCCCAGACGCCCGGCGCGGCCATGAGCCTGGGGGGGCCGGTCGTGGACCGCATCATCGACACGGTGGCAGCCCAGGCGGGCGTCACCCGCGACCAGATTTTGGCCGGCGGCGGGCGCAGCAATCGGGCGACGCGGCTCCAGGGCGACCCCGGATTCGCGCGCCAGATCGCCATGTACCTGACCAAGGAGCTGTCCAACGCCCCCTTGTCGTCGGTGGCGGCGACGTTCGGCCTGAAGAGCCACACGGCCATCGTCCACGCCCACGCGCGGCTCGCCAAAGAAGTGGAGATCGACCCGCAGCTTTTGTCGCTGGTCAGCCGCATCCGTCAGGAGCTTGAGCGGGGCAGTTAGGTTGAACAAGGCAGGAAAGATTCGGCTTGTGTCATAGTGTCACATGCTGTGACAGAACGTGTGACACTGTGACAAATGGTGTGACATTGTGGCGCAAGAGGCAGCGAGAGGGATTCATCCCCTCGCCCAATTTGCGGCCTGCCTCAGCGCCGCAGATCGTTGAGTCACATCATGTGACTCTTCTGTGACTCAGTGTGACTCAACGGCACCCCGATGTGACTCACGCGCCAAATCTTTGTCACTGAGTCACAGAAGAGTCACACTTTCGGCCTTGAGTCACACCCGAATGTGACTCTCTTGTGACTCGGCGAAACGACGGAATCGCGCACGGAATCGCGTTCCCGCTTGGGTAGCCTCGGCGCAAACCGCCTGAAAGAGGCCATTCGGAGAGCAAAGCCAGGCGAGAGTCACGCTGAGTCACAGAAGAGTCACACACCTATTACTACTACTATATAAGAATCTCTATCTTATATGGGGATATAAGAATCCGGGACAGGGACGGACGGGGAGCTTGCAGTCAGGCTCCTACGCATCTTTCATGCACATCACTTCGCTCAAGCTGGAACACTTTCGGAACTACGAGGCCTTGCGGATCGAGCCGGGGACCGGCCTGAACATCTTCGTCGGGCGCAACGCCCAGGGCAAAAGCAACCTGCTCGAAAGCCTGTACCTTCTGGCAACATCCAAGTCGTCGCGCGCGGGCAAGGACGTCGAGCTGATCGGCTTCGGCCAGGCCGGCACCCGAGTTACCGCCGACGTCGTCCGGGACCGCAGCAGCGACATCGAGATCGAGATGGCCCTGTCGCTCTCCGAGAAGAAGTCCGCCCGCATCAACGGCGTCCGGCATACGCGGCTCTCCGAAGTCATCGGCCAGCTCAACGCGGTGCTGTTCGACAGCGGCGACCTGGAGATTATTCGGGGCGAGCCGTCCGTCCGCCGACGCTTTCTGGACCTGGAGATCGCCCAGACGTCGCCGCGCTACGTGCTGGCGCTGGGGTCGTATCGCAAGACTCTGGAGCAGCGCAACCGCCTGCTGCGCGACCTGCGCGACGGGCGCGCGCCCCGGACGGCCCGCGAGAGCCTGCCCGCCTGGAGCGCGGGCCTGGCCCAGCACGGCGCGCTGCTGATCGAGCGGCGGCGGCTGTTCCTGGAGCGCCTGGCCCAGCTCGCGCGGGACACTCACCAAACTTTGAGCGACGGGCGCGATGACTTGGTGGTCAGCTACCTGCCTTCGTTTCCCTTAGACGGGCTGACCGGCACCGAGGGCATTCAGGCGCGCTTCGGGGAAGAGCTGGCGTCTGTGGCCGCCGAGGAGGCCGCACGGGGGACGACCGCGCGGGGGCCGCAGCGCGACGACATCGCGTTTCTGGTCAACGGCGCGGACTGCCGCCTGTTCGGCTCGCAGGGCCAGCAGCGGACCGTGGCCCTGTCGCTGAAGCTGGCCGAGCGGCAATTGATCGAAGAACTGGTCGGCGAGCCGCCCCTGCTGTTGCTCGACGACGTCCTTTCGGACCTGGACGACGCCCGCCGGTCGCTGCTGTTCGACCTGACCGCCCGCGCCGGCTCGCAAACGTTCCTGTCGTGTACCAACCTGCGGGCGTTCTCCCCCGCCGTTTTGGAGCGCGCCGCCGTCTACGAGGTCACGGCGGGCGAGGCCGTGTTAGCCGTGAAGGGGTAAAGGGGCACGAGCAGTCAACACGAGAAATCTATGATGAAAAAGACGCGCGGCCTGGCCCCCGCCGGCCTGTCCGTGGACAGCTTCTTCCAGTCGCACGAGCTGGCCGCAAAGCTCCGCCCCCACCTCGCCAAGGCGCACTGGGACGGGGTCGTCGGCCCGCAGGTGTCCGGCGTGACCCAGGTGGAGGCCGTCCGCGACGGCGTCCTGTTCGTGCGCGTCAAGAACAGCGTCTGGGCCAACGAGCTGACGCTGCTCAAGGACGACATGCTGCGCCGTCTCAACGGCGTTTTGGGCGGGCGCGTCATCACCGACATCCACTTCAAGGCCAGCGGCCTGGCCCGCGCGAAAAAAAAACCCGTGAAATTATCGGTTGACAGCCCCACGGACGCCGACTTGGCACGGATTGTGCTGTCTAGCGAGTCGCGGGCGCGCGTAAATGCCGCACTCATAGGCATCACGGAGGAAGCACTGCGCGAACGGATTCGCCGTACCATGCTCCGCGCCGCCCGCACCTCCGAATGGAAGCGGCGGCAGGGGTGGCTCCCCTGCCGCCGCTGCGGCTCCCTCGCCGCCCCGCCGCCCGATGATGTCCCCCCAAAAGACCCTCTCTGCGCGCTGTGCCGCGCGGGCGTCGTTTGGACCTTCCGCGCCCAGGACTCGGTGTAGGCGGCAGCTTGGAAGGGTGCCTAACCCATTAAGAAGAGGAACATATGCAGCAGATAAGTTGGGTTCAGTATGAGCTGTCTCTGATAATGCTGGGCGCTCTGTCTTTAGGGGGGGTCTTGGCGAAGAGCTTGATCGCAGGGAAGCGCCCATCGTCTGTCACACGTGAGGACCTTGTACTCGCCATCTTTGTAGGTGGAGGAACGATAGTCGTTCTCACGGCTGTCTTGCGGGCGTTAGACCTCGTCTGGATTTCGCCGAGCAAGCCGCTGCTGGTAGTCAGCGTATTCGCGGTGCTGCTAGGCTCAGTTGCCGTCTGGACCAGGATACGGACAGCCTAGCTCGAACAACCGCCACGGAGGGCGTGTACCATGCGGCACCGGCCGCTGCTTGTTTGGACGGCGGCTTTTGCCGCCGGGGTGGGGCTGTGTGCCGAGGGCTGGCTGCCCGCCGCGCTCGCTTTCGGGCTGGCCGCGCTGGGACTGGCCCTGCTCGCCCTGGGCCGCGCCCCCCGGCTGCTCGCCGCCGGGCTGGCGCTGCTGGGGCTTGCGGCGGGGGCGGTGCGGCTGACGGCGTTCCAAAGCGTCCCCGCGTCCGACGTTTCCCACTGGGCGGACAACCCCGCGCCTCTGACGCTGACGGGCACGGTCCGCAGCGACCCCGAGGCGCGGCGGGGCGGGCGACTGACGTTCTACTTCAGTGCGGACGCGGTCACGGTGCGGCGGCGGACCACGCCCGTGACCGGCGACGTGTCCGTGGCGCTGGGGCCGGACGCGGCGCGCGGCCTGGCGCTGGACTATGGCGACCGGGTCAGCCTGGGCGGGACCTTGGAGACGCCCCAAGGGGCGACAAACCCCGGCGCGTTCTCCTGGCGCGATTATCTCGCGCGGCGGGCGATCTACGCCGAGCTGCGCGTCAAGCGGCAGGGCGCGGTGAAGTCGCTGGGCGCGCGCCGCGTCAGCCCGGTCTTAGCCCTGGCCGTCCGTGTCCGGCGGCGCGTACTGGATGCCCTGCAAGCCGCCCTGCCGCCCGCGCAGGCGGCCTTGCTGGGCGGAATGCTGATCGGACACCGGACCGACCTGCCGCCGGCCCTGCTGGCCGATTTCGTCCGCACCGGCACGGTCCACATACTCGCCTCGGCGGGGCTGCACGTCGGGATTTTGGCGTTCTGGCTGGAGGCAGCCTTGCGGCGGCTGACTCTGCCGCGCAAGTGGCAGGCGGCTCTGCTGGTCGCCGCCCTGGTCTTGTACGCCCTGGCCTGCGGGGGGCGGCCCGCCGTGGCGCGGGCGGTCGTGATGGCCGCGCTGTACTTCGGGGCCGTTCTGTTCGAGCGCGAGCCGGACGCCCCGACTGCAGCGGGCGCAGCGGCCCTGCTGATTTTGATGCTCCAGCCGACCGCGCTGCTGGAGCCGGGCTTCCAGCTCTCGTTTTTGACCATCGGCACCCTGGCGCTTGCCATGCCGGTCTGGGACGGTTTCTGGCGGCCCCGCATCGCCGCCCGCATCGCCCGCCCCCTGCCGCGCCGTTTGGTGCAATGGCTGGCCGACATGGCGGGCCTGTCCCTGCTGGCGCAGCTCGGCGCGGCCCCCATCGTCGCCGCCGACTACAACGAGGTCTCGCTGTCCGGCTGGCTCGCCAACCTGATCGTCGTCCCCGCCTTGTTCTTGCTGCTCCCGCTGGCGTTTGTGGGCATCGGCCTGTTCTGCCTCGCGCACGCGCTGGGCGGGCCGCTGCTCGGCCTGGCGGGGTGGGGGACGACACAGATCGCCTCCGTCGTCCGCGCCTTCGCCGCGTCGCCCTGGGCCGCCCGCGCCATCCCGACGCCGCCCGCCCCGATCCTGCTGTCGTTCTACGCCCTGGTCTACGGAGTGACCTATGCCGCAAGAGAAAAATCCCGAAACAAGCCCCGACGAGACGCGCCGCCGCCTGCTCCGGCTGGCCCCGCTGCTGCCCCTGGCCCCCCTGCTCTGGTGGGGGCTGGCCCGCCGCCCGGACCCGGACCGTGACAAATTGCGCGTGACTGCCATCGACGTCGGCCAGGGCGATTCGACGCTGATCCAGACGCCCTCGGGCCGCACCCTCTTGATTGACGGCGGCGGGTCGAGCGACGAGACCTCGGCGGACGCCACCGATGTCGGGACGCGCGTCGTCGTGCCCTTCTTACGCTACTTGGGCCTGAGCCGTCTGGACGTGCTTGTCCTGACCCACCCGCACGGCGACCACGTCGGCGGGCTGGCCGCCGTCCTGCGCGGTGTCGAGATCGGGACGCTGCTGGACGGGACGCGCCTGCCGTACCCGTCGCCCGCCTACGCCCAGTTTCTCGCCCTGGTCCGCCAGAAGCGCATCCCCTACGCGCGGGCCGTGCGCGGCATGGCCCTGGACATGGGCGACGGCGTGCTGCTGCGCGTCCTGAACCCGCCCCCCGACTCGCCCTTCGGCGCGCAGGCCGCCTACGGAATCAATGCCGACGACGCCACGATCAACAACTACTCCGCCGCCTTCCTGCTCACCTACGGCCGCACCCGCTTCGTGCTGACCGGCGACGCCGAGACTCAGGCCGAGGCCGTCATGCTGGACGCCCACACGGGCGGGGACCTTTCCTGTGATGTCCTCAAAGCCGGCCACCACGGCGCGAAGAACGCGACGGGCGACGACTGGCTGGACCGCCTCCAGCCCCGCCTGTCCGTGATCTCCTGCGGCCGCCACAACCGCTTCGGCCACCCCGCCCCCGCCACCCTCGCCCGCCTCGCCTCCCACAACGTCCAGGTCTACCGCACCGACCACCACGGTGCCGTTTCCTTCGTCAGCGACGGCAAAACCGTGGTTGCCCGCCCGTTCCTGAAGGGGTAGCCACTCTTCCCATAACTACGTTTGCTTTCGTAATCTCCCATCAACGCCGCTGTCGGGGGACGGCAAGGCGTGATCAAACATATACATGGCAACGGAAAAATACCTACATATGGGATATCAAAATACTTGGTGATGGTCTAATTTAAGTTGTTTGTTGTATACTTTCTGCGCCAGCGTTTGGCCCGCTTCGTGCGGAAGACGCTTTCGTTCTCCAAGAGTGACCAGAGCCACGAGAATTGCCTGCGGCTCTTTCTGCACGAGTACAACGTCAACAAACCAAATTAGACCCCTAGCCTTTTATGAACACTGACATCAACACTTTATTGCAAAATGCCTATGCTCACCATATGGCAGGCGACTACATTGAAGCGATACAAGACTATCAAGCTTCGCTCCAACTTGACCCCCGAAACGCTGACGCGCATTATGATCTACACCTTGCATACCGTGACACGGGCCAGTTGCTTCTAGCGTTCCAAGAACTGGAAGTAGCATCCCGTCTTCTTCCTGGTGACAGGGGCGTTTATGCCTGTAAAAGTGACCTCTATCTCGGCCTGCTGGCGAACCAACGAGAAGACTACCTGCAAGCCCTGACCCACTTCAAAGATGCACTGCGGGAACAGCCGGACATTACATTCATTCAAGGCTATCTTGGTCGTGCCCTGCTTTTTCTTGGCATATCCGCCGACGCACAGGTGGCCTTGAGTGCCGCAACACGGGATGATCGAGCAAAGCCACAAGATTTATACAATCTTGGAGCCGCGGAAGCGCGACTGCGTCGCTACGTCGCTGCCGTTCACGCCTTGGAGCGTGCTGTTCAACTTGACCAGACTCATTACAAAGCCTTGATAATGTTGGCAAGCACAGAATGGCGACTGGGCCACTGGCGATCTGCCTGGAGGCATCTCCGGCAGGCGGTCAAATGCTCCCCAGAGATACAGGCGCAACGTACAGGAGTAACAGCCTGACGTTCACCCGAGGACCCGACGGTCATCTTTGCTACCAGCCATAGCCCAGACGCCGCGAGGCCCCAGACCTCTAACGAGGGCCGGGGCTTTCTTCATCTTCGCACTAAGTTCAACGCAACCCACTCCCGCCCGACCTACTCGCAGTTAGGCTTGTCGGGCTTCATCCCGTTCTGCGGGCGCGGCGTGAGGGGTGGACCGCCTCTATCTCAAGCCGGTTGCAGTTCATCGGCGGGTAATTCTGTTACCAGGGGATTTCCTCCGTCGAAGGGCGCTTCGACCCGATATAGGTGCCGTCCGCCCGCTCCGATGGTTCCCCGGTCTTCCACCACGACTCCCGTGAGGCGGTTGTAGACGAACTGAAACGTTACCTTGTCCCCGACTCGGAAGCGCCGGTTCGTTTGTTGTGCCTGCTGCGTCTTCAAAAAGTTCTCCTTCACCACGGCGGCGCACCCGTCAGAGCAACCAGATAGGCCCGCATCACGGCGTCAAAAGATATGGCCAATCGATCGCTTGCTCGACGCCAGGACCGAACAGTCTCAAGCCGCAGCGTTGCCGTCCCCCCAAGTTTAGCCGGATCGAAGTCCTGATGAGCGATGGCGTTGCGCCAGGCGTTCAGCCGATCCAGGGAGATGCGCCGATTGTTGTTCCGGGTGTCGTATGCCTTCACGTCATTCCAAAAAGCCAGCCCCAAGCGGTTGAAGTCTATCCCAATGTTACCCGGATTCGGGTTCCCCCGGTCGAGTTTCCTGTTTTGGAACAACTCGGCGCGTAAGATGTCCTGCAACGCCGCCGGCGTCACAGCCCCTGCAATGTAGTCCACGCATTCCGAGTGGAGGTCGCGGCAGAAGCCCTGGAACTGCGAAGACAGTAGGACCGCGTAGGAGTGGTTGATCTGTTGAGTTGCGTAGCGCCTCCCACGGGTCGTGCCACCGACGCGGCTATGGGCGTTCTCGATCTGATCCAACTCCCCACGGCGGAGCGTGTCCCACTTCTGAAATGAGAGCGAGGGCATGAGGGGACCTCCATATCCCGTTTGAATCCAGGGCCGCGCTTTTGTTCGTCGGACGTGCCGCTGTTTCCTCCCGCGCACCCCGCCTCGCCTCCGCCTCCCCGTATTTCTTCCGTGAGGGTTTCCCCGGTGGGCACCGATAATCCGGGTATCCGAACCCCGCACTGCCCGCGCCTGGCGTCAAGGAAGAGTGATACCCTCATGAAGAACCCGCACCTGGAAATGCTGCTGTCCCGCATCACCGACGTCCCCACGCTCCCCGGCAGCGTCCTGCGCGTCATGCAGATGATCGAGGACCCGTTCTGCTCCTCGTCCGACCTCGCCAAAGTGATCCAGGCCGACCCCGCCATGGCCGCCAAGGTGCTCAAGCTTGCCAACTCGTCGTACTACGGCCTCCGGCAGAAGATCGGCAACATCCCCCAGGCCGTCACACTGCTCGGCTTCGCCACGCTCAAGAACACCCTGCTCGCCGCCGCCGTCTTCGATATGTTCCGCGTCGCCGGCACGGGCTTCGACCTGCCCGCACTGTGGAAGCACTCGGTCTCGACCGCCACGGCGGCAAAGCTCGTCGCCAAGCGCGCCCGCTACCCGCACTCCGAGAAGGCCTTCACCGCCGCCCTGCTGCACGACGTCGGCAAGATCGTCCTGGCCCGCTTCCTGCCCGCCGGGCTTGCCGAGATCATGGACGCCGTGCGGGAGGAGCAGCTCGCGATGTACGACGCCGAGAAGCAGGTGCTCGGCCTGGCGCACCCCGCCCTGGGCGCGTGGGTGCTGGGCCGCTGGGGCCTGCCCGCCCCCATCGTCGAGGCCGTCGAGTTCCACCACCACCCGACGCGCGCCCAGAACTCGTTCGACCTGGCCGCCATCGTCTACCTCGCCAACATCCTGGCCCACCGCGCGGGCATAGGCTGCGGCGGCGACTCGCTGATGCGCGAGATGGACCCGTTCGTCTTGGAGCACTTCGGGCTGACCGAGTCGGACCTGGGCGAGCTTCAAGATAGCCTGGTGTTCAAGCGCCTGGAGATCGAGTCCTACGCCATGGCGGCGGCGTGAGAGTCTCTTTTAGGCGTCCCCCTGCCCCCAATAATGGGGGCAGGGGGACGCCTTTCCAATCCCCTGTCTCTGAAACCATGCCCGAATCATTCCTCGAACTTCCTTCCGAACTCCCTCTTGAACCCACCCTTTACCGCCTGGCCTCCCCGAAGGGCGGGGCGAAGGGCGGACTCTGGGCCGCGTTCACGCCCGGCGGCCACGGCCTGCGCCGGACCTGGCAGCTCTCGGTCTCGCTCCGAAACCGGGGCGGGGCGAAGATCATTGCGCCTCTCTTGGAGACCAGCGGCCTGCGGCCCCTGGCGTCGGTGACGGTCAAGGGCGAGGCGTACCCACTGACGATAGACTGGCACGAGATGCGCCGGGGCGGGCAGCTCGTGTTCGGCGGGGGCCGCAAGATCGGACCCGAGGGCGGGACGCTGGACTGGGAGATGCGCTGGCTGCCCCTGCCGGACGCCCAGGGCGCGCTGCGGGCCGAGATGCGCGTCCGCACGACCCCACGCCGGACGGGGGCGCTGCGGCTCGACCTGGCCTGCCCGCTGTTCCAGCCGGAACTCTGGGCCACGCCCGGTGCGCGGGCGGGCGGCGCGCGCGTCGCCTGGTCCGCCTACAGCAGGGCCTTCATCGCCGCCGCCAGCCTCGACTCGGAAGTGGACTGGGAACCGGCGGGCGGCTTGGGCCTGGACCCGCCGCCGCCCACATTGGGCGGCGGCAAACTGATCTCGTTCGGCCTGCGCTTCGGGGCGGCGGCCACGGCGGGCGAGGCGCGCGCCGCCCTGGTCACGCTCTGCGCGGCTTTCGGGGGGACGGCCCTGCACCCGCTGGACGCCGTGCCGCCGCTCGACCCCGCGCCGACCGTGGCGCGGCTGGTGTCCCCCGACGCCCACGCGATGCAGGGCGTGGAGCGTTTGTATCTGAAGCCGCCCGTTGACGGCGACCAGGGCAGCTTCTATGCCGGCCTGCCGCACGAGCCGGGCGCGGCGCTCAAGGCACTGGAAGACCACAGCCGGTTCCACGCCGACCCCGCCGTCCCGCGCCTGGTCCGCTTCGGCGCGCGCGGGCTGTGCGCCGACTTCCAGGTCATGGGCCGGTCGGGGGAGCCGGAGCCGAACAAGGGCGCGTTCTGGGACAAGATGACGTTCGGCGTGGGAACGGACAGTATGGATGGGCCGACGCACGGCCTGCGGTCCAACGCCCGCCTGGCCCGGTCGCTGTTCGCCCTGCATGCCCGCACGAAAGAGCCTTTGCTCTTGCAGTCGGCCCTGAACATCGGCCACTGGCTGCTGCTGAAACAGAACAGCGAGGGGTTTTATGACGGCGCGCACGTCCGGGCCACGCGCGGGCTGCCGGGTGACGGCCGCTTCCTGCCCCAGCCCTGCGCGCTGGACGGGGCCGAGGCGATCCGCACCTTCGTCCCGGCGTACCGTGCGACCGGGAACGAGGTCTGGATCAAGGCCGCCAACCGCGTCGCCGACTTCCTGCTGGCCGGGCGCGGGCGCGACTTCGACGAGCTGGCCCCCGCAAGCGTGGCGGGCGTCGTGCTGTCCCTGCTGGCGCTGGACGGCGAATCCCCCATCCCCCGCCTGCGCGCCGCCCTGGGCGAGTGGGGGGCCTGGCTGCTGACACTGCCGCTTGACCCCGCCTCCCCGTCGCTCAACCTCGACGGGCTGCACGCCGGGCTGTACGAGTGCGCCCAGGCCGGATTCGGCCTGTGGGGCCTGACGCGCGACGCCGCCTTTCTGCGCTATGCGTTCGCCGCCCTGCGCGGCGTCCCCGACGACTCGCGCGCCCGGTCGTGGCGGGCGGTCGAGGCGCACCAAACCGCCCTGCTGTCCCTGGCCGGCCTGCTGCCCGGCTCGAAGATCGACTTTGACGCGCCCTCGGTCACGCTGGACTGGCGCGTCTTCGCCCCCGACCCCGCCGCCGCGCCGTTTCTGCGAGTCCTGCCCGCCGGGGGCGCGGGCTGGGTGGACTGGCTGCCGCTGGTCTGCCGGGGCACCGACCAGCTCCTCTTGCTGCTGCTCGCCCCGCCCAACGTCGAGGCCGCGACCGTCTGGAAGAACGGCCGCCGCCCCCTGCTGCGCGACCTGCGGACGGGGCTGGTGGACACCGAGACGTCGCTCTCGCCGCTCTCCAAAGACAACCCCTGGGGGCGCGTCGGCCTGTTCACGGTGGACCCGTGACCACGGCACAAGAGCCGGAGGCCCCCCAGGATTGGGGCGGGGGGCCTCCCTGATTCCGTCCCCCCTACTGCGCCATCCCCGGCGGGGTGTAGTGTGTCCCGACCTTCGGCCCGCGCGGCGGGGTGCGGTGCGTCTTTGCATGGTGCCGGCGGTGATGGTGATGCCGGCGATGCCCCATGCGCGGCGGGGTATAGTGCGTCGTGTGCCGGTGCAGGGCGGCAAAGGCGGGAACTGCCAGCAGCAGACAGGCTGCCAGCAGTCCCAGAAGCGTCACTTTTTTCACGGGTGTCTCTCCAAGCGGTGTCAGGGATTGATGGTGATCGGGAACGTGTGTATGTCCGGGTCGATGGCCCCGGCTGCCACCCTGAACGTCACGACGACGGTAAGCGCGGTCCATCCGGGGAGCGTGGGGATGGGGTGTGTCAGCGGCGGGCTGTTCGCCTTGAACGAGAGCGGGTGCGGGCTGGGTACGCTCTGCGGGGCGGTGCCGGGTTGCCGCTGATAGGTGATCTCCCCGACGATCTCGACGCCCGTGCCCAATGGCTGCATGAGTTCGATCAGAACGACGCACGAATCGCCCGCCGTGATGGTGCGAGGCAGCGTGATTGTGACATCGGCTTCCGTATCGACTATCACCTCCTCGGCGCTCAGGGTGACGCCGCCGCCGGGCGGCGGCTTGGCGGGCGGGGTGTAGTGTGATGACCCTGTGTGCGGGGACGGCCCCGTGACGGGGCTGCTGGAACCGTCTACCATTAGCATTCCTCCTGAGATGGTCTGAATGGAGTGACTCTACCCCGGTCGGGGGCGGGTGCGTGTGACGGGAGTCACAGGGGCGGCATATCCGCGCCGTCCCCCAAAACAAACCGGAGCACCTGCTCCTGGCTCATCCGCCGGCCCCGCTCCCAGGCCGCGCGGAACGCCTCCTCGCCCAGCCCCAGGCGGATCTGCGCGAGGGCGGCCTCGCGGTCAAAATCTGCGGGCATCGGCGGGATGCCGGAAGATGCCAGCAGGCCGCCTGCCGCCGCCAGGAGCAGGCAGGCCGTTTCGAGGCCGCCCTCGCGGGCCTCGGCCTCGGCCAGATTTGCCAGGGAAGAGGCGATGCGCTGCGTGTTCCCGACCGACTGCTGCACGGCAAGGCTTTCCCGGCAGTACCGCTTCGCCGCTCCGGGCCGATCCAGGGCGAGTGACACCTTGCCTAGGTTGTGCAGCGAGGCGGCGATGCCCTGGGCGTTGCCTGCCTGCCGGAACAGCGCCAGGCCCTCCTCCAGAAGCCGCTGAGACTCGGCGTGGTCCCCGGCATCGCTCGCCAGGCCGCCCAAGTTGTTCAGCATCACGGTCACGCCGTCGTCATTGCCCAGCGCGCGGTACAGGCCCAGGCTCTCCTCGAACAGCACGCGCGCGCCGCTCATGTCCTTGCGGTCGACGGCCAGGATGCCCAGGTTTGCCAGGGCGCGGGCGACCCCCCGGTCGTCGCCCGCCTCGCGCCGCAGGGCCAGGTCCTGCGCGTGCAGCGCCGCCGACTGGTCCAGCTCGCCGCAGGCCCAGGCCAGCATCCCCGCCCCGTTGAGCGCCTTGCCCCGCGCCCCGCCGTCCGCGTCCGGGCCGGCGGCGTCCAGGGCTGCCCGGAGCCAGCCCCCGCCTTCGCTGAGGTAGCTGCGCCCGTACCAGAACCGCGACAATGCCCCGGCCAGGCGCAGCAGCCGCGCCGAATCCGTCGCCTGCCACCGGCGCAGGGCCGCGCGCAGGTTGTCCCGGTCCTGCTCCAGCCGCCCCAGCCACTCGGCCTGGGCCGCGCCCGACAGGTGCGGCTCCGCCTCCTCGGCCCAGCCCAGAAACCAGCCGGCATGGCGGTCGGCCAGTGCTTCTTCCCCGCCCGTCTCGGCCAGACGCCCGTGGGCGTAGCCGCGCACGTTCTCCAGCAGCCGGTAGCGCACCTGCCCCCCTTCGGGCGGCTCGGCCACGACCAGCGACTTGGCGACCAGGCGTGCCAGCAGGTCCAGCACCTCCCAGTCCTCCACGTCGCCCCCCGCGCAGACCGCCTCGGCGGCTTCCAGCGGCCACCCGCCCGCGAACACGGACAGGCGGCGGAGCAGAGTCTGCTCGGCGGGCGCGAGCAGGTCATACGACCAGTCGATCAGCGCCCGCAGGGTCTGCTGGCGCGGCAGGGCCGTGCGCGAGCCGCCCGTCAGCAGCCGGAAGCGGTCGTCCAGCCGGTCCGAGATCTGCGCGGGCGTCAGGACGCGCACCCGCGCGGCGGCAAGCTCCAGGGCCAGCGGGATGCCGTCCAGCCGCGAACACACCGATGCCACGGCCTGCGCGTTGCCCGCGCTGAACCGGAACGACGCCTGGGCCTCGGTCGCCCGCTCGACGAACAGGCGCACCGAGTCGAACCGCAGCAGCTCGTCGGGCGGCGGCGGCGGCGGCCCGCCCGGCAGGGGCAGCGATGACAGCGCCAACACCGCCTCGCCGCCGATGTCCAGCGATTCGCGGCTGGTCGCCAGGATGATGACGCCGGGGCAGGCGCGCAGCAGCCAGTCGGCCAGCCGCGCGCACGACTCGACCAGGTGCTCGCAGTTGTCCCAGAGCAGCAGCAGGCGCTTGGATTGGAGCGAGTCGGCCAGCGACTGGCGCAGCGGCCGGTCCGCTTCCTCGCGGACGCCCAGGACGCCCGCCACGGCCTGCGTGACCAGGGCGGGGTCGGCCAGCGCGGCAAGCTCCGTCAGCCACGCGCCGTCGGGGAACCCGTCCAGCGCGTCGGCGGCGACCTGGAGGGCCAGGCGCGTCTTGCCCGCCCCGCCCGTCCCGGTCAGCGTCAAGAGCCGCGTCCCGCCCAGCCGCGCGCGGGCGTCGCGCATCTCGGCCTCGCGCCCGACGAACGACGTGAGCTGGGCGGGGAGGTTGTGCGCGAAGGCCTCCAGGGAGCGCAGCGGGGGGAAGCCGTCGGCCAGGCCCGGCGCGCGCAGCGCGAAGACCTCCTGGGGCTGGGCCAGGTCTTTCAGCCGGTGCCGCCCCAGGGAGTGCAGCGACGCCTCCCCCGGCATCAGCCCGTCCAGCAGGGCGGCCCCGGCCTCGGAGACCAGCGTCTGCCCCCCGTGCGCGGCGGCCAGCAGGCGCGCGGCGCGGCTCAGGGGCAGGCCAAAGTAGTCCCCGCCCCGCCGCTGGGCGGCCCCGGTGTGCAGCGCCATGCGGACCCGCAGGCCGTCCCCTGCCGGCAGCGACCACGGCTCGGCGTGGAGGGCAATCTGAGCATCGAGGGCGGCCCGGAGCGCGTCCTGGGGCCGGTGAAAGGCGGCAAAAAAAGCGTCCCCCGTCGCCTTGAAGACGTGCCCCCCCTGGGCGTCGATGGCCGCCCGCAGCAAGATGTCGTGCCGCTCCAGCGCCGCCCGCATCGCGTCGGGGTGCCGGTCCCACAGCCGCGTGCTGCCCTCGACGTCGGTGAACAGAAACGTCACCACGCCCGAGGGCAGGCCGTCATCACCGAGGGAGAAAACATCTTCGCGGGGCGGGGTGGGCATGGGGCTTTGTGTTCAGGCAGACGGCTACGTGTTCGGCAGCGGGGGCATGGCGGCCCGGCGCATGGCCCACTCGAAGACCCAGGGCCACTCGCCGTAGCCATAATAGGGCGAGATGTGCCCGGCCCCGGACAGCTTCTGGATGTCGACGCCCAGGCCGTGCGCGTAGGCCGACGACTGATCGAACGTGGCGTAATCGTCCGAATCAGAGGCGATGATCGTCGTCTCGCCGGCCACGGCCTGGATGCCCTCGGGGGACAGCGGCGGGGGAAAGAAGCCGGCCGCCCCGGCCAGGTCCAGCGGCGGGATGGCGGGGACCACGTAGGGCGGCGCGACCAGCAGGACCCGATCCGCCCGAACGCCGGGCCGCGCGAAGCCGGCCTGCTGCGACATCGCCGCGTGGCGAATCCAGTTAATCGCGCCCAGCGAGTGCGTCAGCACGGTCAGAGTCGCGCCTGCGGGGACATCCGACAGCGCGGCGTGGAGGACGCTCATCCAGGCATCAGGACTGGGGTCTGTCGGGTCGGGCATCTTGGGCGCGCGGACGTCCGCTCCCTCGGCGGCCAGCTTCTCGGCGAGGTGGTTCTGCCAGTGGGCGGGCTTGTTGCCGCCCCACCCGTGCAGGATCAGAAAAACGTCGGCCATGGTGTGATTCTCCCCCTCTGCGACGCACAAAATTATGCCTACGCCATTCTGGCAGGGCGGCGGGCATTTGTCAAGAAGAACGCTGTGCCCCGTGTGACCGATGTCACAGCGCGGGTGTGGCACCCGGCACGGCCCGCGCCCGCTCCAACGGCCATACTCCCGGTTAGTCCCTGCACTCGGAAGACGGAGCACACCCCATGACGCTCGACACCGCCTGCCCCGCGCCCGCCCGCGCCCCCCAGGCCACCCTGACTCCGCGGCAACGCGCCCTGCTGCGGCGGCTGCTCTCCGGCCATGCCCTGAGCGACGCCGCCGGTGCCCTGGGCATGTCCCCGCCCGAGGCCGAGGCGCTGCTGGAAGACCTGCAGGCGCGGCATGGGGCGTCCACCGTCACCCGTCTGCTGGTCTTGGCCGTCCTCAACGCCTGGGTGTGATGCCCCATCCCCCCCTGCAAAAAATACTGGCAGAACTTTGTAATCCGTGGAACAATAGCGGCGGCCCCGGCCACAGTCAATTTTGCAAGTCAACCTGGAGGCACATCTGTGTACCACTCTTCCCACCCTCATCGTCTGCACTTCCCGCTCGCCGTCCTGGCACTGACCGCCGGGGCGGCCCTGTCCGGGTGCAGCGGCGTCGTCAAGAACCTGAACTCCGCCCAGGTCAAGGCCCCCAACATCGTCGTCGGCAACGCCTTCGGGATCAACAGCCAGGCCGTCGTCGTCCCCGTCGGCGGTGCGGCCCCGGCCTTGCAGACTTATCCGTTCCCCAACCAGCAGCCGATCAACCAGGCCGACGTCCAGAGCGCCACGCTGTCGCTGGACCTGGCCCCGACGCTGACGCTGGCGACGCCCGGCGGGGGCGGCGCGGTGCCCTCGTTCACGCTTAACTCGCTCGTCGTCACCCCCGAGGTGGATAAGCTGGACGCGGCCGGCAAGGTCGTATCCAGCCTGACCCTGGCCCCGCTGATGACGGCCGGCCCGCTCACATTCACCCAGCAGGCCGGCGGCGGCGGGAACCCCACCTACGCCGCGTCGGGCGGCACGTTCCAGCTCCAGCAGACGACGCCGACCTCGGGCGCGGACGTGCAGACGCTGGTCAGTCTGATCACGTCCGGCGGCAATTCCAACCAGGTCATCCTCAAGATCAGTGCCGACGCGGCGGGCCTGCCCGCCGGCACCAGTTTGCAACTGACCGTCAGCAACAACCAGCTCACCGTCCGCACCGGGACGAACTAGGTAATCGTCCCATGAGGCGTCCTGTCACCCGGCACTGGCCCCGCCGGGGGCCTTTTCCATCCCGATTCACCCCACACCCATCCAAGGTATCTTTCCATGACCAAACACTCTTCACTCCTGACCGCCCTCGCCCTGGCTGCCCTCGTCCACGCCCAGGGCGCGACCGAAGCGCGGGCGCAGGCACCCGTCCCCAGCCCCATCGGCCCCGCCGACCTCGACCGGACCCAGTTCCGCGCCAGCGCCCGCGCCCTGGGCATGGGCGGGACCGACCTGATCCTGTTCGGCGACGCCTCCGGGGCGGCTTTCAACCCCGCCTCTATCGCCTTCGCGGGCCAGGGCAGCGAGGCGAACTCCGTCGTGGGCCGGACCAGCAACGTCCACGTTAGCAAGATCAACGACCTGTCGCGCGGGCTGAAAGATTTGGGCAACCAGTTCAACAGCAGCAACAGCACCTTGGCCGGCGTCCGCGACGCCGTCGGGAAGATCTACAGCTTCGCCACCGACGCCGGGGCTAAACAGGACGGCTCGCCCGCCATCCTGAGCGCCTCGGTGTCGCCGCTGATCGGGGCCAGCGCCGGCAGCGTCGGCGTCGTCGCCTACGGCGGCCTGATGGCGAAGGTCGAGATCCGCCCCTACAGCCAGGCGACCCTGGGCACCAATTTCACGGGCCTCGGCTCCCCGTCCGGGGCCGTGACGGCGGCCTACGGTGTGCTGGGGCTGACCAACATCGCCGTGCCGTTCAGCATCAAGACCCCCGCCGGTCCGGTCGGGCTGGCCCCGCGCTACGTCCAGGCCTCCTACGCCGGGGCCGGGTTTTTGGCGAACGAGACGTCCACGCTGAACGGCTTCGACCCCAGCGGTGCCCCCAACGGCGACATCGCCGGCGCGACCTACCGCGAGACGAACACCTCCAAGGTGGACTTGGACGCCGGCTTCATCTCGAACCCCGACCCCGTCTACCACGTCCGGGGCGCGGTCGTCGTCCACAACCTCTTCTCGCCCTCGTTCCACATCGCCCGGCGCATCAACAGCAGCCTCGGCGCGCTGCCCGCCGGGGGCGACTTCAGCTTCCAGATGAAGCCGCAGATCGACCTGGGCGGGCGCACGACCGGGCTGGGCGTCACCTACGCCGCCGAGGTCCACAACATCAACAGCGTCAACGGCGGCAAGCACACGGTGCATCTAGGCGTCGAGTACCCCCTCTCTCGCGTGTTCTCCCTCCGCGGCGGCTACGATGCCTCCCGCTTCGTCGCGGGCGTCGGCGTCGGCACCCCGGCCTTCCGGCTGGACCTGGCGACCGGTACCAACCCCCAGGAGCAGGTCGCCCTGAGCCTGACCTTCGCCCACTAGGGCGGCGGCAAAGCAGATAGCAAAAGCATCCTGTGGCACGACGGCTCGTACCGGCCCTCACGGAGCGCGTCGCCGCTGTGGGGCAAGGGCGGCGCGGCGACGGACGAGGCTCACCCGGCGCGCGGGATGGACACGGGCGGGCCGTTCGTAATCCCCCTCGGCGCACACCCGCCCCCCTGGGCTATGATTCCCGGCTTTCCTGCCGACAATCAGTTCAGCAAGGGCGGGAACTCCGTCACCAAGAAAGAACCACCATGCACTACTCGCTGCGCCGGCTCCTGCCCGGCCTCCTGCTCGGCCTGGGAACCGCCCTCGCGGCCCCACTCGCGCCTGCCGCCCGCGCCGACGCCGGCCATACGCACGTCCTGTGGAACAACACGAACGGGGCGATCTCGCTCTGGACGGTCAGCCCCGACACCGGCTTCACCCACGCCGAATACGGCCCGTATACCGGCTGGGCCGCCGTCTCCCTGTCTGAGGGGCCGGACGGCAGCACCCACGTCCTCTGGTCCCACGGCTCGGACGGGCAGATCTCGGTCTGGAACGTCGCCCCCGGCGGGGCGTTCGCCTTCCAAAACTTCGGCCCCTACGCCGGCTGGCGGGGCGTCGCCCTCGCGACCGGCGCGGACGGCACGAGCCGCGTTCTGTGGGACCATGCCGGTGACGGCCAGATGTCGCTTTGGAACCTGGACACGGGTACGGGCACGTTCACCCACGCCGAATACGGCCCGTATGTGGGCTGGACCCCCTACGCCGTGGCCGCCGGGGGAGGCGACACGCAGATCTTGTGGCGTAAGACCGACGGCACCGTTTCCGGCTGGCTGGTCACGCCGGACGGCGCGTTCCAGCACCTCGAATTCGGCCCCTACACGGGCATGAGCGTCCCCGCCCTGTCGGCGGGGCTGGACGGCACCGGCAGCCTGCTGGCGAGCAGTGAGACGGGCCTGATCGTCCTCCTGACTGTCAACTTCACCACGCACACGTCCGGCTTCCGTCCCTACAGCCCCCCCGGCGTGGGCTGGGCGGCCAGCGCCGTCACGACCGGCACCGACGGTGCCAGCCACGTCCTTTGGAACCACGCGGGCGACGGCCAGATTTCGCTGTGGGACCTGGACAACGGCGCGGGCAGCGACACCCACGCCGAATACGGCCCCTACAGCGGGTGGACGGCCATAGGCGTCAGCGCCGGGCCGTAGGCGCACGGCAACAGGAGGCGGCAGGCGCACACCCCCCCCGTTCTCCGCAGCCGTCAGTCGCCCGCGATAGCGCCCCGCCCCCTCCACCAGGGGGCGGGGCGTTTGCCTGTTGATCCCCCTACTGATTCCCCTAACAACCTAATCCTCTTCTGCCCGCAAACATACCGAGTTGGCACGATTCTTGCAGCGTGTCCTGTGTTGCCTTAAAACCCTAGGAGAACCATCACCATGAAGCGCCTCGCCCTTCTGCTCGCCCTCAGCGGCCTCTGCCTGTGGGGGCCTCGCCAGGCCCGCGCCGCCCCCGCCGCCTACAGTCCCGCCGCCACGACCGTCGCCATCCTGCCCGTCATCAGCAAAGAGGACAGCAAGGTGGACGCCCTCAAAGACCGGCACATCACCAAGGCCCAGCAGGCGGTCGGCCACCCGGCCCGCCACGTCGCGCGTCATCAGGATCGAGGCCCGGTCGTTCTGGTCGCGCAGGCGCAGCGAGAGGGTCCGCAGCAGCGTCCAGGCGACGGCGGGCTGCCCGGCCAGTGTCTCGCGCAGGGCGTCCCCTTCCAGCAGCAGCAGCTCGCTCGGCTCCAGCGTGGAAACGTCGGCGGAGCGCGGCCGGCCGTCCAGCAGGCTCATCTCCCCGAAGAACTCCCCCGGCCCCAGCACCTCCAGGATGACCTCGTCTCCGCGCGTCGTCGCCTCGTGGACCTTGACCCGGCCCGCCGCGATCAGATACAGCGCGCCCGCCGGGTCGCCCTTGTAGACGACCGGTGTCCCCGCCGGCAGCCGCCGCCGCCGCAGGCGGGCCGCCAGCGCGGCCAGGGCGGGCGCGGGCACTTGGGCGAACAGCGGTACGCCCTCCAGTATTTCGGTCTCCCGACTCATAGCCTCACTCCGCGATTCCCGCGATTTCTTCCGTAATCCCCTTCGTAATCTCTTCCATAACCTCGACCGAAAGGCTTTTGGTTTCGCCGTACCCGTAGAACGTACACCACGCGCAGTCGGCGGCGTCGCGCCCCACGGCGACCTGCACCAGTGCGGGTCGGGGCTGCCGCTCGGTGGCGTCGAACGACACCCAGTGCCCGTCCAGCCATGCCTGGAAGTAGGCGTGGAAGTCGGGCGGGTCAAGCCCCAGGCAGTAGCCCGACACGTAGCGCGCGGGGATGTTCAGGGCGCGGCAGAACGCAACCCCTAAATGGGCGAAGTCCCGGCAGACCCCGACCCGCTGGGCCGCCGTGTCGTAGGCCGACGTGCCCGCGTCCGACGCGCCGTATTGGTACGTGATGTGCCCGTTGATCCAGTCGCAGATGGTCTGGACCCGTGCAAAACCCGGCGTGGCGTCGCCGAACAGGTCGGCGGCCATCGCCACCATCTTGTCGGACTGGCAGTAGCGCGACGGCAGCGTGTACAGCAGCGCGTCCGTGGGCAGGTGCAGCGCGTCGGCCTCATGCGCCCTCGCGGCGGGTGGCGGGGGCGTGTCCGGCAGCGTGACGCGGGCCGCGTACTCCAGCCGGACGTCGCCCGCCGCCATCATCAGCCGCCGGCAGGGGTTTCGGTAGAAGTCCAAAAACGGTTCGGCCTCGGTGAACGGCGTGACCGTCAGGGTGGGCGACGCGACGGCCTGCGCCCCGGCGACCTGGGCCGCCTCGATTTGCAGCGTCGTCGGCGTCGGGACCGGCAGCACAAGGTCGGCGATGACATGAACGGAGAGTTTCAAGGTCCATTGTCTTTCCATGCTCCTCCCATTGGGAGTGCGCTCCTCATTGTACCCGGACGGCGCGCGGGGCGGGGAAAGCCGCCGGCGAAAAACCGCAATAAATAGTATAAAGACCGCCCGCTAAATTGTGTTTTCCGTGTTACAATGTCTTGGCGGCCCAAGTACGACCTTCGGGCGCGTCAACCAGCCTTTCTCTTCCAGCTCTTCTCTTCAAGGAGTCCCTCATGCGTTCTTGCCTCACATCTTTAAGTCTGGCCGCCGTTGCCCTCGCCGCATCCGCCCTGCCCGCCGCCGCCGGCACCCTGCTCGTCCCGCAGCAGTTCCCGACCATCCAAAAGGCGCTCAACGCCGCCCGGCCCCGCGACACCGTGCTGGTCTCGCCCAAGCCCAACAACGGCGTCTACAACGAGGCCCTCACGATCTCCACGCCTCACGTCGTCCTGCAAGGCCGCAACAACCCGGTCCTCGACGGCACCGGGCTGGGCGTGGCCGCTTCGTCGCCACAGTTGCCTTCCTTCATCGCCTACCCCAACGGCATCGAGATCCGCGCCAGCCACGTCACCGTCAGCGGGCTGACCGTGCAGAACACCGGCGGCCTGCCTTACGGCAACCCCGCCGGCGTCAACGTCGGCTATGTCACGCCCGACGGCCAGAATGTCGTCAGCTTCAGCGACATCAAGATCAGCGGCGTCACCTTCCGCAACGACTACAACGGGGTCACGATTGAGGGTTTGAGCCTCACCAACTTCGCCAACGGCGGCACGTACACGCTGTTGAAGGGCTACCAACTGCTCGGCAACGTGTTCACGGGCAACAGCAACACCGGGGCCAGCGTCATCGGCGCGTCCATCCTGATCGTCGGCAACCGGTTCACGAACAACAGCTTTACGGGCCTGTCCATCGGCGACAACACCTACTTTTATGGTGCCCCGCCCACGCAGAACGTGACCGTCAGCGGGAACCAGTTCACGGGCAGTGCTTCCGGGGCGATGAACGCAAACGGCGACGGCCTGACTGTGACCGGCAACGAGGTCGCGTCCAACCCCGGACCAGGGCTGTCCGTCAGCGCCCCGATCTATAACCCGGCGGTGCATGACCCCGCAAGCCCCAACCCGCCCGCCAGCGCCGTCACGCTCAATTACGCCCACGACAACCAGGGCGTCGGGCTTACGGTCGGCGGGACGGTGACCGTGTCGGGCAACGTCCTCACCAAGAACACCGGCAATGGGCTGTTCCTGAGCTTCGCCGACTACTCCACCGTCACCTACAACCTGATCACCGACACCCTCCTGCAAGGCTACGGCAGCGGCGACGGCACGGGTATTTACGCCGACTCCTCTTCCGGTTTCGGCAGCTCGGGCGGTTTCCTGGCGATCTCGGCCAACGAGGTCAGCGACAACGCGGGCGACGGCATCTTCCTCGCCGCCATCGTGGGCAGCAAGGTCTCGGACAACGATGCCTCGGCGAATGACGGCATCGGCATCCACCTGTCCGATGCCACCCGAGGGACGACCACGCCCAACACCGTGACGCAGAACCTCGCGCGGCACAACGCGATCTTCGACGCCCGCGACGACACCTCGGCGATGGGCCCCGTCATCGACAACGGCAACACCTACTCCGGCGACGGCGTCCCGACGGCCAACGTCTGGACCAAGAACCTCTTCGGCACGACCGATCCGGTCGGCCTGAGCAAGTAGCGCCCGCTTCGCCGGCCCGCCAACAAGAACAGCCCCCTGCCTTCGGGCAGGGGGCTGTTTCTTGTTGTTCTTAACCGAATGTCTGCCGCAACAAGTCGTCCACGGCCTTGACGTCGGGGATGCCGTAGAAGCCGACCTGGTTGACCTGGGTGCGCGTCCGGCTGTACCCGAAGCCGCCCGCGTCCGTCCCGGAGTCGGTGTATGTCGAGAGCGTCGCCGCGCGGGGGAACACGAGATCGCCGCCGCCGTCCGCGCCCTGCGTCCTCGCCCGGTCCCCTAGCTGCGCGGGCGACAGGCTGCGGACCGTCCGCCCGCCCCACACGCCGCCGCTCCACAGGAGGACGCGCTTGTCCGTGACCGCATACAGCGTCCGCCCGGCTTTAAGCGTGAGCCACAGCGGCGACAGCAGCATGCCGACGCCTGCCGCCACGAAGATCAGCCCGAACAGCGGAAACACCAGGGGCAGCGCGGCGAACGCCCCGGCCCCCGCCTGGTGCGCGACGCCGCCGAACAGCAGGGCGAAGCCGCCCGCCCCGGCCGTCCAGAACAGCGCAAAGGCCGTAAACGGGATGCCCACCAGCATCGGCACGATGCCCATCCGCGCCATCCGGCCCGGTGCGGGTTGTCCCGCCCACAGCAGCGCCTCGCCCGGCGTCAGCTCCGCATCAACGATCCGCCTCTGTTCCGGCGGCAGGGCGGGAGACGAGGACGGTGTCATGGCGCTCGCTTTCCAGCGTCTGCGGGTAGTCGGTCGTGTAGTGCAGGCCGCGCGATTCTTTGCGGCGCTGCGCGCACTCGATGATCAGCCCGGCGACCTCGATCATGTTGCGGAGCTCCAACACGTCGTCGGCCAGGACCGCGCCGTCGAACAGCGGCTGCGCCTCGGCGCGCAGGGCGGCCACGGCGGCGGACGCTTTGGCGAGCCGGCTGTCGGAGCGGACGATGCCGACGTACTTCTGCATGACGGTCTGCAAGCGGTGCCGCAGGCCGGCGACACGCGCGTGGTCCAGCGCGCCCACCCGCCCCGCCGCGCCGGGGAAGGGCGACGCGGGCGGGGAGGCGGGGCGCAGGTCGGTCCGGGCCAGCGCGTCGTCGGCGGCCCGCTTGCCGAAGACCAGGGCCTCCAGGAGCGAGTTCGAGGCCAGGCGGTTCGCGCCGTGGACACCCGTGCAGGCGGCCTCGCCGCAGGCGTACAGCGCCCCGATGGTCGTGCGGCCCGCGAGGTCCGTCTGGACGCCGCCGCACGAGTAGTGCGCGGCGGGGACAACGGGGATCCAGTCGGTCGTCATGTCGATGCCGAACGACAGGCACCGGGCGTAGATGGTCGGGAAGTGGCTCTTGATCTCGTCGGGGCTGAGATGCGTGACGTCTAAATAAACGCACTCATCGCCCAGCTTTTTGCTCTGGGCCTTCTTGATCTCGCTGTCGATGGCGCGGGCGACGATGTCGCGCGGGGCCAGGTCTTTGCGCGCCGCGTCGTACTCGGCCATGAACGCCGTGCCGTCCCGACGACGCAGAATGCCGCCCTCGCCGCGCACGGCTTCGGAGATCAGGAAGCTCTGGGCGTCGGGGTGGTACAGCGACGTCGGGTGGAACTGGATAAACTCCATGTCGGCGACCGCCGCCCCGGCCCGCCAGGCCATCGCCACGCCGTCGCCCGTGGCGATGGGCGGATTGGTGGTGAACTGGTAGACCTGCCCGGCCCCGCCCGTCGCCAGCAGCGTCGTCGGTGCGGCGTAGGCCTGGACGTCACCCGCCGCCTCGTCCAGCACCCAGGCCCCCAGGCAGCGCCCGCCTTCAACGATCAGGTCCACGACGTAGTGGTGCTCCAAGACCGTGATGCTCGGGTGCGCCTTGACCGCCTCGACCAGGGTCCGCTCGATCTCCTTGCCCGTCAGGTCAGCCGTGTGGATGATGCGCCGCCGCGAGTGCCCGCCCTCGCGCCCCAGCGACAGCTCCCCGCCCGGCTCGCGGTTGAACCGCGCGCCGAACTCCATCAGCTCCCGAATCCGCTCCGGCCCCTCCGTCACCAAAACGCGCACCGCGTCCTCGTGGCACAGCCCGGCCCCGGCGATCAGCGTATCTTGGACGTGCAGCTCGGTGTCGTCGTCCGGCCCCATGACCCCGGCGATGCCGCCCTGCGCCCAGTTGGTGCTGCTGTCCGTGCGGTCCTTCTTGGTGACGAGGGCGACCCGCCCCCGCCCGCAGACCCGCAGGGCGAACGACAGCCCCGCGCTGCCGCTGCCGAGCACTAAGAAGTCATATTGTTGCATCACTGCGTTTCCCGTTCTAAATGCCTGCTGCTCCGGGACTTTTCCCTACTGACTCTAACACCGGCGAGGGCGGAAAGTTGCCGCCCTTTCGCGCACTACGAAGAAGTCTGCGTTATGGGTCAGGTGTTATAAATACCAGCCCAACACGATAATGAGCAACGTTGGTAGCGCTAAAAAAATACCAGCAGAAAGAAAAACGGGTGACAAAACAGGATAGCGGCGCAGGAAAAAGTATAAGCCAAAATGGCCGAGCGCAGCAAAGGACCATGCCGCCACGACTTGTCCGTTCCGTCCCAGCGGCTTCAACAGATGCGTGTGATGGGGTTGAAAACAACCAGGATTAGAGCGATATAGACCACGACACTGCTGATAAATCCAATCGCCGCATCCAGCAGCTCCCACGGCGTCAACTGTTGAGGCAGAGGCGAACCCTCGGGTAAGCGCTCGCCACCTTGAGGCTCCGGCGGCCACGTCCCCGTATCGTCATCCGGCTTGTTTGTGTTCAGTCTGCCCCGCCTTCGCCTTGCGGCCTAAACCAAGAACGGTGGGTCTGTTATTGACACAGCTACCCACCATACCATCTCAGCATAAAGTAAACGACCTCGCCGAAGAACAGCAATGGCCCCAAGAGTGCGAGACGCCCGGCCAATGTGGAGCGGCTTCTGATTCCCAAGGCTAAACCCATGCCCACGAAGGCGAAACTTAACCAGCCCGACCAATTGCTGTGTATCTTGAGAAACACCAATGCCCGGATCAAAATGGCGACCGCCGAAAAGCCGAGGGCGACGTATCCGAGGGAAGCTTTCTTGCCGGCTTCAATCAGCCCGGTACTCGGTTCCGGCTTCTCGCTGGTAGGCAGGGGCGGCCAAACGTCCATTGAGTCTCCTCCTGCTGCGGCTTTCCTGTCGCTGATGCCGTTTATTCTACTCGATATTGACCCGGTATAAGCCCGGACGGTAGGGGTGGGGGAGGTGCCTTTGACAAGGCCGGGCTACGTGATCCAATAGTGCTGGCTGTAGCGCGTTATCAGGCGGCTGGTAACACGGCTATCGTGACAGCATCCTCAACGGCTCGGGTAGCGGGGCCGCCACAACAGGCACACCTATAACCTTTGACATCTCTGACGCGAAGGCGGATGCCTTGTCGTGCTTCCCAAACTGGCCTGGATGAGGTAGATGGTTCTGCCTACCTTTCCACATTAAGCCAACAAAGAACATATCGCCACCGCGAAGGCTCACGGGCCGTATAAATACGCCTGTGAAATCTTCCCATGCTCCTGATTTTGTCTGAGTTTTCAGCATCCAGCCCGAGACCAGACGGTACGTGCGGCTTTCTATATTCAGATGCAGCTCACGCCGCAGACCAGCCCCCCAGATCATCAACAACCCGACACTGCCAACTAGCAGAGCGACAAAGACGCTCAGGTCCCACGCGCCTGACTTGAGGCTCCCTGAGTATATGTCCGGCAGGAATGCCAGGAACCAAAATCCCGTCAACGCTAGGGAAACTTTGCTCACAGGCGGAGCGCGGAAGGTCATCTGTCCCCTGGTTATCTCGCGCCATGTGCCGGCGTAGGAACTCCATGCACCGAGAATTGTCATGGCGGCCATGCCGCCTAGAAGAAGCATGTTAGCCGAACTGCTGGACAGAGTAGCCATGATGGTCTGAAGTGTCACCGCTGTGGAATGCCTCTCGCTCACGACTTAACTAAGTTAGGGCGAATCTTGCCTGTGTCTAAAGCAGTCTTCTCCTGCTGCTTTCCTGTCCTGCTGTTTTCCTGCCGCTGAAGCGACAGGCTCGGCGGACCGAACGCGCTTCGCGGCTAAAGATGGTCTTCGGGGCTTGTCCGTAGCCCCGGAGGGGGTTCTGTCCGCGTAGCCCGGTCCTTCAGGGCCGGGCAAAGCTTTCGCCTATTCTACTCGATATTCAGCCGGTATAAGCCAGGACGGTCGAGGTGGGGAAGATGGGCGAGGCGGCGTTCCAGGTCGGCCCACACGTCCACGCCGCCGCCGCTCGCGGTCACGCGCCGCAAGGCGTCTTCGAGGGCGCGAGGGTCGGACGTAATGGCGGGAAGGGCGAGGGGGAGGAAGTCGGCCCCGCGCGGCACCGAGATGGCCGTCAGACGGTCGCCGGTGGCGAGGTTCAGCCCCGAGGGGAGAGGCAGGATTTTGACGGCGAGGGTGAGGCGATTATTGCCGAGGTCGAGGCCGCCGGGTACGGCCATCAGCGGGGGGCGGTTCGAGACGACCAGGGCGGGGGCGAGGGTGCCGCGCGCGCAGTGGGAACGGACCTGTGCCCATTCACGCGCGAGGGCGCGGCCCGCCGCCCCGAGCAGCAGGACGGAGAACAGCAGCACGAACAGCAGCCCGTCCCCCGATGTCCGCAAGAGCAGGAGCGGCAGGGCGAGCAGCAGCCCGGCCAGGGGCAGGGCGTAGCGCGCCGTGTCGGGCCGCCGGCGCAGCCAGGTCCAGAAGCGGACCCGGACGCGCGCCGACGGGTCCGGGAGTAGAGGGGCGGGAGGCATCAGCGGAACAGGGCCAGGGCCTTGAGCAAGGTCTGCCAGATGCCCCAGGCCAGCGGCAGGCCCACGGCGAGCCAGTAGAGGGCCAGTTGGCCGGTGTTCGGCGTGGCCTGGGTGTCAGTAACGGGTCGGGTGTCAGGCATGAGTGGCCTCCGGGTGAGGGGCGGTGGTGATGGGGCGGACCAGAAGGTTGCAGACCAGGCCCAGCACCAAAAGACCGGCCATGACGTGCAGGGGCAGGTCGTAGGCGTCAGGGGACAGCGGGTGTTTGGGGTCAATCGGCGGCAGAAGGTGGGCGATCAAAAACGGGCCGGCGATGCCCGCTGCCGACCAGGCGGTCAGAAGCCGCCCGTGGATGGCCCCGACCTGGAGGCTCCCGAAGCGATCCCGCAGGTACGCCGGGATGGTCGTGAAGCCGCCCCCGTACATGCTCAAAATCACCACGCAGGCCGCGACGAACAGGCCGATGCTGCCCGCGCGCCCCGCCAGAGGCACCAGGGCGTACAAAAGCGCCCCCAGGATGAAGAAGACGGCGTAGGTGGCCTTACGTCCGATCTTGTCCGAAAGCGTGGACCAGCCGAAGCGGCCCGCGAGGTTGAACAGGCTGAGAAGCCCGACGAAGCCCGCCGCGGCGGCAGCGGAGACGCGGGCAGGGAAGAGGTCCTGAATCATCGGCGAGGCGACCGACAGGATGCTGATGCCCGCCGTCACGTTCAGGAACAGCACGGCCCACAGCAGCCAGAACTGCGGCGTTCGGATCGCCTGATCCGCCGTCAGGCCCGCGCCCGCCTGCGCCGTCTCGGCCACGGAGGTCGCGGGCGGGACGCGCACGATCAGCGCGCCGAACAGGATGAAGACGAGGTACAGCGCCCCCAGCGTCAAAAACGTCTCCGCCAAGCCCGGCGACGTCGCCGTTTTGTAGTGCTTCATCAGCTCGACCGAGAGCGGCGCGGCGATCATCGCCCCGCCGCCGAAGCCCATGATCGCCAGCCCCGTCGCCAGGCCCGGACGGTCGGGGAACCACTTGATTAGTGTCGAGACCGGCGAGATGTAGCCCAGCCCCAGCCCGATGCCGCCCAGGACGCCGTAGCCGAGATAAAGCAGCCACAACTGGTGATAGCCGATCCCTGCCGCGCCGACGAAGAAGCCGCCGCTGAAGCACAGGGCCGACGCGACCATCGCCTTGCGCGGCCCGGCGGCTTCCAGCCATTTGCCGAACAGGGCCGCCGACAGCCCGAGAAACACGATGGCGATGCTGAAGACCACGCCGATCTGCTCCTTGGTCCAGTCGCCCGGACCGGGTGCCTTGCCGCCCAGCAGCACCCCCAGCGGCTTGCTGAAGACGCTGTAGGCGTAGACCTGCCCCACGGCGAGGTGGACGGCCAGCGCGGCGGGCGGGACGAGCCACCGGTTGAATCCGGGGGGCGCGACGGTGCGTTCCCGGTCCAGGAAAGAACTCTTCGCCAGTGAAGTTGCAGCCATGTTAGGCCCTTTCTATGTGGGATTATGCGGCGTGTGCCGGGGCAAAGCTATGTGGCCGCCAGCAGCGTGTCCGCGCCCTGCGCCCGCAGGCCGGCGGCCAGCTCTTCCCCGTGCCGCTCCGGCGAAGTCGCGCCCGCCCCGCCCCAAGTCTCGGAGCGGACGATCCGGGTGCCATCCGGGGAAGCCGCCATGCCCTGCATCGCCAGGCTCCAGCCGTAGCCCGTCGCCAGCGCGCCGACCGGCGTCTTGCAGCCGCCGCCCAGCGCACGCAAAAAGGCGCGCTCGGCCCGGACGTTGGCATGGGAGACCGCGTCGTCGAGCGGCTGGAGCCGGTCGAAGACGCGCGCGTCGCCTTCTCGGGCCTGCAATGCCAGCGCGCCTTGGCCGGGGTCGGGCGTGAACCAGTCAGGGTCCAAAATCTCGGTGATATTGCTCTGCAAGCCGAGTCTATTCAGCCCCGCCACGGCCAGGCACAGGACGTCAAACCGGCCCTCGCGCCATCGCCGCAGACGGGTATCGACGTTGCCCCGGACTTCCAACATCTGCAAGTCGGGCCGGCGGGACCACAGCAGGGCGCGGCGGCGGACGCTGCCCGTTCCGACGCGCGCGCCGTGCGGCAGGGCGTCCAGGGTAGACCCGATCAGGGCGTCGCGTGGGTCCTCGCGTTCGGGCACGGCGGCGATGACCAGGCCTTGGGGCAGGGTGTGCTCCAAGTCCTTCATCGAGTGGACGGCCAGGTCTACGTCGCCCGCAAGCAGCGCGGCTTCCAGCTCTTTGGCGAAGATGCCCTTCTCGGCGAACGACGCCAGCGGCACGTTGGCCGCCTGCGTCGCGTCCCCGCGCGTGTGGATGACGGTGATCTCGACCGCGAGGCCGGGGTGCGCCCGGCGCAGGGCGTCGGCGGCCCAGTGCGTCTGGGCCAGGGCCAGCTTGCTGCCGCGCGTCCCGATGCGGAGCGTGTCAGGCATGGGAAACTATCCCCGGCCATCTTTTCGGGCCTGTAGGGGAGGGGTTGGGGAGGGGTTTCTTGTCCCCAGCCACTTCCAGCCCAGCGGAAGCAGGCCCGCAGCGGCGAGCGCTTTGACGGCATCGCCCGGCAGAAACGGCAGGACGCCCAGCGTGACAGCCCGGCCCGGCCCGACGAAATGCGCCAGCTGGCCCGCGCCCAGCGCAAACACGACCAGCGACCCGAGCAGCATGGCCGCCAGCATGGTCAGCGGGCGGCGGTCCCAGCCGCGCCCGGCCAGCCACCCGACCAGGGCGGCGGCGAAGGGATAGGAGAGCAGGTAGCCGCCCGTCGGCCCCAGCAGACGTGCCGCGCCGCCCGCGCCGCCCGCGAAGAACGGCAGGCCCAGGCCGCCTTCCAGCAAGTAAAGGGCCATCGCCAGTGCCCCGAGCCGTGGCCCGAGCAGCGCCCCAGTCAAGAGGACGCCGAAGGTCTGCCCGGTGATCGGGACCGGGGCCAAGGGGATGACGACCTGCGCCGAGAGCGCCGTCACCAGGCTGAAGGCCACGACCAGGAATGCGTCGCGCGCCCAGGCGGGCGCGGCGGCGCGGCGCGGCCAGGCCGCCTGCGCCAGGGTGGTGTTCGTCGTCAGTGTGCTGCTCGCCAAAAAATGTCCTCCACGGGGGGAATTGCAGGGAGACTGCGGGAGTCTTCGGATGTGTCTGGGATTGTACCCGCGCACACACCAAAAGTGCCGGGAGGCCCCCGCCCCAATTCTGGGGAGCCGGAGTCCTATCCCTGGCCCGTTCACGTTCGTTCCGGGCCTGTCCCTTCCCTCCGAGGGACCCTCCGGGGCGCCAGTGCTTGGGTGGCGGGCTTGCCCGCCGGGATAGGACTCCGGCCCCCGCCTGGGTTCTGGGGGGGCCTTTCCTCACCCTTTGCGGCGGAACAGGTCCGTCTTGATGTTCGCCACGCGGTCCAAAAACAACAGGCCGTCCAGGTGGTCAATCTCGTGCTGCAAGACGACCGCCTCGAAACCCTCGGCATCAAACATCAGAGCCTCGCCGTCCAGCGTCAGGGCCTCGACGGTGATGTGCTGGTGACGGCGGATGTTGGCGGTGTAGTCGGGCAGGCTCAAGCAGCCCTCGCGGCCTGTCTGCGTGTCTTCTGATGCGACGATTCGGGGATTCACCAGGATCAACAGGCCGTGGCCGGCGGTGTGCTTGGGGTTGCGCGACGTGTCCACAATCGCCAGGCGCTCCAGCACGCCGATCTGCGGGGCGGCGATGCCGACCGTGCGCGGCGGGCAGGCGTCCATCGTGTCCAGCAGGTCCTGGGCCTGGGCGCGCAGGGCGTCGGAAACGGCGGGCGCGGGGGCGACGGCGATCTTGAGGCGCGGGTCGGGGTACAGCACGACGGGGCGGACGGGCATGACGCTACAGCGCCTCCGCGTCCAGCGCCCGGAGGGTGATGTCCACGCCGAGGTCCGCCCGCAGCGAGTCGAGATCGGCGGACAGGTCGCGGTCGCCCGCCGCCACTTCCAGCAGCATGACGTAGACCGGCGCATCGGGTGCGCCGGCCAGCCGGGTGTCCATGTCGGTGATGTTGACCCCGTGCGCGGCCAGGGCCTGCGTGACTTGGTGGACGATGCCCGGCTTGTCGGCCCCGTAGACCGTCAGCAGCGCGTCGGCGGGCGCGTCGGGGTGGGCGTCGGGTACGGCCTGCACCGCCAGGGTCAGCCCCAGCGCGGACGCCACCGGGGCCAGCGCGGCGCGGGCGTCGTCCAGCGTCCGGCCCGGCGGCAGGCGCGCGGCCACCATCGCCGCGAACGCCCCGTGCAGCCGCGTCATCGTCGCGTCGTCCAGGTTCCCGCCCAGGTCGTAGACGGCCTGCGCCAGAGCGGCGATGATGCCGGGCCGGTCCCGCCCCACGGCGGTGATGACGGCAATCGGGTCGGCGGCGCTTGGCTTCATGCGGGGGATTATACCTGCATAGGTGGAGATACCAAGAAAATTTGGCGGTGCTACTGAATAGGCGATGAAGAGCAAATATCTTGTGATCGTATAGAGATCGTTCTACACACTCATCAAAATAAGAATAAAAAAGAGAATAAAATACTTGACTTTTGCCGGATAGGTCGCCATAATAGTAGACATGAGCGGAAGATACATCCAGCTAGACTTCGACTTAATTGGGAGTGTCTAGTTTGGGTCGGTGTCTGCCGACAATGATTTTATGAGCCTTTCCCTGAACACCTGCCCGACCTGCGCCGAGACAACCCGCCAGCATAAAGCCGGCACAAACCACAGCGGCAGCCAG
>JAABUP010000744.1_pt1 | contig 70156 bp, 61 predicted proteins | sample 5559201 | NCBI WGS metagenome assembly JAABUP01 (sample SAMN10711887, study PRJNA513373) | rock metagenome | isolation source: Antarctica rocks | place: Antarctica | reverse complement strand
TGCTGAGTTGACGTTCCGGCATCCCCCAAAGTTGTATATAGGGATATTGTGATATCTGAGTGCCTTACAATTGAGTGTGGCTAGCAGGATGTTTTCCTTGATACTGAAGATAGTGCTAAATGGGTGAGCTTTGAGAGATTTGACACAATAACACCAAAGGAAGACAGCTATAAAATTTAGGGTGATGGCATGAATCAGTGCAAGGTAAAGTTGAACATGGTGTCTCTGATCTGCATTGACATTTTGATTCAAAAAATCCTGAACAGGTCAGTCTGTGATTGGTTGACCTATATTTTGTATTACTGTGCCTGAACAGACTCTTCACTCAAGCGCCGTTCAATGCTACACAAGGCCCAAGAGACAACTTCAGAGATGAGCAAAGAGAGACTTCAGACTAGAACCAATACTGCTGTAAGGCTGCTGCTTTGTTGTGTTTGTATCAAATCATGCCACATTGACTTGTTGAAGATGTTGAATACAACATGCTATCTTCACCACATAAACCAACGCTGGTATAAAAGCTAAGGACATGATCGCACATAAAATCAACACAATCTGTAAACCCCCTTTCAACCAGCTTGAACTCAACGATGTAAAATGAGAAAGAATATTAAACGCGGTAGCTGCTGGCCCATTTAGACTACAACCTATCGCTGCAGTGGTGAGACAGATTCGCGAGTAGTGTCCCATCAGATACATGGCCCGTTCCATGTCCTGACTGTCTTTATCTGCCTCTTCGTCAAAGTCTTGGTTTCTTAGATGTGGTCAAGACCTTGGTGATGTCTCTGAGAGGTAACAAGGTTGATACATTGAGTGCCTCGGTCACAGCAAATACAGTATCATGCTCAGATTTGCTGTATCTTACGATTCTCGGTTCAATTGCCAGAAATGTTGGCAGAGCCGAGTATATGATTGATTTCAGGTGATCTACCTCCTCACCTGCGGATCTCAACAGAGAGCTGCTTGAAGGCTTCTCAACAGTGCCCACAGCACTATGTGCATTGGTGCGAGCATGGAGCCCGTTGCTCAGACGAGGCCTCAGGCCTGCTGTGCTCACCTATGTTCTGTTATTATGCATACTCGCAAATCTCGCGGACTTGTATTACTTACATTGACTACAGTCATGTGCCATTCAACCATACTTAGCTGAGCCGTTCCAGCGTGGCCATACATGTGCGTAGATAGACAGACGGCAATGATGATAACTGAGTCAAGCAAGGTTGCGGCGCTATAGAAACCATGAAGGCGAAGCGTCTGCGGAGGTGGGATGGCGATGTGTCGCGCCATTGAAAGATAAGGCATGTGGCGAGTGTGTTGCTGCCACTACTCCTTATATCTCTGCAGCTTTTTCCAGCATGCGGGCAATATCGGTATTGGAGTACAAGTTTGGGCGAGGTAAATACAGTGAGCCTAAAATATTGATAAATAGTCTCTCATGAAAGCATTACTGGTAATCATTGTTTCTTGTCTGCCTTCTCAATTTACCTCATTTCTCTAGGTATCAAAGTATCACCTTTTGAAATAGAATTTCGCTCACAAGACCTCTGGGTCTCTATTCATGTTTCACTCTTCTTTCATTCAACATGGCTCTCAAGGTTATCAAGTGTCTATGTGCATCAGAGACTTTGAACATCATGAGTGATTGATTTGATAGTTCTGTCTTTTGTATCTGTTCATGAGATCAAGGTATGTCTCCTAGTTTCTGAAGAATGTTTGAGAATTGAAAATTCATAATAGTCTTCAACTTTTTCTTTTCAGTGATTAGATCAAAGACATCAATGTGTTGATCTAGTGAAGCGATGTTAGAATACTTCAAACAGAACTTGTTAAATCTCAGATTTATATCAACATAATTACAGACTGAAGACTTGATGAAGATAATGTATGTAAATTTTCAAGATGCTTGAGAATATTACAACATCATTAACATATGCTCAGATGAATGATTATAATACTTAAAGAATTTAATTGATCTATTGTTATATTTAAGATGATGTGCTTTTAGAATTCATAACAGCAACATTGCAAATATTTTTGTTCTCAAACTTATCATAATTCACTAAATTAACTAATCAATTATAGAAGATTAAAGTGCACTCAATAGTCAAGATGTATTAACATTGTGTATGATAAAGAAGATGTTGCTTTGTAGAAACAATAAGTTCAAATAAAAAAGATTGAAAAGTCAAATTTATTATTTACTGTGTGCATATTTAAAAAAAATTAAACAACTTAACTGTCTATTGACTATTTCTGATGATTTTAAATTTGTAACATCACATATTGCTCATTGTGTCACACAAAATTAACACATCTACAAAATTGTCATTATTATTAAAAGTGACACAGGGTATCAAATTTGTTCTTAAATTTACTATGTATGAGATTTAAAAGAAATCAATAACTTAACTTTTTATTGATATTTTTGATGATTATTTCATCACAATGTGTGAAATCACTCACTCTGTCAGATAAAAATAAAAAAGTATGTAAAAACATCAACACAGTCTGAAATAACTCAGGGTATCAGTTTTCTTATAAGCTCACTTCAATTCACAAGGGTTTAAACCCTCTCATGTACTCTTGCATAGCTAGTACACTTAGTAAGCTAGTCTTTGTGAAGGGATAAAAGCACACACTTTTACCTTTCACAAAGACTAGCAATAATTCTACATATATACTTAACCCTATCTGATTCACTGTCACACAACAGTCAAGATCAGTCTCACATTTCTGATGAAAGTTACACACTCAAGATTTTTAAATGTTAAAGAAAATTTATATCTTTGATGTCTGTTAACATTTTCAGATGATTTTTGCATCACACTGTGTGAAATTGTTCATTCTATCAGACAAGAATCAAAAACTATGCAAAAGTGTCAGAACTGACTGAATCTGATCAGGGTATCAGTTTTTTTTTTTAAAAAGTGATACTCTGAGTGCTTTTGGTATTTTATTTTTAAAAAACACCCACAAAAACTGAAACATATCTTGATATGCTTAGATGAAATATTGACTTTTAAGTGATATAAAAAAAAGAGAACATAAAAATCATCTCTTTATAAAGCTTTGACTAAAGATCTGAGTGACTTTGATTAATTATTAAGATTTCTTCTAACTAAAATTAATAATATCTGTTACTATATCAAGATTAATCAGCACTTTATTAGTAATTGTATAATTTAAAGCTACATTATTAAAAGCTTCTATAAACAGTATTTACACTCTATTATATCAGAATCATAGTTTAATCTCAGTCTATCTCATCATTATCTATTAGTCAAATAGTCTGTTATTGAACAGAAAGATGTCAAGTTGTTAATATCATGACCTCTATTGAAATGACTGTTATTCTAACTAGAATGCAGAGTTTGAATTGATAGCATGACATTGTGTGAGCTGACTAAGCAGCGTCACGTGACACAGCAAGCTCTGACACTAGGTCAGAATAGAACTGAAGTTTCAGGTAAAGTCTTCTTATTTCAACATCTGTTAACCTCATAGAGTTATAGTCACACTGAAGCTTACTCAGCATTCACTTAAGTAGTATTTAAGTAGTAACTTTAGTTTTTACTATCAGACATTATTCACTTATTTTGTAATAATGACTGAAAGTGCTTGTGTTACTCATCTTTGAGCACTCATATTAAGCAGTCAAGATACTAAAAGTATGCACTTTTTCTGAGAAGTTTCTTGCTAACTCAGACTCATAATTTATTGAATTTATTGAAAAATAAAGAATATTTGTGCTATACTGACTATCTAGTGAAACTAACACTGTCAAGATTAACTATGATCAATATAAGTTGTGTTTATTGTTAATTGACATATTCTGCTTCACAGAATATATTATTTGTAAATAATTTTTGACATTAATACTATTTAAAACAATAGAAGCAGCTAGAGCATCATACTTCTTAACACTTTTAAAAAATTTTAAAGCACACTGTTTAGACTGCTCTGAGTAAAGAATACTTGCAAGTGTTTATACTTTTATGTAGTGTGAGTGATAAATAGTCTTTATAAATAAGCATAAAAAATGAAATTAAAGTCAGACTTTAACTTCTTTTGACTTTACAGATATTAATTTGAGCTTGTTAAGATTTTTTTGTGAAATATATTAATTAGTCTTCAAGCATTCTTCATATTAACTTTAAGTTTTCAAATTAAATCTGTATATCTCTTTCATGCAAATAAATATTGCAATGTTAACTGTTTATTAAAAATTGTTTAAACTTATAAATTCATAATAACAGCAATCTCATACTTACAAAGATCTGAATTTATTTATAAATGTAGTAATTTAAGTTTTAAAAATTTCTCATCTTTATAAGACTTGTAAGCTCAGAGCAGACTGACATAAAAAACATTATAAATATTAAAAGTTTTTAACAGATTTATGAATTTTATTATATCACTAAGTTATTGTTGAAGTTCAATATATACTATCCTAAGAAGCGCCACTGTGCGTGCGCACTTTTGGCTGCTTTCAATAGGTTATGAGCCCGGTTGCGCCTTGGTTGCGCTATACCGTTGAAATCGCCAATTGTGAAAACTTGAATTATTGGGGAGAGAGGCTCACTCTCACAGGGTGTTGGTTTGATTCCGCTTTCACTCAGTATATTTTCACCACCTATTAACTGCAGTATATATTGCGGGGGTGTGTTGAAGTTCAATATATACTATTCTAAGGAGCGCCACTGTGTGTGCGCACTTTTGGCTGCTTTCAATAGTTATATTTGTAAATTATTTAGAATGATGTTTCTTTTATGATTTTATTTTTTGTGTTGTTATACACAAACTGTGCTGTTAGCAACAGTTATATTCATTTATTTTAATTCTTGTTGACATAGTGTTTCAAGTACATTTTAATTGTTTAATTCATTTATTTGCTCTATTGATTGATTTGATCTTACACTAAACTAGCTATAGCTATATAGAACTTCTAAAGTCTATACTCTAGGAAAACTTGCTGGGATAAAAACCTAGACTCTCATGGTACGTCATACAAAGGGTCAACAAACTGCCTGTGATAGCAACCTTTTAGGGGGTCAACCCTGCTGTATGGGGTCACCCATACAGCAAATCAGATGTCAGTTAAAACTGACAGAGTCGTCCAGATCTGATGATCCATTTTGCCGTTTTTGCCGCCCTTTTAGGGGAGTCCAGCAGTTGTATGAAGTCTGGGTCTGGGCTCAGTAGGTGGCGGTGGTCCTCTTTCAGTGAGCAGTTCAGTAGAACATGTCATGGTGTCTCTCTTCCTTGCCCACACCGGCAGTTCTTAAAGTCAATGCCTGGGACTCTGACCTTGTTCAGAAAGAAGTTGAGGCCCGTATGACCAGATCGGAACTGTATGAGAGCGAAACTGTTTGAGAGCGAAGCTCTCAGCCTTGGCCAGACCTTTATGCAGCTTAAGGGAGCCCTTGTCTGAGGGCCACAGTATTTGGTCCCACCTTTGTCTTGCATCCTGAGAGTCCATGAGTGTCCATCACTGAAGCCAGGCGGCTTGTACGAGGTCCTTGGGCCCAATGAGGTCCATTTCTTCAAGTTGACTGGCCCTATCAGCGGCCCACTTCTTCCGTATGGTTTGTGTGGCGGTGATGGCTGTTGTGAACTTCCTTGTACGACACTGTATCTGCCAACATGCCTTCTGGGTGATCTCCTCAGCCCTGCTGTGTCTCATACAATTGTGGTATACTTTCACCCTGCCGTCCAGGTGAAGGTTCAGAGGGGGAATAAAGGTCTCTGTTTCCAAAGTGTGGATGGGGGTGGCCCTGTATGCTTCTGCAATTGTATGTAAACACTTGAACTGAATGGTCTGAAGTTTAGCCGCCACCCCTTTGGGCCTTGAGCAGGACAAAGGGGAGGGGGAGTGCCAGATTGCCGCTTCGTATGACAGTGTTGGACAAATCATTGCTGTATAGATTTGTCGGGCCCTGATAAAGGAGGCACCCCATGTTGATGCCACAATTCTGGTCAGAGCCCCCATCTGAGAGGCAGCTTTTCTCTGAATCTCTTTGGCATGTGCGGTTCACTTCAGTTTGATGTCTATCCATACTTCAAGAATCCGTACATCCTTCATCAGGAGTTTCTTCACCCCCTCTATTTGTACAGAGGCCTCTAGGTTGAAGTGCTTTCTAGCTGTGATGAAGTGAATTAGCTCATACTTCTTTGAGGCAAAAGCTGAGCCATAGTGGCTCGCCCACCCAAGGCACTTCTTGTGGACTTTCTTCAGTTTGGTGCAGTTGACCTCTGTGGATAGTCCGTATGATAGCAGATTGATGTCATCAGCAAAGCCAATGACTGAAAGTCCTTCCTTTGAACAATGACATATCTTCAGAAGTTCTGCATTATAGAAAAGATAGAGAATTGGGGAGAGAAAGGATCCTTGTGAGACCCCCGCTTGCACACAGAAGTCAGAGGTGTCTTGATCTTGAATGATCAGCAAGGTGGACTGACCCAGAAGAAAGCTCTCAACCCATCATACGACCCACCTGAGAAGCCAGCGTTCCCTCAGTGTGTGGAGTAGTCGGGTTGGGTCAACTGTGTCGAAGGCCCCTGATATGTCCAGTGACAAAAGTGTGGCCACGTGTTTCTTGCTTTCTCAGACTGGGTGGATTTGTTGTACAAGCAGGTTCAGAGCGGTTTCAGTTGATCTGCCTGATTGACACCCCATTTGTGTGTCTGGGAGCAGACCATGCTCCTCAGCCGCAGCCCTGATTCTGTTGACCATGAGAGTCTCAATTAGCTTTTCTGTGGTGTTCAGAAGAGCAATTGGCCGCCATGCGCTGACCTTCTTGTATGATTCCTTCTGCGGTTTCTATAACTATTGTACGGGCCCGTTTGTACTGATCCGGAAAGTGGCCCAGCGCCCAGCTTGCATTCGTGATGACTGCTATGGTCTGAGCCAGTGACAGCCCCATGGCTTTGAGAAAGCCATTAGAAATGAAGTCTGGGCCTGAAGTGTTGTGTTCTGGTCTTCTATGCAGAGTTTGACTCACCTCCTCTGCATTTGTGCTGTCTGAGATGTTGACTGACCGTACAAAGGAGTCTGGGGTCAGCTCAAGCAAGTGTGACTGACTAGCCCCAGGGTCCACTGGTGATTCAAGCCTGTCTGGGATGTCACTTAGGTCTGCTTCAACAGATGGGTAAAATCTGGCCTTGAAGGCCTCAGCCTTTGTCTTCAGAGTAGTTGCCGGTCCCTGCTCTGTACGCAGTGTCGGCACCACTGAGGTGTGCTTTGATGCCCCTTTTCCCCACTTGGCTAGCTTTCAGATTCCCTCTCCTTCTGCAGCATCATGGACCGCTGTACGAAAGGCCCTGGTCTTTGCCTTGCCTATTGTCTTTTCCTTGACCCTGGTGGCTGTTAGACATAGGGCACTTCGCATACCTGTCACGTGTCATAGGCCTAAGCGAGCACACATATAGTCAGCTCTTCACATAGTCAAAATAATTAAGTCACTTCACATCGTTCCCTCTGACAGTGGCTGCCTTGACAGTCTCTCAGGCCTCTACAGTTCTGTGGGTTCTTCATATTCTTCTAGCTTTTCTCTTCTGTTGAATGGTCTCCTTGACCTCTGAGCTCCATCACACAGCTTCATATGATGAGGGTTTGTGCCATGAAACTGTCAGGTCCACCAGTTTGTCAACAAATACTGTCAGGTACTGACAGTACGTGTCTAACTCCTCTGCTGTGTGTAGTTTCTCTGAAATTTTCAGATGTTGTGCACCTGCAAGAACGTCCTTGACCTCTGTTCTCTTTCAGCAGCGCTGAATTCTTTGCTTGATCCATATGACTGTGAGATCTAGAGTGATGAGATTGGCAGATGATCTGATCTGTGATCAAGTTCTTTGCTGACCCTGCACTCAATAACTCTGCCCACCAATCCTTGACTAATGAAAGTCAGATCAATGGTGCTGGAGAAGCCTTGAGCAGCCCAGGTGGGCACCCCTGCTGGGGAGACCAAGGATATCTTGTACAAAGTGAGGCACTCAACCAGTGACTCAGCCGCCGCATGAATTGTAGGGTTACTTGGGCCGCTCCACCAAGGGTGATGCAGATTGAAATCCCCCAGAATTATGTGTTCCCTTTTTCGTCGTACAAGTGCGGGGAGAAGGAAGATGGGTGATGTGTAGTCTGTGTTGAACAGGTTGCGTGAGGATTGAGAGTAAATGTTGTAGATTCACATGTCTAGGGCCCTCAAACGGAGATTCAGGACACACAGATCAGAAGACGGGAATTTCACGTCCCATTGTTCACTGTTGATTTCTTTATTGATCAGGAAACAGCTTCTTCTCTTGCAGTTGTCATATGTCAGAGTGAAAGGTGAGCAACTCAGACAGTAGGTTGTGGGTGTGAAGGGGTTGGTCCATGGTTTCTGAATAGCTATTATATCATATGAGTGCACCCGTGTATCTGTCAGCAGTGGGGTCATAACTTTGTTCTTACCCTTCTGTACGTTGTATTGTAGAATCTGTAGCTTATTCATGTCTTGAGGTGGCTTGTAGGATGCTCAAAAGATTTTTATTAAGTTTAATTTTACTATGAAATAGCATTAGTTCTTTATTGTTTTGTACTTAAATTTTAAACTCTAGTTATATAGATATAGTATATATATATATTTACTTCTTTTTGCTTTGTTATCTTTTTCACTTAATTGCAAATGATGTTATTTGTAAGAGTTAAAGATTCATAAAAGAATTTTCTAAGTCAAAATAAAAAAATAAAGCTTCTGTGAGCAGATCAAGTTAAACTCTTGCATTGTAATTAAATGTTAAATTCTGTGTCTTTGTTATTTCTTGTTTATTAAACAGTTTGTTATTTGTTGAATGATTTGTCACTCATTAAATGATTTATCACTCATTGAATGATTTGTTATCTGTTAAAAGATCTGTGACTTGTCTTTGCACTATCTTGTTTAAAAACTCTTTAACTTTGTGTTGTTATAATTTACAACTGAGTTCTGATTAATTTATAGTTACATGTTATTGTCTTTAAATCTGCATAAATCTGCATGAATTGATCTGATCATTCATTATAATATGATTAGCACTGACAGTAAAGAAGTTTAATGTTGAAAATGTGTAATGTGAGTGCTTAGCAACACAACACAATTCACTTAAGTCAAAAGACCACTATAACTGCACTTATATGACACAGTTATCGCTAAGTTTCTAGCCACGCCACCCATTATGTGCAAGGTACTGCTCAAGACCTCACCTTTAACATGTACTCTCACAAGATGAGATAGAGAATTCAGTAGACAGCAATTATATGTTACATTACAATTTCATTAAAATCATACTTTCTATCTTCATATCTATCTGACTTCTCTTCTGTATTCTAACAATGCTTTAATGATCATTAATTCTTTTATAATTTAGATGAGAAGCATATAATCACAAAGTCTTTTAATTAAAAATCTAGAAAGCTTCAGCACTGCAGACTATTTAACTCATTGACACACTATTTTTTAAGCTTTTAAGTACTGTCAAAATTAAATCTACAACAAATTCATGTTTCTTCTTAGCAATTCACAATATTCTTAATTTAATCAATTAACCACATCTAAAAAAGAAAGTAATCTGTATTATCTTTACTGCTCATCATGTTTTGAATTGTTTCTGATAAATTTAATAATTTTGCTTTTTGAATAAGTACTGATTGAAATATTAAATTATTGTTGCAGTTAAAAATTATATTCTTGAGCAACAGCTTCATGTGACATTCTTGAGTCAAAGTAGTAGCTTAAAGATGAAAAAGTATTACAATATTTATTTATCATTAAAGAGATCAATACAATGAAACTTAGATTAAGATCAGTTATTTCTGTAAAAATTAATATTTTAAGTAATATTCTCTTTCAGAAAGATATTCAATGACATAAGAGTTGAAAAGTGAAAGTATTGAACAGAAAGACATCAAGTCATTGATATCATGACCTCTATTGAAATGACTGTTATTCTAACTAGAATGCAGAGTCTGCATTGACAGCATGACATTGTGTGGGCTGACTAAGCAGCATCCCGTGACACGGCTAGTTCCGACACTAGGTCAGAATAGGACTGAAATCCCCCGCAAAGTCTTCTTATTTCAACACTCCTTCTCAGTTCTAGACGACCTGAATATCCATTCACTAGCCAGTATAGAGTCCTCCGATCCCACTAGAAAGTGGGCCCCACAGCGAGGTGGCGAAGACGTGAAGGAGGCCGCGACAGCGAGGTAAGGAAGTGAGAATGTAAAAGGTGACAATAGAAAGACAGATCATTAGTTAAATATAAGACCTGACTGAATAAGGAAACGGCTAAACTTGACAGCAGGCAGGGCCTTAGTAAGCCCATCTGCTGCTTGCTCAGCGGTAGGTACAAATTCAAAGTCGACAAGGTGACGATCGACAGCTTCACAAACAAAGTGATATTGTATGTTGATGTGCTTGATATGAGCATGGAACTCAGGGTTTCTAGCTAGGTTCATAGCTCTGTTGTTGTCAGCTCAAATGACGACGACATCGTCGTCATGAAAATAGCCAATTTCACTAAGGAAACGGCGTAGCCAAATGGCTTCCTTCATAGCTTGCGTTTCAGCCATGTACTCAGCCTCCGTCAAGGATAGGGCGACGGATTGCTGATGTTTAGAACACCAGCTAATGGGACCTCCATATAGAAGAAAGAGGTAAGCCCCAGTGGACTTTCTGGTGTCATGACAACCACCTCAGTCAGCATCGGTATAGTCGATAAGGTTGACGTCAGTGGTGCCATAGGTGACACTGAGATTCATAGTGCCGACGAGATACTTAAAGATCCGCTTAACGGCGTTGTAATGTGATGTGTTAGGGTTCTGAGCGAACTGACTAACAATAGAGACGGCGAAGGTGATGTCAGAATGTGTCTGTAACATAATGTACATTAGTGATCTGACTGCCTTCTGATATCGTCAAATGACAGTGATGTCAGCCTGAGTGGCAGACTCCTTCATGAGTACTGCATCAGAATTCATAGAAGTGTCAACAGAAACAGCCTGTGACTGCTGAAAGGTCTGAAGGACCCTGTTGATGTAAGCCGTTTGAGTAAGACGGATCGTGCGTTCAGCACGGTTTTGTTTCACTTTCATGCCTAGGTAGTAGGACACAGGACCGAGATCTGACATCTTGAATGTGTCATTAAGACATCATTTAATGTTCTGAATAGCTGACTTATCCTTTTCAACAAGCAGGAAGTCGTCGACATAGACGGCGATGATGACACCGTTTTGTATGAACATGCTATGGTCGGAATTGAGTCGACGGAAACCAAGAGACGTGAGGAGGTTGTGTAGGGTCTTATACCACAGACAAGGTGCTTGCTTCAGGCCATAGAGGGCGTTATTCAGCAAAGCAACCTTGTCAGGTAGCCCATAGCCGTGAGGTAACCCAACATAAATGACCTGATTGATAGGGCCATAAAGAAACGCGATAGTGACGTTCATTTGATCCACTTCAAGGTCATAATGTGCCGCAAGGGCGAAAAGAGTCTTATATGTCTGCGGCTTGATGACAGACGCAAAGGTTTGATCGTAGTCTATGTCAAACTACTGTTCGTAGCCTTTGACAACCCAGCGAGCCTTATAGCGGCTAACCTGACCATGGGCGTCACGCTTGACCTTGTAAACCCAGCATGCTTTAAGGACATGCTGATCCGACGGCACATTGACAATGTCCCACGTGTTATTATTCTTCAGTGACTGGATTTCATCCTTCATAGCTGTCTTTCATTTGTCACACAGAGGTGACTCCACAGCCTGCTTGTATGTGGTCAGTTTGACGATGTCGTCGATAGGAATCACAGCATACGCATATGAAACATGTGCATCAGACTTGTTGACAACTGAGCGATCACGAAGGTTGTAGTGTGGTGCTGGTGCGGCTGAGGCTGGAGGGTTCAATGAACTGAGTTCATCTGAATCAGACAACTTGTCTAGAACTTGCGGGTCTGAACCTGTGAGTTCAGACTGATGACAACGTGAAGAGGTAGACGCTCCCCCTGAGACAGAAGGAGATGAAGGATGCATGCTGACAGAATTTATCGTGTCAGGCATGCTAAGTGTCAAACAAGGTGTCGACAGAGAACCTCGCTGTAATAGTGAGGATCAAAGCAGCGGTGTAGCTGGTGCAGACACTCCCCCTGAAACGGAAGGAGGTTGCGACAATGAGGGTGAGGACGCAGAAGGAAGGTCAACAGCATGATTGCTATTGCTAGTTGTCTTTCCCTTGCTGTGGACCTCTATGTTAGCCATGTTTTCATAAGCGGTAACACCCTCATCAACAAAGCAGTTATGGGACTCTAGAACCCGTTCCGATTCAGGGTCTCAAACACGGAAGATTGAGCTTTCTTTCATGCCTAAATAGTGGCATTTGAGGCTGTGGTCCTCAAATTTGACTCCTTGCTGACGTCGTTCCTTAGAAATGTGTGCTCAAGCAATGATACTGAAGACGTGAAGACTTGAGAGGTCAGGAATGTTGCCTGTTCATGCTTCATAGAGCGTCATGTCAAGTACACAAGTAGGAGACCGGTTCTTGATATAAACTGCAGTCTTAATGGCTTTCGGCCAGAGGTGTGAGATCAGGCCAGAGTCTTTGAGCATAGCTTGTGCGGGTTCGCAAATAGTGCGATTTAGCCGCTCAGAAACGCCGTTTTCTTCAGGTGAATAGGGCGAGGTAGGTTTCCAGATGATGCCGTTGGCTGTAAACCAATCCTTCAAGACAAGATACTCACGCCCAAAATCGGTGCGAAGGCGTTCTAGAGGATAGTTAGGACGGCCGGTCTTCATCAAGGTGACGAAGTCCTTGATATGCTTGGCCATCTCACCTTTGATTTTCATGGGAAACATTCAGGTAAACCTGGTGAAGTCGTCAGTAAGAGTAACAAACCACCTTGAACTGTCATAGGCGGTGGGCGTTATGGGTTCAACAACATCTGAATGGATAAGACCTAATGGTCAAGTCGCCCGCTCAATAGAAGCATTATATGGGCGACGAGTCTGCTTGGCTTTTATGCACGGTTCACAGATGTCATGTCATCAAGAAAGATCCTTAAGATCTATGTCGTCAACGATCTTAGACAGACGCTTGATGTTTGTATGGCCTAAATGGCTCAAGCGTCGATGCCACGTATCAAACAATACCTTAAACCCACGATTAGCCGCAAAGGCATGAGACTGGGGTGTATCATCAAGGTGTAGCTGGAAAATCCTGTTGACCTCAGAAGCGTATTCAATGACGTTGTTATTGTGACGCAAGGTGCAGTCACGCATGTCAAAAGAGACACCACCGACGCGCATGCGGCGGCCAAAAACGAGGTTCGCAGAGGAAACAGAGGCATGCATAACGTCTTTGAGGATAACCTCTTGTATGTCACTGTCAGGACGAACTAAACGTAGTGAAATCATGTCCTTTTCAATGATTTGAGCATGTTCATTAGCCGTCTTAAGAGACCTAGAAATAGGCTTGTAGGTAAGAAAGAATTCGCGTGTAGAACACAAGTGATCAGAGGCTTCAGTATCGACAATCCACACACTCATGAGGTGTGATCCTATGACAAACATAAAGCTGAGCATTGTGGCATTGCCATCAGCCTTATCGGAGGTCGATTTGACGTTGTTGAAGGACTTGCCTGAGAACTTGTCTGACAACAACGATTTGCCCTTCTTCTTTGCAGCCCAAGCTGCATTGAGTTCCTTTCTCTTATGAGGGTATTTGGTGTAGCACATGAATTCCTCATGGCCAGCCTTCTTACAGTGCGAACACTGAAGCAACAACGACGCTGTCAATTTTGATTTGCCATGAAAGGCCATTGCAACGGAGCTCTTATTATTCTTCATTCTAGCCTCGTCAATCAACTCAGTGGCTAAGGAATTGAAGGTAGGAGTTGTAACGCAAATGAACTGGCGTTTAGCTGTGACAAAGGCATTGAATGTGAATTCAAGGTTGTTAAGAAGAACAGTGAGTATAACCCAGTCTGAAAAGGTAGAATTCATCTCTTACAAACGTTGTGACAAAGTCTTTAGCTGATCAACATAGTCCTCAATGAACTTAGACAAATCGTAGTGGTGACTGAGGAGTGTCATAAACGTAAGGTATCTGGCATTAAAGCCCTGAACCTCATACAACTCCTTGAGCTTCAACCACATCTGATGTGCAGAAAGGTCTTGAATGAACCCCTTAGGGCCATTCTGACATGACAGTGCTATAGTAGCACATGCCCTGTCGTTCTTCCTACTTCAGGTGATGTATTCAGACGAGGACTTCGAGTCCAAAGTGTCAACACCACCAAGTACAACAACTGGTTCAGAAGATGTGCCTGAAACAACAGCTCATAGGTCTTTGTTCATAAGGATGAACTTGACGTTAGTGGCCCATGAGGCATAGTTACTAGCGCCAGCAAGATGAGAAAAGTTGAAAGTGCTGTTTGAGGAAGTCATGGTTATGTGGGTTGTCAAGGACAAACACCAAAACGCAAAGGCTATTGAAAAAGCAAAGAGATGTCAACTGAGGATATCATGACGACGAGCCGTTTGAGAATATCAAAACAACAAAGGTGTTGTTTGAGGAAGCACTTAGGTAGGCTATCGAAACAACAAAAGAATGTCGTCTGAGAATATCACAACGACAAGTTGTTTGAGAATATCAAAACAACAAAGGTGTTGTTTGAGGAAGCACTTAGGTAGGCTATCAAAACAATGAAAGAATGCTGTCAAAAGACGGTGACAGAGAGGTCAATGAATGACTGACTAGAGGTATAAAGACGGAATGCCGAGCTCATAACCTATTGAACAGAAAGACGTCAAGTCATTGATATTATGACCTCTATTGAAATGACTGTTATTCTAATTAGAATGCAGAGTCTGCATTGACAGCATGACATTGTGTGGGCTGACTAAGCAGCATCACGTGACATGGCTAGTTTCAACACTAGGTCAGAATAGAACTGAAATCCCCCGCAAAGTCTCCTTATTTCAACACTTTTTAAAGATTGATCAATGATATATTGAGAGAATATCTTAATGATTTTGTGATTATATATCTCAAAAATATTTTGATATATTTAAATAATCTTGAGATATACTGCAGGTATGTGCACAAAATATTAAAAAGACTCAATAAATAGACTTTGTATATGAAAAAATTAAAAGACAGATTTAAAACAAAGAAAATTAAGTTTTTAACTATGTTATTTGATTAAAACAAATTTGAATTTTTTTTAAAAAAACAGAGACAGTCAGAACCTGATTTACCTCAAAATGAATCAAGAAAGTACAAGTTTTTCTAAAATTGATGAATTATTAATAAATGTTTATATCACAGTATGTAAGAATTGTGAAATCTCTTATGCAACTAATATAAAAAAATGAAGAAATAACATTGAGATAAAAAGTAAAAAGATGCATTTCATGTATTTGTTGAATCTATTGAAAGGTAAAAGAATACTTATGCTATACTGTTTATTTAATAAAACTAACATCATCAATGTTAACTGCAGTTAATGTAAGTTGTATCAGTTAGTTATTTATTTATTCTGTCACACAGAGTATATAGACAATGAGCAATTTCTGACACTAAAGCTAACTAAGACAATGATAGCAGCTAGAATATTCCTTCTCAACACTTTCACTTGATGATGCTACATCTATTGACTTTCACTAACAGTAAGTTTCAGTTGTTCAACAAAGCACTCAAAGATCTGTTTAGATAAGAACTTGATTAATTCATCAGTTATTATGTTCTGACTGAGCATGAAGTCTATTTCAATCTGATTTCTCTTGTGTAAGTCTCAGATATAATAATAGACAATATTAATGTGCTTTAATTGCTCATGCACATGTGTATTCTTAATCAAGATTAAAGCAGCTTAATTGTCTGTCTTGAATTGAAGAAATAAAACTGTCTGATGAGTCTTATCTTCTTTAATGCTCACACAGTATGAATTGTCTTTAAGATACTTGCTTATGTTTATGTTTCTTAACATCTGAGTAAGTCAGATTTTAGTCTTAACACACATTGACATAGTTATGTATTCAGTCTTAGTGATTGATGTAACAACAGATTTCTGCTTTCAACTTGCTCAGAAGACTGATTCTTCTTTAAGTATGTAGACATGTTCTAGAATTGACTTTCAGTTCTGTTTATTCAATGTATAATTGAAGTCAGAGTCTTTAAGCATGACTTGACTTTCATTAAATTCATACACAATGTTAAAATTGATGATTAATTTAACATAATGCAGTAGTTTCTTAAGTGCACATTTATGATGTTCTGCAGAATCACTGAGATGTTGACTTAATTGACTCAAGACAAAGATGATGTCTGATCAGATGTGAATTGCTGCATACATTAAGCTTTTAATTATCTGCTGATACTGTCTTTAATTTATTCTTTGATCAGCTGAGTCAGCAAAATGAAGAGTGTTATATTCATTGAGTGAGACTCTCATAACTCTGTGCTTGTCAAATCATATATGAAGATTCTTCAGCACTCTATTCACATAGTGAATCTGATTTAAATGTAGAATTCTTTTCTTGTGATTGTGTGTGACTTAAATGTTAAGAGTTTTCTGTGTTGTCTTTAAATTCTTAACTTTGAACACTTTTACAAGAGCTTGCTTAAATTAAAGAATGTGTATTAATGATGCTGAGATCACAATGATGTCATTTATGTATAGAAGCAACATGATTTCTTTAACATTATAAATAAGAAGACAAGAGCCTACATTGCTTTAATGAAACTTTAGCTTAAGCAATTTATTGACACATTGTTTATGTCAATTTCATGCAGTCTGCTTAAGATCATAAAGACTTTACAGTATACACAGTGCACAATTAAATGCAACATTGACTTCAGAAAAGACTGTCATGTAGATGGTTTTTTTGAGAAAGAACTCAGTAAAGATGTTTTTAACATCTATTTGATGACACTTTAAATTCTTAAGCACAATGATGATCAAAAAGACTTAAAGAGTATTAAACTTAATAGTAAATGCAAAAGTGTTCTTGTAGTTGACATCATACATCTGTGAGAACTCTCTTACAATAACTTTTGTCTTGAGTTTGTTTAAAGATTCATTGATGTTTAGCTTTAACTTAAACACTCACTTATTTGTCACAATATTTGCATTTCTTGATGAAACAATCTTCTTTTAGGTTTCATTTACTGTTAAAACTGTTAATTTCACATGAATGACATTCTTTCACATCTCTTTTTGAGTCTTTTACTGCTTCAGCATAGATGACAACTGTGAGAATATTAGCTTTAACATTTTCAAAGTCTTTATTGTTCACTGTCAGAACTGTTAGTGTTAACATAACTCTTAATATCTTACTCATAAGCTTAACTGAGTCTTAATTGTTCTCATTTCACTTTCTTTTTGAAATCTCAATGCACAAGAATGTCTTAACTTTCTCAGTTAAGATCTTCACTGCTGACTTAGTCTCACTGATGAAAATCTCAACATAAAAGAATTACTTAATCTTACTTGCTTCATCTGTCTGTGAGTTATTCAAGTTGACTGCAGTTAACTTCATCACTACATCACTATTTAATCTCATGAATTCAGATCTGTGAGTTGACTCAAAAATTATGAGTGAAACTGTGAATACAGAAAGATCTACACTGCTAAGTGTCTTCTTAATGAACTTCACAGTGATTGCTTTCTTTCATAATTGTTTGACTGATTTTTGCTTTGACAGAATGTTTAATGTTTATCTTTGCAGCTTAAGATCAATGCTGTCTTTCTTTTCATTCTCAGCAAACTTAACAGTATTATTCTTAATGACTCACTTAAGATTTAATATTCAAAGCAGATACTGCTTTGTAGTTTCTTAATATAGTTCATAAAAACTTTTACTCATTCTCAATTCATGAACTTGTTCTGTCTATCTTTCAGTAGTGATTTAAAGTCAACATAAAAGTAGCATTTACATTCTCACATACAGATATAATTAATGAATAATTTCACACTGATGAAGATCTTCTTCAGAATTGTTTACTTGTTATTAATTAAGAAATTAGTTGCTGTTTAATTGCAAAGATAGACATTTGTTCAAACTATCTTCACTCAGAATTTTATTGAAAGTTCTGTCTTTTTAATCATTGTATACACTGAGTTTTCAGTGATTCAAGGTGTTCTTTCAGCAATGTTATTCTGAATGAACATGTAGAACACAGTGTACTGTGATGTAATGTTAAAAATTTGCATCAGTTATCAAAAGTAAATCTAAGCTCTGTGACATTGTCACTTTATATAGTCAAAAAGAAAATAGTAATTCATCTTTTTCAGACTCTGACACTGAAGAAGAGACTGATAAACAGATTGCTGTTTTGTTTAAAGAAACTGTCAATAAGATGCTTAACTCTAATTAAGTTACAGACTCAGAATTCTTTATATACATGACTGATCAACTTCAACTCTTCAGTGACTCATTGATATACATAAACATTCATAAATTAAAGTTAAGAAAAAACATCTGTACTTTTATTACTGTGAAGTGATGATCATGTAAGATAAATCTAAAAACTTTATGAACTTAAGTTTAACACTTTATGTGTCTGAACTTGAAGTCAATCTTCTGTTAAGAAAGCAAATATGTGAAATGAGACTGTGTGAAAGCTTTGATTAACATGATTTCTATATATGAAATAAACATGAAAAGATTGTAATAGAAGCATCTGAGTAAGATGACATTTATATAGTCAAACACATTGTAAAAGATCTAAATGATTTCATCTTAATGTCTGACATGTATGCATCATTCAACTCAGAAATTGCTCTTTCAATCACAGTGAATGCTAACTTACAGATTCAGACTGACAGATTTACAGCAAATATTAAGTTCTTAAGCTTCACTGAGATCACATTCTCAGACAAAAAGATCAAAATCTACAAGCTGTAACATCAGTACTTTGTTTATCTTAACATCACAAAGCTTTGTGATTTTCATAAAGTCACAATTTTAAAAAAGTCAATTCTTATTATTGAGAATAAAAAGAATGTATGTGAGATCTGTGTTTTATTAAGTTTGTCAATCAGCAAGAACACAGTGTAAGTGAAAGAAAGATCATCATTTTGACTTTAGTCTTTATTGATATATGTGATTTTTAAATCTTTGTTATTTGTTAAGTATCAGTACTTCTTAAAGATCATAGACATCATTCACAGAAGACATGAATTATGTTACTGAAGTAACATAATAATGTTTCACAAAAGCTGTAAGAGTGATAACTAAAGATTGAACTTTAAACTGATGCAAAAATACTTACAGTATGAAGTAACAACATCACAAAGCTCAGATCTATTCTTAATGACTGATGTAAGTTCTTTAATATCACATCACAGTACACTGTGTTTTACATGTCAATTCAGAATAATGTGACTGAAAGAATATCAAAATCATTGAAAACTCAGTGTAAATAATGATCAAGAAAATAGAGCTCTTTATAGAGTTCTAAATAGAGACAATGTGAACAAATATTTATTTTTGCAATCAAACAGCAACTGATTTCTTAATTAATGACAGACATGCTAGTTTTAGAAGATTTCTAGCTTGCTGAAGTAGCTGGTCCCTTGAATGTGGGGTGAAAGATGTGAATGCGGTGTCATTGTCTAGCATATTGATGTGAATACTAGGTGTGAAGTTTGTTGAGAAGATAGGGCTAGCAATAGCTCTTCTTTTAAGAGGTTTCTTGATAAAAATAGCTGTTTGCAACAGTGCATCAGGTGAACTAGTGAAGTTGAAGTCATGAATTTGACTTTTCAGTGTGATGGGTTCTATGGTGTGATCCGGATTCAGATTCATGAATAAGTCCTTTTCTAGTAGTAATGGCTCAGTTTTCCGTAGACTGAACGTTTCTATTTTCTAGATTAAGTCCTTATTGGTCTCTTTTCTGATTTAGGGTAAGAGAGTCCCAGTTCTCTATCCTAAACCTTGCTTAATATCCCACTTCACTCAAAGTAGGTATATCCTACAATGAGCTTTTACCAGCAATTAGGTGAGGTGACACAGCTAATGCTTTATACTCAAAGCTAGGTTCACCTGGTGCGTCTAGCAATGAGTATATATTCTCTACGGTCTACTGGCACGCTTTAATATCCCTTCTTTCTCTTTTGAGGGATCTTTCTGCACAAAGAAATTGCGAAAACTAGCCTGAAATAATGAAAATAGCCTGGACTATTGAAAGTGTAGTGTGGTGTGGCGAACTCGTAGTGGTATGAGTTGATTTGGTTGTTCAGCGGAGGTTTTTGGTGTGATGTGTTGATTTTGGTGTTGTTGCAGTCTAGCTTTTATACCAAGACCACTAAAAAATTAAGCGAAAAGGTCAGGAACATCAAAAATGTCGGTGCAGTACAGTGCTTTGCTTATAACTTTGTGGTAACTCAAGATATTGAAAGGGTTTGAGTGTATGAAATACAGGAAATTGTGATGCAAAAAATCTGGTGTTTTTAGACTTTTGATATCTTTGTTGATTGTTGGTGTGCAAGTGAATGAGGAGGTTTTGTGATTGTTTTGGTGTTTGAGGTGTCGCGGTAGCTTTGAATGTTTGGTGGGTGGTATTGTCAGAAATTGAGCCTAAACGCTCGTTTACTTTTAGTGTCTTTAGTAGATAACACGTTTTTTGTGTATTAGATTCTAAGAACAACATCAATTTTTGACAGGTTATGAGCCCAGATTGCGTGTAAACCGCACCCAAATTAGCTTGATTGTTGTTCCGTTAGTAGGCTATGAGAAGTCCTACACAAACAGTTGTTTTCTACCTCGCTGTTGCCATTATCACGAGTTTTAGCCCTACCACGCACGATGTCGAACCTCAACATCAACACCTCAACGATTCCTAAGCTCACAGAACAAAACTTTGCGGAGTGGCTAGTCAATACTAGGGCCCATTTACGTCGAAGCAAGCTATGGAAGTACACTCAGGAGGATGCACTGAAGGAGGCTAAAAACAAGGATAAATGAGAGGAGGCTGCAGATCTCATGACGTCAACGCTGTCTGCTGAGATCAAGAGGAAATTGGCAGAGAAGGACTTCAACAATGGGTATAAGATGCTCACAAAGTTGAGTCAGCTCCTGCAACCCAGTGGCGAGGCTCAGTTCATGCGCCTCAATCACAAGTACTACACCCTACAATACGACGTTCATGGCAGTGAGTTCATGTCTGACTTTCTCACACGTGTGAAAGTCCTTGAAGAACGCATTGATTCAATGAATGTTCAGATGAACAATGATAAACGAACCCTCCTTTGTCTGTCAATGAGTCTGCCAGCAAGATATCGCTCCCTCATACAAAATTGAAGCGTTATGGATGGTATGACGGCAGAAAAGGCGATGAAAATGGTGCTGAAGGAGGACCTACAGACTGTGAAAGAGGAAGGAGGGGGTATGGATATTGCCCTAACTGGACGGGGTGGTAAGAAGGTCAACAGGGCATGCTGACACTGCGGAAAGAAGGGGCATATACAGGACAACTGCTATGTCTTGCACCCAGAAAAGAAGAAGAAGAACTACAAGGCTAGAAGGTATACTGAGAACACCCTATGTCTGTAGAAAAGGCCCTGAATGTGGTCTAGATTTGAATTTGGCCTCTGTTGTGAGCTTGAGTAAACTGTTGTTTCACATTCTGACAGCTCTAGAAGTGGCTGAGTGAACTGTTGTTTTATAAAGAAGAGGCCCTGAAAGTGGTCTCTATGGTTAAACAGGCTGTTTTAGCAGTCACAGCAGTTTGACTTACAGAGTGTGTCAGAAATTGAGCCTAAATGCTTGTTTACTTTTAGTGTCTTTAGTAGATAACACATTTTTTGTGTATTAGATTCTAAGAACAACATCAATTTTTGACAGATATGATGTTTTTGAGTTATTTTAGTGTGAAAATAGGCAAAAATTCAGAAACATCAAAAACTGAGAAGTTGTGTGAAGAGCTTTGCAATTGAATGCACTGAGAAACAGTCAATATTTTATTAGTGACTATGCTCATTGTGTGGTTAATGAATATATGTGTGAAGGGGTTAATTGTGTGGTGTAGCAGTGATAATTTTCAGGTTTTGATAATTCAGCTCTGTCATCATGAATAATGATGATGAAGATAAAAGATATGGGAAATATAGAGATGTAAATGAGCTCTTTCACATACACTTAGTGAATCTTTAATAGCTGATGCAATTGTGTTGTTATAATATGTGCATCTCTTTAGTTTCTGAAGAAAATGAGAGTAGAAATCAGAAATTGATTATTAAAAGAGAAAGTGAAGAAAGAAATTGACTAGAAAAGAAGAAATGAGATAAAAAGAAGTTGATTGACAATTAAGAAAACAGTCTGACTGCAAAGAAGTGATCTAAAAGTACATCAGCATGTAATTTCTTTATGTTAATTTTATGTGTTACTTTCTGTTCTTAACTGTCATAGCCTTATAGGCTGCATGCAATGTATGAAGAATAAATAAATAAATAAATAAATAAATAACTCACAATATAACTTGATTAAACATCAGGCTTTTTAGTCTGCTATGTATGTATTAAAATTGAACACTGATTGAGTTATTTAACATATTTACTGACAATTTGACAACAACTTAAGTCAATCATGATTAAAATTTTACTCTCTTATTCTCAAACATTGAACAGTCAGAATGTAATACTGTCAATAGTTACTTAAGAGTAAATTTTGTCACAATCTTCATATGATTTACTGGTTTTAATGTGAAAGGTAGCTGTGACAGTCTTTGCTAATGTTGCTTAAGAGGATTTGATGTGAGCTGTCAGATAATTGAAAAGTATGTTTGTACATTGTTCATTGTTAAGCATTCAGTTCACAATATGGGTTCAACCCATGACACTCATAATCATGTGATTCAGACAACATCAAATGGATTTTAAATGAATTTTGAGTTTTGCTATCTGTTACTTCTAATGCTTTCTCTCTACTCACCTCATGTTCTGAAGCGTCTCATAGCGACAGACCGTGTAGGGCACCAAGAGTTCATTGCACTCATGAATAGTTCGTTGTATTGCGTTACCGACTGCAGATTGTAGTCTGGCTTGAGTCTCCTTCTCCCATTCTTCCTTCTCAACCTTGATGATACCTGCTATTTTAGCTTCAGACGACCGTTTTTGCCTAAGAAGCTCTTTCTCTAAGGTGTCGTTCTTTTTCTGCAGCGCTTGTCTGCTTTCGTACCACTCAAGTAACTCATCGAAGTAGTAGTTCTTTTCCTCTATCAGCTGCTCCTCTAAAAGGGATTTCTTCTTCACTGATATCTTTAAAGCCATTTCAAGGCTTTCTCTCTGTCCACAAATTCTGCAGTTGTGCGGTGGTATATCCGTGATACTGACTAATCCTGATCGTCTGGCCTTTCCGCCGGTATGGGCAATGCTGCACCGATGCGGTGTGAACTTCTTTCTCTCGCGCATTTTAGTGACTGCTTCGTTGCCTCGAATCTCCTTGCGGATGAGAGGTTATAAGTAATTCACAAGAGGCTGTGAGATCCTCTACCCCTTGTAGTGCTGTAAGTAAACTCAGAAACTGTGATTTGAGGGCTGATGTCCAGACACAAATCCCGAAACTTTCTCAACACGCAGATTATGGTGTCAGCGTCAGCCTGAATAGCGACGGCGATGGTAGGCGCATGGTAGGCCTGAAGCAGTACTCTTTCGGTGCAACGCTAGGATATGTCAGATCAGCACACCTTATAAGAGATGATGGTTCTACATTTAGAAGCACAAGATGGAGACATTGCTGCCTGAGATTCAGTATGAGATAAACAGTTATCTTGATTTACAGGGACTCTCATCATTGTCGCTGTGCAACCACTTGCTGCATCAGAAGACAGTTCCGATACTTTACAGAACTCTCAATGTTGAGGTAGACATGAAAGGAGCAAAACACTCTGGATCCAAGATGATGAGCACATTGACGGAAAATCTGGCAAGATACGTGATGAAAATGCAAAAGCTGCAGACGAGGCCCAGGAGACCACTGCTATGTGGGTATGTCAAGATTATCAATGTCTGCGCAGCAGATCCAAGAATACTGTATCCACGTCACGTAGTAGAGCCAATCTGTCAGCTGTTGGCAATCATTCTTCTCAATACTTCACTACACGCCTTTGTGTGGAAGGTGCGTATGAATGAGCAAGTAGAAGTACTGCAACATATCTATCATGGTATACCAAGATTGGTCATAGAAGGCTCCCTCATTATAGATAATAAGTTCAAGCCTAAGGACTTGAAAGAGTTTTCGGCCTTGGAAGAGTTTCATTGTAGGCATATCACTACCCTGGACCAAATGACTTGGGTTCGGCATCACGTTATACGCAATCCAGTCCGCAGACTTCACCTTGGTTTGACTCCGATTCAAGGACGACCCTGGACATCAAGAGAGCTGAATACACTCCAGAAGCTTATTGGAAGTGCATCTTTGGAGCAACTTACTTACCTTGGTTTAGAATCCTTTGACCTGGGCGGCTGGCCATTTAGGGAGTTGCCCAGACTCGAGCACCTGATCATTAAGCGGTGTGCTAACACCAGCCTCGCTCTCTGCATTTTTGTGCATGACCACCAGAATTCAATCGTCCTACAAAAGCTCTCACTGACCGTGGTTTCTGAACAGCTGAACTTGATGAGTTTCCTTATCTGGTTGAGCAATTTCACCCTGCTGGCGGAACTGTGCCTTCTCACAGGTGGCTGCTCAACACCCTTACCCCTGGACGGTGTGCTTAAGCATGCGCCACGTTTGCGCCGTCTGGTGCTCAAATCACGGCAAACCGCAACAGACCCTCAGACAGTCAACCCTTACAGTGTCGTAGACCTGAAGAGACTCACAGAGATATGTTCACTGTTGAAGGAGGTTTCACTTCCTGTTCATCTAGAAGGTGGATGTCGTGCCTCCTTGGTAAGCACGGCCCAAAAGACCGAATATAAAGACTGACTTCCTGTCTAGAAGGATTTTCAACCCAAATGCAACCTCGAAATTATACAGAAGCGTTGTCATCGTCGGCGTGCACAAGCGGGAAGGTTGACTGAGGCCAAAGTGGACGCAAAGCACCTCACAAGACCGTTCTTGTGAAAGAAACCCACCTCACAAGCGCTGTTGGTCATGGTGGGTAATGAACGAGCTTGCTTTTGTTGGAAGGTGGCGAGGAAAGGTGTTGATGACAAGCGTGGATATGCGGACTTGACGCGAGTGACTAGAGGGGATGGTAGCGCTATAGATCAGCAATTCTGGTCCTAGCATCGGCCTACTCTGACCAAGTACTGCGACATAAAAGAACTTCTGTGGAACGAGTCTGATCCTCTTGACTGTGTGTGAGGGTCATAAGCATTGTGCGACCAGCTAACATAAATCTCCCTATGCTTCAGAAAGGTTTGAATTTGCAAGCCCCCATCACGTACCCGCATGCCTCCCAAGTCGCCTTTGACGCCTGAAGATTTCCATCTGGCGGTCCAGAGACTTCGGGAGAGTGAAGGCGATGCGACACCGAAAGTTACTGTCAACACGTCGTTAGCGCTCCTGAGCGCGAGCGACATTTGCGGTTGGGCTCAACATGTGCTGCGAGTTTTGTCAGAATACCAACTAGAACTGGATTATGAAGCCGTGGGCGAAGTACGGGATGGACTGATAGAACCCATCATAGTAAGGAGAAGGGTGAAGAAGGCCACTTTGCTCCAAGGGATGCGCGCAAGTGGGCGCATAGTGAGAGAGCTGTTAGATTGGTTCAGCCCATGCATGAGTTGCCCTTGGGCTATTATCATCCTGTTGATTGTTTTCATAGGTGAGGTATGATCTTCTGACTGGGCACGCTCAATTTGATTGACTGGGCCAGACCGAGGGCGGAAAGACCATCCCTCAGCATTATTGCTGGAACTAGTTGACACGCCTCAAGATAGTAGCTGGGGTAATCCACACTTCTCAAATCGCGACGTGCTGTCAGTTCTTGAAACAGCCTTTGATGTCAAGGTCCAGCCTGCCACACATACTCTGCATGGAAAAGTCTGTCACACAAAGCGAGTTACTGATGCTGGGGTACAATGTTCTTTATTCAAACAAAAGCGTGATCGAAGAAGAAAAATTGAGAGCTCTGGTTTGATTCCATTATTCTTGCCTTATCAAGTCAGATCTGGTACAAATGCTCTATAATTTGTTGAAGATGAAAAGTGACAGAGTATATTTTCATTGAAGTTATCAACAATGCTTAATTACATCAATCATCTATGAGATATAGCAAGGTAAACAATACAACTAGTAGTAAAGATGTAAATTTCAATATTCATTTCTACAGATAGAGTATTATAAATAACTTGTAAAAACATAAAACATAAAGAATATACAAACTATTTCATGATAAAGCAACACAATATATCTTTATTTTTGTTAAAGACTAATAGCTTAAATTTTAATAGAACAGTTAAAATTGTTACATTCAAGACCTAGATAGACTAGAAACTCATAGGTTGAGTCTACAGTCAGGTCAGGTTGACTTTTTTCTAACTTGACCCTGACTCAAGAAAGAGTTCAGATCAGATCAGATCAGAGTTGTGCACAGATCAATTTGACTCACAATCTGTACAAATATTTACCTTATGAGAACTATATGACTAGAATACATAATGTTGACATTTAATTCACTTTAACTGTATTTAAACTACATTTTAACATAGTGTTAAAATTTCAATGTAGTGTTAAATCTATATTGATGATTTGATCTTACACTAAACTAGCTATAGCTATGTAGAACGTCTAAAATCTATACTCTAGAAAACCTTGCTGAAATGAAAACCTAGACTCTCATGATATGTTGTATAAAGAGTCAACAAACTGTCTGTAATAGCAATCTTTTAAGGGGTCATCCCTGCTGTATGAGGTCACCTATACAGCAAATCAGACATCAGCTAAAACTGATGAAGTTGTTCAGATCTGATGATTCATTTTGCTGTTTTTGCAGCCCATTTAGAGAAGTTCAGCAGTTGTACAAAGTCTGGGTCTGGGCTCAGTAGATGGTGATGCTCTTTTTTCAGTGAGTAGTTCAGTAAAACATGTTGTGATGTCTTTCTTTCTTGTTCACATCAACAGTTCTCAGAGTTGACATCTGAAACTTTGATCTTGATCAGAAAGAAGTTAAGATCTATATAATCAATTTGAAACTGTATGAGAGCAGAGCTCTCAGTCTTGATCAGTTTTTTGTGTAGCTTGAGAAAGTTCTTGTCTGAACATTAAAGTATTTGATTTCATCTTTGTTTTATATTCTGAGAGTTCATGAGTGTTCATTACTAAAGTCAGATAGCTTGTACAAGAATCTTTAACCCATTAAGTTTTATTTCTTCAAGTTGACTGACTCTGTCAGCAGTTCACTTCTTCTGTAAAGTCTGTATGATGATGATGACTGTTGTGAATTTTCTTGTACAATGCTATATCTGTTAACATGTCTTTTAAATGATCTTCTCAGTTCTGCTGTGTCTTTACAACTGTGATATGTTTTCAGTTTGTCATTCAGGTGAAGATTCAGAAAAAAAATAAAAATCTCTGTTTTTAAAATGTGAATGAGAGTGATTCTGTATGCTTCTGCAATTATGCATAAACACTTAAATTGAATGATTTGAAGTTTAGTTGTCATCTTTTTTGAATATAGAGTGAGACAAGAAAAAGAAAAAGTGTCAAATTGTCACATTATATAACAGTGTTGAACAAATCATTACTGTGTAGATTTGTTATACTCTGATGAAGAAGACATTTCATGTTAATATCACAATTTTGATCAGAGTTCTCATCTGAGAGACAGCTTTTCTCTGAATCTCTCTGATGTGTGCAGTTCACTTCAGTTTGATGTCTATTCAAACTTCAAAAATTTGTACATTCTTAGTTAAGAGTTTCTTCACTTTCTCTATTTGTACAGAAGCTCTTAGATTGAAGTGATTTCTAGTTGTGATGAAGTGAATAAACTCATACTTCTTTGAGATAAAGATTGAACTGTAGTGACTTGCTCATCTGAGACATTTCTTATGAACTTTCTTCAGTTTGATACAGTTAATCTCTGTGAATTGTTCATATAATAACAGATTAATGTTATTAACAAAGCTGATAATCAAAAGTTCTTTCTTTAAACAGTAACATATCTTCAGAAGTTCTGCATTGTAGAAAAGGTAGTGAATTGAGAAGAGAGAGAATTCTTGTAAAACTCTCACTCAAATAAAAAAGTCAGAGATGTCTTGATCTTAAATGATCAGTGGTGTGAATTGACTCAGAAGAAAGTTCTCAATTTATCATATAACTCATCTGAGAAGTTAACACTTTCTTAGTGTTTAAAGTAGTCAGATTGAGTTCACTGAGTCAAAGATTTTTGATATGTTCAGTGACAAAAGTGTGATCATGTGTTTCTTACTTTTTCAGACTGTGCAGATTTGTTGTACAAGCAGATTCAAAACAGTTTCAGTTAATCTGTCTGATTAACACTTCATCTGTGTATCTGAGAGCAGATCATGCTTCTCAGTTGCAGTTTTAATTCTGTTAAATTATGAGAGTCTTGATTAGTTTTTCTGTGACATTCAAAAGAGCAATTGATCACTATGCACTGATTTTCTTATATGATTTTTTCTGTGATTTTCAGATGACTATTGTACAAGTATGTTTGTACTATTTTGAGAAGTGACTCAGTGCTCAGCTTGCATTCATGATGACTGCTATGATCTGTGTTAGTAACAGTCTCATGACTTTGAGAAAGTTATTAGAAATGAAGTCTGAGTCTGAAACATTGTGTGTTGATCTTCTGTGTAGAGTTTAACTTATCTTCTCTGCATTTGTGCTGTCTAAGATGTTAACTGACTGTATAAAGAAGTCAGAGATCAGCTCAAGCAAGTGTGACTGATTAGTCTCTGAATTCATTGATGATTCAAGTTTGTCTGAGATGTCACTTAAATCTGCTTCAACAGATAAATAAAATCTGACCTTAAATGTCTCAGTCTTTGCATTCAGGGTCATTGCTAATCTCTGCTTCATACACAGTGTTAACATCACTGAGAAGTGCTTTGATGCTTTTTTTTTTCACTTAATTAGCTTTCAGATTTTCTCTTCTTCTGTAGTGTCATCAACTACTGTATGAAAGGTTCTGATCTTTATCTTGTCTATTGTTTTTATCTTGACTCTGATGACTGTCTTGACAGTCTTTCAGATCTTTACAGTTCTGTGAGTTCTTTATATTCTTTTAGCTTTTCTCTTCTGTTGAATGGTCTTCTTGATCTTTGAACTTTATGTTACGACCATAACCAGCGAGTAGTTATGTAGTAACCAGAGGTACGCTAGATAAGTGAATATCTAGGCACCTAGGTCGCACGGGTCGATAAGGACGCCGGCGACCTCAGCGACCTCATAGACCTCGGATAGGTCTACCCGGGCACCATGGTCGCCAGCGACCATGGCGACCGCGGCGACCCACAGGTATATAGGCGATCCATTTCCCTTAAGGAAATGGGCGCGTTCAACTCTTCTTCTAGTTACTTAGACAATACTATCTACAGGTTACAGGTTCACTGAACTACGGACACGTTCATTGAACCAGTGTACTGCGCCCCTATATCACAAGCTCAAACCCCTAGACCCTATACCAGAGGAAACTCCGGTCGGGACGTAACACTTTATCACTTGACTTTATATGAAGAGAGTTTATGTCATGAAACAGTTAGATCTATCAGTTTGTCAACAAATTTTGTCAGATACTGACAGTACACATCTAACTTCTCTGCTGTGTGTAGTTTTTCTAAAATTATCAGATGTTGTGCTTCTGTGAGTACATTCATAATCTCTGTTCTCTTTTAGCAGTGCTGAATTCTTTGTTTAATTTGTATGATAGTGAGATTCAGAGTGATAGAGATTGACAGATGATCTAATTCATGATTAAGTTCTTCACTGACTCTGTACTCAATGACTCTGTTTATCAGTTTCTGACTAACAAAGATCAGATCAATGATGCTGAAGAAATTCTGAGCAGTTTAGATGGGCATCTTTGCTGAGAAGATTAAGAATATCTCATATGTAGTGAGACACTCAATCAGTGACTCAGTCATCACATAAATTGTTGAGTTACTTGAGTTACTTCATCACAGATGATGTATATTGAAGTCTCTCAGAAGTATGTGCTCTTCTTTTTGTTATATGAGTGTGAAGAGAAGAAAGATAGATGATGTGTAGTCTGTGTTAAACAGACTATCTGAAAATTGAGAGTAGATGTTGTAAATTTATATGTTCAGATCTTCTGTATGAAGATTCAGAACACACAGATCAGATAATAAAAACTTTACATTTTATTTTTCACTGTTAATTTCTTGTTGATCAGAAAACAGCTTCTTCTTTTGTAGTTATTGTACATCAGTATGAATAATGAGTGACTTTAACAGTAGATTATGAATGTGAAAAGATTAGTTCATGATTTCTGAATAGCTATTATGTTGTATGAATGCACTCTTGTATTTATTAGCAGTTAGATCATAACTTTGTTCTTACTTTTCTGTATGTTGTATTGTAGAATCTGTAGCTTATTTATGTCTTGAAGTAGCTTGTAGAATACTCATGATGATTTGAGGTTCTGAGACTGAGATGAATAAGAGTGCTGCTGCTGTAGATCTTCTTTATTCTCTCTTCACTACTGATGTAATTTTCTCATTGTACAATTTTAAGAAGCTTGAGAAGATAAAGAAGATTTGTGTGCTAGCTGTGAATGCTGATAAGATGATAAAGTCAGAGCACATCAGAGAGACTCAGAAAAGCTCTATGAATTGCTGCTTCACAAATCTGATGAGTTATATAAGATAGGTCTATTGTGTTTTCTCTGCCTTAATCATTTGTATGAGGTAGTTTCTGACTCAAAATGAATGTTTCTTGCTTTTCTTTCTGCATGAGAGATATCATGCTGTCTTAAGATCCTTCTTCTTTAGACATTTCTCTGTGTTGTAATCTGAGACTATGCAGAAGCTGCATTGTACAACATTTTAACAGTGTTTAGTTGTATGTTTACTGTATTTCTGACAGCAAAAGTATCTGATGACTATGCAGTTTTCTGAGAGAACTTCACAGTCATATAGCTCACTGTTCAGCAGAAGATCAAAGTTCAAAGAAAAGTTGACTTAATCTGTCTCAGTCACTCTCACAATAAGAAAGTCATGACTGTTATTCTTGTTGATGATCTTTCTGAATCATGCAAGTCATACAATAGTTACTCTATCTCTCAGTTAAGAATTCTGATTCATGATTGTCTTAATTGCAGCTATCTGATTGATTGTATCTATAAAGCTGATGTGTACATTCTTAATGAACAAAGTCAGCTGTCTTTTCTTAATGATCACATTTTTCTCAAAAACTTGTACAATCTCTCTCTTTCTCTTCATCTTTCTTTTAATTTTCTCACTCATAAAAGTAATCATGACATCTTCACTAAAGAGTCTTCTGATCACAATAAATGTTCTTTAACTTTTCATCTGTGCTTCAATGTTCTATACAATTTTCTTTGTCTGTTCTAAATCTTTGTTTCTCAGTTTTCTTTTTTGAGGCAATTACTGTCTCTTGCTCTCTTCTGACTGAAATTGTCTGTGTTTTAAGATAAGCAGATTGAACTGAAGATCTTACTGTAGCTGCTACATATGTTAATCTAACTGTTACTGTAAGTTTACTGATGTCTTTTATGCTCTTAGTAAGATCTTTGTTTAACTCTTACATGTTTTGCATTTGCTTTTTAATTTTCTGAATGTTGTCAAAGTCTTTGAGTAGCTGCTGCATGTCTTTAATTTGCTTCTTTAACTTCTGAATACTGTTATCTGATGATGCTAAGGGCTTCTTATAAGTCTGAGTGAAGACTGACTTAATGTATTTTCATGTATTAAGAATTCTTTCTGAGTCATTACAGTCTTATATGAAGACTTTGAGAATCTGTGCTGCCTTAATGATTTCTTTAACATTGATGAGTGTATGTGAGGTGTGGTTTGTCTTAACTGATGACTTCTTCTTAAAAAGTCTTTCTTCTTTCTCTTTTATATCTTTACTGATATTGTACAACTTCTGTGAGCTCTTTAAGAACACTTATCTTGCTGAATTGAAATTGAAATTCTTTATGAACAAATTTTTTGAGATTTTACTGATTATTGATTAAATCTATATTAGAATAAACATAGTTCAAAGTAGCAACATATGTTATTTTCAACATGTAATTGAAAATAACATGATGTTAAAATTAAAATATTTTATGATTTGAATTTCTTGTTGTTCAAAAAATAAGATTTATAATAAAAATAATTTCAAAATTTATTACTAAGCAAAAAAGTCATTTGTCTAAAAACTCACTAAAGATTTTACTCTATGAATATCAACACTATAATGAAAATTGTTTCAAAAATTCAAGAATTCACACAATTTTATATATATAAACTCATAATGTCACACAACATACTTTTATAGATGTTCTTTAACTTATAACAATTTTATTAAACAGAAAGATGTTAAGTTGTTAATATTATGATCTCTATTAAAATGACTGTTATTTTAACTAGAATGCAGAGTCTACATTGATAGCATAACATTGTGTGAACTGACTAAGCAGCATCACATGACACAGCTAGTTTTAACACTAGATCAGAATAGAACTGAAATCCTCTGTGAAGTCTTTTTATTTTAACAAATTTTTTTTTCAAAAAAAAACTCAATATGCAATTTAACTCAACATGCTATTATTGTTAACATATTTTAACTTTAACTAACATTTAATGCAATTTTAATATCTTAGTTACATATCAATATATATGTTAACATAGTGTTAAATATAGCTTATTTTCTATTTACTTTAGTGTTATAATAAATTATTTGTTAATATATTTATCAATATTATTTTAAAACTATAGGGTAAAAGACTTTGCTGGTTCATGTGACTGCATAAAAGACTCAGATAGTCAACACCACCATTAAAAGACTTTCATAGTCAGTGTGTCAATGTGTTCTTAATGTAAATAGGCATTAAAAAAGTAAACAAGCAATAGGAATTTGCATGTGGTCAGATATTTGAATTTGTAGACTAATTCTAGTACTAATTATGAGGCCTACAACATGTAGAAGCATTATGCCCTACCTCATGACATGTGCTGCAGCGATGTAGGACTGCATTTTGCCTCAGAACCCCTTCATCCTCCCTCATATTCTTCTGGTGCAGCCCCTGTGGGGCACGTGTATTCTTCACTCGAATTTGCTTCTTTCTAGGCCTCTCACAAGGCACATGAGTATGTGAAGGGTTGCACTTCATGCTGACGAAACGGAGGTTGCTGACGTTGACTGCTGGCATTGCCTCGACGTAGGTGGCAGTTCAAACTGCCACTGAAAGGATGAAAGAAAGGTAGGCCTCAAGGGACTGCCTCAGGGCAAAGATACAGGCCATTGCATGGCCACAGAGTATGTCATTCTTCTGATAACAGCAACAGAAGCAGGTTCGGGTCTGTAGATTGATCATGTGAATTCAGCTGTTTGACTGAACCACATGTCCTTCAACAGGGAACAGACAGCTTCAACAAAGCAGACATTGTGATGTTGATGACAGTGAGGTGCAATTGTGTATGAGTGGTGGTGGGGATGGCAGCAAGGTCAAAATGCGTCAAATTGTGAATGTAAACACTCAGGATCTTGGTGGCAGTGACGTGTCTACCTTAGTAGATAAAGAATTAGTGTCAGCATTGAGACTATCTGAGTCTTTTTGTGATGACATCAACTATCTGAGTCTTTTATGCAGTCACATGAAGTCTTTTACCCAAAACTATAACTTGATGTTAAGCTCTTAACTTTGTGTTTAATTAAAATTTGTAGTAAAAAGAACTGTGTTTTAAAATCTATTTTGTACTATATGTTAACATACTGTCAAGCTATTATATAATTTTCATAAGGTATGTACAGATGAGACTAGTCATAACAGATAAGGTGTTAGTTTAAACAGATGAGGTGTGAATTATATAATACACACTAGTTATATAATACACACTAGTTATATAATGTGTAAGTTACATGATCACAAGATATAATATCAGGTATATGCTTACTAAGCAAATATAAGTGAATATGCATGCTTACTAAGCATATATATATATATAAATTACATGAAAAACTCTGAGTAGAGTTTTATGTAAAGTCAGTTTAACCTTCATTTAACTCTAAACTTTAAAAATTTGTTGAAATAAGGAGACCTTGCAGTAGATTTCAGTTCTGTTCTGACCTAGTGTCAGAGCTTGCTGTGTCACGTGATGCTGCTTAGTCAGCTCACACAATGTCATGCTGTCAATGCAAACTCTGCATCCTAGTTAGAACAACAGTTGTTTCAATAGAGGTCATGATATTGACGACTTGATGTCTTTCTGTTCAATAGGTTATGAGCTCGGCATTCCGCCTTATACCTCTAGTCAGTCATTCATTTGACCTCCCTGTTGCCGTCTTTCAACAGCGTCTTTTGTCGTTTCGATAGCCTACCTGAGTGCTTCCTCGAACGACCCCTTTTTGTCGTTACACGATATCCTCAGTTTCGACATTTTTCATCGTTTCAATAGCCCACCTGAGTGCTTCCTTGAACAACTCGTTGTTTCAATAGCCTAACTAAGTGCTTCCTTGAACAACACCTTCGTCGTTTCAATATCCTCGAACGACTCGTTGTCACGATATTGTCGGTCGACACCTCTTTGCTTTTTCGATAGCCTCCGCGTTTTGGTGTTTGTCCTTGACAACCCACATAACCATGACTTCCTCGAACAGCACTCGTCGTTACTCGATATCCTCAGTTTCGACATTTTTTGTCGTTTCAATAGCCTACCTAAGTGCTTCCTTGAACGACTCGTTGTTTCGATAGCCTACCTAAGTGCTTCCTCGAACAACACCTTCGTCGTTTCGATATCCTCGAACGACTCGTCGTTACTCGATATCCTCAGTTTCGACATTTTCGTCGTTTCAATAGCCCACCTGAGTGCTTCCTTGAACGACTCGTTGTTTCGATAGCTTACCTAAGTGCTTCCTCGAACAACACCTTCGTCGTTTCGATATCCTCAGACGACATCCTTTCGTTGTTTCGATAGCTTACCTAAGTGCTTCCTCAAACAACACCTTCGTCGTTTCGATATCCTCGAACGACTCGTCGTCACGATATCCTCAGTCGACATCTTGTCGCCTTTTACATCCTCACTTCCTTACCTCGCTGTCGCGGCCTCCTCCACGTCTTCGCCACCTCGCTGTCGGGCCTACTTCCTAGTAGGGATCGGAGGACTTTATACTGGCTAGTGAACGGATATTCAGGTCGTCTAGGACTGAGGGGGAGTGTTGGAATAAGGAGACTTCACGGGGGATTTCAGTCCTATTCTGACTTAGTGTCGGAACTAGCCGTGTCACGTGATGCTGCTTAGTCAGCCCACACAATGTCATGCTGTCGATGCAGACTCTGCATCCTAGTTAGAACAACAGTCATTCCATAGAGGTCAATGATATCGATGACTTGACATCTTCCTGTTTCAATAAGTCTTTATGTTTAGTTTAATTTTAAAAGAAGCATTTAATAATGTATTTCATGAAAGACTTTAATATATTATGTAAAGTGCTGACTTTTTATCATAAATTATTCACATCATTTAATGTTTCTTAACTGAACAACATACAAAGATAATTTTCTCAAAAATTTAAAAGTAACTGAATATTCACAAGAACAGAAATTTCACAAAGCTCTTTTTTTTCTTTAAGTATCTTTTTATTCTTAATATCAAAGTTACTGACAACATTTAAGCATTCAGACAGTGAAACAATGATGTTTAACTTTGTAAATAACACAAATTTAATTATATGAAAAAGAGTCAGCACAGAAGAACTATAAACAACTGAAGACAGTTTACAGTTATTGTATTGCATAAATAAAGAGACATAAAGCAAGATTTACATTCAAAAAAATATCAGTTAATTCACTTCACAAAACAATGACAAAACTCAGACAGTGATTTAATGAGTATTATTTAGTTTAATGACATTCTAAAAATACAGATTGATATAAAACTTTAATGAAAGAAATATACTTAATGATATTAAAACTGTAGATATTCAATTTCAACATAATATAATAATTAAAGACTTTTTAAAAAGTTTTTATGCATAAAATATACACTTACAAATTTGAAACTTTAATCTAATAATAATTTTAAACTTATATCTATAAAGTATATATAACATATTTTAAATTCTAAAATAACTTACTGAGTATGATTTTCAACATTGTTGTATATCAGTATAATCAGCTTAAAAGTATATTAAGTATACTGACTATATAGATATACTCTTTTATTTTACATAAGTTCTAAATATTCTTAATTAAGAAATGTTTCTGATAGATTTATGTGTTTCTTTTAATCTTTAAAGATTATGATCATAGCATGTTAATATTATTTCAAAGATCTACAAGGATTAATAACTGTTTAAAGTTAGTATAGAACAAGTTGAGATTGAATACTTAGTGAATTAGTTGCAGATGCAAGTTCTGCTTATGTATTTGACTTGAAGCTTCTGAATTACAACAAGAAAGATTGTCTTTCTGCATGTCTTAATCACAATCATTCATTATACTATTAACTCATCAATTCATTTGTTCATGAATAAGTAACACATTTAAATCACTGATTGAAACTCACTAGGGTCATATAATACTGATGAAGACATGAAGAAGAAAGAAAGAAGGCTTCTCAAGAACAAATCACCAGTCAAGGCAACCTACACACCACACATGGCCACTGACCTCAAGAAAACCATTAAGGCAGCAAAGATTGTTGAGGCTTTCATATGAAGCTGCAAAGGCTCAGAAAGAATTCTGAACACATGAAAATGTGTTCAGTTGAGCTTTTCTCAGAATCACAAGCAACCCCCAGTCTACTCACTGAACAGTGACATTCAGAAGATGAAGAAGCAAATTCAAGACATGCAAGAGTCAATCAAAGAACTCACTGAGATCATACAAGACATCAGCAAACTCATCACCACAGTCAGACTGACTTATGCTACAGCTGTAGCAAGACCTTCAGCTCTGTCAGCACACTCTAGAATGTAGACAATCTCAGTCAGAAGAGAGTGAGAGACAGTAATTGCCTCAGAAAAGAAAACAGAGAAACAAAGGACCAGAACAGGCAAGGAAATCATATGAAACATTGAAGCACAGGTGAAAAACCTGAAGGCACCTATTGCTGTCAAGAGGCTTCTCAGTGAAGATGTCATGATCATCTTTGACTGAGAAAACCAGAAAGAAGATGGAGAAAAAGAGAGAGGTCATACAAGTCTTTGAGGAAAATACAACCATCAAGAAAAAACAATTAACTCTGCTTGTCAAAGGTGTATACATCAGCTCTATAGATACAACCAATCAGATAGTAGCAATTAAGACAATCATGAATCAGAATTCTCAGCTAAGAGACAGAGTAGTTATCATACAACTGACATGATTCAGAAAGACCATTGTCAAGAACAACAGTCATGGTTTTCTCATTGTGAAAGTGGCTGAGACTGATCAAACTAACTTTCTTCTGAACTTTGGTCTTCTGTTGAACAGTGAACTACATGACTGTGAGGTCTTCTCAGAAAACTGCATAGTTATCAGATGCTTTTGCTGTCAGAAATACAGCAAACACACTGTCAAACACTGTCACAACATTGTACAATGTGACTTCTGTGCAGCCTCAGACCACAGCACAGAGAAATGTCTGAAGAAGAAGAACCTCAAGACAGCATGATGTATTTCATGCAGAATGAAGGGCAAGAAACACCCTTTCTGAATCAGAAACTGTTCTGTACAAATGATTGAGACAGAAGAAACACAACAAGTCTATCTTGTATAACCCATCAGATTTGCAGAGCAACAACCCACAGACTTTTCTCAAGTCCCTCTGACATGCTCTGACTTCATCATCTCATCAGCATTCACATTTAGCACACAAACCTTCTTCATCCTCTCAAGCTTCTCAGAATCATACAATGAGAAATTCACACCAGTAGTGAAGAGAAGACAGAGAAGATCTGCAGCGACAGCACTTTCATTCACTTCAGCTTTGAAGTTTCAAACAATCATAAGCTATGGATTCTACAATACAATGTACAAAAGAGCAAGAACAAGATCATGACTTCACTATTGATGAATACACAGATGTGAACATACAACATAATTGCTATTCAGAAATCATGAGAAAACTCCTTCACAAACACAATCTACTGTTTCAGTCACTCACCCTTCACACTGACATACAACAACTGCAAGAGAAGAAGCTGCTTTCTGATTAATAAAGAGATCAGCAGCAATAACTGAGATGTGAAATTCTCATCACCTGATCTGTGTGTTCTAAATCTTCATATAGAAGGTCTGAACATACAAATCTACAATGTTTACTCTCAATCCTCAGGCAGCCTGTTCAACACAGACTACACATTACTCATCTCTCTTCTCTCTGTTCTTATACAACAAGATGAGAAGCACATACTTCTGAGAAACTTCAATCTGCATCACTCATGATGAAGTGGCTCAAGCAACCTGACTATTTACACAGCAGCTGAGTCACTGATCAAGTGTCTCACTATGTACAACATGTTCTTGACTTCTTAGCAGAAGTGCCCACCTGAGCAGTCTGAAGCTTCTTCAGCACCATTGACCTGACTTTTATTAGTCAGAAACTGGTGAATAGAGTTATTGAGTGCAGAGTTAGTGAGAAACTTGATTATGAATCAGATCATCTGTCAATCTTCACTACTCTGAATCTCACAATCATACAAATCAAACAAAGAATTCAGTGCTGCTAAAAGAAAGCAGAAATCAAGGATGTTTTTATAGACACTCAATACCTGAGAATTTCTGAGAGACTGCACACAGCAGAGAAGCTTAATTTGTACTGTCAGTATCTGACAGATTTTGTGAACAAACTGATAGACTTGACAGTTTCTTGACACAAGTTCTCATTGTATGAAGCTGAATGATGACGCTCAAAGATTAAGAAAACCATTTTACAGAAAAGAGAAGCCAGAAGAAGGTAAAGAACCCACAGAACAGCAGAGACCTGAAAAACAGTCAAGGCAGTCATCAGGGTCAAGAAAACAACAATAGATAGAACAAAGATCAAGACTTTTTGTACAGCAGTTCATGATGCTGCAGAGGGAAGAAAATCTGAAAGCTGATCAAGTGGGAAAAAGAGTCATTCAAAAGCATCTCAGTAGTGTTGACTTTGTGTACAGAGCAAGAACTGACAACCACTCTGAATGCAAAGGCAGAGGTCTTCAAGGCCAGGTTTTACTCATTGGTTAAGGCAGACCTGAGTGACATCTCAGACAGACTTGTCCTATCAGAAAACTGGGATTCAGTCAGTCTCATCTGCTTAAGCTGGCCTCAGACTCCTTTGTACAAGCAGTTGACATCTTAAACAGCACAAATGCAGAGAAGATAAGTCAAACTCTGCACAGAAGATCAGCACACAATGCATCAGGCTCAGACACCATTTCAAACTGCTTTCTTAAAGTCATGAAACAGCCACTGACACAGATCATTGCAGTCATCATAAATGCAAGCTGAATGCTGAGACACTTCTCAGACAGATTCAAACATGCTTGTATGATAGTCATTCAAAAATCACAGAAGAAATCATACAAGAAGGTCAGCACATAACAATCAATTGCTCTTCTGAACACTACAGAAAAGCTGATTGAGACTCTCATGATCAATAGAATCAGAACTGCAGCAGAGAACAATGATCTGCTTTCAGACACACAAATAGAATGCTGATCAGGTCAATCTAGTAAAACTGCATTGAACCTGCTCATACAACAAATTTAAACAGTCTGAGAAAGCAAGAGACACATGGCCACTCTACTGTCTCTGAACATATCAGGGACCTTTGACACATTGCATTTAACATGACTGCTACACACTCTGAGAGAGTGTTGACTTCTCAGATAGGTTGTATGATGGGTTGAGAGCTTTCTTTTGAGTCACTTCACCTCACTAGTCATTCAAGATCAAGATATCTCTGACTTCTTCATACAAGCAGAAGTTTCACAAGAATTCTCTCTTTCTTCAACCCTCTACCTTTTCTACAATGCACAACTTCTGAAGATATGTCATTGTTCAAAGAAAGGATCTCTCAAGCATCAGCTTTGCTGATGACATCAATCTTCTGTTGTACAGATCATTCACAGAGATCAACTGCATTAAGCTGAAGAATATTCATGAGAAATGTCTAGAATGAACAAGTCACTATGACTCAATCTTTGCCTCAAAGAAGTATGAGCTCATTCACTTCATCACAGCAAGAAAGTGTTTCAACCTAGGTGTCTCTGTACAGATAGAAGAGGTGAAGAAACTCTCAGCAAAGAATGTACAAATTCTTGAAGTGTGAATAGACTTCAAGCTGAGGTGAACTGCACATGTCAGAGAGATTCAGAGAAAAGCAGTCTCTCAGATGAGAACTCTGATCAGAATTGTGACATCAACATGAGATGTCTTCTTCATCAGAGCACCACAAATCTACACAGCAATGGTTCATTCAACACTGTCATACAATGCAGCAATCTGACACTCTCCCTCTTCTCATTCTTATACAGGGTCAAAAGAAGTTGCAATCAAACTTCAGATCATTCAGTTCAAGTGTCTATGTACAATTGCAGAAGCATACAACACTACCTTCATTCACACATTGAAAACAGAGACCTACATTCCCCCTCTAGACCTTCACCTGAATGACAGGGTGAAAGCATATCACAACTGTACAAGACACAGCAGGGTGAAGAAGGTCACACAGAAAGCATGCTGACAAATACAGCATCATACAAAGAGATTCAGGATCACTGCTGCCGCCTCACTGACCATACAGAAGAAGTGAATTGAGGCTCAGTCAAGTCAGCTAGGGAAATTGAACCTCAATGGCCTCAGAAACCTCATACAATCAGTCTGACTTCAGAGATGAATGATCAAGAACTCACAGAATGCAAGAAAGAGATAAGATCAGATACTGTGACCTTCAGACAAGAACTTTCTCAAGCTACACAAGGGTCTGATCAGGGCTGAGAGCTCAGCTCTCATTCAGTTCAGAACAGGTTGTACAGACCTTAACTTCTTTCTGAACAAGGTAAGAGTTTCAGATGTTGACTCTGAGGACTGCTGCTGTAAACAAGAGAGAGAAACACCACATCATGTTCTTCTGAACTGCTCACTGAAGAAGGAGCACAACCATCTACTGGGCTCAGATCAGAGTTCATATGACTACTTAACTCCCCTAAATGGGCTGCAAAAACTGCAAAATGAATCATTAAATCTGGCAGACTCAGCCAGTTTCAGCTGGCATTCACTTTGCTGTATGGGTAACCTCACACAGCATGGGTAACCCTCTAAAAAGGTTGCTATCACAGGCAGTTTGTTGACCCTTTGTACAACACACCATGAAAGTCTAGGTTTTTATCCCAGCAAGGCTTTCTAGAGTATAGACTTTAGAAGTTCTACATAGCTATAGCTAGTTTAGTGTAAGATCAAATCAATCAATCGCAATCATTCTCTTGAGACTGTGTACATCAGTAGTGACTCTCAAACATCCTCAGACCCATCAGATTCAATATGGTCAGTACTTGAACTCATTGTATCTGTATAGTTGATTGATTTGATAATGCTTTTTAACGCACTGTATGTTAACAAATCAGAAAATATCTGGTGAACAATTTGATGAAAAGAAGACAAGACAATTCACGTATGCTTTCAGTTTGACCATGATTGATGCAAGTTGGTGGAATGACCCTTGTTCTACACTTGCTGACAGGTCTTCTGAATGAGCTTTGCTACAAGCCTATCCTGCATGCTGCTCAATACATAGAGACAAATGGTCAGATTATTGATGCTGGATATGGTAAGCCCAACTTGACGGTGAATTACCCACACTGATGAGCATGCACGTTCTAATGCTTGTAGGTGCTTGTCATTGAGTGGATAATCTAAAGTGGCACGCAGAACACTGTTTGTCACTGTCTATGGGTACAAGGCAAGGACTGCCCGGGCAATGCTGCCCTTCGCGGCAGTCATTCAAGTTTGATAGTACTGATTGACGGATGCTAAAGCAGGAAATCTGATGCACATAGATACTCAAAGACCTCAAGAACCACGTTGATGGGAAGAAGGTGAAGCATGGATAGGGACACTACCAGGGTGAGCGAAAAATTTATCCCAAGGTCGCGATACTTTTCTACCTAGGGGAACGAGATAAATTGAGAAGGCAGACAAGAAACAGTGATTATCAGTAATGCTTCCATGAGAGGCTATTTATCAGTATTTTAGGCTCGCTGCATTTACCTCCCTCAAACTTGTACTTCAATACTGAGTATTGCCCGCCATGCTGAATAAAGCTGCAGATATATAAGGATAGTGGCAGCAACGCACTCGCCACATGCCTTATTGTTTGACCCATGACGCGACACATCGCCATCCCACCTTTGCAGACGCTTCACCTTCATGGTTCTGTAGCGCCGCAACCTTGCTTGGTTCAGTCATCATCATTGCTGTCTGTCTATCTACGCACCTGTATGGCCACGCTGGAACGGCTCAGCTAAGTATGGTTGAATGGGACTTGTCTGTAGTCAATGTAAGTAATACAAGTCCGTAAGATATATGAGTATTCGTAATAACAGAACATAGGTGAGCACAGCAGGCCTGCAGGCAAGTCTGAGCAACGGGCTCCATGCTCGCATCAATGCACATAGTGCTATAAGCACTGTTGAGAAGCCTTTAAGCACCTCTCTATTGAGATCCGCTGGCCGGGAGGTAGATCACCTGAAATCAATCATATTCTTGGCTGTGCCAACATTTCTGGCAATTGAACTGAAAATCATAAGATACAGCAAATCTGAACATGGTACTGTATGCGCTGTGACCGAGTCACTCAATGTATCGACCTTGTTACCTCTCAGAGACATCACCAAAGTTCTGACCACATTCAAGAATCAAGACTTTAACAGAGAGGCAGATGAAGACAGTCAGGACATTGAACGGGCCATGTTTAATATTCTTTCTCATTTTACAACTTTGAGTTCAAGCTGGTTGAGATGGGGTTTACAGGCTGTGTTGATCTTATGTGTGATCATCTTCTTAGCATTTATATCAGCATTGATTTATGTGGTGAAGATGCAGCATGTTGTATTCAACATCTTCAACAAGTCAATGTGGCATGATTTGATACAGATACAGCAGAGCAGCAGCTTTACAACAGCATTGGTTCTTGTCTGAACACTCTCTTTGCTCATCTCTGATATTGTCTCTTGAACCTTGTGTAGCATTGAACAGCGCTTGAGTGCAGTGTCTGTCCAGGCACAATAATATTAAATATAGGCCAACCAGCCACAGACTGGCCTGTTCAGGATTTTATGAACAAAAATCTCAGTGTAGATCAAAGACACCAAGTTCAACTTCACCTTTGTCAGAAGTTCATGCCTTATTCGGATAGGAAAGGCACCCCACAGGGGTTTGATATTGGAACCCTACAGGGGTGCTCAGAAGGATGCGGAGTTTGCTAAGCAAACAGTTTGCTCTACGGAAAAAAGTTCTTTCTTATGCCGAAACCTTAGTATTAATAGATTCACTTTTCTTATAGAGTAGTAATAGACTAATGATAACGAATCAACTGTACGCGATATCTCCTAATTGTGACAACCTTGCAAGTATACTAATATCTGGTCCTGTACTTACAAGGACATGAAAATGATTCATGTCATCACTTTAAGATTCATAACTGTCTTTCTTGAGTGTTATTGTCTCAATCCTCTTGAAGCTTACCCATTTAGCACTATCTTCACTGCCAACGGGAACGTCCTGCCAGCCACACTCAATGTTAACGCACTGCCTATATACACCTTTGAGGGATGACGGAAACCTCAATTCAGCACCATATCCGCTGCAATGTGGAACTTTGATCACACACACTGCATTTAAATTGATCCTGATACTTTACGCAATCACAATAAACCTGAAGAGTCTCGTCAATGAAATTCTACACGATCACAGAATTTGGTATGTACATGACCACAGAGTGTGAGCCAGTAAGGATAGGTCAATTCGCTAAAACAGCTTGGGCATTGTAGCAATTCTTCCTTCTTAGGGGTTCTGGTAAACCCTGGGCCAGTTGGTGAAGAATCCTCAATTTTTGAAGGGGCGGGAAGTATCTTTCTGTATTTACGCTGGGGCAGCCTGGGGTAGGCCCTGGTGTCTGCTGCTAGACTAGGATCTGGCATACTCAACAAAGTTCTTGTTGCCATCTGAAAGTCCATGTATTAAAGGCTGTGAGCCACCCATATCATTAGAGCACAGCACACATTACAGGTTTACTGTTGAGTCCTCTTTCAGGGGTGTAAGCACTTAACAACTCAATACAGTGATTGCTTCTAGTAAGAATGTGTTCTGAATATCACTGACAGTTTAGTGTCATACCTAGAAGAACTTAGCGGTTGACAAATTACCTGCCAAATCAGTTGTTCTGTAGAATACATCATAAAAGATATCTTTTATGTGTATATATGCAGAGTCTTTTCATAGATAGCTTTTTGACAATCTACATACTTTATGAACTCAATACAAAACAACAATTTCATAGCATTAACTGCAAATCATCTATTATCATCAGATTCTTTGATGTAATTAAAGCTCATAAATTTTATTCTGTCTGACAACATCTTAGTTACTAACATTACTTATTATGATACTATATTACTTATTTTTACTTATATCTATTTAATTTCTCTCTGTGTTACAGTCACAGAACCTCTACACCACATGCTTAGTCAGTGTGATGTATATATACTCAGCGACATAGGCTTTTAGCAATTCAGACAGCATGAACTCCATCAATATGACCACATCACCATAGTCTTCTTGACACTCTGACAGCAAAGTAACTACAATCTCTTTCTAGTTAATTCTGTCTACTTAAAAGCTCAAATGTAGATACTTTAAGATATAATAACTTAAATTGAAGATGATAACTAAAGATTATACTAAGGTGTAAGTTAAATTAATTACTCAGATTCTTAATATGTTAAACTTATTCTACTGTTTGTTGAAATAAATGAGCTTTTTTCTTTAAAAACCTATTAGCTTTAGGTTTCTCTGTGTCAGATACTGCTTAGTCAGCATACACTTATGTTCTCTTTGTGTATTCTAGTATACTAAATCTTAAAATACTTAAACAATATCAAGCAATTAGAATGTCTATCTAACAGATCATGAGCTCAACTTCTTAAAGAATTCAGTGTTGCTAAAAGAGAACAGAGATCAAAGATGTACTTATAGAAGCACAGCATCTGAGAATTTCAAAGAAATTACACACAGCAGTGAAGCTAGACATGTACTGTTAGTATCTGACAAAATTCATTGACAAACTAGCAAATCTAACTGTTTCATGACACAAATTCTTGTTGTACAGAGTTAAGTAATAAAGCTTAGAGATCAAGAAGATCATTTAACAGAAGAGAAAAACTAAAAAAAATATGAAGAATTCACAGAACTGCAGAGATCTGAAAGACTATTAAGACATTTATCAGAGTCAAGAGAAAGATATTGACAAGACAAATTTTAGAACCTTTCATACAGCAGTTTATGACACTGCAGAAGAAGAGAAAATCTGAAAGCTGATTAAGTGAAAAAAAGAAGCATTAAAGCACACCTTAGTGATTCAACACTGTGTATAGAGCAGAAACAGACAATCACTTTAAAGATAAAGATAGAGATCTTTTAAGATCAAATTTATTCATCTGTTGAAGCAGATTTAAGTAACACTGCAGACAGACTTGAATTATCAGTGAATTCAGAAATTAATCAGTTACACTTACTTAAACTAATTTCAGACTTCTTCATATGATCAGTTAACATTTTAGATAGCACAAATGCAGAAAAATGAGTCAAACTCTACACAGAAGATCAGCACACAACTGTCACTGACTTAGACTCTAACAGTCATTATAAATGCAAATTAAGCACTGAGTTACTTCTCAGATTAATATAAATGAGTCTGTACAATTGTTATTCAAAAATTGCAGAAGAAATCATATAAGATAATCAGCACATAATGATTAATTGTTTTTCTGAACATTACAGAAGAAAATTAAGACTTTTACAGTCAACAGAATCGAACTGTAGCTGAGAATATAATCTGTTTTCAGACACAAATGAGATATTGATCAGACAGATCAACTGAAATTACTTTAAATCTGCTTATACAACAAATTCACACAGTTTGAAAAAGCAAAAACACATGATGACACTATTATCACTAAATATATTGAGATTTTTGACACAGTGAACTCAATCTGACTACTTTACACACTAAGAAAACATCAACTTTTCTGAGTCAGTTCATCTCACTGATCATTTAAGATCAAGATATCTCTAACTTTCTTATACAGATGAAAGTTTTACAAAAACTCTTTTTCTTCTCAATTCTTTATCTTTTCTACAATGCAGAACTTCTGAAAATATATCATTGTTTAAAGAAAGAACTTTAGTCATTGACTTCATTAATGACATCAATCTGTTATTGTATGAATTAATCATAAAAATTAACTGCATTAAACTGAAGAAAGTTCATAAAAAATGTTTAAAATAAGCAAGTCACTATGACTCAGTCTTTGTCTCAGAGAAATATAAGTTTATTCACTTTATCACAGTTAAAAAGTACTTCAATCTAGAAGTCTTTGTATGAATAAAGAAGATGATGAAATTTTTGATAAAGAATGTACAGTTTTTTGAAGTATGAATAAACATTAAACTGAAGTGAACTGTATACATTAAAGAGATTCAGAGAAAAGCTGTCTCTTAGATAAAAACTTTAATCAGAATTGTAAGCAATAATCAAGCAGTTATTAAGCATTTTCAGTTTACAAGCAGACAAGCGGTTCATGTGCACAGTACAGACAGCAGATATATTGTTTTTTTGTTAGTGAAATACACATGAATGATTCTTTTTAATCAGTTCAAATATTGCAGTAAAGTCTACTCAGTTCAGACAGTTCAGTGTGTTCAGTTTTCTCAGTTCAGTTCAGACAGCATATATCAGAGTGCTCAAGCATAGCTGTTCATTTCATATAGTTTATCATGAGTCAGTCACATTCAGCTATAACTTCTGTGATCTCTCTTTATATTGATGATAGTGACTCAGCTTCTCTACTAAATTCTATGTCTTTCTTTTTACTATTAGAAAGAACAACAAACACTTATTATTTTCTTCACACTATGTAAAACTTTTTCAGTCTATACTTTAGAAATCTTGCTAAAATAAAAATCTAAACTTTCATAATGTGTTTATAAAAAGTCAATGAACTGTTTGTTATAATCATCTTTTAAAGAGTTATTTCAGCTGTATAAATCACTTATACTGTTCAGACAATGATTGTTAACTGTGTTGACTGCAACACAGTGAGTAGATTGTTCTTAGATGTTTTATTTTTTAACACAAAATGAGTGAGTAGCTCATCAAAGAACAACAGTTAGAATCACACAGATTAAGACAAACTGCATGTTTCTTAATACACAGAATGACAGCAACATCTGCAGACACTGATACAAAAAAACACTGTCAGTGTTACTTTAAAAGAGTGATTTTTAATTGTTAAGTTAATCATGTAAGTCAATCTAACTCTCTGATACAGTATCAGCAACTTGATGTCAGGTACTTTGTAACAACTTTGAAAACAGTGATCTACAGTTACATTTTGAAAGAAGAACTCTGTTACCTAACATCTCAATAAATATCTTGATGCATCAGCATCAAAAAAGAAACAAACTTCATAATTAGTACTACTTTATCAGATTTCAGCTGTCAAGAATTGTTTCTGTCTACACTGTAAACAATGTACAGTGAGTTGATGTTTTTTCTTTTTGTCTGATTAGCAGACAGAAGAAAGACATCAGATATAAATATGTTATCTGATTTTTCACAAGATAAGAAAAGATAAAAGACTTCTGAGTATTGCTCAAAGATTGTTGAAGAGTCATTGTGATTGAGTAAGATTCTTAAGTTAAGAAAATCACAAAGAAAAACATCAAAAGCATATCTCAAAAGAAATTTAGTCACAGTCTGAGATCAACAGTATATGAAGAACTGCATGAACCACACTTAATTCAATAAGAATTTGCTCTGCAGAGTTGTGAAATGTTGTGCAAGCAGATCATTTTGAGTTAAGCATTCACACACAAGAAGAACAGAACACATTGATGTTTCTTGATTTCTTAAATGACTGACTTCTTGTTCAATAACATCACTCAGAGTAGATAACTGTTCATTTTGCATAATAGACACAGTTTGCTTTCTTTAAAGCTACTACTTCAACTGAAGTTGAGTCTTCATTGACTTAATAATGATGATCTGTAAAGCTTAGTATATCTTGATCTTCATCAAAAATGACATTTAAAGATGAATTGTTTAAGATTGATGCACATGGTTCTCAATCTCAACAAACAAAGAAAAACTTGTCATTAAAAGCCAAATATTCAGCTTGTTCTATTATGTTCATTTTGATTTGAATTTTGATGTGTGTCTTGTTAATTCAGTTCTGAATATATTGATTCTGAAGTGCATCTAATGTTCTCAGCAGTTTTGAGAGATTCAGAAGAACAAAAGAGTTGTTTTACTTTATTCTTTTAACAAAAGCATTCAATATTGATACAAGATCTGTAACAGATATAGAGACAGAAAATGTGTATAATGATGTTCTGAATAGATTGTACAATTTTAACAGTGATGTGAGTTCTGATAAAAGATCTTAATGTGTAGTCAATAGCTGTGATCATGTATTGACCTCAGTGGTGTTAAGACTTTTACAATCTTTCTGTATGTTCATGTATCAAGACAAAATTGTACATCAGAATCATCTTACAGACTCTATTGCTTCATGTGATAAGTGTAACAATAAAACACAAATTTGTTCTTGCTTACATGACTGCAAAGTGAAATTCATTCTGTATTTCTTAATGTTCTTATTTCACATGTCAGACCATTTACAAATAACAGCTTAATTCTTCACTTTCTTTTTCTTCTTACTAGATGCTCAGAAACTTTTCTTCATTATTTATCTAGATGTTAAGACATGTTGAACAACAGTTTCATACAATCATTAAGTTTTTTATCATTAAAGAACACAGAGTTTTGAATCAAGCTATAGTTTCACTAACTTGTGATAAGTTACTATATATTCAGATTGATATAATAAAAGTAAGTCTGATTGCTGATGTGTTAATATTTTGTGTAGTAAGAATACAAGATTAAGTGATGATTATGATCTTGTTAAAGTGCAACATAGACAGATAATAAGTTGAAGATTGTTGAACAATTTGTTGAAATATACTATAGTACATGTTATGAAGTTATTCATAGTTGCTATAATCTTCATGTTGATGTAAATGATGCTGATACATATTAAATTCATCAGTAATCAGCTGATAAATGAGTGTTTGTTTGATTAAGTCTTTCTCAAATAATCACTTGAACATATTTTATATAGCAACTGATTCATTCATTTCTCAGTCTCTGTGTACATTCAGTCAGTAGTGTATAACTTTCATATTATCTACAGCATATAAAGATTTATTCAAAGCTCAAAATCATATTCAAGTATTCTTATCAGTTTTCAGTTTTAAGATATTGGGCTGATGCTTTCAATATGTTCAAAGTCACTCACTCAATTGTTCTGAGTTCAGCTCTCAGACTTAAAAGCTCATTGTTTTGACTAGCTTTTTCTTATGAGCATAGCAAAGTTGTTCATATCACTTCATATTTAGATCTTTCTCTGCTATTATCTGAGTTAGAGTAGCTATGATCTTCATAATGATCTTATTCTTTTTGACTATTGTGATAATAAGTTCATCAGATAAATGCTCACATTGCTAACATAAAGCTTCAAAATCAGAGACTTTTAATTAATCTTGCAGTTGTATAACTTTGAGTTCTGAGCTCTTTTCTTGTTGTGTGATAGTATTGAAAGTGAGATTATCTGAGATTGAAGATTAGACTTAAATTGTGTAATCTCACTTTGAAACTGTATCACTTCATTTTGATAACAGCTGACTCAATAATGATACTGAAGACAAGATACTGCTGTTGAACTGAGATCTAGTTAATAGTTCTTGTTTTGATGAAATAGTCACAGAGATCAGACATGATAATATAAGTTGAGTATGCTTTATGACATTTTTGTGCTCATAAAGCATTTATCTGAGATGAGTTCTGAAAGTTCTGTTTTCATTTTGAATAACATCTTCATGACATTTCTTCAGTCAGAGACTAGAATTTTGATGATGCTTTACTGTTCATGAATTTATTTAATCATGTGATAATGATAGACACTAAGAACTACTTATGAGATTAAACTTCAGTTGTGACATCTCTTTATAAAGATCTGAATTGCTGAAAAGATGAAGTACTTAACATCATTATTTGCAAACACTTAATTTCATATGTTTTGTTCTCAGTGATGAGTAATAAATTTAATGACAATCACTATCTGATCTTTTGCTCTTGACGCTGTTGTACAGTTTGTTTTGCATTGTTTTGTATCTCGTGATATATATTTTTCTGCAGATAATACTGTCATAGTTTTTCAGCTTTCATATACTCTGTTAGCTTCACTTATAGATTCAACAATTGTTTCTCTTAATGTTTAAGCATTGCATTTAGTTGTTCAAGCAAATGATATTGCTTTTTCTGAGATTGTGATTGAATTTGTCTCAGTATATTCTCAGAAGTAGTAAGATCTTTATCAACATTGTTTAAAGTTAACTCTTTTTCAGTTAATACTTTAATGATCATTTAAGAATTGTTTGAGACTGATACTTGTGACTGTGAATGAATAACACACTTAAATGAAAAAGACATGATGTCTGCACTGAGATCTTCAATGATACTACTGCATGCAGACAAATGATAGATGAAGTTAAAGCAAGATTAGTTGAGAACTGAGAAGTAAGACAAGCTAATTCAATGACTGTCTTAAGACATACAACTATGAGTAAATAAGAAAAACAGTGAGCTTAATTGAGAAACTTGACACAAAGATCATCTGAATCAGTCACTTAAGCAAATAATTAAACTTAATACTGTGAAAATGTACTGCTCATATGCATGCAGTATTGTAAGCAATAAGGTCTAAGCTCAGTAAGATAAGATGAGACAAGATAAGATGAGATGAGCTGATGAGATAAGTGAATGTCACTGTTGCTGATATTAAGATCAAAATATCTACTTGCTGCTGTTTTAAGATTATTGCTCTGATTTTTCAATGTTTATATGAGTAGATATGACTAAGAAAAGTAATGATCATGTATGAAAGTAAGAAAAGTAGAAAATATTTAAGTCTTTAATGATGAACAGAGTGTGTAAGAAAGATGAAGCTGTCATGAACAAAGAATGGTACTTAAAGATTAATGTGATAAAAAAAGAGTTTTTTGTGAATCTGTGAGTGTTTAAAGTGTTATTTCTGTGAATAAACAAGTGTAAGTGTTAACAACAATAGAAGAATGTGCTGTGCTTAGTGTGAAAAGAAAGTGATGTTGTGTTGAATGACATTAGCTATGAAAACATGCTCAAAATGTATGTGTGAATCAGTAAACAAATGAAAATAAAAGAAATGAACTTCTCTTTCTCTTTTCTTGCATTTTGATGCATTCTTGTGTAGATATCAGTTGAAATTGTTGTTGATGAAATCAGCTTGATATGCATTCTCATCATGTTGTATATAAACTTATCATTTTATTAATGGTGTTGAAATCTCTTGCTCATCATTGTTGTAACTGCTAAAGATATTAAAGCTGTTGTTGTCTTTCTTATATGTCTTTATATAGCAATCATACACATTGATTGATTTTGATTCACAGATGTGATAAAGCTTAAGTCTATTATTTAAAATCATTTTGATCTGTTCTGTTCTGTTAAGTTCTGTGAGAGTATAATTGTCTTTGCAAAAATTAATCATAATGATGTAGTAAGATTTTAATCATATTTCTGTCTAATGAGTAGTCATTTTATAGTGAGAGTTGTATAGTAAGATCAGATTGTCAACATTATATACTTGATTCTTTACATCTTTGATCTCATTCAAATACTCTTTGCTTTGTTTTTATATTCACTGTACTTGTCATAAACTCTTTCAGATTAACATTTTAACACATCAGCTGTTGTGCTCACATAGTCAGAAGATCTGCATGTGTCTTGATCTCTTGTTATGTTAGAACACTTTATGATGAAACTCTTGTCTTAATTGATAACACACACTGATATCTGTATAACAGCTCATATGATGTCTTCTTGATACTGTATCAAATGATCATTCTGTTTATTTAAATAATCAGTGATAAAAGATTCACTCAGTCATCAAGATCTTCATCAGTAAGCTTGAAAAGTCTGTCAATGATTGGTTAATGTCTGAACTCAATCATGTCATTCACTTCAGAATTATATGTGAATATAACAACACAATATATGTTGTACAAATTCATCTGATCTTTGATTCATTTCTTATTCTTGAGTTTTTCATTGCAGATTAGTCTTTTAAATACTCTGTGTCTTGTGATTACATTCTTTCATAAGAACTTGATGACAGCAATTAACATAACTTGTCTTAAAGATTGTACTTCAACTCATTTCAATAAATTCTCACAAATCATCACAAAATAATTCTTTTCTCTACACTTCAGCATCTTTACCACATTCACAGTCATCTTCTTGAACAGAATCAAGATGTATGTGAAGAAAATCATGTCAGATTGAAGTCTGTTTTCTTTTTAATAACGGTTCTCACATATCTTGCAGTGCTTCTTCACCATACTGAGTAATTCTTTTCATCAGTATATTGCTGAGACACATCTGTATGTGAATTTCATTCTCTTATGTTCAGATCTGTTGTTCTGATATGTTATGATCTCTGTTTGATCTTCAATTTGAGATATGATATGCTGCATGAATATGTTCTTGCTGTCTCATTAAAAAAGCTCATCATCTCAAACTAGATACTTCAGAGCATTCTTCTTGAACTTAGTAAATTGTTGACTGTTGAGGTTATTTAGACATGAAAACAAGGTAAAAAATTTAGCAATATCTTCTTGTTCAGCAATATAGTCAGATTTCAGATTTAACACATTAATTGATGAAGACTTTTTCTTTATCTTAGTCATGCTGACTTAATAGAAATACATCTCAAAGCAGAATAGCTGTGAGTCAAGAAACTCTTTTATCTTGCTTTTGCTAGACTCATCATTCTTAGGTGTTTATGATCTTTGTGATAAGTTGTTGTTACATCTCAATCTGAGATTTCTTAAATATAGAACTAAAGAATTTGTGCTTGTTGATATAAAGGTTTCAGTGTACAGTATAGAGTAAATCAATAAATAGTAATTATACTGATGTATATTTGAGTTGAACACAACCCATTTTCATAAGAGAAATAATTCTACTATATACTATAGGATCACTGTGCTCATCATGCTTACTATAGAGTATGTAGAGCTGATAGATCATCAAGAGTTTATTGTCTCACTGAGCTCATTCTTGACTCTATTGAGTTGAGTGAGCTTATGTTCAGATATATGCTTATCTGTGTTTTTTCATGAACATGTCTTGTTCACTAGTCTTGCTTAACTATGGTTGTAACAGTTGTCTGCAACTAGATGTTTTTTATCTGTCACATAATGTACATTGAAATTGAAATTGAACAGTCTTATTCAAGCAAGTCAATGATTCACAAGTGCTTCAGAAACATTTGTCACACTCTTGTTCAGCTGATGCATCAAAGTTTTAGCATTGACTTCAATAACAAACTGTACACTATACAGATAGAATTGAACTTTCTTTAAGGTCTTAAGAAGATCTTAACATTCTTGCTTACTGACATCATATTTGAATTCAGCTTTTAATCACACTTCACTATCATATCTGCACACATGCTGTCATCACTCATTCACAGCTATCTGCATCAGTGCAGAGTTTTATTCTTCTTTATTTGCATTGATTCTCAATATAATCTTATGTGTATCATCATCATAACTGAGCATCTGAATAGCTGATGAAGACATTAGTTCAAACTTTCACTGATTCATGACTTTCTGTTGCTCACTATCTCAAACAAATAAAGTATTCTTCTTAAACACAGCATATATCAGTTTGATGATGCTGACAAACTCTTCAATTCATAGTTAGTAGTATACACAAATTCTGATAAATGCTTAAGTCTTCAACACATCTCAACACAGTGATCAGTTTAGTATCTTGAGAACTTTACTTGTCACTGAAGATCTTTCTTCAAAACTGCAAATAAACTCAACAATCTTGATATGTTTCATTATAAACTGCAACTTTTCTTCAGAAATGCATTCTTCAGCACACTCAATATTTACAAGCATCTTGTTCAGATTCTGTATGATCTTCAGTATATACTTTTACATCTCTTTCTGTATCTCTTCATCATCATAGTATGTGTTTGATTTCTTCATCTTTATGTCATTAATAAACATTCATGCTATATGTGAAATGAGATCTTCAAGTAGTTGCATGATCACTTAACAGAATTGTGCTATCAAATTTGTACTGTTCTGAATGATGCAATTTTGTAGCAGCTTAAGTGATGTGAGAAAATCAGTGAGATTTCTAGACATCTTATTTAAAGCTATCTGATCATATTCTAACTGCAGATTCACTAAGCTGACAGCTTTTAGTTCTTTGAACTCTTTTGTAAACTGCTTGTTGTTGAAGAAAACATTTGCATCTTGAGTTGTGACTTGATTTATATGTATGACAGCATTAATCAGTTGATATTTTTTCTTCTGAGACTTTTGCACTAAAATTCATGAGTTTCAATATGATTCATAACATTGCTTCATGATGCTGTAATTAAGTCTTTCTTTAAGCATCTTTATAATCTCTGACTCTAGCACTTTAGACATGTGAAATCTCAGCATCTGTCATGTTTCATGATCTATAATCTGTATCTTCTGCAGTGGTGCAACTTCTGATCAAAATCTTCTAATATGACTGAAATGTCATGTCATAGTGACTTTTCTATTGAACAACACCATCATTAGTATCTTCTTTTTCTGTGAGTTTAGCTGCTCACCAATCTTTAGCAATTTTGCATGCTTTAAGGTTAGCTGTGATTCTCATGATATATCTGAAAACTTAAGAGTGATAAGATGTTCAAATAAATTAAGACTAGGTTGTTGCACTGAAGACAATAACTTAACTAATATCTTTTTTTTCAGTCACTTATTTAAATAAAATTATTGTCTGAGAGATCTGCCTTATTCACTGACTTGACTTTGTTTACCTTTCTCTTATATGTAACATTACTGAATGATATTGCAAAATGTTAAACTCAAAATTTCATCATCACAACAGCTGTATCATACTGTTCTTCTTGAACAGAGTGAGTTAAAAAACATAAGCAATGTTGTACAGGGTAGCTGACTCAGAACTTAAGATTGTAAGATTGTAAGTTCTCTCTTGCATTATTTCTTTGTTCTGAACTGACACACTAGTCATCACAGATACATGCTTCATACTTTCTGACAATCTAGAGAAAGAGACATTGTTAAACAAACATGTCTCTTCTTACTCTTTTAAATCATTCTTGAATTTGTGGTTCAGAAACAGACAAAATAGATTCTTTATCTTTGACTCAATTTTTATCACTCAAAATGTGATTAACTGTTCTGTGTCTGAACAAGATATCTTAATATTCATCACTCTATTACATTGAGTTCTGAGTGATAGCTTAGTCATTGTAATGTAAGACATTTTCAGAATCATTAACTGACTTGCTTTTTCACAACTAGTATGAATTGAATGACACTGATAAATTTATTAGTTATCTTCACATTCTTGCAGACACTTTACAAGATTATCTCTTCTTCATTGATATTCACAAGTCTCAGTTAAAAATCTATAGTATATAGAATCTTCAGTCTTCACATCTCACTTTCTTCATTAGATTCATTTCAGCTCTCATATCTAGCAGAGCAGATATTCTTTCACTATCTATCTCAACAATCACTTGTGAGCTCATTAAGAAGTATAGTAATATTAGGGTCATACAACTTAATTGCTTGATATGTTCTAATGTTATGATTTGAATTAATGTATGTAATAAAGCTAAAGAGAAAAGCAAGCTATCTGTGCAAAAAACAGGCCTCATATAGGGTTTAAGTGAATCATCATACAAGCAAATAGTCATAGCTGAGTAAGCTATCATGATCAGGTAAGTCAAAGTAACAGTCTCATGCTTATTTCACAGAGCCTCAAGCAAGAATTTTAACAAGTGAGTTCATGATGTGCATCTCTGTGACACTGACTTGAACTTTCTCTTAATGTGAGATTTGATCAATAATGTCTGACTTTGTGAGTTTGAACATCAGCTTATACACAACATTTTTGAACATCAGTAGATCTTCAATGATTATATTTAATGTCATAACTTTCAGCATTTTCTGCAGCATCAGAGTGAAGTTCTCTTCAGCTAGCCGTCACAATATATCTGATAACTTGATGTTTTTGATCTTAAACTTGAGTGATTCATCACTGATGGTCTTTTTCTTTCTCTTTGACTCAGTAAACTTAACAGTCTTTGGTGTGAGTGTCTTTAGTGCAGATGACATCTCATTCATAATCTCATTGCTATTATTCTGAGATTCAGATTGATATGACTGCTGCTGAATTCTGATTAAAATCTTGACTTATGAGTTTTATCACTCATCTGAATGTATAATTTTCAGAGTAGCATAATCTTTTTCTTTTTTAATCTGTTTCTTCATAATCTTAGCTGTCTTATTCAAAATAGAATTCTTTAGTGATCAATTACATTCTCACTTTTCTTGACTGTTCTGTGTGACTGCAGACACCTTATGCTGTTTCACACTAGATACATGATATTTGAATGTGAAGATGAAGTTATCATTCTCTTTTATGTCACTACTGAAGTCAAATGTTTGCTTCATGTTAATTGTTCTGACTGTTTACTGATGTCACTCTGATCTGTTGTTTGTGCTCATTAAGTAGCTTTTGCATTGTATTTTATTGTTGCATGTTTCTATTTAAAGACATCAATATACTGTTGTCATTTTTTGACCCTCATACTATACACATTTATGTGTCAAGGTGCATCTTATTCTCATTAATCAGCTTTTTAAGTTTCAGACAGTTCTTACAGTAATGTCTTCATTCTTCACAGAAACAACATGTGTTCTAATCATCATTGTTACTTAATGCTTGTTCATTGTTCTGATTGAGTAATTGTTGTTACTGTGAGACTTGCTTAATGCTCTGAACATAATGATTATTCTGATTATTTTAATATTCTAACTGCAGTTAATACTGTTGATGTTCTTGACAGAAACTCAGGTTCTGAAATCATTGTTGATTGAGTGATGAATACTGATGAGTTTGATATGAAGACTGATTCTGATACAAGACTTAACTCTGATATGAACTTTAATTCTAATATAGAACTTAATTCTGATATGGTGACTGATTCTGATATGAAGACTGAGCTAAGTATGAAGATTCTTGTGATGATCACATGTTATTATGAATTACTGACTGCACTTTAACAACTGAATTTTGTTTAAGCATGCTTTCAACACAGTCTAGTTTGACTTACAACAGTAAGGTGAGACTTTCAAATACTTTTATCAATGCATTCACATCATAATCATTAGAAATTGCTCAGATTATTAATGATGTTGTTTTTTTCTGAACAGTAATAGAATCACTCTGATGCTGATTGACTAAGAACTGAACTTTCTCAGTGATCTTTAATTTAAACTGAAATTCTGTCACATAATCTTCTTTCATTTTTAGTTTGATTGCTGCTTTGAGTGTCTTTTTCAAATTATATAACTCTGATTGTGTTAACTTAATGTTGGTCTTTTGTGCAACTTTGACAAGTTAAGTATTCAGAAGTTCTTTTATAAATTAAAGACAAGTTGTATATTCATCAAGCTTTTTCTTCATCATCAATTGACTAGCTATGACTCAAAACTACAAGCAATAATTCTTAAGATTCTCTTTTTTATCTGTAGTTTATCATTTATACTTCTTCAGATAAGCTCAAGAGTAGTACTTCTGCTTAACATTGTAATGTTTGTAATTCTTAACAAGCTGTGTCTTTAGTTCTCAATAGTTATTACTATTATGTTTTGATAGTGTCTTGACATACTCATTGATGAGCTCTACACAGTAGAGTGATAAATGTTAAATGATACAATCAATAATCAAATCATGATTATCACACAGTAGCTCTCATTTCTTAAAGAAGTCTTCAACATTCTTTTCAGTGAAGAAGAATGTTTCTGCTGTATCTGATGCAGACATGAAAATATATAACACTGTGATGAGTGTCTTTGTCTTTGATGATGATGTAAGTGTCTTTTGTGATGAGAAAGTCTGTGAAGATGTGGTTTTCTGTGTCAGTGATGAGGTATTCACTGATGATGTGATACTGAATGATGATGATAATGTGTCAGAGATAAAAGGGTCTCTTCAATCTTTACTTTCATTGTGTTTGATGTTTGCTTGCTGTTAAGATAACATTGTGTATGTTGTAATAGCTTGTATGTATGACATAAAATGAATCAAGACAGTAATAATAAAATGTTGCTGTAGTAATAACTGCTTGAGATACTGATTTTGAATAAAGATGATAAACTTGCTGATTTTTCCAGACTTTTTTAACAAAATCTAAGGGGTCTGCTTGCTGATCAAATTTGTGTCTGTTTTCTCATCAAATCACTCTTTATTTATGTCTCTTTTCTGTATTTTCTTTTTGCATTCATCACACAATTCAGACTCATATGATCATAATCAATAGTGCTTAAATGCAAATCTCACTTCTGTGACTCATGTCTCTTTCTGTTAAGTTCATAACTCTTGCTTAGTCACTCACTCAATTGCTTCATGTAATTTGATCATTTTTGACATTATCTGAATCTAAATCTTTCAATTTTCACAATCATTTCAGTCAATGTGATCTGTGCTCTTTTCAGAGTTAAATGAGGTTTTTACTTCTCATTGTCTTTCTGTTGTGACTATTCTCTTGTAGTGAACTTCAATTGTGAAGAAAATAACAGATGCTTGTTGTTCTTTTTAATAGTAAAGAAAAAGACATAGAATTTGATAGAGAAGCTGAGTTGCTATCATTAATATGAGAAGAGATCATGAAAATTGTAGCTGAACATAACTGACTTGTGATGAATTGTACAAAATGAATGACTATGCTTAAATGTCTGAATATATGCTGTCTGACCTGAACTGAGAAAAATGAATGTGCTGAACTGTTTAAACTAAATAGACTTGACTGTGATATCTGAACTGATTAAGAAGAATAATTTGTATGCATTTAACTAACTAAAAAACAAGATATCTGATATCTGAACTGTGTATATTCACTGCTTGTCTGCTTGTGAACTGAAATCTTCATAACTGTCTTCTTTAATATTCTCTGTGTATGCTCATCACTCATATAATAATCTTTGTTAACAAGTGACATTTAAATGCTCACTATAACTAGACACCATACATTCATAAGACCTCAACTCACATAAATTGAGTCTCATGAGATGACTAAGTTCTGCACTGAAATTCTGACCTATAAGCAATGGTAAATGTTTTTCACCACAATACAGTAAATTTAAAGTTAATCAAAATTAACAAAGTTGATTAGATCTAATAATTTATATTGCTGTTTTTGCTGTTTATTTAGAAAAGTTCAGCAAATGTATAAAGTTTGAGTTTAAGTTTAGTAAATAATAATGTTTCTCTTTTAATAAATAATTTATAAAAACATGATAAAATGTCTTTCTTTCTTGTTCACAGCAACAAATCTCTGAGTTAAAATTTAAAACTCTTGTCTTGTTTAAAAAGAAATTAAAATCTGTATAATCTGTTTGAAACTGAATGAGAGTAAAACTCTCAGTCTTAATTAAATCTTTATGCAGTTCAAGAAAAATTTCTGTCTGAAGATCACAGAATTTAATCTTATTTTTGTTTTACATTCTGAGAATCTGTATTCATTTATTATTAAATTTAGACTGCTTATAAAAGAATTTGATTCTTTAAGCAAATTTACTCTGTTAGTTACTTATATAATGCTGAATTCACTGACATATTTTCTAAATGATCTTTTTCATTCTACTGTGTCTTGTCTAAGTGTAATATACTTTTACTCTGTTATTTAAATGTAAATTCAGAGAAAGAATTAAGATTTCTCATCTCTGTTTTCAGTATATACATTAAGATAATCTTGTATGCTTTTGCAATTATACAAAAACACTTAAATTTAAACAATTACTATTAACTTACACAGAAGAAGTTAAGTTAAAATAATATTATGTTCAGTTAAAACAGAATGATCAATGAAATATTTAAGTTTTTATTTAAACAAATCTTTAAATCAATTAAATGCTTTGTTGTTTAATTGAGATTTGCTGTGAGTAAAAGTTAATAGAAATAGTATCATTAAGTTAAAGTGTTAAGAAGTGATATTCTGATTACTTTCATTATCTTAATTGATTTTAACATTATAAATTACTTATTGTCAATATTTTCTGTGTAGCAAAATAGATAAACAATTATTGAAACAGAAAGATGTCAAGTTGTCAATATCATTGACCTCTATGAAACAACTGTTGTTTTAACTAGAATGCAGAGTCTGCATCAACAGCATGACATTGTGTGGGCTGACTAAGCAGCATCACGTGACACGGCTAGTTCTGACACTAAGTCAGAATAGAACTGAAATCCCCTGTGAAGTCTCCTTATTTCAACAACAATCAATCTACACAATTATGTTAAATACAATTAACATTGATGATGTTAGTTTTACTAAATAGATAGTATAGTATGAGTATTTTATTACTTGAAGTTAATTTAAGTTGAGTTAAAGTTAAGTCAAGTTAAATCAAAATTAAATTGATCTGATAATTAATATTAGTGTCAGTAAGATAAGATAAGTTAAAAGTACTTGAACAAACTAGTTATAATAAATTTCAACCACTGAGATACAAAACTTACCTGACTGTAAGATAAACTTTAAGTGAATATTTAGTGTAAATACACAAATGTGATTATAATAAGTACTGTATTTTGTGAAAATATACTTACTTTATTAAACACATGTTTCACATTAACTTATCTGTCTGTTACAGTCACGGGACCTCCACATCACTATGCTTAGTCAATGCTTAATCAGCGCAGTGTATTTATTCAGTGACATAGGCAGCATGAACTTCACCAATATGACTGCAAGGCCATAGTCTTCCTGACAAATGGTAGCACCAACGAGTTCAATTCAGGCTAGGTCGTCATACCTAGCCACCAGGGGTAGACTCCTTTGTCAGGCCTATGAAACGTCACTGTCATGCACACCATGCTTTTCGCAGTCACATCAACGCCAATTCAGATTACTGAAAACACTACTGGAGGAACCTAAAACCCCTGAGCCCTGCGTTCAAGCCCTACCTCTTCTGACGAGTTACCCGTGACTTTGGACCGGCCACATGTGGCTGGCTGACATTAAGTTTTGACGACGACGACGACGTTAAAAATGCGAATCAAAGGCCCACAGGATTTTGTCTCAACTGAAAACCCTGATGATCCAGTGAAATCACCACAAAGGGATAGAAGCAGTGGTGTAACCAAGGCTAGGACTTCTTTTGTTCTCGTGCCACCTTCACCACCTCACAACTTGCAGTTTCTTACAAGGTTGTTTCAGACACACTAACAACCGGAAGCGTCTGCAATGACAGAAGTTTAAATTGAATTTGATAGAATTGTAGTAAGCAGTGTCATGGGAAGGCATAAATATAAACATTGACAATCTACTATCCTACCAGTCACCTCTCACCCCACACCCATGTTTCCTCACCGCCCTACAGTTCTAGCTAGTTGGTCCAGATCTGAGTACGCTGTCGACTTACACAGTCATCTTGCTTTACGAAACGGGTATTCCTCTGAAAGCCTGCTCTGCTCCCAAGTCTATCTAAGAATGTTTGAAGACGCAGTAGGAAGGGACCTTTCCGAATTTGAGGTAGCTGCCGCTGTAGTGTGTTCAATCAAGCTGTTTGAGCCACGTGACTGCTCATATTATGTGATCCAAGAAGTGCTCAAGATTATCAACATTACAAGTGCAAGTCTCACACTTGCAGAAAACACTCTACTGAAGGCCCTAAACTTCAACATGTTTCTCATTGAAATAGCCAGATATTACCAGGGTTCCGTGCGACAAGAACAACAGATAATTGCTTCTAGTCAGTAGTAGTAATTCATGTTCAATGAGTCTGAGAGCACTTCTTACTCCCTGTATCTGTGATATAATCAGTACCCTAATTTAGTCAGGCATTTGAGTAAATTCTATCTGGAATTGACGAAGTATGCTGATGGTGTCTATGTCAAACTTCTTGATGCATCCCTCCCATTATGCGGATTGTAATCACCTTGAATCCCACCTTACTTGTACATTTGCTTTTGCAACCTGTCCCTCCTAGAACTTATATATTGTCAAGTCTGTGTAGCAGCAGATCTTCGTTTCCTGCTTCTTATCTTGATAAACATATCGTCCTTGTATTTCAAGGACTTCATGCTGCTTGAAATCCACTGTCAGACTAGAATTGGGACATGAACTGTTTTCAGCATGGCTTTTCAGCATTTGCGTTTCTCGCAAAGTTCTGCTGACATGAATATACAGTAATCCTTCTGGTCCTGATTTCAGCTGATTGATCAAAACTTGACCATCCTGAAGAGTCACTGAAATGGAACGATCTCCATCAAAGCCGAATAGACGATCTTGGCCTGCTTGCTCCAGCCAGGTTACCTCAGATTGCAGTGTATTAGAGCTTGAATCATACTCCCATCTCTGCATTACCCTGGGGACGCATGATCGACTCAAACCTACTGTATTGATTGTCCAGAAGTTGTCTGTAAACAAGCTGAAATAGAGTGTTTCAGGGTTTCAGAGCACATGAATGAGACTACCGATGGAGCAGGAGAAAATTCGAATATCCCTGTTGCCCACAGTATGAAGCAACAAGTTCTTGTTCGCAGATACTTTTGACGCCTCATGGCAAATAGAACTATCATCGGCGCCAAACGTCAAGTCATGAGTTTCAGTAGTGTACTTGATGTCCTCAACCACCGTCAAGTTCACACCTGATTACTTTCCACACCTGCTTGGTGTAGAATAATTCGAATACGGAATCTTGTCCAATCGCCAAGGAACCCAACCCGAGTGTCAGACTTGGACCAAGCTTCCAGACCTTCTCTTCCGCATAAGACAATTGTATTGTCATAAAGCTTCCGGTCTTCCGCAATTGAAACTGGATGACCACGCCGTCCGGTACCGACCAGATCGTCAAAACATAGGGATTGAGATCTCTGACTGTGCGATCTAACAATGAAATGTTTAGCACTCTGCTGTCCGTCAATGACACGGCATAAATGTTTTGGTTGATATCAACACAAACAAGAGTCTGTTCCTGAAGGTTCCATTGTTGATCCTTCTTGAATCTGTAAACACCGGTTGGTCGAGCAGCTTTGAGTCTGCTATAGTGTTCAGCTAGACTATTAGTCAGGATTGTTACTATTCATCACCACTGAAACATACCAATAACAAAGAAATCCTTTCCGATCCTTGCGTTATGTTGAATAGAGCTTGCTCAAGGATAATGTTCATATATCTGTTTTGTACATTGAGTGGACACACAATCCTTCAAAAGCTTCAAGGTCAATCTTACCTGGTGCAGGTCATGAAGAACCAAATAGGACAGAGCTTGAGTCAGAAGTTCTGTTGGTAGATTTGCGAGATACATAACCTGTCACTCTACCATTTAGTCTTTTAAAGACCAGAAAGCTCACCGAGTACATTCGCACTTTAAAAGCATGATCTTTGTTAAAAATGTGCAATAAAATACTTTATTTGAATAATAATATTGATAATGCATTGAACTTGAGCAGTTTTCTCTGCACTGCGTAAGTTCTTTTGATATTCACACTAATACCTACGACGATGCTTGATCTGCTGACATTGACTTAGTGTCTTTTAGTAATCCCATATGAGGCTTGTCTGTGATATATCATTTTTCATCCTAACAGAGATCATGAGATAGTGAGGTTTGTGATTCAATTTCCCCATGACTCAAACACCAAGTCAGAGAAATCAAACCTTGCATGAACAGCTCAAAACAGTGTTTATGAACTCTTGGCTCAACATAGCTCTGTTGGCTGTTCCTGTGGGTATCTTACTTGAAGCATTGAAGCAGAACACAATATCAGTCTTTGTAATCAATTTCATCGCTATCATACCCTTAGTGTTGTTGCTCAGCAAGGCCACTGAGGGGCTCAGTTTCTTGGTGGGGTCAGGGACTGCAGCATTGTTGAATGCATTTCTTGGGTTTGACCATTCTATCTATTCAGCTCAGGCTGCAATTTCGCTAATGGGATACAGAAATGCCGTTGAGCTTATAATTTTCATCATTGCACTGAAACATCATGATGTTCTCCTTGTTCAAACCTTTCTCATTGACAGTATCATCTTCAACTTGCTACTTGTCACTGACACCTCCTTTCTTCTGAGTGGTCTTCATCCTCAATGAATCAGAAAACAACAAGATATTGATCTTGTGGTAGCACTGAAATTTTCAGGCTTGTTGATACTTGTGGTTGAAAGCCTGATAATTCCATCAGTATACTGTGCATGGGCACAAGGCGCTGCTCTCATCAGCATCAGTATCAAGCTAATACTAACTGTTTTCACAGGCAATGATGTTGAGCTAGCTGAATTATCGCAAGAGACATCAATCATATTGCTGATCATCTACACTTGTTTTCTCATGTTTCAATTCAAAAGTCATTTCACACTCCTCACTCAGCGCAATGATGATATTGAGATGCCACAATTCAATGAGGGCAACCAAGAGGTTGAGACACCTGGGTTTCGCAAGCTAAGAGTCAAACTGCTCATGTTTCTTCCTATGTGACTGCGACAAGATCTTATCGCGAATGTGAGCGGGACCAGTTCCGCCAAGCAGGATAATCTCACTGCCTGAGCGTGCCTAATCATGCTTGTCGCTTTCACTGCTCTTGTTTCCCTATGCGCAAATTTCTTGGTCGATACGATCAATTTCTTAACAGTGGCGATCAAGATGTTCAAGGTTTTTGTGGGTCTGATCTTGATACCCATTATTGACAATGTGCCTGAACACTATTCAGCGGTCCTTGCGGCCTACAAGGACAAGAACGCTTTGGTTATTGAAGTGGCCGTCGGCTCAAGTATCCACATCGCACTGTTCATTCTGCTGTTCATTGTTACGCTAGGGTGGGCAATGAACATCAATTCCATGACTCTTTACTTTGACAATTTTCAAATGGCGATCGTCTTTGTCGCCGTTCTCACAGTAATCTGTACTATTCAAGATGGGAAATCTCATTGATAAGTGATCAAGTCAATTGTACCAATAGCAGAGGTACTAATAGAATACTAAGGCTCGAAGGTGCGCTCTTGATAGCGATATACTTTATTGCAGCGACGGCGACTTGGTTCTACCCAAGCCCTACCTAGGCAGCTTACTTTTCTTGTAGGTGTTTTGCGAACGGCAAAGAATCTATAGTGTTACAGAAGCTTTGGGTCTAGTTGTACAACGTTGTCAGAAGTTTGATTGTAAGGGAGGAGCGGGGAATTACGGTTGATGACAAGCCCTCATACTCCAAACTCTGAGTTGTGTTTTCGATGCTAAGAGAGCTCTCTGTATGGGTGAACAGATCAAAGATGACAGCATAGAATCTGTTGTTTACCTCATAAACACTTTGTTCTTACTAAGGTACCAATATCTTCTACATCTAAAACTCATTGAAGATGGGTACTGCTGTTATGTAAAATGCTACCTGTTTATATCAAATACTAGCTCTAGTCTACAAAGTACTTATAGCCTATCACTACAAGAAGTGTCATGGGATGTTTTACATGACATCTATATGATATGTTTGAATCAGAAGTGAATGTCTTTTCATACCTCTATCTGATCCATGGATCAGCCATTTTAGATACTATAGTGACAAATCAGTGTATGTCTTTGTAACATAGATTGACAAGATATACCATTGCAATTGTTATCACTTATATACTTTCAATAAATAACTGACTTAGAGGAAGTACGTAGATAATCTACCATAAGCTTGAACTCTGATTCAACTGTAAATCTTAGATCCTGTCAAAGTTAGCATTGTTTACTCAAAGATCTCTTGAAACATGATAACACACCCAACTGTTATCTAGTATCTGATGTGCAAAATAAAATGCAGTATCAGCAAGATAACTTGAACAAACTAATGCAAGTTGATGATCAACCAGACTGATTTTCATTAGATAATAGCTGAGCTTGCATGTTTTCTTATCAGCATTAGCTTCTTTCAATAGTCTTTCTAAAAAATGTACTGGATTGAAATAGTGTAGATCAAATTGAACAATGTCAAGAATATCAAGTTCTTTTTGTACTATTTCTTTCTTTAAGAATTTGCGGTTTGCTATGCCACAAAAGTCAGCAATATTGATAGGTTCTTCTTTTTCTTCTTGACTTTCTGATTCTTCATACTTAGATGCAATGAACATAGCTGTAACACCAATATGTAGTAGTTCATCATAATCAGTAACTTGTTTAACTGATAGAAATCGACGAAAAATACTAACAGCAAGATAAAGAGTTTCAGGCAAGAGCTGCTTGATTTCATGAAACTTGATAAGATCATCAATGATCTGATTATATGCTTGATTCATGTTTGCCTTCTCATGCATCTTAAGATACTCAAAGATATCTGCAATATATTTTTTGATTTGTTATATTATTAGTACCAAAGCTGTTATTTTGTTCACTGTTCTTAGTAGAAACTACAGTCTTAGTCTTTTCAATATCTGAACTGCTTTTATTCTCAAAGTTAAATATTGAAATTTTTCTATTGTTTTCATTGAGTGGCCACAGACTATCTATAATGACTTCTGGGATACTCTTGTCTAAACTGAAACTTTCAAGGTTTTCAAAAAAGTATTTATTATCCTTGATTTGATACTGAAGACAGATACACTTGTTAAAATCAGTACTGAAAAGAATGAGATTTTTATTAACTGTAATATTATTGATTCTATCTCCTTGTATCCAGTTGACAATTGTATCTAATTTCTTTTAAAACTCAACTATTTGCTTGTTCTCTTTCACAAACCAGACAAAAGTTCTCTGTATGTCATCACTAGCAATAATAGTAGATCTATTCAAACAGTCAGAGCCAGAATGTATTCATTTAGTTTTCTCATACTTACTTATATTTCGCTAAGTAGAGAATCTCTCTTGACTCTTTATTTCTAATATAAAGTTGTGTTTTAAGTATGAGTGTGAGTTCTTACTATCAGATGTCATAATTTGGTGGCTTTGCTCTTCGTGCTAGACAGTTCTTATATAACTTTACATTTGTCAAGGCTTACCTTTATGCGTGACAATCACGCTGACCACGAATACACTTACATGTGCAATGCATGCACTCTGCTTAGTTGTGTTTTGACCCTTGAAGAAAGATATGTAGCCTATACATGAAATCGTCTTAGGGCCGACGGCAGCTTCGTTACATCACAGGTATTCACCAAGTATAGTCTCTTCTCAGCCATAAGTTCTTGAAAGGCCCTGAGGACCGGATTAGGCTCTGCTCTATTAGGCGTTCTGTGGTTCTGAAGTTCACTTGTGACAACCCGCTCAAAGTCATAGATAACCAGCCAGGTTAGTATCTGCTGGCTCCATCAAAGCATCGTGGAATGCTACAACTCCCGGTGCTTTCTTGATTGATGCCTACCAGCTGATTGAGAACGAAACGACAGCACGAAGTGGCTGACACCACAGTAGATCAACACTACTTACAAGCGAAGTTCTGCCAAGGTGGCCCCAAGGTCTCACACGGCTATGTGCTCTTTCATCTAGCACAGGAAAGATATATCGAGTGTTGAATATGAAGTTCCTGAAGTTGTGAGAGAATCAGATTTTCCTGATCAAGAAGTTGAGCGGAGCCGCAAGGTAGGCTTGCAAGTATAGATTAAAGAATGGCAATAACTGAAGTATGTTGTTTAAGCGCTTGATGTGATGATGTCTTTCGTGGCAGGAATATCGTTTTGGTAGGATTGTACAAGTCATGGTGAGCTCTCGCAAGTCGCGGATTGAGACCTGCGTGCACAAAAGATATATGTCAGTGCTATCAGCTGAGCGATACACATGAGAGATCAGATCGCCTACAGGCAGAAAAGAGGCATGATGTCAAAGAGCTCGAGGCTTAGCAATCAGACAGACCGGATGCGTCTTCTAATTAAACAAGTATCAACTTCGGACCATTTCTAAGATCTATGAACATACTGTAGAAAGACAAGATCAGTCATATGAAATCTGGGCACGGTCTTCTGTGTTTGTGTAGGATTGTGTTTTGATAAGGGGTGAGTTTGAAATTGAAATTTGAGAAGTACTAGAGTCTAAGTTGCAGTGTTACAGTGGAGGATGAGCAATCTAGACTTGTACCATACAGACTGCGCATATTAAGGGGGCCTTGCTCGACATTGTGGCTCGGTAAAGAGCCAAAAGAACGCTATCTTGACTGTACACAGCACACTGCGATGGGCAAGAGTGACTGCACACATCAAGTTTAATATCAAGAAGCAACTGAATGCGAAGGGATTGTGTTTGCAAAATTGTTTTGTTTGTGCTCCCTTTCGATCATAGCAAGCGCTGTAATGGATGCGCTTCCGTGTTCCTAAAAAATACCTACTTGTGAGGGTCAGAGCTCATAGTATCAAGGAAGGCGCTTACAGCACAAACTCATCAAGACTGATGTATGAAGGGTCACTAAAGAGCAGCCAGAAAAACTTCAACGTTTCAGCGATTCAGAAGCTCTTCATCTCATTCAAATATGATGGCTCAGTGGCTATCACCTCACTTATAGCCAAGTGAGCATAATTCGTTCCGTGTGTTTTCGGATTGTGTTGAACATGATCCATTCTTTTTCCTGCCACATAGGGTCACCGGTGGCTCTGTACATGATGAACACTGATTCAATCACTTCTGGTCTGAGAGCAACATTGAGTGTGTTAACACATACTCTGTCTCCATGCACACAGTGCTCATCGAGGAAGGTATCTTCTGTCGTTGACTTTCACAAATCCCGGGAGTAGCGCATTCTGTGTGGCCTTCAACCACAGATCATGATCTCAAGGACAAGATGTGATGTTGGAGCAAGGTATGGTGCGAAATGTTTCAGGCATAATGCCAGTTGTGGTACTCTGATATGCTCAAACACAGCCATTGATTAACTTTTCTGCTAGGGCAATGTCTTCAGGTATGTTGAACGCTTTTCTGCTGAGTGCGAACATACCCCCTTGAAAACACAGCCAGATGCTCAACCTGAGGGCGGAGTGTAATTAGCTCCGCGACCGGCTTCGAGGCATTCACACTGCCAGTAAATAGGATGTCTTGTTCGTCAATCGTCATCGGCTGGAATATGAGATGCTTCTTGATGGCATCTATTGCTTGCTTGTACATGGCTTTGTATTTCTCGTCGTTCCCCAAGAGATGTTGCTACTTATATCAAATTTTTGAACCGGGCTGTATGATTTAAGAGGACTTACCTTGATGGGATACTCATGCGCAGAATCAGACAACGCACCAAGGCTATATGTGGAGGATGAAAACTACCGAATGCCGCTAGGCCCTGTAGCATCCACAAGAATCGGTAGCATCCCACAAAGACTGATCCTGTTCTGCCACATCTGTATCTGGTCTGTGACTCGTTCAGTTGCCTGAAAGTACATACTTTGGATCTCAAGTTTTCTGAGAGAGGCGGGTGAATTCAAGGTCTAATGATCCTAGCACTGCCAGCGCTACTGAAGAGCTTGGTTCATAGTTATGCAGTTGAGGTCTATTCAGCAAGTCAGGCTCACCAAAAGACATCAATGGGTCTGCGCTTACTGTGGCCATGAAAAGCACGGCATGTGGTTGTGTGTCTCAAAAGCACCATAGAGGATGTCCCCTATGATTATTGCTTTCTCAAGCAGTACCTTCTTACCACTGAGATCATA
>JAABUP010000743.1_pt1 | contig 70223 bp, 109 predicted proteins | sample 5559201 | NCBI WGS metagenome assembly JAABUP01 (sample SAMN10711887, study PRJNA513373) | rock metagenome | isolation source: Antarctica rocks | place: Antarctica | reverse complement strand
ACAGACAGACAGACAGACAGACAGACAGACAGACAGACAGACAGACAGACAGACAGACAGACAGACAGACAGACAGACAGACAGACAGACAGACAGACAGACAGACAGACAGACAGACAGACAGACAGGCTGTGCAACTCGTTTGTAGGGCCACTTGGTCTGGGAACACCAGAAAGGCTTGTGTTCTGACCAGCCTGTGTGCCTACAAATGTCCACTTGGCTGTGTTACCTTGCAGTGTCTGATGTCATCTCTATCGCCCATCTCGATGATGACGCATGCCTGGACTTTCCAGGCATTCTGAACACAGCATTCAAACGTGCTGCAAGTAATAGGGCTGTCATGTCCTGTCCAATAGAGTCTCAAGGTGGAGACCTTCCCAGTGCTGTCTTATACACTGACTAGACGCTTGCAAGCAAGCTTGACCTTGAGCTCAGCAGTCAAAGTTACCACATAACACCTAGTGACGAATGCTTGTCAAGGACTAACTGAGGTTCCTGTCTGCTCTCTGCAGGCTATTTACCACCTTCGCATCAGCTACACCTCACATTCAGGAGGAGGATGACGCCTGGCAAGCTGCGTTCAAGCTATCCTATGAGTTGGGATGCTCAGTGTTGCGCAGCACTCAGGCACTGCCACCTGTCCACATTGATCATGTGACCAGTGGCAGTCACCTCATGCGGCTGACAATGCAGCATCAGGAGCTTGTTGCTGCACCTACTCCTGTTGCCGGACAAGGTGACTGTCCACACACCCCACACATGACCTTTTTCCGTTTCATTGGTGACAAATCATTTGTGTTCTGCACCATGACATGCACTGTTGAGTGCTTCTTGTGTGTTGGCCACAAAGTGTTTCTTCAACTGCCTGCATGCTAGACGGGCCTATGCATCTGACAAGCCGATTTTCCCAGCACCCAATTGCTCACAATTTTCTGACTCACCATGAAGAATTAGGTAGGAACTCATGCAAGCAGTTACAGCCTAAGGCAGCTAGTCTCCTCCTGCAGCGAATGCAAATCAGGCGTCCAGTGCTGCAGTGGAATTGCAGGTGATGCAGTTGACATTCAGCAGGCATGTGTGGAGGAGGCAGCGCTATTGGCAGGGCCAGTGTGCAGCCTGAAAGCCCGCCTGGAACAGCTGTTGGTTGAGTGGCCTGAGCACCCAGTGTTGGTGCAGCTGTCTGCCATCTGTGACAGGCTCACAGGTATGCCGTCCAATCTCTTGTGGGTTTGCCCTTACAAACCCATGACAGCAGACGTCATCCCTGTCGGCATCACTAAGGAACAGCCTAAGGAAGGCTTCCCTCAAGCACACTCACACCGCTGCTATGTCATAACCCACATCTAGATGTCAAGGTGCCTGTCACTCTCAACCTGAACAGGAGCACAACCTGAGGATGCTTGCCTGTTTAGAGATGTGCCTAAGTGGTGGTCACGCTCACAGTCAGCCAATCTTGGCTCTAGTCAGCTGCCACACGCTTGTCGCCTTGAGGCAGATTTGAAGCAGTTTCAAAGCTTGGCTTGTTGTGCAGGTCTGTCCGTGCAGTCTCCGTTGAAGGCGGCCTTGACAGGGCTTGAGCTGCTGCTGGCCAGAGCTCAGGTATGGGAGGAATCTGCGGCCAAGCATGTGAGCCTGGCTCGGGAGCTGGAGGCAGTGGCGTCGCTGGCCACTCGGTGGCGTAAACTTGAGTTGGCTGCTTGGCATAACCTGCTCAATACCACCAGAAGCCGTCATGCTGCAGGTCAGTCACACACTTATGTACCATGCAGTCTCATGCGCATTTCTAGGCAGTCCCACTCGACAGTAGCCAGCGCAGCAGGTGGTGCTTACAGCTTGAACTGGCATGCGGATCAAACAGTATGCGTGGAAGTTGGCTGACTCCTGACCTTGACAGAGCCTATTCCCACTTCAGACATCATCATGACTGCCTTCTCAGCCAGAGGCCTTCACAGGTTTCCCAAATTTGCCACGTTACTTTGCGTCGCCCAAGAGCAATTTTTTTGTGTGGAGTGCTTTTTCCTGTGTTTTCTGTTGAAAACACTTTCTAGAGAAGACACTTGTTGCGTGCTTGTGGTCGCCTCAGGCATAACAGCATCACAAGAGACTAGTCAACAAAATCCAAGGCTAAGATCAGGTACTGGACGCCAAGCCGATGCAGAGACCATGTACAAGACCTTTCTCAAAAGCTGTGTTGTTGCTGACAGGAGCGCATCGCACATGGTTCCACTTGTACCGCCTGGTTCTGGAGCAGCCACCAGAGGCGGACGCAGAAGAGGAAGGGCGGCAGCAGATTCAGCAGGTGGCTGTAGCAGTGGAACAGTTTCTGCAGACCTCCACTGTTGGCGAATATGAGCAGCGCCTGAACATGGTGTGGAGCTTCAGGTTCGTCTCCGTTTACATGCAATTGACAGTTGACGCTGTTTTGACGAAGCTGTCAATAGGGGCGTTTGGGATGTACTGATGAGACTGTCGGTGAATCAGGTCCTACACATTCACTTTTAGGACTGGATACAGTTTCTGACGGCTGGAGGTTTGGCATGCACAGCTATGATGATCTTCATCATACTTGCTCTCCAATACTGAGTACTTCATGATGACACCAAAGTATGCTGAGCTGTTCATGCCAAACTTTGCAAGCAACAGATATGCGTCGATGCATTGGAACCAGAGTGTGTCTTCTCAGCTATGCGCAGGCGTGTACAGCCATTTGTTTGTGTAGACACGCAATCCTGACAATTGTCAGAGCTATTGCCTATGCATCTCGGGGATCTTGCATGCTAAGTGTGGATGAAATCCTGGATATAATCTGCCGTGTGTCATTGGGTCCCCTTGCGCAAATTGTGTGCTGCAGCTGTCATGTGATGCATATCTGCCACATTCTGTGTACTGCAGGTGCCATGCCTTGGTACAATCCCAGATCCAGAGCGAAAACCCACAGCGTTGGACAGCCATTGCTGCAGCTCTGTACAATACTCACCGCTACTACAAGCAGTTCCTGGCCCTCATGCAGAAGGCTATTGCCAATGGCTTAGCAGAGCTGGAAAAGCAGTTGGAGGTAAGAACACAAGCCTCTGTGCCGTAAAAGATTCTTAAATTCTTGGTTGTTATAAGGGTCTATCCTTAACCCTCAGTTTCTGTGCTCAAAGCCAGGTAAGCTTTTGCTGTCATACTGGCTTGTACAAATGCCTCACCTATGACGCATCTCAAGGACTGGCCACTTGTTATGCAGTGGACCATTGTGCCAGCAGGCATTACTGTGCATCCATGCAGCAGAGCCTTAGTGCATGTTCAGCACGTCCACATGCACACACTTGGGTTGGTATGCGATCCTCACGTCGTATGATGTTACAAAAATACCAATAATATATAAATTATCAAACAAACTTCAAAATATATGCAAGATATAGAGATATTTGTGTTGAGGCATGTGAACCTGATAGTGATTGCACCCACTCCAACTCAGGAAGCATCAAAGATCATCACTTGTTGCTTGCAGGACTTTGTGCGGCTGGCCAAGTGGGAAGACAGGGGGTACTACGCCATGAAGGCTACCACAGAGCGTAACCAGCGTCAGCTGCATAGGCTGACAAGGCGTGGTGAAGAAGCACTGAGTCAACCTGCTGCTGCTGTGCTGGCTGCTGCGTCCAAAGCCATGGGGTTTGCAGACTTGACAGATGCCTCGGACAAGGCTGCCTTGGGGGGTGCAAAGGGGGTTCAAGCAGGGAAAAGTGCCAGGGAGAGCAAGAGAAAACAGGCTCAGTCTGCTACACTTGAAGAGGTATGGCTTGTAGTGCTTTGGGTGTTGCAGAATTGGGTGGTGACTAACGAGCGAACAATATTTGCATCCGCTAGATCAGATGGAGTGCTAGGCAGGAACTGAATGCCAGCTACAGCTGAAACTCCACTCCACTGTGGCAATGCTGGTGGCTCTAAAGGCTGTTTGGAGCGCCCTTCAGGCTTCGCTTGTGTATCACATTGGCTCAGCTACTCTGCCTGTGTGCTTGCAGGTGCAGCAAGAGAACACACTAGCATGGCAGAGTTTCTGCTGCACGTCCCTCAAGGTGACTCCTTCTGACGCCGCCTCTGGACCTGCTTACTGGCAAGGGCAGCAAGCATGGCAGAGTAAGCAGGGGGATCTGTATCAGCACAGACTGCCCCAGCTGGGCAGTAGAATGCAGCAACTGCTAGTAGAGGCTGCTGCTGCTTGGCTTGCTTCCACTGAAGGTGCGACTCTTGCACACATCTGTGCTCTCGGCCTAGAACTGCTGAGACTATGTGGAACAGTCTTGCAGTCCATCGCTGCTGCCTGTTCAGTATGGAGCTTTGTGCACATTGTCAGTGCAAACCACAGTCGTTTGAACTTTGCAGTGACTCATGATACTGAGAGAGCATGAGTCAAAGAAACTATGACGCTCTCTTATCAATCAGCATTTGCCAGAGTCCCATCTTCTGCACGACTCTGGCAATGTCAACATAGTTGTGCATCTGAGGGGTGTGTGTATGTACCTTTGGATACACCCTACCTGAATATATGTCTCACGCTGCACAGGTGCGATCCACCTGTGCTTGCAAGCCAGGATGTCTGATTAGTCACAGTTGGCTCCACACCCCAGAGTGTAAGTCACTGAATGAAAAATGAACGTTGCACAGGTGCAATGGGAATAGAAGAAGTTGCAGGTGAGGCAGCAGAGCGAGCACTGGAGCTGAGGCAGGTGACTGACAAGGGCGCTCGCTTGAGGAAGAAGAAGGCCTTGAATGACCTGCTAAAAGCCCTAGGGGCCTTGGGCCTTACCAGACGCCGCGCTGCAGTGCCTGCCCATGATCGCACTGTGCATGCCTGGTTCATACAGGTATGGTCTTGGTGCATTGCACCAACCACACTGCATCACCTGCACCTCAAGTTCCTCTTGGCAAATTACGTGTTGGCAGGGAACAGCTTTCGCATGTTGCTCATATCCCTAGAACCGTCTCGCATGCAGAAAGTGCAGTGATGCACAGCCACACAGCTGCACAATACAACAACAGCAATTCATCAGATGTTTGTGTGAATTGTACCCTGGCAGTAGCAAGGCTGCGATCATGCACCATGCTAGACACACAGCATAGCTCCAACAAGCCTGTGGTTTGCAGGCTGACTCACACTTGCGTTGCAACTGCAGATCAGTCCACAGTTGGAGGAGAGCCCAGTCTTGAGCAGCGAAGCAGCATTGACAGGTGTAGCCCCAGTAAGCTTGGAGGCAGCGCATCAGCAGTGGGGCAAGGCTGATGCTTACTACTACATGGGCATTGCCAGAATGCAGCGGCTCTGGGAGGTACTGCAATCACCTCTCACTTTCAAGCATCTGAGTGTTATGAGACTGTGCAGTGAAAGTGTAGACATGTTGTCAACAGATGGAAGTGTGCATGTATACGAACAGAAGGAATTACAGCTGCGTGCTGGAGGGTAGTCATCCTTGTCTTCAGATCAAAGACGGGTTCTGCATATGAAACAAGAAACTAGATGCTGTCATGCCCACATCCTGTGCATTTGACTGTCATGCTGTCTCTGTGATGGCCTCACATTAATCAAGCTCATCGATGTACTGTTTAAGGTCTGCTGTGCCAGCATTTAACAGCATTGACCTCAACACCTGCAGCAGATCACCAAATGAGACAGTCCACAGCCTTCCAGGACTCCCGACCGTTCAGTTATAGTTGCAAGCATCCTAAGCTGAGATCTCAACTTTGTGTTCAGGCTGCAAAGACGCCGCACCATGACATGAGCGCCCTGGAGGTCGAATCTTCTGTGCGCTACTGCGAGCACTTATTGTTTGTGCAGCGCTCCCAGCGTCACATGCTGAGCACGCTGAGCCAGCAATATAAACAGCTGCAGGCCTTGTGCCAAGTCCTGACCAGCTTCAAGCATGGTTGCTTGGCGCCTCAGGTTAGCATAGTCACCTCAACATGCAGTACTTACAACTATACAGTCCTCAACACTTAATACCCTTTTCCCAAAGTTCCAGGATTACAGTTCATCTGGTGTACCGCCGTCCGGTTCACTGGATGAGTGTACATTTCTGTGTTTGGTCTGTGCTGTTCTGGTGCTGACCTGATGCATACGCAAATCAGTTTGCTAAATTTCACCTTCCCTGAAAGTTAGGGAAGTGGGACAAAACAATCAGAAACTTAATTCTATATGCCCTGCTTGGCTACTAACTGCTAGCCCGCTTGCAGGCTGCAACCAAAGTCAGGGTTGCACTGTTGAGCCTCTCGGGCATAGCTGTTCTGAGACTCACATTTCCTTCCACAGGTCATGTCAAATAGTGCATGGGTCTGTCTTGCAGCTGTGCTGTGTATCTGCAGGGTGGTGTGCCACAGCGCATGCAAGACCAGGTGGCCCAGCTAGACCGGTTGCACTGGCTGCTGGCAGACACAAGCAGGTTGGTCAGTGCTGTTGGTAGGGTTGAAGGGAATGCTGCTGCCAAGTCCACACTGCAGGTGTGCTCTCTTCTGAGCCCAAAGATATTAACAAGCCCTACCTACACTGCACTCCAAATTCAAATTGTGCAAGGTGCCTGCTGTATGCCTTGTGCATGTTGAACAACAAGCTTTTGAAAGGTACCCTCTTTTTGGTCACTGGACAGACTATCAGAGGCTTGAGGGCAGTACATACGGGCATTGCACTGAAGAGTCTGCAATGTTGCTGCTGTGCTGACAACTTGACGACATGCTCTGCAGGGTGCAGCCACAATTCTGCAGCAGCACCAACATCAGGTTCATGCTAGTAGGGTCAGTCTCGCCAACCATCTGGCAGCAGCCATTCCTGTCGTACACAATCACCACTCTCAGCCATTTGTCACAGCAGCGGCTCACAGTGCCCTGAGCAACAGCATGGAGCTGATCAGGCGGTTGGCAGAAGAGGCACAGACAGCAGATCAGCAGCATGGATACAGTGGGACAGTTCCAGGATGGAAGCCGGCGCTTCTGGCACTGCAAGAAGCTGCATTGCAGTCTTCAGACCTGGGACAGGCAGGTACAGGCACATGTCCACAGGAGGCAGCTGTCACAGACAGTCCTGATGAGGCAAGAGTTGGCCAGCAATGGCAGGAGGAAGTGGAAGCCGTCGTGAAGAACATGCTGCTGTGGGCGCAAAACATACACAGCTTGGATGCTGAAGTGTCACCAGAAACAGGTGAGGGTTTCCGCCTGCTGTGTGTGCTTTGCTGCATTCATACTTGAGCAAGGTCAAGGCCGGCCTGCGTGTGTGATGGTAGGGCCAAGATCTGTTGGTCCGGTACATGTCAAAGCAAATTAGGCTGATTATCATCACAAGTCCAGTCCTGCACCAAGATCAGATCATGGTACCAGATTCAGGTCCTGGGTTCAAGTCCTGGGCAGAACTGGAGCTTGCATCTTAGCTTCATCTCGCTGGGAGCCGGCTCTGCCTGGCAGGCCACCTCCCAGTGAGGCAAGGCTAGGCTGCAAGTTCTATGTATTTTGAAGATTTTACCTTGTTTTTAGTAAGAGTACATTTTCCCGCCAAAAATATTTTGACTGTTGTACCCTCGTTTTCCAGCTCAAACATGCAGTGTTGTCACTTGTGTCATCCTTACAGCTGCAGATGGACCCCCTGACGCACAATCATGCATTCTGCAGATGGGTCCAGTGTTCTTCTTCAGTCTGGTCAGCTGGAATCCAAGATGAACAGCAAGAGGATTGAGCAGATGTGCTGTCAGCTCTCAGGCCTTTTAAGCCTGCTAGTGCAGATGCAAGCCATCCAGGGACCTGCAGGTCAGCCAAATCAACACGAGTCAGCATGTCTGGCTGCAGCTGCTGATGTGTTCTCTCGGGGTGTGCAAAACATATTTTTGTTGAGTTTGTCAGATGAACTGTCCAACCTTCAACAGGTACACCTTTGCCTGTTGAAGGTTGGACAGTTCCTCTGAACTGCAGACCTTGGCTGGCAACATGCAGCTTAAAAGTTTACAGCACCACCATGCAGCTTATGAGTTCACAACAGCACCATGCATGGACAGACTAGGCTATCTTCACTGAGTGTGTCTGGCACTTGTCATACATTTGGTCATCTTGTTCGCCTGAATTACCTGAATGATGTGCACAGTGTCTCTAGCACCTGTCTGACCATGAAAGTATGTGTAGGTGCACATGTTGGAACCATGCTGGGCACGCTGAGCATGGTGCAGCCACTAGTAAGCGGTGTGGCAGCAGCTTTCAGGCAGCTGGGGCTGCAGTACCTGACCTTGCACAAGGCCGTTGCCAAGCTAGGCTACATTGTGACAAGCCTGCTGAGTGGAGTCATGCAAGAGGGCTTCTGCACTGCCACAGAGTCTGAGGAAACTGAAGCAGGTGGGAGGGGGTTCACAGGATGCAGTACTGGCACTTGTATCAGCCAAGTCCACTGTTTGTCGCGCTGGGATCATTTTGCCGACTGCGGTGTGGTGATGTGCATGCACGCATAGAGGCAGTGTGCAACAGCACCTAATGTTGTATTGTGGTGCATCTTGGTGGTACATATCAAACAGCATTCAGAGTCCAACCATTCAAGAAAGGGAAAAGCACAGCTGCGCATGCTGTCACATGACAGACTCTGGCACAAGTGCACACCAGGGAGCATGATGATGGCCCAAACACAGTCAAACCTGCAAGGTGGTGCCAGCTGCATGTAAGCATGATGCTGTTGTGGCAGGGGAAGGTGCGGGTACATTCAAGGAGCATGAGGGAACAGGCATGGGTGAAGGAGAGGGGGCCAAGGATGTCAGTGACAAGATTGAGAATGAGGATCAACTGCAGGGAGCTCAACAGAAGGGCCAGGAAGAGCAACAGGTATAGGCACTCTCTCAGCAGTAGGCTTACTTCTACTGCTTCTGTGTCATGCCTGTACCTGCCTATGCGTCTTGAAGCATCTGTGGCTGTGGCTGAGGTGGATGTGGCTGTGGCCGTGGCTGTGGGCTATAGGCTGCAGCTGTGGCCGTGGCTGTGGCCATGGCTGTGAGTCTGTCCTACAGTCTGCAAGCTGTAAGCTGTAGTCCAGCTGACAATTCTCAAGCTTGCTGTATGAACGGTATGCTGGTCAGTATTTTGACTGCATGTCCAAAACATGTGCTGTTCTGTAACATGCATTTGCCTTGCTATTTGGCGATTTATTTAGGATCACACTTGTAGTACGTGTATGATCATGATGCTGTCTATGAAGTGAAGTTTATGGCTAGTTTGAACCCTGAATGACTTGGCAGGATGAGAAAGCTGAGCCCAAGGAGCAAGATGAGAGCAAAGGAATCGAGATGGAGGGTGACTTTGAGGGCAGCCTGCATGACATGCAAGCCGACCCGGATGCTGATGACCAAGAGCAGGAGGAAGAAGGGGAAGAGCGCATGGACCAGGTGCAAGTCATTTGCTGGCACTGATCAACCGGCTACATGATGATGGCTTGCTGGCAATTGAATTCATGCATGCCAAGCACTGCAAGCCTGCACTGCTTCTCTGACCAGAAGTGGCTTGCATTGACCGCTGCATGTTGCTTGCTTGCTGTGGTTGCTTGTCCGTTTGATGTTGCCATGCAAACCGCTGTATTCATTCTCTGTCCAAGACACCTATGTAGCCTGCTGTCATGCTAAACCTGTTAGTTATCTCTGCATCAAACTATTCATGGAACAGCCATCATGACAGTGAGATCCCACTGCAACATGGTTTGCATGATTCCTGAGACTGCTCAAGTGTGCTGTGATGCACACGTGACTCTGATCTACTAGTGTAAAGCTTGCATAAGATGGATAGTGTTCTGTGCATCTGCCAACTGCAGCCTTGCTGAATGGTGAGATGTTGTCTGAACAGGAGATGGGAGACGTGGGGGACGAGGGTGATGTGGTGGATGAGCAGCTCTGGGGGCAGGACGAGGACAAGCCCCAGCAATCTAAAGCTGAGGAAAAGTACGAGAAGGATGCGCCTGTACAGGTACTTGCGCAACACCTTCTTGCCTGGATGGATCTTGCTCAAGGCCTTAGTCACAATAAGCAGGGCTGCTTGTGAGATGAAGGGTGGTGTAACCTACCACAACAATGCAGGAAGCAATACGTGTGAACGCTCATTGTATATCCTGTCAAGTGTGTGCTTGTATGGTCCTGCTGTTGCTCTTGTGCAGGTTGCTAGCAATGCCTGTTCGGTGGTATGAACATGCCTTGCTGCTTGCTTGCTTCAGCACAGTGGTGTAACCATGCTTTGCTGACCACTGATAGACAGCTATACCGCCACAGTAATCTTGCTGTTGTGTGCATCTTCACTTTGATCACTTACACACCTTAAACATCTTTCACCACATCCCTCTATCAAATTGAAAGCAGCTTCTGTATTCCTTTGCAGGCTTCTCATGGGTCACTTGAAAAATGATGTATATACAGATTGAAACAGGAAAAAGCAAGCCAACAACAGGGGTTTCTGGATGCGATGCTGCTGACTGTGACCTCAGGTGGAAGACACCAGCAAGCTTGAGTATCAAGCCGGCCAAGAAGAGGAAGCAGGGGACTCCAAAGACAAGCCAAAGCCGGAGGCGCAGAAACAGCAGGAGCAGCAGCAACAGAATGCTGACAGGGATAATGACAAAGGGGATGAGGGTGAAGAGGAAGGGGCCGTGAATGAGGACATTCAGGACAAATATGAGGATTCCAACTTTGCGCCGCCCACAGCGCCTGATCAGGTATGGCGCAGTGCCATTGTGCAAAGAAACCGTATTGCAATGATCTCAGGCCAGTCGAGATGCCACACAACAGCCTGTGTGCTGCACTGACAAGCTAAATGTCCAAGATTGACGCAGGCTATGTTAACTGGCCTGAGATCAGCACAGGGTGCTCATGAGTGGTGATAGGCAGTGTGTACAGGCCGCAATGGCAGACTTTGGTTGACGGGAAGGCAACAGGACGCTGTTGCTCATCATTGTTGACACCCTGTAAAGTTTGAAACGAGATGTTACAAGAGAGGGTGAAATGGCTGGCACTTATGACAAGATTGGCAGTCATCTTGCAACCATCTTGTGCATGTTTGCAGAAGTGGCTGAGTGAATGATATTGGTCTCACATTCCCTGAGGTGCCTGTAGGGTCACACATCACTCTAGAGGTTGCAGCCTCATTTCAGATTGTGTAGAACGCCTTCATCCTGGAATTTGTGCATGACAACAAAGTGCAGACAACAAAAGTGTAGACACCAAAGGGCAGTCTTAAGTCACAAGGTCGTTGCCTCTGTACAGTCCAGATGCAACCAGTTTTGATTATGCAACCTTTTTGTGACCCGCAGGAGCTGGAATTGCCAGAAGACATGAATCTGGATGATGATGGCAAAGCCGAAGAAGAGGAGGGCGGCGAGGATCCAGCCAGTGCTGATCAGCAGCAGGATGATCAACAGCAACAGCAGCAGCAAAGCAGATTTCAGGACCAGCCAGACGAGAAAGGGTCTGAACCTCAGGATACTGAAAGCCCTGCCATTGACCAAGACACCAACATGGAAGATGACAATGATGAAGAGGATGGCAAAGAAGCTGCAGCTGCAGCTGCAGCAGCAGCTGAAGAAGAGCAGGGCACAGATGAACAGCAGCCTGATCAGAACATGGAAGGCGATGAGTTCAATGAGGGTGGGGATGGGGAGGATGACCCCATGGACGGGCCCTTGGGGGGCCACGAGGCTGACGAAGCAGAGGAGCAGAAACAGCAGCCTGAGGCAGGGCCTGAAGGAGTTGCAGCACCAACTGCTGCCTCAACTCCAGCTCAGGTGAGACTTCCCTCAAACATTCTCAAAGATCAGAAACCTTTGACATGCTTTGTGCGTTGAACATGCGTATCCCATACATTCAAATGTCGACACACAGGTCTGACATTCAAGGTTTGGCCTTGATGTGCACCATTGGCTTCATACCTTGAGTACAGTAGCATTTGACATGGTCACAAGGCGGATTGTCAGGGATGATACATATTGTTACACACGCTGAGTCCAGCAACAAGCTTGGCTCAAAACGATGAAAACACACAAAACTGAGACAATCCAGGCTTCTTCAGCTTTGCTGTTGCCTCACTACTAGTACTTTCTGTCTTTAGTGTGCACATACCTGCACAGACCACACTGAAACAGCCTGCATCTTCATTTGCACAATTGCACATTCCTTGCTGTGCATGCACCATCCCAGGGACTGTCACTTACCATATGAAGGGTCAGGCGTGTAGTCATGGATGGTACCCTACAACATGTGCTGTGATTTAATGTTCTTCACGCGTTGCTGTGCTGTTTTACAGGCAGCTGGAACATCAGAAGGCAATCAAGATGCTGCAGAGGCATCCGTCCAAAGCATGCCTGATCAGGCACAGGGCCCTCAGCAGGCACAACAGGGCATGCAGGAGGGGCCCCAGGCACCCCCCCAGGGCCAGCAGAGCTCCTTTGGTATGGCTGAAGCTGGGGCGGGTGGGGCCCCCATGCCCAGCTCTGGTCATAATGGGGGTCAGCAGCAGTCAGACTCTACTGAGCAGAAGGACTCAAATCCCTACAGGTAGGCTTAGGCCATTGTTTGCACGCCAAAAAGTCTTGACATGTGTCTACTTGTTCACTGTTCAATTCAGTGTGCCTGTGCCCAAAATGCTGTGATATGCATATCACGCAAAACGAGCTTGTGCAAGTCTGTGGCGTAGAACCTGTTACCAACCGTTCTTTCATGCTACAGGAGTCTGGGAGATGCTCTGCAGCAGTGGAGATCTCGCTTAGCTGTCACAGGCGACTCAGCCACGCCTCAACAGGACACCAGTGAAGATGCTGGCATAGACAATGCCCCAGACGCACCCCCAGACCAGCCCCCTGATGCTAGCCAGGGGGAGTATGAGTATATGGCTGAAGGTGAGGGCAGGGCAGAGGGGGAAACACAGGCTTTGGCTCCCGCCACAGAGGACCAAGCCAAATCCATTGAAGCGTTGGATCAGTCAGGCATGCCAGATCCGGATGCAGATGACATCACAGCAGCTGAGCCAGAAGCTGAGGCTCCAATGGATGAGTCAGCAGAGCGCTTGAGCGCTGAGCAGGTTCTGAGAAGCGACGCAGCAGGCGGTCAGGCACCAGCAAGCATACAACAAGAGAGGAAGAAGTCAGATGAGCAGCCAGATCATAAATTGTCTGGCCCTGAAAGTGAAGCTGCTGCTGATGATGTCACGGGCAAAGCAGAAGAAGACCGGATGCGGCTGGATGACAGCTATGTGAGCGCCCAGATGCAGAGAGCATCCCTATCAGATGGGACAGGGGACGGCTTGCCTAATGAGGGCACAGTCCTGGCTGAGGGAGGACTTAATGCTGAGTCAGCCCAACAGCTGAGGAGGGAGGTAGAGCTGAGGGTCAAAGCAGCATCAGACGGCACTTTGATCTTGGACACCTCTCAGCAGAGCATTGCGTATGGCCAAGAGGTGTGCATCTATCACATGTACAATGCGGCAAACTATCAGTTGGGGTCATGTGGTCATTTGTCATGTTGAGCATCTGTGATGATCATCACTAGAGCACTTGCAGTAGTCTGTATATGTTGACTACTGAACACATCCCATATGTTATCATGCCCAAATGCTGCAGCAGGCATTTATCATTGCATCTTAAGCTCTTGGCTGCTGCCTCAAGCGGTTCCCATCATGTTCGCTGAAAGGCATACACCTCTCTCTTCTTTGTCCATTCACCTTGTGTCCTGATCACAGCAAGCTGCGTATGCAGCCACATTGGGCCACAGTAGCCATGTGCAATGACGCGCAAGGCTTGTTCTTGAGGGCCTGGTGCTCACATGCTGCATTGTGCCATCTCAGATATAGGTGTCTGCCCCCGTGTACATGATGATTTCACAAGGTTACATGAGAGGCAAAGTCCAGCATGCCATTTTGATGTTTTGCCATGTCTCATACGCTTCATCAGACAACTTTTGGCATCCAGCCATCGTGTGCACTGTGGAAACTTTACCTGTTGTGCTGCATCAGGTATGGGGAAGGTGTGAGGCTCTCACAGCTGGTTTGTCCAGCGAATTGGCTGAGCAACTGCGCTTGGTGCTGGAGCCGCAGCTGGCAAGCAAAATGGCGGGAGAGTACCGCACCGGCAAGCGCATCAGCATGAAGCGTGTCATCGCCTATATAGCGTCACACTTCAGGAAGGACAAGATCTGGCTGCGCAGAACTCGACCTGACAAGCGCAAGTATCAGGCGAGTCAATAAAACCAGTGCAAGTGCCAGCTGAGCAAAGAAGCTGCCGCGACGCTGTCTTGCTAGATAATGCCCTGTCAGACAAAGGCGTCTGTCCAGATGTACATGATGGTTCACTATGCCACATGAGAGGCCAAGTCGAGCATGCCAGTTTGATGTCATGCCATGTCCCATATGCTTCATCACACCTTTCGGCATCCAGTCGTTGTGTGCACTGTGGAAACTCTGCAGTTTTTGATAGCGTTGCCTCCTCATTGGCAAGTATGCGGATCAGCGCAGCATCCAAGCCTCATGTGCAAGCCTTGTCTGGGACATGTGCAAGCCTTGTAGTGGACAATTGCAAGCCTTGTAGTGGACATGGGTTGGGCCCCGGTCACAAAAATCTGACAGAGCAAGGCTGTTGTATGCAGGTGGTTGTAGCAGTGGATGATTCCAGATCTATGGGGGAGAACGGGTGTGGCTCATTCGCTCTGGAGGCACTTACCCTGATCTGCAGGGCCATGGCCCGGCTGGAGGTGGGGGAGATGGGGGTGGTTAGCTATGGGGGTAGCAATAGCATCCTACCCCTGCACCCCCTGGAGAAGCCCTTCACTGACGCCAATGGACCAGGCATCATGGCGCAGATGAAGTTTGACCAGGTACAGTCACATAGAATGACACTTTCAGAATCCCAGCATCATGTATTGACAGTGTGACTTGAGGCCAGTGATACAAGCTTGAAACTGCATGAAGCTTGATCAGGTAAGAGCTTTCAACAGTTTGCATCAACTATTGAAGCTGACAGATCAAGCTCAGGCCAACGTTCGGGTCCAGAATTTGCATGAGGCATCAGCATGTCATCAGAATTTGCAAATGTCATTCTCTGCCTAGTTGCCTTATAGGAGCTGCAAATGAGTTGCTGTTGTTCTTCACCTAGGCTCCCCACAGGCTTGACCAAAACACTCCAGCAGCACATACCACACATGAGCATTGGAACAGCTGCTGGGGCCATGGCAGCGCTGTTGTCTGATGCATTGCAATGACATGTTCATGCCACCCATGTGTCAGCCAACCACGTCAAGGCTGAAGTTGCTTGATGGATTTCCGGCCTGATCAATATGCATATTGAACCTTCCCAACAACACAAGCATGATTGTGACACCTTTGCAACCTGCAGGATAACACAATTGCTGATAACCCCATGGTGGAGCTGCTGACCTCCATGCAGCATATGCTGGAGCAGGCCAGAGTGCGCACCGTGGGGGTGGGGGGGTCACAGGACCTGCATCAGCTTGTCATCATTGTCGCTGATGGTCGCTTTCATGAAAAGGAGAGCCTGCAGAGGGTTGTAGCGGTAGGTCACTTGATGTGCAGTTGAGTTTGCTTGTTGTGGTCAGCAGCAAGCAATATGTTGTGTAACGCATGAGGCCTGACAATTGCGTGAACATTTGATTTTTGCTGGTTATCTGTGGATCATCTTGTTATTGCCGTACCTGCGTCTATGCTGTGTTAACTATGTGGGATATGGCAAATTGTGCTTTACATGTTGCCCAACTATGCTTGTGCTGTATGATTATATGGATTTGGTGACCGCAGGAAGCATCGTCCAAAAAGGGGGTTTTGTATGCTTTTATCGTTCTGGACAACCCTGCAAGTTCCCTGCTGGATATGCAGACTGTCAGCTTTGCAAATGGCAAACCTGTGTTCAATAAGTACATAGACTCTTTTCCATTTCCCTTCTATGTTGTGCTCAGAGACATTGCTGCATTGCCCCACACCCTGGCTGATTTGTTAAGGCAGTGGTTTGAGCTGGGTGCTTCATAAATTATTACTTATAGCTTAAACTGAAGTATTGCCTTCCTTTCCTTTTGGTATGCAAGCTGTTCATTCTCAAATGTCGGTATACCAAATCTGATTTTCTGCACACCTCTAATTCAGCTAGAACGTGTTACTGTGCACCATGTCAACATCTATCGATTCACACCTTTATGTAGCAAATCGATTCATCCTGATCCTGATGATGCAGCATGCTCTTTGAATCAATGGTCATTGCACATTAAAGTCAGCCAGGAGTCTGACTCTCTGTGACTGAATGCACTTTCAAGCTGGTCAGAGCTGTCATGATAAGGGGTCGTATGGACTAAATTAATCGCGAGGGATGGCAGGTTCAGGCGGGGTTCCTTGTTCGCTGGGGGAGCAGTCTTGCTTCAACGGATTACTAGCGACGTTTTGACAGATTTGACTGAAAGCGTGAGTAGCTGCAGCGTGCATCCATCCACAGTCTGCTCAGAACCAAATTTCGGCGCGATTGCAGCACCTACCCGGACCAGCAACGCCATCGGGTGGTCAACCAGATCGGTCCTGAGCCTTCAACCTAACTGCGTACAGCTGTGCAGTGCCCGAATCAAGTTGTAACAGTGACGCAAACATCATCGGCGATCACACATTGCCAGCCTAGTGAACGTCAGGCGAACTTTTGATAGAGCAGCAGCTTTGACTGTAACAGTGAGCTGCGTCGGTGTTGACAAGCCGTATCGCTCCAGCTGCATGCACTCGCCGTAGTGGCATCGTTTAGGCTGGTAGGTGGAGGCAGAGGGGCACGAAGCAGTTGATGGCAGGCGACACACCCAAAGCAGAGACCTGCACAAGAGTTGTCAGTCCATCTAAGGTGACTGGCGCTTGCATGCTTGTTGCAGCAAGTGTCAGCCGTATGGCTGGCAGTTGTAACTTCTAACGCTAGCTGTTGCATTCACAGTTGGAAGCAGGACACGCTGCAAATCAGTCCCCAGGCAGCATCTGGGACAAATTGCAAACCAAGGATGCGCAACTTGGAATTCTCAGTATGGTGCTGCTGGTGAGTTTTGTGTTTATACACTTTCAAGCAAATTGCAAAGTCACCATGTTGCATCCTCAGGCTTGGTTTCTGCAGATATTTCAAGGCACAGCCTTGTCACTGATCCTGCGATATTCCAGAACAGGCATAGGCCCTCCATATTTGGCAAGTGTAGCTGTCATTTGGACAGAGTTCATCAAGTTGGTCATTTGTATAGCAGCACAGTGTCTGGTCTGCAAAAGGACAGCAAGAGAGAAAGGCATCACATACTTGCGGGAAGTTCAGCATGATCTGCGGGATATCATATCCACATCCTTCCCTATGATTGTGCCTGCAGCGCTGTTTGTTATGCAACAGGTAATGCCAACTGCCTACTGCGTGGCCTCTGCACCATTGTGCCTCAGGTGCCCTCAGCCATTTGGCTTACACTGATATGCCTTGCACCTCAGTAGGTTGCACTGTCTCATAGGCACTTCACCTGGGCCTATAGCAGCATGTCTGCAGTAGTTGGTGCACAACTGTGTTGATGCATGCTGACTGGCAAGTCTTGCCTTCAAATCTTCAATGTGAAGTATGCTGCATAGCCAAACTCCTGACGAGACATTGGTTTTGCCAGCAGACTTGTCTGATCTTGGCAAGCTGGATGCAGGTCTTGGTAATTGTGGCTGCATCACATTTGGATGCCGTCACCTTCCAGATCTGTTCTCAAAGCTTCAAGATTATGCCCACAGCCTTGTTTGCTGTTTGGCTGCTGGGCCAATACTTGACGCCAATGCAGTGGGCATCTTTGCCTGTACTTGCTGTAGGAGTGGTCTTGGTCACCATGAATGGTAGTGCTGGTGAGCTGCTGCACTACCAGCTGCATAAACACAGTATGAGTGGACAGGAAGCGATCCTTCATAACAGGCTGCAGGTTGATGACAATGCATCAAGAAGATGCTGAAATGAGTTGATTTGAAGCACTCTGGGCAGCCTGCAATGCTCTTTTCCAGACTTCTGCTTTGTGCAGGTCTCACTGCATGTTGTCTGCTGAGAGCTTCTGCCACTCAGCACAAGCTGCACAATTCATCTGTTTCCAGTCAACCAGATGCGTAGCATTGCAATTGTTGGTAAAATGCTTCATGCATACCGTGTCTGTTCCGCAGCTCTCCATACCTTTTACCTCACAAGCACGAGTCTCCAGAATGCTTTCAGTGCTGCTGCACACAAGTCTCGATAAGGCCAGCACACAGATCACCTTTCCACATAGTCATAACCTATTCTACATCCCAGTGCAGACTGGGGACACATGCATGAACACAGGCACTGGTGTCTGTGAGTGACACAGGCATGGTTGCAGGCACAACAGCAGCAGCAGGTGTAGTGAGTCAGGGGGATTGGACTCTTGGTCTCAGTGCCAGCGCCCTATCTGGTCTCTCCTCAGCCTATGCTGGTGTGTATTTTGAGAAGTACGTCAAGGGCAAAATGAGCAGCACGCTGTGGATTCGCAACCTGCAGCTCGGCATCTACGGGCTGCCGCTGAGCATAGCCTATATGTATGCCAAGGACCATGCCAACTTGAGGCGTGGTGGGGTTATGCAGGTATGCACACATGTGTATTGCACAACTGCAATGACAAGAAACGAACTATTCTGTGACTGGCGGAGAGATGACACCAGCTCTGGCTTGCTGCTTGCAACACCTGGCATCACCTGCTTTTGTGAGTTGCCTATGACAGCTGTGTACCACATCTGGAGAGGCTGACAGCGTTTGTTGGAGATGCTCAGAGATGCTCAGACATGTTTGGGTGCGGTCGGGGGGCGGGCGTCACTTGATTCAAGTTGTCAATGCTGTGCTGTGTCATCACATTCCTCAGTGCTGGTGCTGAGGAGACTCGCTTTGTCACAAAGATCTCCAGGCTTTCTGGACCATGGACTGTTCACTTTGACTAGATTCACCAGTGATGGGTACATCTCGCAGGAGCTTTCTCATGCTCCCAAGCATGTAGCAAAAGTGTACCAAATCTTGTTTTCTTCTTCCCATGTGCCTGCAGTCCTTTGAGGTATCTGTCATTCTGACCATTACCGTACTTGCACTTTTATTGTGACTGTCACTGTGACTGTTACCATTGCAGGGCTTCAATTACCTGGCGTGGACTGTTGTAGCGCTGCAAGTCTTTGGAGGTCTCATTGTAGGCATGGTGGTCAAATACGCCGACAACATCCTCAAGAACTTTGCGAATGCCCTATCAGTCATCTTCACAGTCATAGGAGCCATGCCCCTGTTTGGGCAGTACCCATCCATTTTCTTCCTGTTTGGTGTGGTTGGGGTGCTGCTGTCTGTTTTCATGTATGGCAAGTCCACGCCATCCGGCTTTGGCGCCTTTGACAGCTGCTATAGGAGCATGTCCACTGCCAACCTGCAGCTTTTGCTTCAATCCAAAACGTCAGGTAAGTAGGCTGTGTCCAGCAGACACTGCCGGTTTTGTCTCTGCTTAAATGCTGAAAGAACTACCATCAGGTGCAGACAGTGCATTCTGTGCTGAGCAGTGTCGTTCATCAGCCCCAGCTATCTCCCTATTTTGCCCCCTGTCATGCTGCTTTGCATGGGACGCTCTTGCCGCAGCAAGTGTCAGACCTGCTTGATTGTCATGCACATGACACATTATCCTCTGTACACATGTTCTCATGCACATGATGCAGTATCCTCTGTAATGAAGAAGGGTGGAATTTTCATGCTTGCTCCTCTTTTCGCTTTTGGCGCATGCTGTTCTGCTGTGCAACCCCACATCACAGTCACCTGTGCAGGAGAGGAGCGATCAGTTTTGTATAAGGCACTGCTAGGGATACGGCGGCAGCGGCCTGCAAGCGGACGGGGCTCAATCCAACTGCTCACATGCGCACGTGTGACAGCCCTCTGCCTCTCTCTCATCACTGGCTTGCTGCTGGTGCTAGCCACACGGCATCCCCCAGTGCAGGAGGTGTTGAAGGGTGGGGTGCAGAAGGCAGGCGAGCTCCTGCAGGGGGTGCGCACTCCTGCTTTCGAGGTGAGGGCTGGGCTGCTCTGCTCTGCCATGCGTCTGGTCCTATTGCAGAACATCCTTCTGGTGCACAACCTTCAACGCTATGTGATCAGAGTCACAATCTGGAGTGTACACACTTTTGTCTGAATGGAAGCTTTTACCAATAGATGGTACCAACATGGATGATACTATACTGGTTGCCCAATTGGCTCTGCCAGGTTTAGGTCAGCATTTGCACAGTGTGACTAGTCAGCAAGATTTTGGTCAGTTTCCAGTAAATGTGAATGCAACAGATGTGTGACACCTTTGTTTTGATGTGCAGGTTGCTGCCACCTCACCATAGCATAGCAAATCTCCAGAATGCTTGGTCCTGTTGCTGATTTGGGCTAGACCGGCTTGCAGCTGGCTGTTCCAAGATGACAGCTTATCCTTATTTGCATAGAGAAATCATTTCTCAGACCCCCAGCCTGCACACTCTGACTTTCAACAAACGAGGCCCAGTTTTGCCTGGTCTACATGTGCCAGCAGCGACGCTGCACGGTGCACATTTGATTTCACAGTTGTTGCTCTGCTTTGTTGTTTCAGTCGATTTATGCCTTACCTATCCCCAGCCTAAGGCATGTGTTGTCTCAAAGCTCCTTGAAGTTCAGTGTTTGAGACAGACGAAGTGTCCTTGCAAGGCTAGCAGGGTCTAGCTTTCCAAGTGCCGTTTTCGACAGGTCAGGCCAAACGCAGAGATGTGTGCATGTACACCCAACAATCAAAAAGCGTCCTGAGGCTGTCTCAGTGACGATTAACAGATTGAGCTTGCTTTTGCATTTTAGATGCATTGCCTACAATAGTTCATTCAAAGGCAGCGGAGAAGAAGCTAAACAAGCCAGCAACTTGAAGCACCATATTGCGTGCACAGGGATACATGCAGTGCTGGAATTACACTTATCAAACACTGCGGTTCAAGCTATTGTCAAGGGTCTTCATCGCTGCTGCTGTAGTTAACCAAGCTGCCTAGTGCATTGCTTGTATTATGCTGCGTGACATCCTCTGAAACCAATGCTGGGTGCGCTACATAGTTTGATTGCAAAGCCAGACTGGCAGCAGCCTCAGCACCTGGGTCCTGATCTTGCAGCGTATCTGCTGCATCATGTGATTCATGTACCTCATGGTTATGGTTGGCACTTCCAAGCAAGCTGTCAATGTTTTTCTGGTCCTCCCAATATTGTGCTAAGTCATTGATGATCTGCGGATCTGCGAAGTAACCATTTTCATGGAATTGTTCCACAGTATCTGCATAGCAAACAATGCTGACATTGCTCAGCTGCCTTCTGACCACTTCATACACACATGGGGCATTACATCATCACACACTGCAATGGTACAGATTCTCACATTGTGCAATGCCAAGAAGAGAAGCCGTGGGTCTTGACCATGCAAAAGTAATATGAGATTCTGCAAGGCTCATTCAGCGCTACTTACTGGGAAAGGACTCGGGCGCCGATGCACTCTGTGCCCTCTGCGCTTCCTGAAACTGTGCTTGAGTATCTGCGCGTGAAGATGTCATCATTTGCTGTCAGACCCTATGGCTGGTAATTGAGCACAGCCATGTTGAGTTACTTCAAGTCAGTGGTTGCAAAGTCAGCGTTACAATGGCAAAAAGTGAACAATGCTTACCTGGGTAAGCAGCCACAGCTGCATCAGGGTCAGTGTAAGCAACCTCGTCATACTGCTGTGTTGTGTCTGCAAGTCAATCATGACCAAGGTTTATCCTGTCTTGTCTTGACACAGGCAAAGCCTGAGGCTGACAGTGAGATGAACACTGGCTGCAACCAAAATGTGGCTGAGCCGTAGTGAATTGCATAGAGTTCAAATCAAGCTAGAGATGTTGTTCAAATCAGATATGCAAGAGGTGCACAGGTGCACCTGGATATGGCGCAACTGCTGATCCAGGTGGGATGTGAGTCCCATACAGCTGCATTTTCAACAGGCGTGCTCTTTTCTGTTCTGGTGGCAGCTCATTTACAGCGGAGCGAACAGCATCCATATACTCCTCCTCGTACTGTCTCTTGACACGCCTCACAGACTTGGGGTTGGGATCATCATTTGCCCATCGTACATCCAGGCTTTCCGACGATGCCATATCAGAGTTCTTCAGATGCTGATTCTGCAATCCAACTGTCATTATTAGTGGTCAGGCTGTCAACAGCTGCACTGCAGTACAACTCAATTGGGAGCCATGCATAGTCTGGTCATGTTGGGAAGCCAGTCCTTGGAATAGCTTTCCATCAGAAAACAATGACGCGAAGGAGAAATGACCTGCATAGCCTCCTTGGCAAACTCTGCAGATGCTCTCCAGTAATACTGTACAAAGGCGATGGTCTTGCTCGCAACATTGTATATTCGCTCAATTGGTCCCCACTCGTCAAAGTTGTCCTGCATATATTTGCCTCTTGCACAAACATGTGGACCGTGACTTGGGAACTTTCAGCAGGCATTTGGGAGAATTCTAAGGCCAAGCTGCGACAAAGCCTGCCATATGTTCCAATCACCTGGAGTAATTGCCTGATGACAGGTGCACCTAGATGGCCTGCTCCTCCATAATTTACATAAAGGGTTTTGCTTTCCCTGTCGTAGGTGCCAACACCTTTTGTTCCCATGTTTGACCCTGCTAGCTTATCACGACCAAAGATGTCCACAGTGTGGTCTGATGTCAGCAGCTGCTCATGGTACTCTGTCGGAAGCTGGTGTAGGTAGTCACAGTCCTTGCCTTTGTGGCATATGCCCCTACAAGTAGAGAGCCATGTTTCTGCAAGAACATCATGTGATGAAGTGGGGTCAGCAGGTCTTGTCACTGCAACAGGGTTTTTACCTGGCAAAGTACATGCAGCAATAGGAAGACCTGGCATTTTCACCGCGTGTCCAGCCAGCATCTCTGCTGATGACGCAACGGTACTGGGATGCTTGATGCGTTTTGGGAGGCCGTGGTGTCATGCGTCTGTGGTGCCATATGTTATAGTCTGCAGGGTCCTGAGGAGCATGTATAGTTATTGGCTGCTCTACCTGCAGTACACACTGCAACGTTGGCAACTTACTAGCAAGGATGTACATGCATGCAAGGAGACATGGCTAGACATGCACACCTGCTTTCGAGCAATTTTGGCGCCGTCTTTCGTGGTGAGAGCCATGAATCTATTCTTCTTGACTTGTGCAGCTGCCGGTCCGTTCGTTCACGGGCAGTCACTCACGCACATGCATCTTTCTGGCTGCATCAGATGTGTGCTCGCATTGTGACAGCTTGTGTCTGCCGGCGTCGAGGCCGTGATAGGTCAAAGATCGGGCTTTCTGAAACAAGGAAGCGAAAACGTCGAAACTGGAACTATGTTGGCACACCGACAGCTGCAAGGGCTGATGAAAGCTGACTGCTTTGTTCCGGTGTTTTTTTGCGTGATGTTCGTTGCTGAATTGCTTGCTGTTCAGCTTGCACCTAATGCTGGAGCGTAGCACAGCATGCTGCAAAGCAAGTGCATGACATCACGACACAAACCCGCTTGCCGCAAGCCTCTTGATCAGGTCCGAGCATTCATAGCGTTGGACGTCTGTCAGCTGGAAGTCGAGCGCTTGAAAGGTCTAAGTCTCGTGTGACTGTGTCAACCGATCAATGGCAGATGTGTCTGAACGGCCTCCAGCAGCGACGTTCGATTGGCACGATGCCATGCCAAGTGATGCGGACAACATGGAGCTGTTGTTAGCCAAGTATGCGAGGTTGCAGTTTGTGCACCAGGTACAAAGCTGCCGAGATCAAAGTACAAAGGGACTCTACACAGTGTCGCAAAGCTGTAGTTTTCTGATTAAACTTGAGCGTATAGTGGTTTTGCGTTCCTACAGGTGCGCGATCAACGGCGACGACGGGCCGACTGTGTGCCGGATCCAGCTGCCTCAGTTCCCCAGGCATATGCCAATAAAAGGGTGTCAGCCAGCAGTCCTTCTGCACCAGTACCTGAGCCCGCCAGCGGCAGCAAACTCCATGGTCACACTGTTACCAAGGTACAGTCAGCCAAACAGCTGCCCTCGATCAGTCAGTCTCCCCAGGCTCCTGAGCCCACTGGAGAAGTCAGTGAGGCGTGCGCAGCCTTCCACAACTGCAGAACGCCACATCATTCCATGCTCCCAGCACCAGGAGCTAATATGCTGTCTGCTGCAAATTTTGCTCATGCAAGATTAGCACCAAGCAGTGCAGAGACTCGTAGTGTTCAGGATGACCCCATTGTAGCCACAGCATGGAAAAGCAGGAAGCAGCCTGGCTGCGGCATACAAGCTCGCCGTAAGGCCAGTTTTAAGACTTGGACCACCCTGAATCTGCAGCAAGCGACAAGTGGTGCTCAACATGCTGGACATGCAGTTGAGTCTCATGCTGATAGGGCGACTTCAAGCGCAAATGAGGCGTCTGATGCTGCTGCCTCGCACTTGCATGGCAGATGGAATCAGCAGTCAATCAAGCATGACAGTGGCAATATTTCGGGGTATGCTAGTGGACCTTTCACTTCAGCAGGAAGCCCAAAACTAGGCAAGTGTGAGGAAGGAAGGATGTATGGTATCATTCAGCTGGGAACAGCTATGCATCAGACAGCCAGTCTGCAAGAGGACAATTGTGGCAGCATGCAAAGCAAAGAGCGCTGTTCTGGCAGTGCACAGCAGATTGGCCATGTAATGCATGAGGACAACAGCAACTTGCAGCTGCCAAAGTCACATGCTCCAGCTGAGCAGGCTAAACAGCTTCAGAAGCCACCACTTGCAACGGCCGCTTTCCTGCCACACCTGTTGTCTCTAGAGGGTTCTGAGACGCAACCAGAGCTACCTCTTCCTTGTGTGGATGATCAACCTGCAGGGACACAGTCAAAGCACGCTACAGATGCAACAGAGCCTGCTGTGACAGCCCAGTTGTGCCACATCCACCATGCAGCTGTGCCTAGCGAAGGAGCAACAGGTCTTGCCTGTGAAAATGTTCCAGACTCTTCAGGCAACACCTTTGTCACGTCTCAAAGACTGTCTGGAATCATGGGCCAGCCTGAGGATGGCATACCTTTGCATGACGCAAGTCATGCAGCTGACTGCGAAAGCCAACAGGTCCAAGGCTGGCATGTGCAGCTGGACAATTTGGTCCTTGCTCTGCTTTCATGTAACAGGTACATACAGGCTCACATTGCTCGCCTGGCCCCCGTCCTGCATGGGCATGAGCACGGGTATGGGCTACATGTGCTGCTTTTCATGCCAAAACATCGGCATCACATTGAAGAGCGGCCTGATCGTTGCCAGCATGTTGCCAGTCATGGGCTAGCTGCAGCCTTGTCTGCACCACTCACACCCATCTGAGGCAATCATATCTGACAATCTGGCCTAAACTTGTGCAGGTACTTGGCAGTATACACTGGCGGGAATCAGGAACAGTATCAGCTGACAGTGTTCAATGTGGGGGCTCAAGTGCCTCAAGTTCACTGTAACATGAAGTTGCATGCAGCACAACTGCCGTCAGAGCCTTGGTATGCAGTCAACTGCATGCAGTTGCAACTAGTCAGGTGCGATCACCTTTTGCAGCCTTTCTGTTGCTGTGTTTAGACAAGAGCAAGCTAGCAATGTATGCTTTGAGGGCTGCAGCAAATTTGCTGCTCAGCAATCCTTGCCATCATATGAGCATACTTGCATGAGTTTACTCATCAGGTGAGGCTTTGCTTAGCAGCAATCTTCATGTGTGCAAGTGCCTGCAGCTGCAGCACTTTGCAGACACAATTTTGTCATGCTCTGTAATCGTTGACAAAGGATGTGGGAGTTGACTGGAAACGTCATGATATACACTTACAGTAATGCACAAAAACCCGAGCAGTGTCACTGTCACAACTCTCGTGACCGGCAGAAGCTGCAAACTGCTTTGTATCCAGCACCATTGCAGCCTTGCAGCAAACATAGCTGATGTCAAAGCCATGCTGTCACTGCAGGAATGAGCCTGTGCTTGTGATGTCATCGCTGCTCCAGCCAGAAGATGTTGAGGCGCCTTTAGAGGGTGGAGTCAGCATATGGCGATTCAAGCAGCAGCAAGCTGAGCTGGCTTGCCACCTGAGCAGTGACACACCAGCCCACTGCATTCTGACCACAGATGGAATAATTGCTGCTGCTGGTCAGTCTCCCTTTCATATACTGGTTCCAGCTGCCCATGTCAAGCTTTGCAACTCTTTGGGCTGACAGCAATGATGCCACACGCTAGCACAGCCAGAAGTGACATGTCAGGTGTTACAAGCGTGCTATCAGCAAATGCTAATCAGGGGTCGACTTCAAGCTGTCACTGAGCTTGTACATGAAGGGCTGTATGTAGAGGGTGCCTTGTCAGGAGGGGCTCCTTGGTGTACAGGTGAAGGTTCATGGTTGAGACTATGGCAGCTAGACAGTCAGCTGATTAGCCAGGGCCAGACCAACATGGCGCCGGCAAAGTACAAGGGGCTAGGCTTCCCTGACATTGTGCAGCTGGCATTTCCTGACACAGCCTGTCAACTTATTGCTGGGTGCTCATCCACAGGCCTTCTTGCAGTTTGGAGCATCAGGTAGCAATTGCAGTTTTGTTCTCCGTCTCACATGAGTTGACAATGCACCGCACCCTCATTGCATCATCCTCAGGCTGTTCATTGAGCAGTCATATGCTTAGTACACACAGTCGTCTTTCACTTGTCCTCCATAGCTGTGCTGAAGCATCCCACAAGGGCAAGCTCACTTGCTTGCGAGTCGGCTGCAGGGGGGATCTGCTCATGGCCCATTGCCACCCCCTGTTCATGGTGCAAAGCATTTACCAGCCACCAGACAAGCAGCTTGCCGGTCAAGCGCACTCACCAGAAGTTCTGGTTGTTCTGGCCAAAATCCAGCAGCACCCGAACTCACAGCAGCAGGGCAAGAAGCCCCTGCAGTCCTTGGTAGCCCTGGTGTTGACCCATGACAACCTCTTTGTGGGTGCAAACATAGGTCCCAAGGTCAGCGAGGGCCACTCATGTTGCTTATCTTTCATTGGTTTGCCTTTGCAGCTCTGTTGTAAGCTTTCATTTCCAGCGTTGCGCTGCAGCAATGATGCTTGTTTTCCAGGATGTGTTAGCAACCACCAAGGTAGCTGGCCAGTTGGCTGTGAGCTCCCAATCACAAGGGAGCACTATGGTGTGGGATGTTCAGCAGGTGTGTGATTTTGATGCATCTGCACAACTTGATGAGCTGTCGTGCTTATTGCTGTTGCAACAGGTCTTATTTTTGTGTGGCATTGCAGGCCAGAATGTTTGGATGTGTCAAGCTGCCAGGTGAGGTGCAAGCCTTTGCATGTGGTGATAGCCAGACTGATTCATTTCAGAAAGCAGCCTACGTGGGATTAGGTCATAGCGTCTACAGGATGCCGCCTTTTGGTCAAGATTTGACTGATGGTGCGCATGAGATGAGGTAAAGCGGGTGAAGCTGCCAAGTTAGTCTAGAGACTGAGCTCACATGCAGTGAGTCAACAACCCATTGGTCTCAGTGCTATCATAATAATATAAATTAATATAATATGGCGATCATGGTCACGTGAACACCTTGGTAGGTTGATCAGCAACAGAGTTCTCAGTGCCGATTTTGTCGATTTTGCATGGTAGTACTTGAGAAAAGTCAATGTGAACTTTTGCATCAAGTATAGAAGAGTACGGTCATTGCATGTTTGTTTGATATATTCTATTGTAGTCAAATGAAATTCAGACAGCCCTTGACAGACATGAGAGGCAGCTGGAAGTATCCAGATGAAGTGTCTTCATTTCATTTGTGGCTGCAAACTGAGTAATGATTAGGATATATATATTGATGTCATGAGTCAAAAATGTTTTGACCAGCTCACCATTCTATCTGAACTGAGATTTTCAAGGCTCAGCTGGCTAGAACATCCTGGACGCATGACAAAGACAGCCTGTTCAACATTTTGTAAGCCTATGTTCTGTACACACGACCTGGCCATAGTCGCATTGCGAAAGGTTGGCGTGAAGTTGTCCTGTCTGCTCTAGAGCACATATCTGACCCCAGGGAAAGACACGTGTTGCATGAATGAGTGAATGACTGAAATGGTCACATGAATTGTCACAACAAAGTGAAGTGATCACTGCACGATAATCGCAATAGCACTCTCTTACAAATGGAGAAAGCTGCTTGCACCACTTTGATAAGATAACCCCGACTTGTGACGATTTTTACATCATCAACCTAGCAAATGACACGCTGTCTTCTGTCCTCTTCCAGAAACAGTCTCTCTGAGTTTAAATTATCACTTCCGCTGATGTCTGCTGACAATGCGAATAGCCATCATCCGTGCTCTCTTGCTGACTAGGCAAGAAACTCAGTGCTCAGGACTCAAAATTCTGACGCGAGATGAGTAAACGCATCGATCGATCGCTGAGGCTGAGGGAGCAGCCTCTGGGATGAACTAAGTACGGGTACGCAGCGGCTCATAAGTATCTCAAAGCGTGCATTCACTACCCAAACTTTTGTGCATCGCCTGGCGACTCTGTGTGAAAGTTGCAACTGCTGTGAACAACAGCTATCACACAACAGCGTACCCGCAACTCAGGTGATCTAAGGACCGCGAGTTTATAAGGGGTGGATGCGGGTCAGCTCTTCAACTTTTCCGGTATGGCCAGGCGACTTCTCGATGACGTCAGTGTTCGGGCTTGAATACATCTAGACAGGCACTGCAACATTTGCAGGCACCGAGCCAGGCTCGGGCTTGTACACATTTGCGAGGGTAGTATTGGACCTGTCGCGTCAGGCTTTCTGATCTGCTAAAATTTGCGGCTAAGCTGCTGAGGTAGCCTTCAATCACGACTGCGTGCCCAGATTGAGCAGCCACCGGACCCGGCTCTTCATTTGCCTTCTGAACACCTGTGTGTCCTAGCCAACTTAGAACTCCAGACGTCTCGAGCCCAGGCATGAAGCGATCTTGCCATCAGTTCAGATGCTAAAGGCAAGACCAAAGCAGTTTGTGCAGTAAGGCCGCTTTAGTTCAATCAGCTTGCTGGTCCCTGACAAGCTAACTTTTCCTTCAGGCACAGTAATGCTTATATGGCAGACACAAATGTAAAACGGAAGTCCACAAGGCCAAGCAAGCCAACCTCAAGGTCTCCTGGCACTCCGGGCAGCGGCAACGGTGAGCTTATGTGCGTTGATTTATAATCACATCTGTTTTGGAGCTGACTCTGTTCCATGCAGAAACACTTTGCAAGCCTTGCAACTGCACATTCTCTATTAAATTTGACTGTACCCTCCAATCATGCAGGCAACTGTCGATATGACAGCTCCCTTGGTCTTTTGACCAAGAAATTCGTAAATTTAGTAGAAGCAGCGCCTGATGGCGTGCTTGACCTAAACAAAGCTGCTGATGCACTTGCGGTAAGCTCAACACGCCCTTTCTCCAGAACAGCTGCTTTGGTCTAAGCGCAGATTTATCTGATACTGTACTGTTGCAGGTGCAAAAACGAAGAATATATGACATTACCAACGTGTTGGAAGGGATTGGGCTCATAGAGAAGAAGCTGAAAAACAATATCCAATGGAAAGGAGGATCTAGTGCAGATGCTGCTGACAATTTGCCCGAGCAAGCTGCTCTCCGGCAAGAGATCTCCAACCTCCAGGTGCAACATTGGACACGTTTGTGCTTGCCAAACAGTGAGCAGCCACTTATGCACTCATGTGCAATAGCATTGCTCGTCCACAGCTGTCGTGACATTGCTTACAAGGACACTCAGTGTAAGCACCTGGGCAAAGCTCCTGTTTGTTTGCTATCAGTGCAGCATCAGTGCAGCATGATGCACCTGTGCAATACGTCCAGGCTTACACATGCTTGGTTTCATCTGCAGGAAGACGAGCAGAACCTGAAAAGGCACATCACAGCTCTTGAGGACAGCATCAAAGACATGACTGAAGATGCAGCCAACAGTGCGCGCCTTTATGTGACAGATGAAGACATTGCTAAGTTACCTTGCACGGCCAATGACACTGTCTTTGCAGTCAAGGCTCCTCAAGGAACGACTCTTGAAGTTCCAGACCCAGACGACGGTCTAGAAACAGGACAACGGCGATACAGGTATGCAGAGCAGCATCTCTGCTGACTGTGCTGATTGCATACGTGCCAAGAACCCTGTGTTTGGTCAGGAGGGTTGTTACCAGCTGTGAGCGTCATGCAGCAATTTTTACGCCAGGCTTGCTTTGGTGCAGCCTCTGCTGGTGGCAGCAGACCTGTGCGTCTGACTCAACAAATCATGTTCGTTGTGCAGGATTGTGCTGAAGAGCAACTGCAACACCCCCATTGATGTTTGGCTGGTCAGCGGGCATCATCAGCAGAAGCACCAGGAGGATGAAGAGGTACCGATGGATCATCCACATGCTGGCATGGCAGCTGTGCATGTCAAGCATGAGGTTGACCCTATGGCAGGTGTGATGCAGTACCCGCTGTTGATCAGCAAGCTTGTCACTGTTATGATTTATTGCAATCGATCATCTCTATCAAAGCAGACGTACTTTCTCAACTGATACCATCGTTCGTCTTGCTTTTGTCTCGATGAAACAGAAAAATTCACAGAAGTTCTGGCATGCGTTCATGATGCAAAAGGGACCATATTGCACAGGCACTGTCTGGCCCTGAACCTCCTCGGTATAAGTGCACAACTCTGGGATGATGCACTACGATGGGCTGTAGCAAACATGACCAGGATGATCAGCATAATGCAATGCTGTTGCATTTGACATTTGTCTGCTCTTGCTCACCCGTGTCACCTAGTATAGTGTGCAATCATTGCAAACCTGCAGGGCCTCCTAATCCAGCTGCCGCCCATTTGGACGGTCATCTGGGAATGGATGCTAGTCCACCCTTCCTCAGAGTGCAACATAATGAGCCAGATCCAGACACATGGTTCCAGCACAGTGAGCCTCCAGCGCTTGGCATAGCAGACTACTTTGAGCATGAGCATGGCATGATGTGACCCTGTCCTGCCACGTCATCAGAGTTTGGGTGGAGCAGGGAGTTCAGATACACTTGTGCCTGAAAGGCTATGGGAGTCAAGCCTTAGCAAAAACCATCTGGCATCATGACTCCACAGCATTGACATACTACAACCTCAGGTGGTCTCAAGAGCAAGTGCCATCAGGATGCAATTTTGTCATTGCGTCACTTTGGCGCTCACCAAACATGTGTCTGCACGTGTCTCTACCAGTGTGAGCTGCGGCTCCAAGTCATTCTGTGTTCTGCGTGTTCTTGCTTGTTGACAATGATTCATGTGTCATCAAGCAATGGCACGTTGGTTGATGACTGCTGGGTTTTCTTCTGGATTATAAGGAAGATTTCGTGCTCAGGATTTAGCACTGTTTGAGCCAGGCTTTGTTTTGCTTGACTTTATTCAGCCAGATGCTGCATGTTTGTACGTGTGTTTCTACCTTTCACCGCTTGAGGTTGTGCATGCACACCTCAAGCCTTTCTCTCTGTCATGTATAAAATCAAGACAAAATAAATCAGGTGATGTCAAGTCCTGCTGTCCAGCAGCCATGTAAAGTAATTTTGTCGCTGCAAGCAGAGTTCAACCATAACCAACCAACTGGGCATGATGCTGCTGCTAACATCCTGGAATTAGCACACCTAAAACTGTATGCCAAGCAAGTTGCCCATTTCAAAGGCATTGACATGTTGATGCACACGGCGTGTCATGTTGCACTTCATGGTATGTTGCAGACACTTCATGACTGGTGCTGATTGCATCCTGAGTAGTCAAGAGTGTCAAGATAGATTGACTGCAGCAATCCAACAATTAGGCGATCTAGCAGTTTACAGTATTACCTGTGCTTTGACAGCGAACACTTTAGATGTCTGAAGCACAAACCCTGTAACGTATTGTCCATGTGGATTTGCTGTCTGGGGACTAAAGGGAATGAGCTAGTTCCCAACCTCCCACTTGTCCAAATACTTTCTCAGCTCTGCTTCTGAAATAGCACCCTCGCGCTGACTGCCATCCAGCACTTTGCCATCCTTGAATACAACCAATGTTGGCAGGCCATACACCTGTACACAGAGTACTTGCCAGTGTTGTCTGTCAATGTATGCACACAAAAGCTTACAGGATAGGGTTGAACCAACAGGCACAAAGGTGCAAGTCACCTTGTATTTCTCCACAAGCCCTGGATTTGGGTCTGCCTCTACTTTGACTATCTTGAGCTTGCCACCTAGTTCCTGTGACAAATGACACAGCACACCGTATACAATTCTGGATATCTGAGCTGCTTTATTCAGGCACAGCAGGTGAAATCAGCTTTGCTCGCAGTTACCTTCTCCAAGTTTGCCAGAGGCTTCTCAATCAATTTGCATGGTCCACACCAGGTGGCCCAGAAGTCAACAAGAACAGGTGTGTCACTCTGCACACTAGACATTTCAGGTGAGCGAAGGTCTGCACAGGTATAGACCAGGCTGAAGACTGAATTGGTCGAGGCTGGGAGGTTGTGTCACCTTCAAAACCTCGCTTTGGAATTCAGCTTCTCCAACTTTGCTAATACAAACAGTTGGTGTGCGGCAGACCGCTCTCGGCTGAGGGGCTTTTCCCTGTGCAACGCGATCACCAACAAAGGGTTTGTGTAGGCGCACACTGCTTCTGAAGCTGAATCGCTTTGATTGACACGACCTGCTGTCCTGCTTGAATGCAGTGCTGCAGGCTGTGAGACTCGTAGCTTGCAGCAACTGCGACATTGCTGTGACCTAAACCTTGCAGTGCAAAGACCACCAACTTCTGAAGCGCTACACTGTCCGTGCAATCGCCAATGTTTTGTCGAGCAGCAAGTTCAGTGGACTTGGCTGTATACGCTTAAGGACTGATTGTTGTCCAGAGTCGACTTTCAGGTCGAAAAGTGCTGTGCAAGTTCTAGGTCGTGACTAATATCACTATGCTAGCCGTTTCGATGCAGTTGATTGGAGTGTTTCCTTGAATGGTGTAAAAGGTCGGTTGTCACACTACTGCCAAGAAGTTCTTGTTTGTTGTGCCTCCAGGTATCCTGCGCCACAAAATCTGCTGAAACATTGCATCAGCTTGTGAGCAAACATGCATCACTTGGATGCAATGCCATGGCCAACCACCAAGTAGAATACAAGGCATCTCAGGGTGCCCGCATATCTTTCCAATGATGTCAATCTACATCTGCTGATTTTGGCGAAACCACGTGCATGATTCATAAGCGGATCCATAAGCAGCCTTGAAGCTGTTGGAGCTGACGCTTAGTCATGTTGCATGCTCTGCTCACTGAAAGAGGGCTGGCAAACAATTTGGAAATCACAAACGACAGACACATGGTCACTTGGGAAGTCTGCTGTTGGCAGACCCCTGCTGACAAAATGCTGATGAGGAGGATTCAACACGGCTACAGGACGCACACTGGCACTTCCCACCTGCATTGTTGCAGCAGCAGTCAACATGGAATCAACATGGCTGCAGGACAACAGTAATCGATTTTTCACTTAGCTAGTTGCCTCCATTGTCAAGGTTGTGCTGCAAAGCATTGCTTAGTGGGCGGTGTGATTTTGTTGTGAAGCTTGACAGGTGCAAGTCTCAGCATGCCAGGCGCTTTGATTAGTCAGGCTGAGACAGGCACTGACCTGTGGAGTATACCAGATATAGTCCACCGTGCCACAAAAGCGATCATGACAGGATGTGAACTCAGGCTCTGAGCCTGTCACCTCCATATATGCACTCTGCAGTCTCAGCGGGTGCTGGAGCATATTGTCTATGGCAGCACTGGGGTCATAAGTCTCCTTTGTGTTAGCTATAGCAAGCTGCTGTTGATCCATACCACCCTGAGCAGTCAGACTGATAGTCAAAGGCAAATCAGTGATCAGTTGTGAACCTCGGTACAGTAATGTTACGGTGTAACGACTGCACTTGTCCTCAGAGAAGTTGTCGCTATATCAGGATGTCACTGTATATGAACTACACTTTACATTAGTCATCAACAATATTCTTGACAATATGACTAGTCTGGCATTCAGGAGCAATTCAACCCTAAAACCTGGTATGCAAGCCTATGCTGATTTGCAAAATCTTGACACAATAATGGTTTCATTGCTTTTTATAACGACATTGCCCTAGCACAGACCCACAATTTTTGTTGTTATATTGAGCGTCGCTGCCACTGTAGAGGGGATTTCCAGTGCAGCACAACGATTCCCAAGATGTTTGTTATTGTGAAATGATAGACGTTGCGTTGAGCGTCATTACATTGCCGTGCAGATGACTTGCAAGCAGCAGAAGCAAACAAAAGCAAGTGCTGCATGCATATGCTTACCCTCTGACCGGAGCTCATGCGTCTAATGCTGGGAGCCGCTTTGTAGGGAGTCCGGTTGCTGTTGCCACAGTCTGGTGCTGCTGCCAGGCGAGGGACACGCAATGGAGCTCTGTCAACACAGGGCTGGTAATGAGGGGGCGGCGGAACACCTCTGGCTGCTGATTGCAACAGCGGCGAGATTGGTCTTCTGTCTTCCTGCACGTGCAACACCAGGCCGCCCAGTACTTCTGTAGAAGGTGCTTGGGGAGATGAATGGGGAGGCCCTTGCTGCTGATGCTGTGCAGCGCCCAGAACTTCTGCAGATGGTGGCGCAAGTTTTGAAGCAGAAAGCCCTTGTTGCTGAATCTGTGCAGCACCTGCTGACAACATTGCAGCAGGACTTTGCAGCTGCGATTGTGGCTGCACAGCTTGTTCAGCTGTCACATTCTTGCTATGCTCCACAGCAATCAGCCCGTTGCTGTCAAGCTTGACCTTCTTTATGCTGTGCATGTTGCTGCCACTCGTGACCCTAGCGGCTGAGGTTGCTTCAAGTTCTTGCTGAGGGAGTTGCAGTCCTGGTGGATATCGGAGACCAGCTGCTGCATTTGTGGAAGGGATGGTTGCACTGACTGGAGTGTTGGGGTGCAATGGCATGGGAGCGGCCACGCTGGCCCTGCCCATGCTGATCATGTCTTCAAGGGCATGGCGACCAAATCTTGTGTGAACAGTGTGTGATGCCTGTGCCGCAACAGGTCTTGGAGACTGATGCACTGGCTGCATTGGCGGAGTTCTTCTCTGTCTGGAACCCTGAATAGCAAAGGACTCATCATCGTTACCATCCAGATCAACAGATAAAAGTTTGTTCAGCTCTTGCCCATCAAGCAAGCAAGGCTGAATAAAGTGCTGTACTTTGCATGTTGCATTTGAACATTTGGGCGGCAAGGTGAGATTGGACATTCAGCAGGAACGTGCAGACTCTTTGTAAGTAGGCAGGACGTCGGATAATGTACCTGAGAAGCATGTGGTGAACGCCTGTTTGAAGGCGATGGCGTGTAAGCTTGCTGTCCTGCCCTGGCCTCCTGCTGTCCTGACAGGTTGCGTGGATCATTTGCAGCACAGTCAAGCTGACCACAGGCAATGAAACTGTACAGAGCGCTGTCTGGTGTAATGTTCAGATCTCCCATGAACATGCATGGCACATTGCCTCCATACAGCTGGCACATAGCATGGACAGCCTCCAAAATGATCCGGATTTGCGCTACCTAAGCAGGCAGATGTTTGAATACCTAGAAGGCAGTCAGGCAATTGACCTGGGCAGGTGTGAACGCTGGCAGCACCTTTATATCTCCTCTTTTGGGATTAAAAAGAATGTGAGTGTTGGCAACCACAAGCTGCTCGCTTCTATGATCTGCACATCAGCCAGTTGTCAATACCAGCCTGCTAGCCAGTACAGTGGCAACTGTGACTTGGCACATCTGAGCAAGCTGACGCAGACAGAGGTGTTCCCAACTATAACCTGAACAGTTCTCCAAGACCAGGATCTGCGCAACATTGTCCCTGAGGCCCAGATCTGAGAAGTTGATCACTTTGCTGTCTCTGTATTTCAGCTTTGCTGCGTTCCTAAAACAACACCAGGTTGTTGCTTGGTTTATATGTACAGGCAGCATTCAAAACAAAGCCCTGCTCTCACCAGAATATTGCACATCCATCTGCCTTGTCACCACTGCGCTCGGCAAAGTCGTACTGGTAGCTGAAAAGGCATTCATACTTCAGGTATTCTGCAGATGTGAGGAACAGCAGGACCATTTGAGCACAACGCTTACCCTAGCTCGCCCAAGCAATCAATAAAGTCGTCTAGTCTATCAACCTCTTGCAGTGACAATACATCTGGAAGGAGATGTTCAAAGTCATTGCCCATCTGTGCTATCCTGTTGCTAAAGCGCAGAACGTTTCGACTGACATTCCTGTACAGCTCTTGAGCATGCTCATATGCCTGCAATATTAGCAGGCTGAGCAGACTGAAATGAGCAGGTTCCACACAACATGTGAAAGTAAAGTGGCAAGGAACGCACCAGCTTATCAGCTAACACGTTGTGTGACATCACCCTGATACTCCAGATGGTCTCAGGTGTAGACCTGGTGCTGGCCTGCAGTCTCAGCTGATACGTTTTAGAATTCATGTCTGCACAGATATGCCCGGAACATGTGTCAAGACAAAGTACGCACCGCTGCGCAGCTCCACTGTCGAAGTTCGTGTCCAGCGTTGTCGTACTTGTCAGACGCAGAGTATGAGCTGCGACTCCGAGGCGTGGAGTGTGAAAATCGACACGCGGAACCATACCGGCATGTGCCTTGCTGGAATTGGTAGCACGGACCATACATGGCCAGCACGCAGTGCAGCAAGAGGTCAACAAGCAAGTCAACCAGGCAGCTGAGTTTGAGAGACCAGCAAGGGTGACTTACGGCGTATCGCACAGGGTTACGTGGTGAGCATCCCACACTTACAAACAGACAAAATCTTGCAAGACAGCAACGAACAGGTTAGAAAGCCGCACAAAATCCGAAGATTGACAAGTGTCCGCACGAGGTGTTGCGAACACATCGCGCGTTGACATAGCATCATGGCCACGGCGTGGGTCTAGATCTGGCAGACACGCACGATGCAGGCAGATTGGGAGCTGAGTAAGGAGAACTTTCAGCCTCTCAAACGAGGGCGCAAGGAGGTGTGCAAAGAGGAAATCGAGCTTTGCCAGAAAGCAGATGCAGAAAGTCAAAGGAAGTAAGCACACACTGCTGAAGTAAGTACATATGCTTCCTGCACGGAGTTGGACAGCCGAGGTCATAACATATGCTGCAGGCATTTCTGGCAGGAGCTTCGAGCCTATACTGGCGATGATCCCCTAGACGTCTGGATCAGGTCCGCAAGCATGGTCGCAGCTGATATCAGTATGAATCGAGACTGATCATGGTGTGAAGTGCAGGTTCATCAAGTGGACACAAGACACCTTCAAGACTGGTGGACACCAAGCAGAACTACTGCCGCTTCTGGAGCGGTGTACGCGTGAGCTACAGGATCGACTTCAGTACAAGTCAGACATTAGATACCTGCGGGTTTGGATTCAGTATGTAAGTCACTGCAGAATCAAGGCGCCAGACAAATGCACTGCTCAAAGTCACAGCTCGCCCTTACTTGAGTATTCAGCATGCAGGCTGACTGCCTTCCTGAGCCCCGAGATGTCTTTAGATTCCTGAAGGTACTTTGCCATTTGCTACAGGCTTCCTGCTAACGTTCACGTTGGACAAGTCTTGCCACTTGCAGGAGAATAACATTGGCCAAGACTTTGCTCTTTATTACCTGGCATATGCTGCTTACATGGAACTAAGGGGTAATTTTGCCAAAGCTGACGCAATCTTTCAAGACGGATTGGCCAGGTGCAGTGTGCAGCCAGGTCTACATGAACATGTGCTGGTTCTGACTGATTCTGACTGACCATCTTGTGTGCAGGCTTGCACATCCCATTGACAGGCTCAGGACAAAGTATGATGATTTTCAGCACAGAATGGTAAGTGGTGTTCCTACAAAGACTACTTACTACATGATGCAGTTCTCTTGTCTTCTTGTTGATGCCAGTTTTGTGCTCCTCAGGCAAAGCGCTTGGATCGCAAGGAGCAGGGGACTTCAGCAACAGATGCATGTCAGGAGCCTGTCAGATCAAGTCTAGCTGTGTTGTCAGTCCAGAATAAGCCCCATGCACAGCAGTCAAGCGCAGCAGGCGCCTTTGCACTTGCAAGACCAAAGCGTAAGGCCACTGGCAACCCAGGCAAGGAAAACGGTGGCAGCTTAGAGATCTTTGTGGATGATGAGTTCAAGCCAGGCAATCCAGAGCCTGGACCTCTGCCAGCTGCACCTGTGACTGGTCTGTGGACCAAGCTTGGTGGCTTCGAGCAAAACAGGCAAGTACGCATATGGCGCTGCAGCCTAAGCTTGGGTCAAGCTTGAAGGGCAGAGCTTTCAAGCTTGACCCAATGGCGCTGCAGCCTAAGCTTGGATCAAGCTTGCACATATTGCAGGGCATCATGCAACAAATCCACAGCAACCCAGCCTGGCACTCTGAACCATTGCATATTTGGCAGCCGATTTAGCAATGGATGACCACAGGATTATCCTGAATGTTGGAGAGTGACATTTTCAAAATAGCAACATCAGCTACTGCTACATGCGCTGCCCCACAGCAACAGCATCTGCTTGCGCAGTGTTGTGCCACCTGTAGACTCTAATCAGAAATGGCTGTTGCAGGAAGGAGAATGTGCAGAAGGCATCCAAGTGGTCTGACCAGCGGCTTGCACAGAAGCCCAGCCTGGTGCAGCCTGCTATGCCAGTTCTGGACATCCCTGTAGATGAGGACATTCAGAACAAGCAATCGCCATACACCGTCAACGCTGTACCCAAGGTGAATGCTCAAGCATGATCTGTTCTCCAAAATACTGTGTCATTCCCACTTGCAGAGGCTTAGCTTTTGATCCATGTGATACATGTCTGCATGGTCCATGCATGAGCAATGTCAGTGTGATCATGGAAGCCCATTCTTTGTCTTGCATGCTGCACACAGGGCACCTTGCGTCAGAGATTAGACCGCACAGCTGGCTCAGCCATGGAGGAAAGATTGCTGAAGGATCCTCTGCGATTCCACAAGATACAGCAGTAGACACCTTGGCCATTTTCAAGGGCGTTTGCTTGCGTTGTGTAATTGTCAGCTATGTCTGGTTAGCACGGTCATGTTTACATTTCAAACTATTCTAAAGGCTGTAACACATTCCATCGCACATCCACAGCCCCTGTCACACGCCTGCACTAACATGCTGTGACTTCAATGATGCCATGCCTAGCAGGCCTTGCCTTATGCAGAGCATCTCAGGTCAGGGCATGCCTGTGGAAGCACTCACATGCCTCCCTGGCAATGATCTGCGTCCTCCAGTAGCATTGTGGGATGCTGCACCTGCTGAAGCATGTGACAGTGCTGCATCAGCTGTTGGTCCAGCACGCCGGCCGCTGAGTTTGCAAAGCAAGAAGCATGAGGTTGCAGCATACACAGCAGTGCATCTTGCCAATAGCCTTGGGCAGGATGTCAGCTTTGAGGAGGTGCGGGCAGCAAAGTGGCTTGCAAGGCAGACCAATATCGTGCTGCAGGTACGGTGCTCTTTCTGTGACATACCATACACCAGGTTTTCCGATCCTTGTCAAACTGGCACATGCAACTTCATTTCATCAATCAGCTTGTGTGTGAATGTCAGAATACACTCTGATTGCTTTGAAGTCAGGTCATCAGATATGGTGTCCATCGGCCACTTGTCCTTGTGTGAATGCAGGCACCTCTCACTGGTGATCCTGTTGCTGAATCTCAGCTTCATGGTATCAAGGGTGAAACCTCTTCTGAGCCATATGTGCTGCCACTGGCAGGCATGAATGCTGCCCCCAGTGTACCATCAACATCAGCTGATAGGCTGACTCTGCTGTCACCAAACAATGCTGCACCTAGCGTTGCATCTGTGGAACCATTGCCAATCTACATGGTGTCACCACCTAGCACTGCAGCAGCGCCAGTACAGCCTGACAGTACCTTGCTGGCTCTCATTTGTGCCAAGAACACCATAAGTGCACATAAGCCAAAGGCGGCCGCACACAAGGCTCCTCTGCACAGGGCTGGTGACAGTAGCATGCTTACCAACAGAGCAGTCCAACAAGTGGCAGCAAGCTCACCAACTCTGAACACGCTCAGGCTGCCAGACATGACATCCAATGTCACCATGGCAACCAAGGACGCCTTTGCATGTGTCAACGCCATGTTCAGCAGCTCGCTCTGCCACGAGCCTACTCGCCCGTCCAAGCCTGTGGCAATGGTAGAACCAACTGTCACCATCTCCACCAAGGCTGCCTTTACTGAGTTGAACCAAATGTTCAGCTCTGACTTGCCACATCATAAGCAGCGTGCTGGGCCAGAGCAGCAGCAGATGCTGCAGCGTCCAGCATTCAAAAGGGCAATAGGCAAAAGGCCAGCGCCCCAAGCAGCAGTTGCCCCTCAAATTGACCTTGGCAGAGAGGCTCCAGGAGGTCCCGGCAAAAAGGTCATGCACAAGGGCTCTGGTTTAGTGCAAGCTGATGTGACAGGTCTAGGTCTTTATGAGGACACCTGTTTTCTTGACAGCCCCAAGCCTGCAGCAGGTGCTGGTGATGTTGCAGCTGACAATGAAACTCATGAGTTTCCTGTCTATGAGGACACCAATTTCTTTGACGGTCAGCCAGCTGATGAGGGCAACCCAAGCAACGCTGAAAACCCCAGCAGTAGCCATCAAGGCATGCAACACACGTCAGGCAATGACACAGTTGGCTTTCAGATGTATGAGGACACACAATGCCTTGCACAAAGGCCTGGCTTGCCAGTTGATGGTGCTGATGATGACTTGGGATTTGGCATATACGAAGACACACAGTTTGCCAATCAGGCAAAGCAGGAGCAGAAAGCTGCATCACTCTTGCTTCCTGATGGTTCTTGCGTGCGAGAGGACACACAGTTTGTTGGTGGGGCCAACGCTGATTTTGCAAGGCTTGACACTCAAGATGACCAACCGCGCAGCCCAGCTGGCTTTGGCATTTATGAAGACACCCAGTTTGTTGACAAAGAGAACTGTAAGGGTGCCAAAATCATGTCCCAAGCTGTAGCAGTCGATGATTTGGACCAGGCTGAGGACAAGGAGAATCAACATGGACCTGTGAAGTAAGCCTGACACAGCATGCTATTACATTGCATAATACAGCATAGCATAGCATAGCACATCACGGTGTAGCATGGGACACGCATCAGCTAAAATGGGCTGACATTGCCCATGATGCTCACGTTCTGACTGGCAGCAATGTTTTCTCAGCAACCATTCTGTGTATGAGGTGAAACAGCTGCTCTCATACAGGTAAGATACCTTCTCAGTGTTCATTGACAGTGCAATTTGCTTGCTTAACAAGGTCTGGCTTGTGGGTTGCAGGTCATTGGCCAGGGACATCAGTGATCCAGCGGCTGATGCAGCTGCTCTGCAGCCACTGACCGGCAGGCGGGCAATGCAGCTGGGCTTGACCCATTTGGCAAATGACAGCCTGCAGGCCAACATGCCTCTTCCCAAGAACAAGCCTGCTGAGGTATGACAGCATGCAGCCTCTTGCCTTGAGAACAGCCTTTTTGTTCAATTGCAGTACAGCTGTGCTCTGTACAGTACATTTTGCATGTGTCAGGGACCTGGGCATACACTGAATCCATGTCATTCCTTGCACAAAGTCCTGACACTGTCAGCTGTGACTGGTCACAATTGACTCTGCAAGCTGCTGAAAGATTTGTGGTTAATGCAGGTAGCCAGCAGCACTGTTGGTGATCAGTTTGATGTTTTTCAGGACGAAAAGCAACATGCTGAACCCGCTCCCAAGCAGCACTTGGCCACTCAGGTATTGTACTTCCAGGCATGTAACCAATCTGCTCTTGCTGCAGTGGCATGCTCACTTTGTGCCACAGCTTTGCACTCTCGTTGCAAATGCGTTGGCATGCTGGATGGGTGCCCAGCAAACATCATTGAAATCACCACCATTTCGAGCAGGCATGTGTGGGTGGCTGCAGATTCAAGGGCTGGATGCTGCAATGCAGCACATGTCCCCCTTCAGACAGCGCCCCCAAAGCATTCAGACGGTACATGCTGTGGCTACTGTAGACCAGCATGTCATTGACCCATTCAATGCTTCTCTACACAGCAGCCTGCTGGCTGGCTTGGACCCACCCCTTGAGCAGGTACCTTTGCTACAGCACAGCGCACGCTACTCAAACAGGAACCTTTGCTGCAGTACATTACATGCACCGTCTTGTAGTGCATGCTATGGTCTTGTTCATCAACATGAGCTGCAAGCATTGTGCGTTAGCAACCAGTGAGCTCTTGAGTGTGTTCCCTCTGCGTCAATTTGAGGTGTGAGGATATTACACTGTCTGTAGCTTGATCAAATTGCAGCTGATCCCCTGGTTAAGCCTCAAGTCACACAAGCCTGTTGGCCGGTTGATACACACACACAGGGCAGGAGCAGCTGAGATCATGACACAACAATACATGAGACACCAACTCAGCATACCATGTCACCCAACTCTGTGATCTCAGCCTGATACCTGTGTGTGCGTCGCAGTGGATGGACGTTCTGCTTGTTGATGGAAATCCGTCTGAGTTTGACAAGCTCAAGCAGGTTCGACGCCAGAATGTGAAGCCTATCTCCCTGCAGCTGGGCTCTCACACAATGACGGTGCAGCAGAAGCTTGGGCAGGGTGCATTTGCCAGTGTGTATCAGGTGATTGCTTGGGCCACCATCTTGCAGTGTCTCAGCTTGGTTCTCAACATCACCATGCAAGTGCCCTGCCAAAAGCACCGATGCGCCATGCCTGCTGCACTGCAAAATTTGGGTGTTGCTGGCAAACTGGCAGCCATAATGTCTGGCAGACGCACAAGTACATAGTCACATACGGTGCATGCTTGCGCTCAGAAAGGCTATTCATGCATGGCACACGCTGATACCCAGGGAGAGTAGCACACATGCCAAGGAAGGCAAAGGGATTTTCAGACCAACACACTCAACACTGCAATTCTCAGGTGGCTCAAGTCAGTAGTCAGAAGAGCTTGCCTCCTGCCAGCAGCTTGCATGCCATGAAGGTGCAGTCACCGCCCTGCCCTTGGGAATTCTACATCTGCAAGGTGCTTCAAGGGCGGGTACCACCTGTCAGCCGCAGCCTGTTCCTCAGCACAGACATGCTGTACTTGCTGCCTAATCACAGCGTCATGCTCACACCTTATGGCAGGCGAGGGACGCTTCAGGACATGCTGAACGCATACCTGAGGAAGGGCAAGGTGAGCATGTCATGTCCACATCCTGCTTGCATGAACATTTGGTGCCAAAGTGATTGTCTGTGTCTTCAAGAGCGTGCTGTCAGCCTATCAGAGTTGTGGAGGGAGGCGCCAGGCTGTCTGCAAGCCTTGTCACCTGTGTAGCACTTCATGCTCATACACAAGTCAGCACAGAAGCTTTCCTACACAAATTGCACACATTAGATGACAAAAAACCAGCCTGCTGTCTGTCTGTCTTGCAGAGGATGGAGGAGGTTGTGGTCATGTACTATGCCACAGAGCTGCTGCACATCACAGCAACACTGCATTCAGCGCACATCATCCACACTGACATCAAGCCTGACAACCTGCTACTCAGGGAGGCTGCCAGCTCAGCACTGCCAGCCTGGCATCCCAGCAGACCTGGCTTGTGGTCCAAAATTGGCCTGTGCCTCATTGACTATGGCAGAGCTGTTGACACAGCTCTCCTGCCTTCGAACACCAAGTTCAAGGTCTGCTGACAGATTATGCCTTCTAACGTCGCCTGAAACCAGAAGCTGTGAACGTGCAGTGTTGCCAGAACATGCTGCTGACTAGATAATGGCATCAACTCTGTTCATCTTTTTTCTCTGCATGCAAAGATGAACTGTGTGCTTGCTTCTTCCCATTTGATTGTTTTCTTTGGGTTGTTCCCCTCCTGTTCTTCAGCTTGATCTTCTCCACAAGCACTACAAAGTAGCTTCACCAAGCATTCTTCGTATACTTTTTGCAGGGTGATTCGCAAACAGAGGCATTTCGGTGCATTGAGATGCAAGAAGGACGTGCATGGGGCTGGGGTGTGGATGCCTTTGGGGTGTGCAGCACCATTCACTGCCTCCTGTTTGGGGAATACATGCAGGTGGAGAAGACCATCAGCCCTGAAGGTATGTGCCTGCCAGTTGTGTCAACAAGGTCAGACATGATCCTGGAATTGTTGCATGCAGAAACATGTCTCCAAAGGTGCACTGATCTGTGCAGCCTGGTGAAATGCCTTCTTCATGTAGACATCATCGTTGAATCATGCTCTTGCTTTCTTGCTGGTATGTGCAATCAAGTGTCATTGGTACTGTGTAGCTACAGAGAGCACCATTAGGGTGCTTTCTCAGGTGCTGTCAAAGGGCAAGTAAGCAAACATCAGCATCACAGTGTGTCAAGCACTGAATGACAATGACCGTCACACTGTGCACCAAGGTGCGCAACATGTACACATTCAGGACTTGTACTAACTGTGTCATGTCGGCTGCAGGTGCAGTGGGTTACAGACTCAAAACCCAGCTCAAGAGATATTGGGCAACAGATCTGTGGCAGACACTATTCGATGCGCTGCTGCAGCCTTCTGACTCATTAGATCCCCCGCCATATGATCGTTTGCTGGCTTTGTTTCAACAGCATCTGTGCAAAAACCCAGCAATAGCCAGCAAACTCCGTGCTGAGCTAGTCAAGCAAGACAGCACGTGATCAAGAAGAGCAGGGGCATCACCATTCATGTGTCAGCAAAGTGTGTGCCGTTTTACGCTGTCAGCACATCAATCATGACGCCTCTTAAGGCAGGCCATTGTTGCAGTAAGCTTTTTTTCCGACAAACATTTCCACAGGGGCCATCTACATATAGCAGAAACACAATGCTCAGGCTTAGTGTACCAGGGCATCATTTTGGTTAATTTCATTTGCATACTGATTACAGGTCAGCTCATGTATAGCATCTGAGTGCTCAAATACAAAATGCTGCTTCATCTTGCTTACGCATGCCAAAGCAATAAATAAGTCATGCTTTATGTGCCTTTGACTTTGCACAATTCAGCCTGTTCTGCCATTTACCTTAACATACTACAGTTGCAAGTCCATCTGACTCAGCACTGCTGAGACTGGTGAGCTGGATATCAGATGTCAGCAGTGCAAGCCGCACATTGAGAGCAAGAAAAGTGTCGTTTTAACAGCTGGGGGACATTAATATTGGGGATGCTTCTGTCCCTTTCCTGTGGGATGCACCAGTCACATGCATCAGTAGATGCCCTTGATCAGTTGCGAACAGCCCCTAATGACTGTAGGTCCAGTGTGGTACCAGTAAAAGCTTGGTGCTTCGCTATTTAAGCTTTCTGCTGCAGAAAGGCAGCCTCGTAGCGGAAGTGGTGCTCGAGACATGTTATCCGCAGGTTTGCAGCATTCCGGAGGTTTAAACTCCTTGCACCGGTCCGTGTCTGACAGAAGCAGTTTGAAGTCAGCGACCGTCCCATCAACCGTTCGAGTCGCAAGCAAGGGGCGCCTACCCTCACATATCAGGTGAATCTGCGTGATTGATTTGCTACACACATTCACCGACCTGTCCCCTGGCAAGCAGGGTGTGCAGCAGTGATGAAGTAACATGTGCTGCTTAACTGGATCCTCGGCAATTACCCAGCGTCCGGCCTTGATCTACATCACAATAGCAGACGCAAACGACACTGTTGCTGGTCGAATATCGTATGCCTACTTTCACTGCCCTGCTGAAGAGGTAACATAGACCGAAGTCGCTGTGCTTTATGCAGAGCTACCGCTCAGAAATCTGGCCAGAGAGGTCCAGCAGCTCCAAGTGCCCTCGCCACCATGGTACGTGCTGCGTCAAGTATGATGCACTATGCTTCATATAAATGCTGCCCACAACTTGCGATGTGCTGCAGCCAGCAATCAATGAGACTGTTGCCTCAATCGCCTATTCTGATGAGTGGAGGGCACTTGAGGAGCATCTTGGCGAGGTGGACAAGCTGTAAGATTGCACCATGTTCAACTTGCATACTGGGCTTGTGTATGCAGCATGATGAGCCAGGGTTCTGCTGTCACCCACTGCGCACAGCGCCAGAGCAGTTTGCGTCTGGTACAGGCACTTGCGGGACTTGTTGACTGACGAGACCAGGTGTAATGAACTTTTCCTTGAGCACAACGGCATCACCTGTGACTTCTCACGCCAGCGGGTGACACCTAAGACAGTGAAGGTATACCTTGCCTTGCACTTCAGGCTTGCACACCAGAATTCAATGCCTATGGTCATATGACTAGCCATACTGCAGCAATCAGATGCAGGTCAGCATAACACAACATGACTCTAACGCTGAGAGTCCTTGGTATCTGCAGCTGTTGAGAAACCTGGCTGGTGCGGCAAACTTGAAAACCAAAATCAGCCAAATGTTTGCTGGCGAGCATCTCAATGTGACAGAGGATCGTGCAGTTCTTCATCCTGCCTTACGGGCCCCTCGTGACGAGGTAAGCAGGATCATGACAGCTACCTGCAGCCTCTTGCATGTAGGATCATGCCTACTGTGTACACAGTGCAGCAGCATAGTGAGCTGTGCAGGACATTGATAAAGTGGTGCCTGTCAATTCAGTGCCTGGTTGTCATAGCAATCACCCTCTGTCGATGTGTTGACTAGTGATCTGTGTGCAGAAAATCTATGATGGCAAGAAAAATGTGGTCCCTGAAGTGTGGGAGGTGTTGGATAAGATCAAGGGCTTCAGCGACAAGGTGAGTCAGGCGGCTTTGTCTGCTTGAGACTGCTCTTGACATTTTAGACACAACACATTGCATTCAAGGGTGGGTGCACACAACTGAGCGCACAATATGACTGCACTCATGTTTGTGATGCTGTTCATCTGCTGCACTCACACTGTTCTCTGGCAGTGTGGCTCAAAGAGTGCATTCACATCTGATTTTGCTGCTACCCAAACGCTTTCAGTTGCATGCTTGACTGCCTGCCGGTCAAGCTGTCAGTAGCATCACCAACTAACAAGACTGCTGAGGTGTTGGATTTCGCAAATCCTCAGTCTTGCTGACATCTACCCCAACTTGCATGAGTAGTTCAGCTTGATCAAACCAGCTTGATTTGACTGCAAACAGCATATCTCAGTCTTGCCTCAACATTTCTGGATATTGAGGTTTGCAACATGTGCTCTGGCATGCGATGTGCCATGTGTAGAAAGCCTGCTCATGTTGTGACTAAGCATATGCTTCAGGTTCGCAGTGGAGAGTGGCTAGGCGTGACTGGCAAGCCTCTCACAGATGTTGTTGCCATTGGTATTGGAGGGTCTTTCTTGGGACCTCTCTTTGTGCACACAGCTTTGAGGTGAGCTTGCTTTGTCATCAAGCACATGTACCAGCAAGGCCTGGTGCAGTGCACAAAATTTATAAATATTTTGCACATGTAACCTACTGTGGGCAAGCACTACTTACTGTTTGCTTCAAAAACAACAACTCTGCCATATCCAATGCATGGTCATGCTGTTACGTGCAAGCCGACGTCACAAGAGCCCGTCACAGGCCAGCAGTTCTTGGAACAAATGAAAACCATCACTCACTTGGTAGGTTCCATTGCTTGACATGATCAAATATGCTATAGGACAAACCATGAGGCTGCATTTGAGGCTGAAGGCCGGCAGCTACGTTTCTTGGCTAATGTGGACCCTGTGGATGTGGCCCGTGCCCTCAATGGGCTCAAGCCAGAGACTACTCTGGTGGTTGTGGTGTCCAAGACATTTACAACTGCTGAGACAATGCTGAACGCACGAACAGTCAGGTTAGACAAGCATGTCTCTGTCTTGATATTGCTGAATGACTGATGTGAACAGGGGAGACAAGTGTGCAATACCAGATGCAGAAGTGTTTCCTCTGCGTTTGGCACATGCCATGAAGTTGAAACATTTGGTTTATCTAACATCTTACAATCAGGCTACAGGCATCTGCATGAGTAGCATTATTACACATCTACATCTACACGGCATATGTCTGGAGGACATGTTGTTGCATATTTGTGGTTGTCAAGCATGACATATGCTTGATAGAGTCCTCTCAACAACACATAGTTCACACAAACGCCACAAGGCAGGGTGCGCCTATGTGAAAGTGTTTGAATGAAGCAAAGCATGTCTCCAAGAATCTGACAGACAAGTGTCAGGAAATCCTTTGCTATGCAGGACGTGGCTGACTGCTGAGCTGGGTGCAGAGGCCACCGCCAAGCACATGGTGGCAGTCAGCACCAACCTCAAGCTGGTCAAGGCCTTTGGCATTGACCCAGAAAACGCCTTTGGTTTCTGGGACTGGGTTGGTGGCCGCTACTCTGTCACCTCTGCAGTTGGCATGGTCCCCCTCAGTCTGCAGTACGGCTTTCAAGTCATGGAGACCTTCCTGGAAGGTGACCTTGCATTTTGTTGCAAGATTTGCCGATGACTCCCAGAATTGCATCGCCAGACTTAGTTTCATGCAGCATTAGCAAAAAGTCTTTTTTTTACCCTGATTAGCGATTTGATCATTGGTGTCTAGTGCTGCAAAGCGGCAGGGTGAATGCATGGTGCTGTCATGCATTGTCCAGCTTGCCAGCATGTGACTGAGCTACGGTGATGTTGGTGCTGTTTGGATGCAATACTCTGCCCCACAGCATCACTAATTCAATGAACCTACAGCGCTTGTTGTTTATATAACATGCAAAGCTGCTCAACATCTTCGTTGCCTTGCAACCAAGCCTGACGGCTCCAGTCGGTCCTCCCAAGATAGACTTCCTGATGGCTGCTCAAACATCCACAACTGATTGCTGCTGCTGCCATGAAAGAGCGAATCAGACCAGCATGCCAAGTCATGCACCTCACATGCATTACCCACATCAAACACGCAGCTTGACCTGGTGTATTGCCTGCAGGTGCTTGGGATGTGGACAAGCATTTCAGGGATGCGCCTTTTGAGGAAAACATTCCGGTGCAGCTGGGTCTAGCCTCCATCTGGAATGTCAGCTTCCTGGGCTACCCCGCCCGTGCCATCCTGCCCTACACACAGGCCCTTTCCAAGCTTGCCCCTCACATCCAGCAGGTGAACACTAGACTGGGCGGCCTAGTGTTATGCTGCAGCTGTTGTGCTGTATGCTCCAGGCTGACCAACCCTGATCACAAGCTGTTTGATTTGTGCACCATCTACAGGACTCTGACCTGCTGCAGAGATACGTCAACTAGCAGAACCAGTTTGCATGTGGTTTTGTTGTGACAGCTTGACTTCTTTTGTAGGCCTTCTATCTGCCTGCAAACCATGCCTGGACGCATTGACACACTGCTGTTGATAAGGCAAAATCATTAACGCATCATTGCTGCTGATTTAAGGTGTCTATGGAAAGCAACGGTAAGGGGGTGGCGATTGATGGCAGCCGGTTGCCATTTGAGTCTGGTGAGGTGGACTTTGGAGAGCCTGGTACCAATGGGCAGCACTCCTTCTACCAGCTCATCCATCAGGGGCGTGTCATCCCCTGTGAGTTCATCGGCATCCTCAAGAGCCAACAGAGCGTGTACCTCAAGGTACAGTGTCGTACTATGGTGTTTGGCACACTATGATACTGTACAAAGCATGCCTGTGAGTTTAAGAGACCACAGCATGCACAAGGTATGTTGTGTCTCCACACAAGCAAGCAAGCCCTTGCGTTTACTTGGTTTCGCACTTCACGATGCATCTGCCATGTTTTGGTGGTTGAGGGTTCTCTCTGAGGCTACTAATCTCCTCTCAAGCCAACAGAGTGTGTGCTGCGATGTGTGTTGCCACAAGAAAGACTGTTCTGCGTAAAAGGTAATCTGGTCTCGGTAGTCCTGGTCAGTGGCACTTGCATACAGCTAGCCTGGCTCTTGCGGTCCTTCATGCACTCCATCATTCAAAGATCAGTGCATGATGGTTGCTATGTGGGATACATTATCATGCAGTCCAGTATATGATCAGCCACATATTCCTGTCAGCAGACTGAGTCCGACTCCAAGGGGAGGTTTGAAGGTGATAGTGATTGCGCAAACTGCACAGCATGAATTGCAATGATCAGATGCGACATGCTGATGCATCTGTACAGCCTTTTGGTCTCAGCACAGCCCACAACAGGTTGTTGCAAGTGCTAAGTTTTGCTGCAGGCATAAAGCAGTGTTTAGCCTGCAGCATGCATACATGCTGCAAGGTGCAACACAATCTGCAGCCTTCAGCGCCAGGGCTTGACAGGATGCTCAAGGCCATGTGCATCATGCCCATGTGCATAGACTGATGACGTGACCTGCAGGGCGAGGTCGTGTCCAACCACGATGAGCTGATGTGCAACTTCTTTGCACAAGCAGATGCCTTGGCGACAGGCAAGACAGCTGTGGAGCTGCGGGCTGAGAACGTTCCAGACCACCTCATTCCTCACAAGACTTTCACTGGCAACCGACCCTCCCTCAGCATTCTGCTGCCAGAGCTGAACGCATACACCACTGGCCAGATCCTGGCCATGTACGAGCACAGGGTAGCTGTACAGGTACTTCAGAAAGCTCAGGCCCCACTCTTTCCCATCCTAAATTCCCAGTGTGGCTTGAGAGGATGGTAGAGAGTGGTACCAGTACCGCTGGTCGCAAGCAGCACTGTCATGCAAAGCACAAGAAATGCAGGGCCATGATATGTTCTTAACAAACACAAACACAGCGTTGTCAAGGATATGGAAAACAGACTGAGTGGACTCACTGTCATGTTGATGCTTGTTGTTGAGATTTTCTCTTGGCCTGCGTCATCGCCTCTTCCACAAGTATCTCTGACATCCAGCTGTTGGCCTAGTCAACAGACCTGGAAATATGTTGCAGGGGTTCATCTGGGGCATCAACAGCTTTGACCAGTGGGGTGTGGAGTTGGGCAAGGTGCTTGCTGCCAAGGTCCGCACTGCAGTCAACGCCTGCCGCACCAAGAACAAGAGCCTTACTCCAGCAGATGGCTTCAATCACTCCACCACAAAGCTGCTCAACAAGTAAGCTGCCTGCAGTCACATCAGCTCTTTGTCAAACGTTGCAGGGTTGTTGTAGCAACCCTGTTCGTGGAGTGCATACTGATGGGCAACATAGCTCACTTTGTATTAGACTCACAGCTAGCTTGTGACGTGCAACGATACAGTATGTGTGCTGACACAGGTACCTGCAAGGCAAAGCACAGCTTTTGTACCCAGAACCTCGTGATGTCTTCCCTTGTGAGCTCATCGAAGGAGACGTCTGCCGCCCTCCAACCTCATATTTGTGAGGACCATGACAAGCGACGTGCGTCAGTGATGATTGACATACTTAGTCATCCTTCTGTCTTGAGAGCATGTTGACACATGCAAGTTGCAGTATGTGAAGCTGGGTGCCAGCATATCGGAGATCAATGCTGTTCACCATCAGATGCATACATGACGCTGTTTAGTTTGGCCCTGTTGATGATGAAGCTGGAGGACCATGAAATGTAGATTGGCTTGTGGCCCACATGCTGCGTAGCTTAAACTTGTACATGGCCTTGCGAGCTATTTTAAACGTTCGATACGTCGCAAGCAATTCCACACTGTAACCCCAACGACCTTCAGCACACGCAGCGAAGAGCACCTCGACTTTGGCTCTCTGGACCGGAATGTGCGCACTGAAGTGATCCCCTGTTGACTTGAGGAGACCGAGTTGTCAGCACAGCTACGCGTCTTGCCGGCTGTATGCTGTCAATCTTGATATGCTCCTGCTAGCACTGAGCATGGGCTCCTGCGGTTGGGCCGCTGTTTGATGTCCAAAGAACACGAAAATTGGTACTCGTCCTGTCACAGTGTTATTGCATCAGCCGAGTGGAACTAGCTGAGTGAGGTCAAGTGCTGCAGCTGATTAAAATGCTGCCTGCAGGAAGCACGCTGTAGCCGGTACAACCGCAGGCTTGGCTTCTGTCTTGGCTCTGCAGCCCTTAGATGTTGTGAAGACCCGACTGCAAGGTATAATCTGCTGTGAATCAAAACTTACAGCTCTATTGTGACATTTACAAAATGTCGCCATTGCACCCCTCATTCATTTTGCTGCAGTGCAAGACGGCATCCCTGGCCCTCTATCTGCATACCGTGGTACTGTGCATGCACTTAAGTCAATTGTAAAGGAAGAAGGTTGGCGAGCTCTCTACTCTGGGTTGGGCCCAGGGCTGCTTGGCGCTGGTAAGTAAGCTCTTGTAAACAGTATTGGGGTTGGCTTAGAGTGATTATGTAAGCAGCACGCATGGTCTTCTGCAGGCCTGTCGTGGGGTCTCTACTTTTCAGCCTATAATCGTGCCAAAGAACGCTATCAAAAGTCAAGTGGCCAGACCAAGCTAGCACCGCAGCTACATCTGCTGTCTGCTGCAGAAGCAGGGTGCCTTGTAAGTCCACTTGTGCTAGCCACAATGACCCAGTACAAACTCCATGAGTGTTTTCGGCATCATTGCTCATGTCTGCAGTAAACTTAGTTCCTCGGCATGCTTATGGGCATGAAGAGAAATGCTGAGCTGCTGCTGCACTGATTATATGCCCCTTTTGTTTAACAGGTCTATTAGGACTGCTGCAGGGCTGCTCCTCTGCATATGCTTTCTTTAACACTCTATTTGCATTCATGGACCCTTGCTGCCAAGCCGTTGATGGTTTCCTGTCAGATCTACCAATTACTGTCTGTGCAGGTGTGCTGCGTGACAAATCCAATCTGGGTGATCAAGACAAGATTACAGCTGCAGCGCGGTTCTGGCCGCACTGTGTCACCAAGGTTACGTCCAACTGTGACACACCTTCGCGGCAATGCTGGGCCATATAGGGGTTTTGTGCATGCTGTCAAGCAGATTGCCAGGGAGGAAGGCATCAGGGGGTTCTACAAGGGCCTTCTACCCTCTCTCTTTCTGGTATACACGCTAGCCCCTTTCCCATCGCCAGCTGCCAGCAATGCCATCTGTATATTCACTTTTGTCAGTGGCAGCTGCATGCAACATGCTATCTGTAATATGAGATAGCCGTTGATGGGCCTGCATCATGCTTGTAGCATGCAGCATTGACATTGGCATTGCTATATGTGTTCAGATGCAGGACCCCTCTCTGCCATGCAGACAGGCAATGTCATGCATGTAGCCTCAGTGTTGTCACTTACCACCACTGCAAGCAGCACTGCATTCTCACACAGAGCCAGAAATATGCTCTTCATCGCTGTTACATGTTATGTCTCACGTCAGCCGTCGTGTTCCATGTTCGGAGCTGTCACACACGTATGAATATCTCACACCTGGTCTGGTCAGTTGCTCAGAGGCAACTAAATGCTTGTTCTGCATGATCAGGTGTCACATGGAGCTATTCAGTTTATGGTATACGAAGAGCTGAAGGCCCTCACAGCTGGGGCTGGTGAGTATGCCAAGGACACTGGACGCTCCAGCTTGTCAGTTGCACAGATCTCTGTCATGGGAGCCATTTCCAAGCTTTCAGCATCTGTGGTCACCTACCCATCACAGGTGAGGGCCAATAGCCATTGTCACCATCTCACCTATCTTGTTTGCCTGCAGATTGCAGATAGTCCCATCCACGCAACTCCATCTGATTGATGCCCTTGAAAATGCTCATGTATGACAGCCGCATGCCGGTTCTGCTTGAGTACAATTCAATTGCAAGAACCCAACATCACATGTGCTCATGCTTACCAAGTATACAAATCTATGAGGCAGCTGGCACAGATGACCACCACTCATCCAGTTATGGTAACAAGCGCGGCTTAACAAAAGCATTGTCTGCTGACATTTTCTTGCGTGGGTGTTTGTAGCACTGGACTTATCATGCCTGAAGGAGCTTCGTACTCTAGCAGCAACTGTTGATGGGCCAGCTCAGCTGCGACAGCACGGCTCTTGTGCGTCAGGCTGCAGTGCTTCTCAGAATAGCATATTTCTGCTTTTTGCTTTGTTCTGTTGTGGCATTTGGTCTGCTCTTTGCATGGCCCCTGATGCATGCATACAACATGTTCCAAAGCACATCGACCATGCTCCTCACATCAGAGCATGTTGTCATCCTGTTGTCATGCTGTTACCAGGTTGACCCTTTGCTCACATTCTGCAGGTAGTGAGAGCTCGACTTCAGCAACGGCAAGCGCACAATCGGGCTGTGCAGTATCGGGATGGTCTTGCCACGTTCAAGCTGATAATGCAGCGTGAGAGTACAGGCGGCCTGTATAAGGGTCTTGTTCCCAATGTGTTGCGAGTCATGCCGCAGTCAGCTATCACCTTTTTGGTTTATGAAAAGGTGATGCAGCTTCTGGAGGCAGAAGTGTTTCGAAACCTCGAAAAGAGCTGGGCTCACTGATGCAAACAAAGGGCAGTTGTCCGCTGTCTTTATGCTGTGCTTACCTAGCCCACGTACATATGCCATCAATCGGTTGTCATTCTGGTTCAGGCAGCTCTTTTGTACCATCACATGCACGCAGTGAACCGGCGAATGCAATCATCTAGAATGCCTTATGACAAGCTCTCTTGGCAGGACAGAGGACAACTGTCTCTTTTCCACAGTCGTCAAGAGTCATGTCGGTGCTCAACACAGCAAGGAAAGGTCTGGCCCATTTCATCTGCCCCCTTCTCCCCTCTGTAATTGGTTGTCATCAGCGACCTGCAGATCTGCGCAAGGCATTGCTTTTTGCCGCAGGCCTAAAAGAGGCGTTTTGCCCACAGCCCTCTGCATTCGGCCCCCGGCAATAGGCATGGTTGTTGGCAGACACAGAATATTGCCCTCTGCAACGCAATCAAGCGCTTCAAGATGAAGGTCAGGGACGCGCAAGTTCGCGATCACGATGAACTGTTGCAAATTATTGCCCGATCGCAACTCAGGTACCGCTCTCGGGCAGACTCAGGCTGACATGTGTTGTGGAGCTTGAAAAACTGTTGCTTGGTTGTGTCGCTGGCATCCGCGGGAATCGCGTTGGCGAGGGAACTTTGTGTCCTGCTTTGTAGGTGCCCCGCATTGGCACAGGTATCCCTTCGCGAAGAAACCCCTCCTGACTATGCCCTGGCGCGCCTGATAAGACAACAAGGTCATAAGGACAAGGTGCTGGTCGCGCAGTCTGCAGGCCAACTGGTTGGCTGCATGTCAGTCACCAGCATGGTGGCTGTTGGCCCGCTGCAGGAGAATTTTGACCTGCAGATTTATGACCAGCTGGTGCAGCCTGATGTGTATGAGGCAGCTTTGGCAGCTCACGCGCAGCGAAGTGCTGGAGCAACTGTAGGTAAGTCTATGACTGAAGGTGTGCAGTGATGTTGATGCCATCGGTTCAGACTACTTTGCAATGATGCCACAAAGGCAGTAGACTCTACAACATGAGAAGCTGTCAAGTCAAAAATGCTGACCTTGCATTGACCATGTAGGTGCAGCTGCTGTGCCAGATTTTGGTGGTGCAACAGATGCTGGTGCCCAATCAGATCCTGTGCAAGCTGAAGGGCAGCAGCAGCCTGCAGATACTGCTAGCTCCAAGCAGCTGCTTACAGAGGTGCTTCAGGTAAATAGCTACACAAAGCAGTGCCCCCGAAACCAGCACAGGTGGCTCAGCATGGCATGGCAGCAGAAGCCAGCAACAGCAGATGCGTGGGATGTGACTTTGCGCTGTCTGCCCAAGCTGCTTGTCTGGTGGCATTGCAAAAACAGCAGCAGTGTTGCTTTGTGCCTACAGGAGCTGCAGACAGGAGACACAGCACCAAATGCTTTTGCCATGACAATGCTGTGCTGCGACCCAGAGTCACAGCAAAAAGCTGCCTCTCTGGCCCTCCTAGCAGCTGCCTTTGATGCCTTTCCTGACAAGGACTACTGCCTTTTGACCCTGCCTCCAGACTCCCCGGAACTCCCACTGCTGGCTACCTTCACTCGCCTTGTGCCTCCACCGGGATCTTCGCTGGTGGAAGTTCTGTACTTGTGCCATCGCTTTGCTTTGCTGGAAGATTTCCAGGTCAGTATTTACTGCCTGCATTTGACGTTCACATCAAACAAATGGACATCATGTCTGATGTCATCTCACATCAAAGCCTGGTGTGATAAGTCTGGAATCACTGTCAGCGTCTGCTGTCCAGTGCTTTAGGCCTTCCACTAGCCACCAAGCTCCTTCTTTGCCACCACTGACCTACAGCTGCGGACAGCCTACTCTGCATCAGGTCATAGGAAAACTTGCAGCATGTCATTACCCTTAACAAAAGCAACAGCCCAAATCAGGCATCACATCCAGGCTAGTACCAATGAAAGTGTGAACAAGGAAACCTGGGAATGCCTACAGCAGCAGCATGCAGCGTCTACAACTGCCAGCTCTTGAAAGTATTCATCACTGTCGCCATGACATGACAGGTTCAGTCTGCAACCAGAGCGCATGTGGAGGATGTCCAAGACCTGCTCACTGGTGTGGCTGATATGTCTGCCACTATGACAACAATGACACATGGCTTGGAAACCAACAGCGCGTATGTGGTCTGCTGTCAAGGCCAGGTGTGCTGACCCTGAAATGACCTCCTGCATCTCCTTTCTGCTTCCTACACGTCGCATACTTGCCATTATGACAGCCTATGTAGCTTGTTCGCAAATCAAGGAAAGTTTAAGTTGTGGTGCAGCATTCGGTGTGCTTTGCCACACACTGACCATTCAGAAATTCTGCAAAACATAGGCTGCCCATCTTGCTGGCAGTGCTGTTGCCTGATGCCAGCTTTGCGATCGTGCTCATCTCTCACTGTTGCTGTACATAGCATACAATTGGAATACTCCTTTGCTGCACATGTGTCGTCACAGATTTTCCAAAGGACTGGTGTAATGAAACATGTCCTTGCAGGTAATTGGCATGGCGACGATTCAGCCATTCACTGATCTGTCCCAGCTGCAGCACAACTTCAACATAGCCAGTGTCCCAGGCCTGACGCAGGATGGTGCAGCAAACAAGCATGTCATGCTGTTGAACTCCTTCTGCTTGAATCCAATCTTTGCGCACCGAGCTGAGCAGTTCTTACTGGACATCCTGAAGCGCTGCAACGGCCACCTGCTGCTGTACCTGCTGCCCCCTGATCAGGCCTCAATAGAGGTGCTCAGAGTCTTTAGGTAAGCCCACCTTGAGCTGCTGTCACAAAGCCCACTGACATGTCTGCCTGGATGCAAATTGCATCCGAAACCAATATTTGCAATCATAGGGAGCTCAGCAGCAGCCATCTTTCATGTCGTGTGTTATATGCTTGAGATGCTATTAAATTATCATGGGAGCCATACATAGTCATGGCATGCACTGCCCTTGAGCAGTACTGCTTGTGTGAGGGCAGGCATTCCCAGGAGTTGCCTTTCTTGCTTTCAGCAGTGGTGTTGTTCATCTGGGGCTGAGGTTACATGCAGCGTCTGGGATTCTAGTTGTTCACTGCACCCAGCAACGATGTCCAGGTCAAGGTCAGTTTTGACATGGATTTCCATGAATCATGTATGAACCTCACCTATTGCTGTGGCTCAGAAAGGTGTGCACTTCAATCTGCCTGCTGTGAGTGCCTGATGTTGTGCTGCAGGCAGATTCCTCCTAGGCACAGGCTGCAAGCTGCACCAACCACCTTGCAGGCTGAATTTGCCTTGTTTGCCTTCTGGCATGAGGCACCTAGCAGAACGCCAGTCAACTCACATGTGGTGGTGGCGGGAGCATCGGATTGTGGCCTGTCTGTGATTGAGAGCTTGCTGATGCATGAGAGGCTGGCCTTCAATGCACTCACGCTGTTGGCACCTGGAGGACTCTGCAGTGGGCAGGCTGCTGCAATGTACAAGGCAGACTTGATAGCCAGGCTGGTAAGCTGCTTTGTGCCAGTGCAGTTGTTGCAGAAGCATCTGCTGACTTCTATACTTGCTGTCACAGCAACCACTTTTGCATATTCTGTTTTGAAAGGAGTTTTTTGGGTCTGCTAGACCCATTCTATACCCATGATGCTGGGCAGACAATGATTGCCTATCCGTATGTTCTGCCTTCCAGCCTATCACCAGCAAGTCGCCATTGATCCATTGTCAGCTGCATTGTCGGGGCACAACATAGCGGCGGCTGGCTGCACCACAGAATTGCCCCCAATGCCAAATGACAGGGTTTGAACGGTGGTGCTTTAGGTTTTTGCATGACCCATACCTGTTACGTCACGGCCTTATCCTGAAAGCGTCATAAGCGCAAATTTCGCTTAGAATCTTCATACTTACCTGTTCGGGCTGGGTTGGTGATCAGGAAGGCCAACCAGCTATCCTCGCTGCTCGCCTTGCACTTAGCCTGCGGCGTTGGGTATGAGTACTCCAAGTGGGTATCTCAACGGAATAATTTATGGTAGGCTGAGGCGAGCGCATGCGCTCCCTCGGCACCCAACAATGCAAACTTTGTACTGCTTCCACAATTACGCATTGCCAAATTCATATTTCATCTTACAGACCTACACATTTACTATGCCTCACTCTACATCTACACAACACACGACAGTGCTGCTAATGAAACATGAGATGCCTGCTTCAATTGTGCACTGCTGCATGCATGTCTGTCATTACATATGGCTCTTCACCTCTGTTCTGCTGGAATGCATCATGACACATAGTGTATACTATCTTTTCACTGCTTCCAAGCAAGGCCCCAAGCATGGATGGAGTACAAGCAAGGCCTATCATGCAATATTCCACAACAGTTCTCTGCCCTGCCCATGTATGTATCAGTCATTTTCAGCTTTCATACGTGGTGACCTTGGCTACATACCAGCAAGCTATAAACTTGCCAATGTGGTAGTTCTGCATGTATTCCTTGAGATGCTGTACAGCCAGTGAGCACTATCAATGCAATGGGCTGACAGCATGGCAAGCCTTGTTGGCATCTGAAGTGTCACTTACTGTTGTGCAGGGACTGCATGCAAGCGTGAATGTGCTGGATGTGGAGCTAGTCAGCATAGACCGGGAGCAGCAGAGTGTAGTCCTGTCAGACAACCGCACGCTGCAGTACGGCGTGCTGGTCCTGTCAATGGGCCTGTCATGTGAGGCAATGGTTCTGAATCATTCGGCTCTGGGTCTCCCACACGTTGTTAGCCTGCCAATGTTGCCAGGCAGGATCCAAAAGGCAAGTAGCACCGCTCGTGAACACAAAGGCCATGCTCTTGGTGTTTGCATGGCTTGATAACAATTGTTCAGCAGTATTGCTGCATTACATGGGGCCCACCAGTGCTGTTGTCAATGGAAGGGGTAAATTGCCACACTGGACTTTGCCTTTTGATTCTGGAGCTTGCTCTCAGACACTGTCCTGTGCTTTGCTACATGAACAGAACTCCTTGCTGATCTGCAATGCAATCTTGGCGCTTGGCATCTTTTGCTTGCGCTGCCCGAGTAACAGGAGTCCACCATCAAGCAAACCCCCAAAGGTGTGACAGGTGATGATACCATTAGCAGCAGGGCATCAGATCGATCACCATGAAACATGCCCCAGGGGCCACGCCCATCATCTTAGCAAGTCAGTCATCTTAGCAAGTTAGTCATGTGGTCCATTTTGATGAAGAAGCTTCATGCAGGGTGTCAATGTCACAAAGAGTATCATTGTGCACGGTCCTGTCTCAGAGGCGTGCACAGCCATGGCACAGTTGGAGGCAGCAGGCGTGAATCTGCAGAGCGTGAAGTACCTGCAGCCCAGCCGTCAAGCAGAAATCTCTCTGCTTGAAGAAGCAGCAGGCCTTATGCTGCCGGCTGCAGCCCAGGCAGCTGGCGTAGCACTACCAGCAGCCAGACAGGTGTATCACCACGCTGTCTGCATCTTTCCATCTGCAGCTTTTGATATGATGCACAAGAGACATCAGGATGGCAGACTTAGAGTGTTTTCCTGTGTCAACATCTGTCAGTTGAGTGACCCAAGTCGGCAACTGTAGTGTACATGTCTGTCATCCCTCACGCTTCACCTTAGTCATGGCAGGTCTGTCATCATGAGGGTTGACTAGCATTGAACATCACGCTTGCATGATCCAGGTGAGCAATCTGGAGGTTCAGCGTGCTGAAGACAACATCAAGGTGCTGGTGACAGCAACAGGGAGCGGTGGCGAGTCTATTGTAGAGGTCAGTGCTGCTGTTTGATGCTGCCAGCTCAGGATTGCCTGTCATAGTGCTTGACCTTCTGAACTTTCTCAAGCAAGCTGTTTCAACTTGCAGCTGTGCACATTGCTACATGCACATCATGCTCTGCCGGCATGTCTCGGCTGAACAACAGTGTCAACTCAAGCTGCACATTTTGCAGCTTAGGCTCTTGAGCTGTGCTGCCCAAGATGTATCAATTGCAAAGGGCCACTCGAGGATGCGCATTATGGTGCAAGAACAGTCAAACTTGAGCGTCGACATGTGACTTCAGGAGGCAGACTTGCTGGTTCTGGCTGCAGCCAGAAATGAGGTGCCTGGCTGCATTGTGAAAGCTGCTGCACAGAACAACCTGGTGTGTGATGGCAGACTGGTTGTGGATGCAGCATTCCAGACCAATGACACCAAGATCTTTGCTGCCGGGACAATTGCCAAGTTTTCACGCAGGTCAGGCATACAGGCAATGTCATCATATTCAGTACGTGGTTTTGAGAAGCTTCCTGTTTGTTGCAAGGTCTGGCTTGTTTATAAATCCTAGTCAGGGATGTAGACTGTTCCAGCTTATCTGATCAGATCACAGGGTATTGCATTGCATTGCAGCAAATTTTGCAACAAATAGTCTGTGCTGAGTAAATAATTCTTAATGAAAGCAACAAAGCTTGTCAAAGTATGTTGCTGACACCAAGAACAGTGTCTTACAGTGCACATTAGTCAACAAGGCTTGCAATCATATCCTGCTGAGCATGCATTCAATGGACAATAAATAGCTCCGGGCTGCCACCTTAGGAGGCTCCCATCATGATAGCTGAAAAGCGTAAACTTCTTTTCTTTTTTCTGGATAAGGAAATTGTTCAGTGGGGCAACACTGAAAAGGCTGCTGAGGCATACGGCTGCTAATATTTTTGCTTGTCACAGCCTTGTGACACATGATCATTCAAAATGCTGAGGGGTTCCCCTGTTTTACAGGTACGGCACAGGCCTTTGTCACTCAAGGTATAACAGCCAGGAGGTTGGGCAGAAGGCAGCTGAAAGCATAGCTGCAACCTTCAGCAGTCCATTCTTGGGTGACTCAGCATTGCCACAGCTGCAAAGTGGCCGCCTGATCACCACAGCTCTACCTGGCGGTGGTGTCTTTGCCTATGCTCATGCTGCTGGGGGACAGCACTCAAGCCTCATGGACACTCAGGTGTGCTGTTTTGTCGGACGCTGTTGTGTACCAACTGATGCCTGTGCAAGGAAGCTTATGTGAGAGTCGCCAGCTGAACAACATGTGCTTACTGTCTGCTTTGAAGCTGTGCATACATCAGTACTAGAAATGGCATGTGCCATAAGTGCTTGACCAGACCCAGCATGTCATGCCTGGCAATTGAAGCACACTCCAGACAGTTTTGGGTATTGCAGTGCTGTCTTGTACAAGTCAAGGCAGCTCAACAGTAAGTTTGACCTGTGTGGTGCAGGGCCACAGACGCCTGGTTTCCCAGACTCAGCATGGCTACTGTCAGCTCACCCTGGAGGCCTCTGGCATCATCCAGTCAGCACTGCTCTGCGCTGCAAAGAAGGAGCACGAACTGCCACCTGAGTTGCTGCTGCCACTGGTCGGCTTGTCTAGGTCGTACCTACACGAGTTGCTACACAGCTATGAGGGCGGCAGCATGCCAGACGTTCCAAATTACCTGAGGCAGCAATGGACATCCTTGCTTTATCACGACCGCTTTCCCCAGCTGCGGTCAGCATTGCTGCAGAACCTTGTCAGCACTGGACGACCACTGCAAGAGCTTGACGGCAACAGCATAGGAGCAAGCGACGAGACAGAAGTCGCATGTGTACAGAACGATGTCGTTGATTTTCTGAAGCAGCAGGGTGCATCTGAGTTTCCTCAGTATGCAGTGTCTGCTTACATATCATAAAAGGATGTTTACAGGCAGAAGCTGATGCTCAGTGCCATGCTCAGCAAGATGGTGTCACGTCTGTGGTGCACATGCTTATGGCTTGTGCCCAGCAGGCTTTGTGTGACTTGCCAATTCTCAGTTGAGTTACCAGTTGCCAGCTTGGCGCAGCTGCAGGCTGGCAACTGGTATTTGCTGTGTGCAGTGGATGTCACAGGTCTATGTTATGAGGATACAGTTCAGTGGTCAACAAGCAATGGTTGCTGTGTGGCTGAAAACAATGGCACATGAAAAATTGTGAATCAGCAGCTTCAGCAGGCAATCATCAATAAGCAGTCAGGCTCTTGCAGTTGCACAGTGCATCCAGGAAACTATGTGCCAGGTCTGCTTGGGAGAGGGACAGCCTGTCATTTACATCGCAATAGTCAAGCAAACATAAGCAGTGTACAGCAACACCTTTGCATTAGCTGCACTAAAGAAACACAATGGTCACGCTTTCATTGTCAACAGCTGCAATCAGCTGCACAGAAGTGAGGTGTTACTTTCGAAATTGGCAGGCTGCGAGTGAAGTCTATGCCTCTGGCTAAGATGTTGCAAACAGACTTCATCAGACAGGCCTCTAGTTGACAGCAACAGCAGAGTTGCTGGCTGACATTGCATCCAGCTTCTGCAGCAGCTGCTGGCTGTAGCCGGGGCTGTAGTAATGCACGATCTCCTCAGGGTAGTTGCTGTTGATGATCTCAACAGCCTCCCGAAGGGCTGTTCCAGGAGCCTCTCCCATCTGCTGCACAGCAGCTAGCCCCCCAGAGTGCACAAACTGTGCCCGGCCTGATGGGTCGTTGGCCAGTACCTTGCCCACCTGCTCTAGAACCATCTTCATGATGCTCTCTGGCAATTGCCTGCATGCCATGTTTTGCTTCTCGTGCTGCAAGGTCAGATGGCAAGGGATCATCTCGCAACTGTAAATTCAAGTATGTAGTGTTCAAGTAAGCAGCAGGTAGCTCAGATGCATCTAGATCACATTTTGGCAACTATCTGAGTTTCAGTGCAGAGTCTGGCAGACCAGTCTGGCCCCAAATGATAGCAGCCAAAGCACTCTAGTCACACACACAGTGTTGCAGCACCATGAATAGGCTTTAGCTTCAAAAGCATCGACATCCGCACAGAAGTCAATAACAGAAACCAAAGTGGAAGCTGACCTGTGCACCAGAGCGTCCAGAGCAGGCATGAAGGTCAGCTTGGCCACAATGGCCTTCAGGGCCTTTCTGCACTTGCCCTTCAGATCCTCGGTACTGTGGGTGTCATTCTCTATGGTGACCAGCAGAGGCAGAACCCCGGTGTCTGCCACTGCCTTGGCATGGTCGGGGGTGTGACGGCCCAACTGACCCAGGGCCCATGCACTGGCACTCTTCATGTGGTCCTCCGCTTCTTCAGACAGAGCTGCTACCAACGGCACCTGTGGTCAAAACGTATGTCAAAACATGTGTCAAAACATGTGTTGCTTCTTGGCGTGTCACGTTTGCTAATCAGGGCCCTGGCTGTTGCACTCTTCATGTGGTCCTCTGCTGCTTCTAACAGAGCTATTTCAGACAGAGCTGCTGATAATGCCACCTGTGTGGTCAGGTTCTAGTCTGACTTAAGACACGTGTGGCACAATTTACATGAACTGCTTCCAGGTAATGCTGTTACACTCTTCATGTGGTCCTCTGCTTCCTCAGATAAAAACTGATATCAGTGTTCAAGCACAATAGTAACTGAGACGGAAGTGATAACAATGTGTTGCATTGATTCTCAGCTTAGCCAGCTGACACCAAGGCCAGCGGTGAGGATGTCCATTTCATTTGCTTCTGCACAGCTGCCAAGAACTGTTGCTAATCACACAGCAGCAGCTGGTCTCACCATTGCCAATAGAGCTACACAGCAGCCAAGCTGTGATCAAGAAGCAGTGAGCTTGACACACTCTTCCACCCAAATTGACATCACATGCACAATTGTGTCTGACAGCATGCAGATGCTGTTCAGCTGCGTGTAATGCTTTGCAACTGTAGATTGAGTTCTTCGAGCCTCAACAGCCTGAAGGCGCGGCGCCAATCTGACAAGACTAATTGATGGATGCATCGTGCATTTTACTTTTTGGGCAGAATACTTCAGCAATCAGAACAATGGCCATCAAGAAAAATACAATTATGAGCAGAGCTACAGGGCTGGGAAACTGACCAGTCCCTTCTCAGCAATGACACTGAGGCCCAGGGTTTCACTGAAGGCAGCAATGTAGCCCAGAGCCATGATGCCTGGCAGGCGGGTGTTGCCCTTCGTTGCGCCCACATAGTCCACCAGGGCGCCCACCCCCCCAGCCCCCACCACCAGCTGAGCCAGCTCTGGGGTGTGCTTGGCCACCTGCACCACATGTGCTGCTGACTCATGCCAAGTCAGAACATGGGCTAAAGCCTCAATAAGGTGAGCTGCCAGAGTTTTGCTGCTGAATTTTGGCATGTTTGAGTCCCAGCAGAGTCTGCTGCAGTCACGCTGATCAGAAGGAATCTTAGTGAGGCTTGGCAAGCAGTTTGCTGCAATTACAGCTGTGTAGTTTTGCTGTTTACTATGCTTGATTTACTGACAAAACAAAGGCAGCCTAGTTGCTTGCAACCTCACAGGGATGTAGCTTGTAGAAGCTGTTTTGAGTCATGATCCACCTCATCGCTTACATTACAAAGCTTGACAGTGGGAGCATGGTTGACAGCAGCAGCATGTTCAGTGCTCTTGCACAGGATCAAGCTCACTCTGCAGCAAACAAAGGCAGCACAACTGCAAAGCATCTTTGCAGCAAGCACTGTACAGTTCTGCTGGGTGTGACATAGCTTACCTCTCGCACGACCGTGGCAGCATGCTTGCGCACAAGCTCATCAGGGAACTTGAGACAGGTGAGGATCTTAGGGAAGACCTCAGCCTCCACCACCACCTCCGCCATGTCCACGCTGTGCTTGGCAATCTGTGCCAGGGCACAGCACACCTGCCTCTTCAGCTTGGGGTCCTGGTTCAAGACCAAGGGGGCCAGATAGGCAACAGCACCTGCATGCTCACACATGTGTTCACCGCCATGCAGGCCAGAAATTCGAGATCGTCAGGGAGATTTGTTGCTGGGGAAATTATATGTTGCTTGGCAATCTGAGCCAGCACCTACACAGGCACAGCATAGCTGCTGCCATGGCTTGGTATCTTGATTCAGCAGCATAGCAGCCAGATAGGCTATAGCACCTGCGCTCGGAAGATAGCATCAACAATGAATGTGCACTTGATTCGGCAGGCTTTTCCAGTAAATCCACCATTAGCTTGGGGTCCCACTCTCCACAATACAATATAACTCAATTGCGCTCAAACCCTTTAACCCTGTCTCAAACTTTCTGCTGGACATATGTGACTGGAGCGGAGATCAGAGGAGCCAAGCACATTGCAGTGCCTGAATGACTGTGAAACAAATGACTTTGTGAGGATTGAAGTGACAAGACAAAGCTAGTAAGTTGAGGAGCTGGTCCAAACTGCAGAGGAGACTGGGATTGAAATCTTGACATAAACACTGTTGATTTCCCTTTGCAATGTGACCGCTTCCATCCCACATTACAGCTGCTGCTTAGTGGTTCATGCCGCTGAACACAGCCTTGAGAATACATTAGTCATCTGAAGATGCACTGCAACTGCATTGGACTCCACCCATGACTCAGGCATGCTGCAAATCCTGTTGTCAATGCTTCAGGAGCGTAATATTGCAACAGTATGCTATGCTATCATGTGTGATCAACAGATGCTTCAGCAGAGCATACCTGCATCCACAACTGCCTGCGCAAGCTCAGGAGTGTGCTTGGCAATGTCACTCAGGGCAGAGGCTGCCACACGCTTCAAGTTTGTCTCAGGCTCTTGCACACACAACACCAACAACAACACTGCTCCAGCATCCACCACCTGTACCCAGCATTGTTCATCAGCCAAACAATGGAGACGAGGCATGGTGCATGATTCCAAGCATGGCTGCATGACTCCAAGCATGGCTACACAGTCTTGGGCTTTGGCCAAGTGTGTGCTCACCAGATGAAGGGCCTGAAGACTGGGGCCAAAAAGTTGACATACGGCCTGCTAAGATGTGCATGCCAGAGTAAATGTGTGAGATGTGATGGCCTCAAAACCGTTTTGGATAGTGGTTTGCCACTGAGCCATTGTCAAGATGACCTGGTAGGTACAGCATATCCCAGTCTTTGAACAAGCAAAGTAGCAGGAGGGATTTCTGATGGCGGACCTGCTGTGCCAGTTCAGGACTGTGGCCAGCAATGTATCCTAGAGTCCAGGATGCTCCCTCCTTCACACTAGGGTCATATTCCTCCAGACAGGTCACCAGACTCTCCAGAGCACCACAGTCGACCACAGCCTGCACACAATACACAGGATCCTGTCTTGGGCAGCCTTGAATGCTGTGATATACTCTGGCCATGCACACAGCAGCATCAGCCAGTAGGACAAGAGCAGAATTTGCATAGGTTTGTTTTGTCATGTTGGTCCAGGGTGTTTTGCGGGGACTGAGAAGGTACCTGTGCCAGAGGTGGTGAATGCTTGGCCACTGCTCGCAAACAGAAAGTTGCAGCTCTCTTGTAGAAGCGATTCTGTTCACTGAGAGAATATACCAATTGGGGCAGGACCTCATTCTGTACAAGAGTCTCTGCTAGGTCATCACTGTAGTTTGCCAAACGCCCAAGGGCCATAGCGGCAGACTGCTGAATGCTATAGACACAAGAGCAGAGTCAGCACATGCAGGGTACTCTGATGCACGTTGGGTGGATGTGCAGCTGTTGCCACGTACCAGGTCAAGGTTAGGTCAAGTCTTTCAAGAAAGTAAGGCGCATACCTTGGGACGTTGTCCAGCAGTAAGGGGCGCAGGAGGGACATGGCGCCCGCTTGTTGCAATGCTTCCACATTCTGCAGCAGAAGCCTCCTCAGCCTTGTCCCCAACGAGCTTGGTAAGGTAAACGGCATGCGAGGGGCGTGTCACCTGAGGGCTCTTCGCAATCTCGGCGACTGCAGATACGAAGGTAACACGCTCCTTTTGATACCGCTCAAAGACTTGCAATACGGCTCGAGTCCCCATATTCACGTAGGGCGCAGGGGGCGACAGAGAACAAGTGAGGATTGGGTAGTATGCTTCCGTCAAACCAGCTCACTCCCTCCAACTGAAACCAGGCTCACGACGCCAGCCCTGAGGTGGCACCTCCGCTTGCAAGCAACTGGTTCCGCGCCGAGGCTAAGGTTTTTGCCAATTCCCACGAAGCTGTGAAGACGATATAAATATGTTTATCCAAGAGCGGTGGGAATCAAAACAGTGAGTGAAACGGTCAACTGCAGAGTCACCTGCAGTGAGCAGTTGAAACACAAAGCGCAGTAGACTGGCGTTCACAATGGCTGCTAACGAGACATCTGTGTTGGCTGCAACATACGATATAGAGCCAGCTGGCGGGAACAGGTAGGCGCGCATCAGGTGTCTGTTGCAGACACCCCAACATCCTGCAGAGTAGACCAGAGGTTGGAGTGCCTGGTGCAGATTCAGGCAGAGTCAGGCTCAGGATATATTAGCTGCAGTCCTGAAAGAAAAGCTCCTGGGCGCCACGTACCATGCTGAGAACTCGTCTGCCTGGGCCAGAGAAATTGCGGATGAGGTCAAAGGCAGGCTCAAAGGTACACCAGTTAAGTCATTTGTTCGTGAACTGAGTGTACCTTGGCTGTGGTGCTGAAGGTCTCGTATTGACTAAGAAATTGGTGTACAGCGCAAGAGAAGTGGACGCGTTACAAATATGTCGTTCAGGTCATCATTGGAGAACAGAGGGGCGAAGCAGTCAGGTGTCATTGATGGCTGCTGTATTATGCAAATGCACTGTGTCAACGTTGTTATACTGATAGTTTGTGCCTGCAGGATGGGATGCAGATGCTTTTGGGACCCCAAAACAGACGACTATGCACAGCAGGTGTTCAGCAATGTAAGACTTCCCTGCTGACCAGCATATTGCATAGATTGAGCCGTTGTTTGTTTCCCTCGTTACCGTCAAGTTTGCTTGATAATCACTTGCTTGCTCTGCAGGAAACTCTATTCTGTGTTGCTTCAGCATATGGCGTATACCTTTATTGAACAGGCATGCTTTCAGCTCATATTTTAAACATCAGTCTGGGAACAAGCCAGGCAGTTGATTGGGAGTTGTCAATGTTTTGTGCTATCTCTTATTGCCTCAGCCAACCATCATCAAGCCTTGCTGCTTTGTTGGTGATTAGCTTTGTTTGCTAGCGGGGTGTGAGGCCTGCTCAGCTGTGCAGCTTAGGCATAATCAGTCTGTGGTCTGGCTGTTGCAGTTGAAATGCAGGTGTGTGCACATGCTGAGACCCTTATTGTCCTGCTTGATAAGAACACGCTTATGCTACAGTGCACATATGCAGCTCTAAAGAGTTCAGCATACTTCTTCAAGATGTTACCTGTGAATTTGTGAGGACAACTCCATATGTCACACAAAGTTTGCCCTGCAAGCAATATAAGTGCATCATCTTGAGCCAGTTTCCCTGCATGGTGCACTTGTGGTCCTTGGGTTTGGTACAAACTAGATCATGAAGCAGGCTGCAGCTTAGTCCCAATCTTGCTGAAATATGATCTGCATGTCAACTTGAACGCAGCATGCTTCATCCTTGCTGCTGCTGTGGCCGCTGCTGCTGCTGTGGCTGACATGAGCAAAGACAGTATGTTGTACAATACAGTATGAGTGGCTCCCATACACCAAGCAAACACAGGTGATGACGAGTACCGCTTGCTAGTTTGAGAAGTGCCAAAGCTTGCCTGTTGAAATCCGGTACATTGCCTTAAGCAGTGGCCCCATGGAAGCAAAACAGGGTGATAGGACACACAGCTGCCCAACCGACGGAAGGGTGAACCAAGCTGACAAAGGAAGTGACAAACGGCCCCATTAAGACTGGTCCCAATCTCAGACAGTGCGGATGGTGCACATCAGCTCACATAAGATTCCATGAAAAGTGATCTCACATACATGATTGAGGATGCAATAATCTGCAGAGCCTGGTGAATCGTGTGGAACATACAGTTCGTGTGTCAGATATGTCTGTAGGTACAGGATGCAATCATGCAAGAATAACCTAGAAGGCTCATGGAGACCAGACCATATAGTTGTTCATGACGCAGATGTGAACCAGACCTCAAGCAAGGCGAGGCTGGCAGGAACATGGCTGCACGCCTTCTGGCAGGTGCAATGAGAACCATCAGAGCTCCTCTGAGATCGTCACGTAATTGATGCATTGACCTATAGGTTGGTAGGTTATGATCCATCGCTGGTGGTAGGGACAGAGGGATCCCCATCGAATAGCTCATCAATCATAACGGCGGCGAAGCCACTTGTCAAGTCTCTTTCCTTCTGTCACTTAAGTCGGTGCTGAAGTTATCCTTGGTCTAGTAGCAGACCTTCCTTGACATCGTTTCTTAGGTACGCCTGCTGTGCTCTTCGAATAGCTGCTGCTCTTCTGGAGCAGATTTGTATTATAGGCACCTGGTATGCAGTGACATCTTCTCAGGTAGTCACTTTTTCGTTGCAGATATCACCTGAGCCAAGATGGGTAAGGAAAAGACTCATTTGAACATTGTGGTCATTGGACATGTCGACTCCGGCAAGTCCACCACCACTGGTCACTTGATTTACAAGCTGGGAGGCATTGACAAGCGTGTCATCGAGAAGTTCGAGAAGGAGGCAGCTGAGATGAACAAGAGGTCCTTCAAGTACGCATGGGTAAGTTGTGATACTACTTGCTGTGAGCTCCGGCATACTGGCAGCCTGTATTCGTCTTTTGCAGACCCACCTTTGTCCTGTTAGGATGTGAGCTGTTATGACGGATGCATATTCGTTTGTGTTCATCTTGTTGCTGCTTTTGGCGGTGATCTCGTGTAGTGTCAATGTTTGCCTTGCGACAGCAGCTTGTTTGTATTGTTGCGACGTCAGCTTCTGGTTCGTCGGTCAGGCGGCTGTACTGACGGTACTTGCGACTGCAGGTATTGGACAAACTGAAGGCCGAGCGTGAACGTGGTATCACCATTGACATTGCCCTGTGGAAGTTCGAGACACCCAAGTACAATTGCACAGTCATTGACGCCCCAGGTCACCGTGATTTTATCAAGAACATGATCACCGGTACTTCCCAGGCTG
>JAABUP010000742.1_pt1 | contig 70357 bp, 59 predicted proteins | sample 5559201 | NCBI WGS metagenome assembly JAABUP01 (sample SAMN10711887, study PRJNA513373) | rock metagenome | isolation source: Antarctica rocks | place: Antarctica | reverse complement strand
CAGGAACCACGCCCACCCGAGGCGACACTCGGGCCCCCGGCCCGCCCACGACCCGAAACCCACCCCCAGAAGATCCAAGAATCGGACCAAGATCATCCCCAACACCTACTCGTGGATTCGGGTCAGAGCACCCGCCGGTACCCGGCACGGTCGATGCCGCAACGCTCGTGGCGCTCGATCGCCTCGGTGTAGTCGGCGCGGGCCTGCTCGGCTCTCACCCCGGTAGCCGAGCCGATCTGCTCCCAGCCCGCTCCCTGGACCCGCGCGGCGTGCACCGCCTGCCACCGCCAGCCGATCAACAACGCCACCAGCTCGGTCGTGTCCCGCAGCGCGTCGACCGCATCCTCGACGCCCTCGGGGCCGGCCCCGCGACGCCGGATGAGCCCGTCGACCAGACCGACGGCAGCCACAAACACGACGACCCAGACGGCGACGAAGACGGGCCGGCTGGCTCTCTCGCGATGGTCCGGTGAGGGTCGATGTTCCCGAAAAGTTCCCGATGGAACGGAAAAGGCCCGGTCCCTGGGTGGGGTTCCGGGCCTGTGACCTGCAGGTGGGCGATACTGGGATCGAACCAGTGACCTCTTCGGTGTGAACGAAGCGCTCTCCCCCTGAGCTAATCGCCCTCGGCGTCATCGAGCCTAACTCACCCGAGGATCGGGCTCTTCAGCCAGGTCCACGACTCCAGTCCGACCCAGCCCGCCACGATCCCGAACCCGTTGAGGAGCCAGATCGTCGCCACCACGATGAGGCCGGTCGCGGCGGCCAGCAGGAGCTTGACCAGCAGGTTCTGCCGCGACACCCAGGCGGCCCACTCGTCGTAGTAGCGCCGGGCGAAGCGCAGCAACCGCGCCGCCCAGTGGAACTCGGTGGCGAGGATCCCGAGCCCCGCGAACACGATCAACCACCCCGGCCCGGGATAGGGGATGGCGAGGATCCCCAGCGCGACGACGACCGCACCGAGGACGCCGACACCGATCCGCCACGCCAGGTTCAGGCGAGGTTTCGCGCGGACGTTCCGACGGAGGCGTCGGACCCGGCCACGGAGGCCGCGGTCCTCGGACGTCGGGCGCTCCTCGGTGACCGCCGGGGCCATCCTGCTGCGGGTTCGGTCAACGTCCCACCTGTCCGCTCGCGACGACGTCGGTCGGGGAGGCGGGAGCGACCCTCCCCGGCTCGAGGGAGAGCGCATACCCCGCGAACGGGTCCGCCTGGGTAGAGGGTACGGAACGGACCGAAGGGCCCGAACCGGGCACGTCGAAGGCGCCGATCGGGACCGGTGGCGCCTTCGCGGCGCGGCCGACGCCCCACAGGACGTAGGTCTGGTCCTCGCGGTTGCCCGCGAGTCCCGTCGTGAGCACTGTCGGCGCGCCTCCGGTGTCGACCACCAGGCCGAGATAGCCGCCCGAGGGACTCGTGAGGGTGGCGTGGGTGGCGCCGGGGGCACCGGCCTCGGCGAGGACGGAGACGACGCGCTGGGCGTCGGCAGCCGCCGCGGCCTGCCGGTCGCGCTCGTCGCTCACCGCCTGGTTGGCGGCGACCAGCCCACCGAGCGCGGCGAGCACCGCGACCGAGGCGGCCGCCGCGAGCAACCGCGTCCGGCGGCGCTGCGGCACGACCGGGGCGGCTGCCGGGTCGGCGGCCACCACCGTGGCCGGCGTCAGCGACGTAGAGGCCGCGGGGACGGCCGGACGCTGGTCGTCCCCCGCCTCCTCCGCTGCGGCGTCGAGGATGCGGGTGCGCAGCGACGGGGGCGGTTCCTCCGTGTCGTCCCCGCGCGCGAGGACCTCGAAGGTGGCCGCGGTCTCCGCGACGAGGCGCTCGCACTCGACGCAGCTCGCGAGGTGGGTGAGGAACTCCTCCTCCTCGTCGGGCTCGAGGGCGTGGAGCGCCCAGCCCACCGCCATCTCCGCGTACCGGGTCATCGCTCCCCCTTCCCCTCGTCGTCGACGCGCACGTGCGGGTCGAGCAGGACGCGTAAGCGCTTCACTCCGGTGAACATCCGGGACTTCACCGTGCCCAGTGGAACGCCGGCGATGCTCGCGACCTCCCGTTGGGTGTACCCCCCGTAGTAAGCGAGGGCCAGTGCTTGGCGCTGTTCGGCGGGCAACTGGGCCAGCGCGTCCCGCACATGCCCGGCGAGCACCGCCTCGATCGCCGCACCGTCGGCGCCGGGGCCGGGCGGGACGTTCCACTCCTCACCGTCCTCGGAGGGCGCGACGGTGTGCCGGCGCCGCGTGGCCTCACGTCGGACCGCGTCCACCGAGCGGTGGTGTACCAGCGTCAGCAACCACGACGCCACCGAGCCCCGGGTGGCGTCGAAGCGCTCCGGGTTGCGCCAGACGGCGAGGAACACCTCCTGGACGACGTCCTCGGCGAGCGTGGTGTCGACGCAGATCCGACGGGCCAGGGAGTAGGCAGGACGGCCGAAGCGGCCGTAGAGCGCGTCGAGGGCACCGGGGGTCCGCAGGACGATCGCGGTGAGCAGCTTCGCGTCGGTCACGGCCTCCGGGGCAGCATCGTGCCGTTCCGGAGCCGTGTCCGGGCCTCGCTGCGACGCGTCCGCCACGGTGCCGTCCTCACCTCCGGTGTCCTGTCCGGGAGAGACGATCCCCAGGTTAGTGCTCTTCGCGCCACCACGAGCGACGGGCCGGGTTCCCCGTGTGGTCACGCAACCGGGTCGTGTAGGGCCTCGTCCGAGTGCTCCTAGGATGACCGATGTGCGTGAGCCGGGTGAAACGGCGTCACACACGCGTCCGCCGGTCGTTCCCATTCTCGACAGCAGCGTGCGTGAAAGGCAGCCTCATCGATGCTCAACGACCACGTCACCATCCGGTCGACCGCGGTGTTCGACCTGCTCGCTCCGTCGAGCCCGCCGGTTCCGGTCCAGGTGGAGCTGCGGTACGACACGCGGGATCCCTACGCGGTGCAGGCCGCGTTCCGCACTGGTCGCGCCGGCTGGGTGGAGTGGGTCTTCTCCCGTGACCTGCTCACCGAGGGGCTGATCGCGGCGGCCGGCGACGGCGACGTGCGCATCCGTCCCGCGGAGGGCGAGGCCGTGGAGATCGAGCTCAGCTCCCCGTCGGGCCACGCGACGTTCCGCGCGCTCGCGCGCGACGTCTCGGACTTCCTCAGCCGCACGCACGACCTCATCCAGCCCGGCTCCGAGGACGACTGGCTCGACCTCGAGCACGCCCTCGGGCTGCTGTTGTCGACCGATCCGACCTGAGCCGGGGCCGGTCCGCGCGGGCCGCGGGCCGTCCGCCGCGGGCGCACCCCCCACGCCGACGCGGTGACACCGTGCAGTAATCTCTCGACGTCGGCGGGCCGGGTCACCGGCCGCCACAGGCGGACGTAGCGCAGCTGGTAGCGCATCACCTTGCCAAGGTGAGGGTCGCGGGTTCGAATCCCGTCGTCCGCTCGGAGGCCTTCGGTCGTGCTCCTCGACGGCGCTCCTCGACGGAGGGCCGGACGACCTCACCGGTCGTGGCGGAGTGGCCGAGTGGTTTAGGCAAGGGCCTGCAAAGCCCTGTACGCGGGTTCGATTCCCGCCTCCGCCTCGGGCGATTAGCTCAGTGGGAGAGCGCTTCCTTGACACGGAAGAGGCCACTGGTTCAATCCCAGTATCGCCCACCACGGGACCTGGCGGCCAGATCCCCCCACCCGGGTCGCAGCGTGTCGAGGCCGGGAGGCAGCGCAGTGACCACCAGCCGACTGCCCGGCGGCGACTGCCATGTCTGCGGACGCCGGGTCACACCGGAGCCGGACGGGACGGTCCGGATCATCGGGCTCGCGCCGCGTGAAGCGCCGCGGGTGTGGGTGTGGGGCCCGGTGGTGGTGCACGAGCGCTGCCGGTGGGACGTGCGCACGCCGTTCGACGACGAGACCGGCTACCTGCCGGTGGATCAGGCCGTCCCCTGCTTCTGACGCTGCTCGCGCCGGTTCTCGTGCGCCGTCACTCGCGGGGGTGCACCACGACCTTGCCGGTGACGCGGCGCTCGGCGAGCTCCCCGATCGCCGACGCCGTCCGGGTCAGCGGGTAGGTCGCGCTCACGGGCGGCGCGAGCCGACCGGCGGCGACGTCGTCGAGGATCGCGTCCCACTGGGCGCGGACGTAACCCTCCCGAGCGCCGGCGAACGCGCCCCAGCCCACCCCCACGACGTCGAGGTTGCCCAGCAGGAGCCGGTTGACCTTCACCGAGGGAATGTCGCCCGCGGTGAACCCGATGACCAGCAGCCGCCCCTGCGGGGCGAGGCTGCGCAGGGAGTCGGTGAAGCGGTCGCCGCCCACCGGGTCCACGACGACGTCGACGCCCCGCCCCCCGGTCAGCTCCCTGGCCGCGTCCTTGAACCCCTCGACGCCGACGGCGTGGTGGGCTCCCGCGGCGCGCGCCACCTCGGCCTTGCCCTCGGAGCTGACCACGGCCACGACAGTGGCTCCGCGGGCGGCGGCGAACTGGATGCAGGCGATGCCGACCCCGCCCGCCGCGCCGTGCACCAGCACCGTCTCCCCTGCGGTGAGGCGGCCGCGGACAGCGAGGGCGAAGTGCGCGGTCAGGTAGTTCATCGGAAGCCCGGCACCGACGTCGAACGACACGGCGTCGGGGAGCGGGAAGGTCATGTCGGCGCCGACCGCGACCGTCGGGGCGAAGCCGCCGAGGACCGGCATCGCCGCCACCCGGTCCCCCGGGGAGAACCCGGAGTCCGCGGGGGCCTCGCGCACGGTGCCCGCGACCTCCGAGCCGACGACGAACGGCGGTTCGGGGCGCAACTGGTACTCACCGCGGGTCAGCAACAGGTCGGGGAACACCACGCCAGCCGCCTCGACGTCGACGAGCACCTGTCCCGGCCCGGCGCTCGGCTCGTCGACCTCGTTCACCTCGACGGCGTCCGGTCCGTCGAGCCGCACCACCTGCACCGCGCGCATGGTCGCCTCCGTCGGTCGTGTGGGTCATCGAGTGGAGCTCGAATCGGCCATGCGCGGGTGCTACCCGGGCGCCCGGGCCGGCACACCGAACCGCCACACCGTGGCGCGGGTGGTGTCGGCGCCCTCGAGCGCGGCCGTGCCGGGCACATCGTGCGCCGAGAGCGCGGTGCATCGCCGGTGTGGGAGGTACTCGCGGCCCGGGTCGCCGACGATCACGTCCACCCCGGCGGCCACCGCGGCGTCGAGGAACGCCTCGACGTGGCGCGCCATGGGCAGCTCGTAGAACACGTCGCCGGCCAGGACGACGTCGACGTCGAGCTCGGCGGGACCGACCGGGTGGCGCTGCTCGTGCTCGCCCCGGTCGGCGTCGCGGCCCAGCACGTCGCCGACGACCTCCACCTCCACACCGTTCGCCGCGGCGTTGAGCGTGATCGCCGTCCGGGCCCGGTCGTCGGTGTGGGCGATCGCGACGAGCCCCGAGCCCGACGCGAGGTCGAGGACCCGCCGCCCCGCCACCACATCGGGGTGGTCGAGGACGTGCCGGGCGAGCGCTGCACCTCGCCGAGGACATCCACCGCGCCTGGGAGCTCACCGACGAGCAGGCCCCGCCGTCGCGCTCACCCGAGGGGCCTCGGGAGACGCAGCGCGGAGCCGGGATCCTCCCTACGCTGGCCGCACGGTCGCCGCCGGGTGAGGAGGCACGGATGGACGCGGACGCCCGCACGACGAACACCACCGACACCGTCCTGCTGTTCCTCGGCGGTCCGCTCGACGGTCGCGTCGAGATCCGCGAGGCCCGGCACGGCGCCCCACCGCCGACGGTGACGCACACCCACCTGCACGACGGGCCGAAGGTCGTGCACCACTACGACCTGCACCCGCTCACCGCCGACGCGGGGGTCTACCACCTGCGCGGCGACGATCAGTCGCCAGCGGCGAGGTAGGACAGCCCGCACAGCGCCCGGATGCCGATGGCCGTGGCGGTGGGGAGCGCCCTCCTGCTGTAGGCCGCAGTCGCCAGCCCGAGGGCGGGGGGGAAGAGGGTCGCGCGGGGCGAGGTCAGACGGGACACGGCGGAGGGCATGGCGGCGTGGTACCCCCTTCTGCCCACGGGTATGAATCTCTCCGGGCCAGGCGTGCCGTGCGGTCGGCGGGGGGTCGACAATGGGGGTGATGACCGCCTCGCCCGCGCTGCTCCCGACCTCCGCGGACCCCGACGACCTGTTCGAGGGCTTCACGACGTGGGCGGCCGAGCGCGGCCTGGAGCTCTACCCCGCGCAGGCCGACGCGATGCTCGAGATCGTGACCGGCGCCAACGTCATCGTCTCCACGCCGACCGGGTCGGGGAAGAGCCTCATCGCGCTGGGCGCGCACGTGGCGGCGCTGGCCCGCGGGGAGCGCACCGTCTACACCGCGCCGATCAAGGCGCTCGTGTCGGAGAAGTTCTTCGCCCTCGGCGCACAGCTCGGCTACGCCACCGTCGGGATGCTCACCGGCGACGCGGCGGTCAACCCCGACGCCCCGGTGATCTGCGCGACCGCGGAGGTGCTCGCCAACTGGGCGCTGCGCGAGGGGACCACCGCGGCGATCGGCCAGGTCGTCATGGACGAGTTCCACTACTACGCCGACCCCGAGCGCGGCTGGGCGTGGCAGGTGCCGCTGCTGGAGCTGCCGCAGGCGCAGTTCCTGCTGATGTCGGCGACCCTCGGCGACGTCTCCTTCTTCGCCGAGGACCTCACCCGTCGCACCGGCCGCGAGACCGCCGTGGTCACCCACACCGAGCGGCCCGTCCCGCTGTCGTTCCGCTACGCCCGGACCCCCCTGCAGGAGACGATCGGCGAGCTGCTGACCGGGCAGCAGGCGCCGGTCTACGTCGTGCACACCACCCAGGCGGCGGCGATCGAACAGGCGCAGGCGCTGATGAGCCTCAACGTCTCGTCGAAGGCGGAGAAGGAGCAGATCGCCGAGCTCATCGGGTCGTTCCGCTTCGCCGCGGGGTTCGGCCGGACGCTGTCGCGGCTGGTGCGCCACGGCATCGGGGTGCACCACGCGGGGATGCTGCCCAAGTACCGCCGGCTCGTGGAGACCCTCGCCCAGGCCGGGTTGCTCAAGCTCATCTGTGGCACCGACACCCTCGGCGTCGGGATCAACGTGCCGATCCGCACAGTGCTGTTCACGGCGCTGTCGAAGTTCGACGGGCAGCGGGTGCGCCACCTGCGCGCCCGCGAGTTCCACCAGGTCGGGGGCCGGGCTGGGCGCGCCGGGCACGACGTCGCCGGGTACGTCGTCGTGCAGGCCCCCGAGCACGAGGTGGAGAACGCGAAGCGTCTCGCGAAGGCGGGCGACGACGTGCGCAAGCAGCGCCGCGTCGTGCGTGTGAAGCCGCCGGACGGGTTCGTCTCCTGGTCGGAGCGGACCCTGGAGAAGCTCGTCGAGGCCCAGCCCGAGCAGCTGACCAGCCAGATGCGGGTGACGACGGCGACGCTGCTGCAGGTCGCCCAGCGCCCGGGCGACTTCTTCGCGGCGATGCGCCACCTGCTCGAGGACAACCACGCCGACCGGCCCACGCAGCGCCGACTCATACTCCGCGCGATAGCGCTCTTCCGCGGGCTGCTCGAGGCCGGGGTGGTCGAGCGTCTCGACGCCCCCGACGGGCAGGGCCGCACGGTCCGCCTCGTCGACGCCCTGCAGGTCGACTTCGCGCTCAACCAGCCGCTCTCGCCCTTCGCGCTCGCCGCGTTCGACCTCCTCGACCGGGAGTCGCCGACCTACGCCCTCGATCTCGTCTCGGTGGTCGAGTCGACCCTCGACGAACCCAAGCAGATCCTCCGCGCCCAGGAGAACTCCGCCCGCGGCGAGGCGGTGCAGGAGATGAAGGCGCGTGGCCTGGAGTACGAGGAGCGGATGGCGCTCCTCGAGGACGTCACCTGGCCCAAGCCGCTGGCCGAGCTGCTCGGCGCGGCGTTCGAGAGCTACCGCGGGGGCCACCCATGGGTGGCCGACCACGAGCTCTCCCCCAAGTCGATCGTGCGCGACCTCTACGAGCGGGCCATGACGTTCACCGAGTACGTCGCCTACTACAAGCTCGCCCGCTCCGAGGGCCTCGTCCTGCGCTACCTCACCGACGCCTTCCGCGCGCTGCGCCAGACCGTTCCCGACGCCGCCCGCACCGAGGACCTCGACGACCTGGTCGCCTGGCTCGGCGAGATCGTCCGCCAGACCGACTCCTCGCTGCTCGACGAGTGGGAGACGCTCTCCAACCCCACCGAGCTCGACGCCGCCGGTGACGACGCTCGCCCCATCGACAACAGCCCGCCCCCGGTCACCCGCAACGGGCGGGCCTTCCGCGTGCTGGTGCGCAACGAGATGTTCCGCCGGGTCGAGCTGTTCGCCCGCCGCTGTCCCGCCGACCTCGCCGACCTCGACCCGGACGGGCCGGACTCCGACTGGTGGGCCGCGCGGATGGAGGCGTACTTCGCGGAGTACGCCACGCTGGGCGCGGACGCCGACGCCCGCGGGCCGGACCTCTTCCGCGTGCAGACCGGGCCGGCCGCGTGGACGGTGCGCCAGGTCTTCGACGACCCCGCCGGCGACCACGATTGGGCCCTCGCCGCCGAGGTCGACCTCGCCGCGTCCGACGAGCAGGGGCGCGCGGTCGTGCGCGTCGTGGACGTCGCCCCTCACTGAGCGCGCACACGGGCCCGTCGGCGGGCAGCGCGGATCCGCGCGTCGGTGACGGCGTCGGCGAGGAGCCGGCACTCGAGGTGGATGGCGACGGCGGTCGCCGCGGCCCACGCCGCGGCGGCCGACCGCCGCTCCAGCCCGCACAGCCCGAGGTTCGCCACGATGCCGGCCATCGCCTCGTCGACCCGGGACCGAAGAACGTCGAGCGTCGCGTCCCGCTCGACGTGCGGCCGGAGGACGACCTCGACCTCCTGCGCCCGACCTCGGCGGACCGACCTCTCGACGTGCCCGTCGCGCTCGAGCCGGTGGAGCAGCTTCGCCACCGCGCTGCGGCTCAGTCCCGTCCGGTCGCCGACGAGACCGCTGGCCGCGACGCCATGACGTTCCAGGAGATGGAGGCACTGCAGCTCCACGGGGTCCAGTCCCACTCGCCGCGCGACCTCGGCGTGGTACCAGCGCAAAGCGGGACCCAGCTCGTCGAGCACGAGCCGGGTGAGCTCCGCGGCGGCGCCGGCATCCTCCGTGGAGTCCATGGGCGCAGGGTGCCGGAGCGGCCCGCGACGTGGGCGCGGATCCGGGAACCGTGTCCTCAGGACACGGTTCGCGGCACCGTGCCGCCCTTCGCGCGGGCGGGGCGACTCCGACCCGCCGACGGGGGCGGCACGACCGGACCAATGTCACCGTTCGGCGCCTCGTCGAGGTCGAAGATCAGCGGCGCGTGGTCGGACGGACCGGTGCCCTTGCGGGCCAGCCGGTCGACCCACGCCGCGGCGCGGCGCGCGGCGAGCGGGGCGCCGGCGAGCACCAGGTCGATCCGCATCCCCCGGTCCTGGTGGAAGGCGCCGCCGCGGTAGTCCCAGTAGGAGAACGCCCGTTCGGTGGGCCAGCGGTCACGGATCACGTCGTGCAGGCCGGTGGCGGTGATCGCGGCGAGCGCCTCCCGCTCGGCGGGGGTGACGTGGGTGGCCTCGGCGAAGACGGCCGGTTCGTACACGTCGGCGTCGGTGGGGGCGATGTTGAAGTCGCCGGCGACGACGGTCCTCTCCGGCTCCCCCGCCTCGACCTGCTTCGCGAGGGCGGCGAGCCACTCGAGCTTGTAGGCGTAGTGCGGGTCGGCGCGGTCGCGCCCGTTGGGCACGTAGACCGAGGTGACGCGCATGCCGCCGCAGGTCGCGGTGACCGCGCGGGCCTCCTGGTGCGGGAAGCCGGGTCCGCCGGGCACGCCTTCCACCACGTCGTCGAGCCCCACCCGGGACAGCAGGGCGACCCCGTTCCAGCGGCCCTCGCCGTGGTGGGCGACGGCGTAGCCCCGCTCGGCCAGCGGCGCGCCGAACGTCTCGGCGAACGCCTCGTCGGAGAGCTTCGTCTCCTGCAGGCACACCACGTCCGGAGCCCGCTGGTCGAGCCAGCCCAGCAGCCTCGGCTCGCGGGCCTTGGCGGAGTTCACGTTCCAGGTCGCGAGGCGCACGCCCGCCACGGTAGACGGGGGACGCTCGGCTAGCGTGGGGCTCCATGACGGTCGAGCTCGACGACCTCCGCGTCCGCGCCCTCGGCGAGTGCACGTACGACTCGCCGTTCGCGGGGATGCTCGCCGACAAGCACACCTCTTCGCACTACGTGGCCGAGGACGACCGGGTGCTCGTCGACGACACCGTCTCGGTCCTGCTCTCACGCGGGGTGCCCATCGAGGCGCTCCCCAGCCTGGAGGCGGCGGGGCCCCGCAAGAAGATCTACTTCGAGCCCCACCGCACCACCGTCGGCGTCGTCACCTGCGGAGGTCTGTGTCCCGGGCTCAACGACGTCATCCGCGGCATCGTCCAGGAGCTCACCGAGCACTACCGCGTCCAGGGGATCCTCGGGTTCCGCAACGGGTTCCGCGGGCTCACCCGGCACGGGCGCGACCACGTCGTGAACCTGACCCTCGACCGCGTCCGCGACATCAACAATGCCGGCGGGACCATCCTCGGCAGCTCGCGCGGGGAGCAGGACCCCGACGAGATGGTCGACACGCTGCTCGCGCTCGGCGTCGACGTCCTCTTCGTCATCGGCGGCGACGGCAGCATGCGCGGCGCGATGGCGATCACGCGGGCCGTCGACGCGCGGGGGCTCGACATCGCCGTCATCGGGGTCCCGAAGACGATCGACAACGACCTGCCCTACACCGACCAGAGCTTCGGCTTCCAGACCGCCTTCGCGCGCGCCACCGACTTCATCGCGTCGGTGTTCATCGAGTCGCAGGCGGCGGAGCACGGCGTCGGCATCGTCAAGCTCATGGGCCGGCACTCGGGCTTCATCGCGTGCTACGCGGCGCTGTCGGTCAACGACGCCGACTTCGTGCTCATCCCCGAGGTCCCCTTCGGCCTCGACGGCGACCACGGACTGCTGTGCCGGGTCGAGGAGCACCTGCGGACCCACGGGCAGGTGGTCATCGTCGTCGCCGAGGGCGCCGGGCAGGACCTGCTCGAGCTCGAGGGCGGCACCACCGACGCGTCAGGCAACACCAAGCTCGGCGACATCGGGCTCTTCCTCAAGGAGAAGATCACCGAGCGGCTCTCCGAGGTGGGCCTGACGCCGACGGTGCGCTACCTCGACCCGAGCTACGCGATCCGCTCCGTCGCCGCGAACGCCTACGACAGCGTCTACTGCGTGCGCCTGGCCCACGCCGCGGTGCACGCCGGGATGGCGGGACGGACCGAGACCGTCGTGGTGCGCTGGCGACGCCGGTTCGTGCACGTGCCGATGCGGCTGATCACCGGGCACCGCAACATGGTCGACCCCGACGGGGACCTCTGGATGTCGGTGCTCGAGGCGACGGGGCAGCCCGCGACCTTCGGGCGGTAGCTCCCGGGGCCGGGACCTCACATGTCGAGCGGCGCCAGCGGCCTCAGCGGGGCGGTCAGGGGCTCGGGTGGGGTTCCGTCCGGACCGAACGGGCTGCCGCCGAGCTCCTCGCGGTGGTGGGTCTGCAGCCAGGCCGACGGCTCCGGCCCGAGCGGGACGACCCGCGTCGGGTTGATGCCGGTGTGCACCTGGTAGTAGTGCCGCTTGATGTGGTCGAAGTCGACCGTGTCCCCGAAGCCGGGGGTCTGGTAGAGGTCCCGGGCGTAGGCCCAGAGCGCTCCGAACTCCGCGAGCTTCTGCCGGTTGCACTTGAAGTGGCCGTGGTAGACGGCGTCGAAGCGTGCCAGCGTCGTGAACAGCCGGATGTCGGCCTCGGTGATCCGGTCGCCGACGAGGTAGCGCTGGTTCTCCAGGCGCTCGTCGAGCTCGTCGAGACGGGCGAAGAGTGCCGCGTAGGCGGTCTCGTAGGAGTTCTGCGAGGCCGCGAACCCGGCCTTGTAGACGCCGTTGTTGACGTCGTGGAAGACGCCCTCGTTGACCTCGTCGATCTCCGCCCGCAGCGGCTCCGGGTAGAGCGTCGGGGCGCCGGGCCGGGTGTACTTCGCCCACTCGTTCCCGAGGTCGAGGGTGATCATCGGGTAGTCGTTGGTGACGAGCAGCCCGCTGGGCACGTCGACGATCGCGGGGACGCTGACGCCGTTCTCGGTGCCGTTCTCCGGGTCGCGGGCCTCGTAGGCCTCCCCGAGGTAGCGGTAACCCAGGACGGGGTCGACGTCGCCCTCGTCCAGGGTGAACCGCCACGAGCGCTCGTCCTGGATGGGGTCGGTGATCGCCAGCGAGATCGCGTTCTCCAGGCCCATGAGGCGCCGCACGATGACCGACCGGTGCGCCCACGGGCACGCCAGCGAGACCACGAGGCGGTAGCGCCCGGGCTCGACGGGCCACTGCCCCTCCCCGGACGGGGAGGCGAGGATGCGGTCGGTGAAGCGGGGCCCGCGGCGCCGGAAGGAGCCGCTGTCATCGGTCGGGATGGTCACCCCAGCGAGTTTCCCCGCGACCGGCTCCGGACACACCTCTGCCCGGCGCCGATCGTGCGTGGTGCCGGGCAGGGGTGTGTCCGGGGCGAGCCCCGGTCAGGTGATCAGATCACGGTGACCGAGTCGGCCTGCATGCCCTTCTGGCCCTGGCTCGACTCGTAGCTCACGCGCTGGTTCTCCTCCAGGGACTTGTAGCCCGAGCCCTGGATGGCCGAGAAGTGCACGAAGACGTCCTTGCCGCCGTCGTCGGCCGCGATGAAGCCGAAGCCCTTCTCCGCGTTGAACCACTTGACAGTGCCTTCAGCCATGTTCCCTCTTCTGTCTCACGGTCGAGCGGACGGTGTGCCCGCTCGTCGTCGCAACCGACACAGCTCGAGAGCGCTGATCTGAACGAGCCGCGCGCGCTGAGCCGGGTGTGGAAATCCTCGGGCGCCGCTATACGGCCAGGACAACAACATCTGCAACGAGCTCCAACCTAACACAGGCGCGGGCCGGTTCCGGACTGGACGGGGGCGGGTGTCGGCGACGACGATCCGGGGCACCGCCAGCGTGCAGAACGTCCCCGTCGCCGTGGACGTCCCCGTCCGACCCGCCCCGGGGCGACGACGAAGGAGACGCCATGAGCCAGCGCACGTCACACCGCGCGGACGCCGCGTCCAGCGAGGGCAGCGTCAGGTCGGCCTCGGAGCACAGCGCGCTGCGCGCCGACATCCGGCGGCTGTCCACCCTGCTCGGGCGCACCCTGGCCCGGCAGAACGGCGACGAGATGCTCGAGCTCGTCGAGAAGGTCCGGCAGAGGGTGCGCACGGCCCCCGGCTCGGACTCCTCCCAGGCCGGGGACGACGGCGCGATCCGCGAGCTGCTCTCCGAGCTCGACCCGGGCACCGCGGCCGTGCTGGGTCGGGCCTTCGCCACCTACTTCCACCTCGCCAACCTCGCCGAGCAGCTGCACCGCGCCCAGGAGTGCTCCGCCCGCCACGCCGGGGGCGAGGGCCCGCTGCACACGCTGGCCGACCGGCTGGCCGCCGAGGCCGACCCCGGGGACCTCTCCACGGCCCTCTCCCGACTCGAGGTCCGGCCGGTGTTCACCGCGCACCCCACCGAGGCGCAGCGGCAGTCGGTGCTCGGGAAGCTGCGGGCCATCGCCGACGTCCTGGCCCGCGACCTGCCCGACGAGGTCGCCGAGGCCAAGTTGCGCCCCCTCGTGGACCTCATCTGGCAGACCGACGAGATCCGCCCGGAGCGCCCGACCGTGCTCGACGAGGCCCGGTCGGTCGCCTACTACCTCGAGCAGCTCGGGCGCTACGCCCTCCCCGAGGTCCTCACCGAGTTCGACGAGGAGCTTGCCCGCGTCGGCCTCACGCTTCCCGAGGGCTCCCGGCCGCTGGTGCTGGGCTCGTGGGTCGGCGGCGACCGCGACGGCAACCCCAACGTGACCGCCGAGCTCACGCTGGACGTGATGCAGATCTACGCCGACCGGGGCGTCCGGATCCAGATCGCGCTGCTCGAGGACCTGGTCCAGGAGCTGTCGGTCTCGACCCGGCTCGTCGGGGTGTCGGAGGACCTGCGCCGGAGCCTGGCCCGCGACCGCCGGCAGCTGCCCACGGTCCACGACCGCTTCGTGCGGCTCAACGCCGAGGAGCCCTACCGGCTCAAGTGCTCCTACATCCACGCCCGCCTGGAGAACACCCGCCGCCGCTACACCGACGGCACCCCGCACCGTCCCGGCGTCGACTACCTGGGCTCGGCGGACTACCTGCGCGACCTCGAGGTCATGAACGCCTCGCTCAAGGCCCACCAGGGCGAGCGGATCGCCGAGGGCGGACTGCGCCAGGCGATGCGCTCGGCGAACGCCGTCGGACTGCACCTGGCCAGCGTCGACGTCCGCGAGCACACGAACTTCCACCACACCGCGCTCGGCGCGCTGTTCGACCGGCTCGGCGAGCTCGACACCCCGTACTCCGAGCTCGACCACACCGGGCGCATCGAGGTGCTCTCGGGCGAGCTGGCCGGACGCCGCGCGCTCACCCCGCGGCGCACGAGCCACCAGATCGGCGACGACAGCTTCCGGGAGACCCTCGACGTCTTCGACTGCATCCGCACCGTGCAGGAGACGTACGGCGAGGAGGCCCTGCACACCTACATCATCTCGATGGCCCAGAACGTCGACGACATCCTCGCCGTCGCGGTGCTCGCCCGCGAGGCCGGCCTGGTGGAGATCACCGCGCGGTCCGACGGCGGGCAGACCGCGGTGGCGTCGATCGACGTGGTGCCGCTGTTCGAGACCGCCCTCGCCGGGGAAGCGGCGCCGTTCGGCGTCCGCGTGACGATCGTCGAGCCCGGACCCTTCCGGACCGACTTCGCCGGCACGTCGATGCACGCGGCTGCACCGGACGACCCGGACGGTCCGCCTGACCCGCGCGGGCGAGCTCCTGCTCGACCACGCCGAGCGCATCCTCGGCGAGGTCGAAGCCGCCCGCGCCGACCTGGACCGCCTCGCCGGGACGATGCGCGGCCACGTCCGGCTCGGGGCCATCCAGGCCCTCGAGCCGCTCGACCTCCCGGCGGCCCTCGCCGCGTTCGCCGGGCGCTACCCCGGCGTCACCCTCGGCCTCGGCTCGGGTCCTGGCCGCCACCTCACCGACGAGCTGGACGCCGGGCGGATCGACCTGGCCCTCGCGCCGGTCCCCGAGGACGTGCCGGAGCGCTTCGCGGTGCGGCCGCTCTTCACCGAGGAGCTGGTCGCGGTCACCTCGCCACGACACCGGCTCGCCCCGACGGCGGAGCTGCACCTCGGGGACCTGCGGGACGACCGCTTCGTCTGCCTGCCCCCCGACAGCGGGCTCCGCACGATCCTCGACCGCGAGGCCCGGCGCGCGGGCTTCCGGCCCGAGGTGCCGTTCGAGTGCACCCATCTCGGCCGCATCCGTGACCTCGTCGCCCACGACCTCGGCGTCGCCCTGCTCGCCCGTTCGGTCGCGGAGGCCCCCGGGCCGCGGGTCGCGATCCACCCGCTGCGCCCGGCGCCGGTCCTGCGCCCCGTCGGCCTGCTGCGGCTCCGGGACCACCCGCACGCGCCGGCCGCGGACGCGTGCGCCGACTTCCTCGAGTCCTGGGCCCGCCGCCGAACCGCGGGTGGGTGACCGTGTCGGTTTCGCGGTGCCCGCGGACCGGGAACCGCCGTCCGGTGACCGAGACCCTGCTCGCCCGGCCCGTCGCCGGCGTCGTCGAGCGGTGCCCGAAGCGCATGGTGTTCGGCCCGTGCGGTGGGGTCCGACCGGAGGGCTCCTGCGAGCTGGACGGGGCCCTGCCCTGCCCGTGGGTCGACGCCGAGGATCCCGTCGAGGTCCGCGCGTGGCCGGGGACCACGCCGTCGCGCCCCGAACCGGGGCCCGGCTCGCTCCTCGCCGCGGCCGCGACGCGCCCGGTCGTGCTCACCGACCTGTCGGTGGCCCCCTACGACCTCGAGGGGCTGCGGCGGATCGCCGCGCTGCTCGCGCCGGTGTCGGACGCCCTGCTGGTCGGCGAGCACCACAACCGCCCCGACTACCCGCCCACGATCATGGCGTCGGAGATCCAGGCGGCCGGGGGGCGCCCGTGGATCACCCTGACCTGCCGGGACCGCAACCGCGTCGTCCTCGAGGAGGAGGTCGCGGGGCTCGCCGTTCTCGGCGTCGAGGGCGTGCTGTGCGTCACCGGCGACGGCCGGGGCCGCGACGTCCGGCCCGAGGTCACCCAGGTCTTCGACCTCGACGCCACCCGCCTCGCACACCTCGCGGCCATCGGCGGGCTCGTCGCCTCGGTCGCCGTCGCCCCGGCCGCTCCCCCGTCCCGGGCCCGCGTCCGCGGGCTGCTCGAGAAGCAGCGGGCCGGGGCTTCGCTCGCCGTGGCGAACCACGTCGGTTCGGCCGCCGCGCTCGCCGCCTTCCTCGCCGACGCCCGCGACGTCGGCGTCGACCTCCCCGTCGTCGCCGGGGTGGCCGTCTACTCCGACGAGCGCTCGGCGCGCGTCCTGCAGGCGTTCCCGGGCCTCGCGCTCGACGACGACGCCGTCGCGCGGGTGCTCGCCGCACCCGACACCCGGGAGGCCGGGATCGACGCCGCGGTGGCCGAGGCGGAGGCGCTACTGGCGGTGCCCGGCGTGGTGGGCGTGAACCTCTCCGGGCTCGCGTCGGCCGAAGGCTGGCGCGCCGGCGCGGAGGTCAAGGCCGAGGTCGCCACCAGGGTCGCGAGCCTGCGGAGCGCGGGGTGAGCGGGGACGAGGGGTCCGGGGGCGTCGAGTCCGGGAGTGTGGGGGTCGGCGACGGGTCCGCGATGGAGGCCGAGTTCGACACGCTCGCGGCCTGGACCGAGGACGCGGTGCGCGAGCTGGGGCCCCGGTACGCCATCCCGGCCGCGTGCCGGGGCAGCGGGAGCCCCGCCGACCTGCGCTGGCTCGCCGACGGCCTCGGCCTGCACGGGGACGACCGCTTCCTCGACGCCGGCGCCGGGCTCGGCGGGCCCGCGGCGTGGTTGCAGGTTCACCTCGGCGTCCGGTGGCAGGCGCGCCCGCTGGTCACCGACCCGATGCCGCACGCCGTGGCCGCCGCGCGGCGGCTGTTCGACCAGCCGGCTTTCGCGGCCGGTCCGAGGAGCTGCCCCTGACCGACGGGTCGGTCGACGCCGCCTGGGCCCTCGGCGTGCTGTGCACGACGCCCGAGAAGCGCGCCCTGCTCGCCGAGCTGCACCGCGTGCTCGTCCCCGGCGCGCCGCTGGGGCTGCTCGTCCTCGTCCGCACGGTCGACGAGGTCCACAACGCCCCGGAGGGCAACACCTTCCCCTCGCGCGCCGAGCTGCGCGCCGACCTCGCGGCGACCGGGTTCAGTCTCGGCGGAGATCGACGCCGCCGCGCTGCCCGATGCGCCGGTGGAGTGGCAGGAGGACGGCGAGCGGGTGACCGAGGTGATCCGGCGCGACCACGTCGATCACCCGGCGTGGCGTCAGGCCGACGAGCAGGGCGCGCAGATGGGACGCCTGATCGGCGAGCAGACGGTCGTCACCGTCCTGGTGCGCGCGCTCCGGGACTGACCGCGGGACGATCCACCGCCGCGGACCGGAGGGGAACCCCACCCCACCGGAGGGTCCACCCCGCCGACGCGCACCCCGCGACCGCGCACCCTGCGACCAGTGCACGAACCCGGAGCCGACCGGCCCGGGCCCTGGCGCGGGGAGGTCGGTCATGGCCGTCGCGACGATGCGCATCCACGCCCGCGAGCTCCGCGCGCTGGCGATGGTGGTGGCCGGGGCGCTGCACGGCCCGGACGTCGCCGTCGTGGCGGTGGCCTCCAGCGTCGACGTCGTCGTCCCGCCGCGGCGCGCGACGCTGGACACCGCGGTGGTGCTCGTCGTCGACGGGGCCGGACACTGCGGTCTGTTGCAGGACGCAGGCGTGATCGCACGGATCGTCGCCCTGACGGCCGCGCCGGCACAGTCCGTCGGGGTCTCACCGCGTCGGGCCGGCCACCACCCCGGTCTCCACCGTGGCCGCGGGTTCCGGGTCGGGCGGGATGTCGAGGAGTGCCTCGCACACCCGGGCCAGCACCCCCGCGGCGTCGCGCACCGCCCGCGGCGACGCCGGGTGGGCTGCCCGCCGCTGCCAGCCGCGCAGCGCCTCGTGGGCGGCGCGCCGGACCTCCGCCGGCGGGGTGGCGCGGTCCAGGCCGAGCCGCGCCCAGGGCTCGGTCCCGTCGCTGCCGGTCAGCCGCTCGGCGGCGCGCTGCTCCTCGCCCGGGAGCACGACCGACCTGTGGGCCAGCGCGTCCGCGAGCCAGGACTCGGCCACCTCCCGGGCGCCCGCCGGGCGGATCCGCTCGATCTCGAAGCGCACCCGGTCGGACCACGCGCCGCCACCCGCGGACCGCACGAGGTCCTCGAGGGCCTCGAGGGCCCGCCGCGCTCGCGCGGTCGCGGCGCCGGGCAGGCACCGGCGGACGAGCAGCGTCTCCAGGCGGCTCGGCTCCGGCTCCTCACCCGGGGCCGGCACGGCGACCACGGGGACAGATCGCAGGTGCTCGGGCACCGTCGTCAGCGCGGCGTCGTCGACCTGCGGGTCCTCGACGACCACCATGAGGGCCTCCACGAGCTTGGCGGCCTCGTCATCGGGCCGGTCGACCACCGCGACGGCGGGGATCCGCAGGGCGCGCAGCGCTCCCGCGAGAGCTGACGCGTCGGCGTCGGCCGGTCCCGCGACCCCCACCCGCCACGGGCGGCGCGCGCGGGCGGTGATCGCGTCCAGCCGGTCGGCCACCGTGGGGGGCGGGTCGGCGCCGGCCCGGTCCAGCAGGTCGAGCACGCCGTCGAGCAGTCCGGAGCCGGAGGGGCTCCGCACCGCGCCCGGCGCGACATCGGCGCCCTCGGTGGCGTGGGAGGGGGTCGGCTCGGGTCCGGGCGGCGCCGCGTCGGGGTCCGTCGCGGACCCTGGTGGTCCCGCCGGGGGCGGCGGTATGACCCCCACCGCCGTGGTGGGGGCCGGGTCGGGTCGGTGCGCGGGGGGTCGAGGCGGCACCGGCACGAACCCGTCCACGGTCGTGCCCGCCCCGGGCGCCGAGCGCACCGCAACGCCCCCACCGACGGCCGCGATGCGGGCGGTGACGTTGCGGACCCCCCGCCCGCCCCCGGGGCCCGGGGCCGGGTCCGGGGTGAACCCGGGACCGTCGTCGCGGACGACGAACCGCAGGGCCCCCCGGGACTCCCGCAGTACGACCGAGATGCGTGCCCCCGCCGCGTGCTTGCGCGCGTTGTTGATCGACTCGAGACAGCAGAAGTACGCGGCGCTCTCGACGTCGGCGTCGTAGCGCCGTCCGGGCTCGATGCCTTCGGTGTCCACGATGATCGACGAGTCGCTCCCGGCCAGGTCGTTGCGCAACGACTCGACCAGTCCGCGCTCGATCAGGGTCGCCGAGGACACCCCCGTCGCGGTCTCGGCGAGCACGGCCTCGGCGGTGGCGATCTGGCCGCACAGCACGTCGAGACGGTGCCGGGCGGAAGCGAGCTCTCCGGTGGAGACCTGGTGCTCGACCAGCCCGAGCGTGAGCCGCAGCGACACCAGGTGGTGCTGCGCGCCGTCGTGGAGGTTGCGCTCGATACTGCGGCGCTCGCTGTCCATCTCGGCCACGGCCTGCCGGCGCGACGCCGCGATCTCCTCGCCGTGCGCGACGGCCGCCCGCAGCTGGCGCTCGAGCTCGATCTCGAGGCGGTTGGACTGCAGGACGGCGCCCAGACTGTCGGTCACGTCGACCATCAACCGGCGCCGGTCGTCACCCCGTCCGGCCAGGGCCTCGGCGTCGACGGCGAGGACCCCGACCTCCTCGCCGCGGTAGGAGATCGGGAACGGGACTCCGACGTCGGCGTCGCCCGCCTCGGCGTGCGCCCACGCGTACGTGCGGTCCCGCAGCCCGGGCCGGTGCGCGGTCAGGCGCACCGATCGGGCCCCGAGACGGCGCCCGATCGCCTCCGCGACGTGGTCCAGGTCGGACCCGTCCGCGGCGCGGGAGAGCTCGGCGACCTCCAGCAGCACGCTGTACGGCGTCGGGCGGTGCCCGTAGAGCAGCCGCTCGACGGCCAGGTCGACCCGGGCGGACAGCGGCAGGAACGCCACCGCGGTGAGCACCGTCGCGACGGCGCGGGCGGTGAGCGCGGACCCGGAGGCCGCGGTGAGGAGCGCGACGGTCAGCGCGTAGCTCCCGCCCAGCCCCACCACGACGACGGTCACGGCGAGCCCGCGGTGGAGCAGACCCTCGGTCTCCCGCCGGCGCGGTCGGAAGGCGACGAGCACCGCCAAGGCCAGTGCGGCGGCCGTGAGCCGCGTGAACCAGAACAGCAGGGCGGTCGGCTCGCCCCCGGCGGTACCCCCGTGGCGGGCGGTGGGGTCGTCGAGGGTCAGCCCCGGCTCGCCGAGCGTGGCCAGCACGAGCGTGAGCACGGCCAGCACCGCCGCCGTGCCCAGCGCACCGGCCAGCACGGTGACCAGCAGGCGGGCCTGGGCCCGACGTTCGGGCGTCGCGCCGTGGCGCAGGTGCCGGGACACCCCGATCATCCCGACCAGCGGCACCCCGAACCCGAAGAACACGACGCAGCTGACCGTGTGCGGGAGCAGCGCGGTCCCCACACCGGCGACGAACAGCGCCACGGCGCCGAGTCCGACCAGCACCCGGTGGCCGCGTCGCCCCGGCCCGGACCATCCGCTCGGGAACAGCAGCAGGGCCCCGACGTAGGCGGCGCTGGCCACCCCGTGCAGCAGGACCTGGTGCAGCTCGCCGATCTCCAGACCGGTCGCCGAGCGGACCACCTGCGTCGCGGCGTGGGCCTGGAGGTTGAACGCCCCGGCGGAGCCGACCATGGCCAGCACCAGCAGCCGGACCGTCCAGGAGCGGTCGCCGCGGCGCCAGAGCACGACGGCGACGACCAGGTTCACCGCGGTCGCGGCGTAGTCCAGCAGGGCCTGGCCCGCCGGCTCGCTCAGCGTGGCGGCCGCCAGGATCCCGCTGGCCCACGCCGCACCGGCCGCCGCGGCGCCGCCCACGGCCGCGCCGACGGACGGGACGTGGGTCGCGAGGGCGACGACCGCCCCGATCCCGAGCCACACCAGGGTCAGGGCCGAGACCGCCGCGAGCGCGACGGTCCAGGCGATGACGAGCCCGCGCGACCGGGTCACCGGGTCACCGGGTCGTCCACCGACGGCCGCAGGTGGTCGGGCAGCCACGCGCGCAGGACGGCGCCGCCGCTGCCGTCGACGACGAATTCCAACGCCCCGCCGAGCGCCGCCAGCCGGTCGGCGTCGTCGATCAGGGTGGCGCGGACGTCGTCGGGGTCGTTGACCAGGGCCGGTTCGGAGATGCGGACCTCGACCGTGCCGCGGACCTGGTCCAGGTGCACGCCGAGGGGCCGCTGGACGGCGTGCCCCGCGAACAGCCGCAGAGCCGAGGCGGCCAGGTAGTACACCCCGGACTCGACCTCCCAGGGCAGCCGGTCGGCGAGGCGGCCGGTGAGGCGCACGGTGCGGGGCAGGTCGGCGATCACCTCCTCGAGGGCGGCGAACGGCCCCTGGTCGCGCAGGACGGCCGGATAGACCCCCCGGGCGATCACCCGGAACCGGTCGAGCAGGTCCTCCATGCGCGTGCGGGCGCTCTCCAGGCCGTGGCGCGCGAACTCGGCGCGCTCGTCGTCGGCGTCGGTGTCGTCGAGGGCGTCCACCGCGTCCATCACCGCGGTGCGGAACGCCGCCAGCCGGTCGGCCGTCGCGCCCCCCAGCTCGGCCACCAGCCGGCGGCGCTCCACCTCCCGGGCCAGGTGCAGCCGTCGTCGGGAGGCGGCGGTCTCCCGCGCGAGCTCGTCGACGCGGCGCACCCGTGTCGCGAGCTCGGCGCTGCGCGCCACTCCCCGCAGTAGCAGGCCCGCACCACCGGCCACGTCCTGCATCAGGCGCTGATCGGCGGGGGTCACCGGTCGTCCCGGCTTTCCGATGGTCAGCACCGCCCGCAGGACCGCACCGTCGAGGACGGGCACCGCGTGGTCGGTGTCCGACCGAGCCAGGAGCACCCCGAGCGTCGGCACCGCTTCCCCGGCACCCTCCCCCGGCGGGAACACGGCCTCGGCGACCAGCGCGTCGTCGACGACGAGCCACACCGCGGCCCGCTGCGCGCCGGTGCCCTCGCCGAGCACCTGCGCCAGGCCGGGCAAGGCGTCCTCGATCGTGCCGTCCCGGACGCGGGCGGCCGTGTCGGCCAGCGCGGAGTACGCGGTGCTGACCGGATGCGGGACCAGACGTCGCACGAGGCGGTCCATTCGGGGTGCGGCGACGCCGAGCACGGCCACGGCGACGCCCACCGCCGCGAAGGGGGCGAGCAGCGTGCCGACCGCCGACCCCGTGAGCTCGACGGGCCCCGTCACGACGACGAGGACGACCGCCACGACCGCGCTCCCCAGCAGCGTCCGCACCGGCCAGGCCACGATCTTCCGGTTCATCGCACCGCCTGGGTCCGTGGGAACCGGCAGGCTAGGCGGGGTATCCCGACGTCGCCAAGTCCCCGGCCCCGGGCCGATCAGTCGTCGCCGCGCTGCGAGCGCAGGTAGGTCAGCACCGCCTGCACCCGGCGGTGGTGGGCGGAGGTGTCGGCGTGCAGGCCGAGCTTGTCGAAGATGCTGGCGATGTGCTTCTCCACCGCCTTCGCGCTCACGAACAGCGTCGAGGCGATCCCGTGGTTCGAGCGCCCCTCGGCCATCAGACGCAGCACGTCCCGCTCCCGCTCGGAGAGGGTGCTGATGACGTTCCGCTTGTCGTTGCGGGGCCGCTCGACCAGGCGCTTGGCGAGCACCGGCTCGATGACGATCTCACCCGCCTCGATCCGGGTCAGGGTGTCGGAGAGGACGTCGACGCTGCCGACCTTCTCCTTGAGCCGGTAGCCGATGCGGTCGGTGCCGATCTCGAGGATGCGCAACAGGTAGTGCGACTCGGCGTAGTGCGACAGGAACAGCAGGCCCATGTCCGGGTGGGCGGCCCGCAGCCGCTCCGCGGTCACCAGCCCCCCGTCGGGCTCGGGGGGCATCCGGATGTCGAGGACCGCGACGTCAGCCGGCTGGGTCGCGAGCAGCGCCACCAGCTCGTCACCGCCGGGCACGCAGCCCACCACCTCGTGCCCCGCGGCCTTCAGCAGCATCACAAGGCCCTCCCGGAACAGCGCCCCGTCCTCGGCCAGGGCTACCCGCACGGGAACCTCGCCACGATCGTGGCGACGTCGCCGGCGTGGGTGACCTCGACCGAGCCGCCGAGCGGTTTCGCCTCGTCCTCGACCGGCGGCCCCTGCCGCGGCTCGACCCCGGAGATCGACAGCATCAGGGTGCCGGCGTCCCGGGCCGCGCGGATCGTCACCCCCCGCCCCCTCGGGTGCGGTGCCGCGAGGCACTCGGCGGCGGCGAAGTAGGCCGCCCCCTCGGCGGCGGGACCGAAGCGCTCGTCGGCGACGTCCAGGGTGGCGCCGACGCCCGTGGTGTGGACGAGCTCGCGCAGCGCCGGGCCGAGGCCCGCCTCGTCCAGGAGCGGCGGATAGATCTTGCCGGCCACCTCGCGCAGCTCCTGGAGCGCCGCGTGCACCTGCTCCTGGAGCTCGACGATGTCCCGGCTCCACCCCGCGTCCGACGAGGGAGCGTTCTCCAGGAGGACCCCGAGACGCAGGGACATGGCCGAGATGCGCAGAGCCGCGCCGTCGTGCAGTTGGCGTTCGAGCCTGCGGCGCCGCAGCCAGCGACCCTCGGTGCGGCTCGGTCCCCCCTCGGCGTCCCCCGGCGGCTCGGGGACGTTCTCGCCGTTGTCGTGGGCGAGCCCAAGGGTCATGGGGGCATCCTCGCGCCGGGCGGGCGTCGCGGCCAGGGGGGTGCTCCCTGCGCCAGGGGTAGGGTTTACCCCCTCCCCGCTGTTCTGCCCTGCGGCCGGCGCTGATCACACAGCGTCGTCGTGCTCCCGGACACCCGGGGAGTCGCGATCCGACTCTCGCCCCTGCGCGCCACCGGGCATTACTATCCGTGCCACCGTGTCGGAGGGGTGGCCGTGAACTACAGCCTCGGAGTCGACCTCGGTACAACCTTCGTCGCCGCGGCGATCACGAGGGACAACGGCCGGGTCGAGATGATCACCCTCGGGGACAGCGCAGTGGCGTCTCCCGCGGTCGTCCTGATGCGACCCGACGGCAGCCGCGTGTTCGGCGACGCCGCGGCGCGGCGCGGCGCGCGGTCAGCAACCCGACCGACGTGGCGTGGGAGGTCAAGCGCCGCCTGGGCGACCCCACCCCGGTCCGGCTGGGCGGGGCGGCCCGACCGGCCACCGAGCTGCTCGGCGCCGGGCTGCGCGACGTGCTCGCCCGGATCGCCGCGACCGAGGGCGGCCCGGCGCGGCGGGTGGTGCTCACCCACCCCGCCAACTGGGGCCCCTTCCGGCGCGGCCTGTTCGAGGATGTGGCCGCCCTCGCCGGCCTCGAGGATCCGCCGATGCTGGCCGAGCCGGAGGCGGCCGGCGTGCACTACGCCGCCACGAGGGACCTCACCGACGGCGAGCTCCTCGCGGTCTACGACCTCGGCGGCGGCACCTTCGACGCGAGTGTGCTGCGCAAGCGTGCGGACGGCGTGGAGATCCTCGGGACCCCCGAGGGCATCGAGCGGCTCGGAGGGGTGGATTTCGACGAGGCCATCCTGGCCCATGTCGACCACGCCTCCGGGGGCGCGCTCGGCGAGCTGGACCTGCGGGACACCACGACGACCACCGCGCTGGCCCGCCTGCGCCAGGACTGCGTCCTGGCCAAGGAGGCCCTCTCGGTCGACGACGAGACGACCGTGCCGGTGTTCCTCCCCGGCCGGCACCTCGAGGTCACGATCACGCGCGGCGAGTTCGAGGACATGGTCCGGGCGCCGGTCGAGTCGACCATCGGGGCGCTGCGCCGCACCCTGCGCTCCGCCTCGGTCCGCCCGGACCAGCTGTCGGCGGTGCTGCTGGTGGGGGGCTCGTCGCGGATCCCAATCATCGCCCGGACGGTCGGCGCGGAACTCGGGTGCCGCACCGTCGTGGACTCCCACCCCAAGCACGCGGTCGCGCTCGGCGCCGCGATCGTGGCCAGCCGCCGCCAGGGCGTGGTCACGGCCGCCGCCGGGGTCGGGGCCGGCGCCACGTCCGGCTCGGTGGCCGGGGACGCCGCCGGCTCCCCTTCGGCGGCGAACACTAGCGGGGACGCGCCCGGTGAATCCGCCGAGACCACGACGATCGCGAGGCGGGGCAGCTCCGTCGTCGTCCCTTCGGCGGAGGCCCGCCCGGGCGCGAGTGCCCGCGCCGACCCGCCGCGGGCGTACGGCCCCACGTCCAGCGGCCCGGGATGGGCTCCGCCCGCCCGCCCCGCGAGCGGATCCTCGCCACCGGCGAACGGGCGGGGCGCCGCAGCCCCCACCCACCCGCCGAACCCGATGGACGCGCCGACCACGGCCACCCGCGCGACACCGGGCCCGGAGGGGCCGACGAGGCCCACCCGGACGACGCCGGGGCCGCCGGCCGACCCCCGTCAACGACCCGAGCCCGGCCTGGGCGGCGGTGATCCCGGGCGGCCCCCGACGGGGCCGGTCCCGGCGGCCGATCGGCCACCGCCCTCGCTCGCCTCCCGGCCGGAGCCCACCACATCGTCGGCGTTCCGCACCCGGGTGATCGTCCTCGCGGTGATGGCCGTACTCGTGGCCGCCGCGGTGGTCGCGGTCGCGCTCCTCGCCACCGGCGTCGTCGGCCCCGGCGCCGCGGCCACCGGCACCGGCTCCTCGGGAGAGGTGGCGCCGTCCGCGGTCGCCAGCGCGCCGGTCCCCACCGTGGTCAACCGCCTCGCGGTCGGACCGACCCCGGGCTTCGTCACGCTGTCCCCCGACGGTCGCGTGGCCTACGTGGCGAACCGGGCGGCGAAGACCATCACCGTGGTCGACACCGCAAGGGCGGCGGTCACCGCGACCGTCCCGGTCGCCGTCGGCCCGCCGCAGTATCTGACCGCCTCCCCCGACGGCCAGCGGCTCTACGTCAGCGTCTTCGACCAGCGGCGGACGATCGCGGCGGTCGCGATGCTGGACACCACCACCAACCAGGTGGTCGCGACGGTCCCGGTGCGGACCCGCCCCTTCGTCTCCGCGGTGACCCCCGACGGGACCCAGCTCTGGGTGCCCAACCACGACTCCGGTTCGATCACCGTGATCGACACCGCCGACGACCACGTGATCGCCGAGCTCCCGGTGGCCCCCAACCCGCACTGGGTGGCGTTCTCAGCCGACGGGACGCGCGCTTACACCGCCAACCACGAGTCCAACCTGATCTCGGTCATCGACACCGCGAACCGCACCGTCCTCGCCCGGGTCGCGGTCGGCACGAGCCCGCACAGCGTGGTCGTGAACCCGGCGCGCCCGCTCGTCGCGAACGCGAACTACGACGCCGCCAGCGTCAGCTTCACCGACACGTCCACGGACGCGGTGGTGGCCACCGTGCCGGTGGGCCGCAATCCGCAGGCGCTGGCCTGGGCCCCCGACGGACGCCACCTCTACACGGTCAACGTCAGCGACAACTCGGTCTCGGTGATCGATGCCGACACCTTCGCCGTCACCGCGACACTCCCCACCGGCCCCAGCCCGTCCAGCGTGGCGGTGCTGCCCGACGGACGGCAGGGCTTCGTCACGACCCTCGACGACGGGTCGCTCACGGTCCTCGACCTCGCGGGCTGACCCAGGGACGGGGGAGTGCCCTACCCGATCCGGAGGGTGTGCCCCGACGGTCGTAGGGAGAGCGTGACCGCGCCCGGCCGCCGCGCCGACGACCCTTCTCAGGACACGCACCCGAGGCCAGCGCCACGGGGCACCCGGAAGGAGTCGATCATGATCACCACCTCTTCGCTCAGCCGCCGCGACCGCTCCGTGCTCGTGGCCGTCGCCGCCGGACGCGGCGCGGTCTCGGCCGGCAGCCTGCTCATCGACGGCCTGCGCTGTGCCGACCAGTTCGCCGTCGCCCGGCTCGCCGACGCCGGCCTGCTGCTCGTCCAGGGGCCCGGCCCCGCACAGCTGTCCCCGACCGGGCAGCGCGTCCTCGCCGCCGCCTGACCCCACACCGCCCGCCCCCTGACGGAGGACTCCGTGCCCACCGCGATCCGCGACCGCCTCGAATCCGCGATCCCGTCCCGCGCGCGGTGCCTGTTCCTCTCGCCCCACCTCGACGACGCGGTGCTGTCCTGCGGCGCGCTCATGCGGGCGCTCGCGCCGCACTGCGAGGTCCGCGTGCTGACCGTGTTTACCGAGACGACCCCGGGTCCGCACACGCGCGCCGCCCGCTCGTTCCTGCGCCAGTGTGCGCACCCCGACGCCGACACCTTGTTCCACGCCCGCCAGGCCGAGGACCGCGAGGTGCTGGACGGGCTGGCGGTGGACCACGCGCACCTGGGCCTGCCCGACGCCCTGTTCCGGCGCCGGGAGGTGCCCACGGCGATCTCCCGGCTGGGCCGCCTGCTGCCGGAGGTCGACCACCGGTACCCGACGTTCCGGTTCGACATCGCGAAGGGCCGGGTGTCCCGCGGCGACCGCCCGCTGGCCGCCCGCCTCGCCGGGCAGGTCGGCGACGAGATCCGCGACCGGGGCGTGGACCTGGTGTTCTGCCCGCTGGGGGTGGGCCGTCACGTCGACCACCTCCTCGTCCGGGACCTCGGGGCGCACCACCGGGAGCGGGTCGTCTACTACTCCGACTTCCCGTACAACCAGTCCTTCGCGCCGGACGCCGCCTTCGTGGCCGGCCACGGGCTGCGGCCCTGGTCGTTCGGTGACGGAATCGACGCCAAGGCGGACATGATCCGCGGCTACGGGACCCAGGCCGACGCGTTGTTCCCTTCGGGACGGATTCCTGCCGTCCCCGAGACCTACTTCGTCGGCTCCTGACCGGCCACCTCGAGGGCCTCCACGCCCCGATCCCGGCGCCATCGTCACCGACCCCCGCCGGTCCACGGCCAGGCGCGCCCCGCGGGCGACCAGGACGGGCCCGCCGCAGCGCCAGGTCGCCCGGAGGGTCTTCAGCGGCGAGCACCGGGTGATGAGGCCACCGCGCTCACTGACGGGCCCCGTCCGGGGCGTCGTGGCTCCCCCGGCGACGGCGGTTGAGCTCCGACACCGCCCCGACCGCCCCGCGCAGGCGCTTCTCGACGCGGGTCAGCGGGAGTCGTTCGAGCCGCAGCGCCTCGTAGTCGACGGGCCGGGCGCCGAAGTAGGCCTTGAACCGCTCGGGGGCCGAGCCGCGGTCGGACTCGCCCATGTGGAACGACCGCACGCCCTCGGCGGCGGCCGCCTCGAAGGAACGGACGTGCAGCACATAGGTCGCGAGGGTCTCGCGGGCTAGGGCGGTGTCCATGGCCGAGAGCCAGCCCAGGGCGTGCTGCCCGTGCTGGAGGACGACGTTCACCGCGACCGGCCGGCCCTCGTGGTGCGCCGACCACACGACGCAACGCTCCCCCAGCGCCGCGGCGACGGCCGCCACTTGCCCCGGCCGGTCCTGGCTGGCCGCGACCCGGAGCGCGAGCCACCGCGGCTGGCCGCGCTGCTCGGCCCACCGGTCGACCGACTGACCGTAGAGCTGCGCGAACGCCCGCACCCCGACGCCGTCGGGGTCGTCGCCACGCTCGCGCCGAACGTCGAGGGCGAAGCGCTCGGCCTTGCGCACCGAGTTGCGCACCTGGCGCTTGAACACGTTCGCCCAGAGGTGGTCGTAGCCGTTGGAGAGGTCGATGACCTGCGCGCGGTAGGGGACCCGCACCGATCCGGGCGGGGCGGCCGCCGACCACGGCGCGCCGGCCAGCGAGAGCGGGACGACACCGGTGCGCACCACCGGGCGGCGTGCCAGGTCGGCGAGCACGAGGCGGACCTCGGCCTCGGTGATCCCGCCCTCCTCGACGGTCCTCCGCTCCGCTTCGCGTCCCTCCTCGACGGTCCGGCTCCGCTCCGCTTCGCGTCCCCGGTCGGCGAGCACCCCGCCGTAGCCCCACCCGTAGGGGAATGACTCCTCGGCGACGCGCACCCCGGCGAAGCGGCGCGCGACCAGCGGGAGGACCAGCCGACGCCCGTCGGGCAGCTCGTAGAGCCGGCTGGCATCGACCCGGCCGGTCGAGCGGCAGACGCAGTCGAGCCACTCGGGGGTCTGGGTGGCGACGGCGTGCGGGTCGCCGGCCAGGGCCCGGCGCCAGGCGTCACGGGGGGTCGGGCTGACGACCCGGACCCCGGCGAGGTCGGTCGGGACCGTGGCCCCGAGGACGCGGCTCATGCGGCGACTCCCTCCTCGACGGCGACCGGGGCCGGGCGGGCCCCGGTGACACGCGCCAGCAGCCCGCGCGCCCGGGCGACGTCCGCGGCGGGCACCGCCCCCAGGCGCAGGGCGAGCACGGCGTAGACCAGCAGCCCGAGGGCCACGAGCACCAGGTCGAGTACCGGGCCGGCCGAGGCCGCCACCACCAGCACTCCGACGAGCACCCCCGCCGCGGCGGCCCATCCCGCCGCACGACGCACGGGCAGGCGGCCGAGGCGGTGGTGGCGCAGGTACGGAACGGCCAGCATACCCACGCCGACCCAGGCCCCGACCGCGAAGCCGACCGCCGCCCCCATCGCGCCGTGACCCGGCACGAGGGCGACCATCGTCGCCAGCTCGGCGACGGCGGCGGCAGGGATGCGGGCCGCCGCGGTGCCGGCGAACCCGCGGGCGAACAGGGCCTTGAGCAGCATGTCTCCGACGATCAGCCCGGCGGTCCCGACGGCGATCACCCGGGCCAGGTCGGCGGCCCCGGCGTACTCGGCCGAGAAGAGCCGCCCGATCAGCGACTCCGGCGTCACCACGAGCACGAGCAGCACAGGCACCAGGGCCAACGGGACCCAGCGGAACGCGGTGACGAACCAGCCGTGGGCCTCCCCCGCGCCGCGGGCGCGGGCGATGAACGGGAAGACGACGTCGGAGAGCGCGGTGCCGACCAGGAACGGCGCCTTGGCCAGGATCGCCGCCGCCTGGTACGTCCCGACCACCGCGAAGGTGACGCCGTGGCCGTGGCCGAGGGAGCCGAGCAGGAGCACGTCGAGGGTGCCGATGAGGCCGAAGCCGGTGGTGCCCACGGCCATCGGCGCGGCGGAGGCGAACGGGCGCCATCCGGCCATCGCGCCGCGCAGCCGCGGCATCCGGTCGCGCAGCGACGACCACGCGCACGCGGCGGCGGCGGCCGCGCCGAGCAGCAGCGCCCACCCGATCCCGACCGCTCCGGAGCCGACCAGCGCGACGACGCCGACGCCGACGCCCACCTTGACGACGACCTCGACGACGCGGGCGGCTCCCACGGCGCTGAACCGCCGGCTGCCCTGCAGACCGCCGATGAGCACCTGACCGAGCGCGAGGAGCACGGTCGTGGCCGCGACCAGCAGCGTCAGTCCGGCTCCGACCCCGGGGAGGATCGCGCCGGTGGCCAGCTGCACCCCGGCGAAGCCCACGGCGAGCGCCGCCCCCAATCCGACGTTGCCGACCAGAGCCGCCCGGAACGACGCACCGGCCCCGACGGACGGCGCACCGTCCCCGTCGCGGGCGATGGTGCGGGCCAGGACCCACGGGAAGCCGGCGGCGAGCACCGACGTGGCCAGCAGGAGCACGGTGAGCATCACGCTCAACCACGCCGAACTCGGAGGCCGGCAACAGCCACGCGAGCGCGACCGCGAAGCCGTAGTTGAGGGGCGCCGACAGCGCGAGTCCGATCATCGCGACGGCGGTTCCGGTCGCTGCGGACTGGTGTCCTCGTAGTGCTCGCATCGTGGCTCGCCCTCCCCGTTCCTCGGTAGGACCAGCCTCGCGTCCTCCGCGGCCCCCGGGGAGGGAGCGGGCCCCCGGGGGGCGGGGGCTGTCCCTACCTCTGGGCGGGGCGCCACTCCCGGGCGCGGCGCCGCCACCCGGCCGGACACGTCCGGGAGGCGGCCCGCGACCTCCCGGTACACCGCGAGCTGCGCGGCGGCCAGCGCGTCCCAGTCGTACGCGCGGGCGAACTCGCGGCCGCGCGCCCCGGCCGCGGCCAGGCCCTCCTCGTCGGTGGCGGCCCGGATGAGGACCGCGGCGAGGGCGTCGACGTCGAACGGCGGGACGGTCCAGCCGGCCCCCGGCGGGACGACCTCGCGCGAGGCAGGGGATGTCGAAGGCGACCACCGGGGTGCCCGCGGCGAGGGCCTCGACCGCGACCATGCCGAAAGTCTCGTGCCGGGACGGGACCACGACCAGGCGGGCGCCCGCGAGCAGGTCGACCTTGTCCGGGCCGTCGCACCAGCCGAGGAACCGGACCCCCTCGGCCCCGAGGTCCTGCGCGAACCGCCGGACCCGCCCCTTCTCGGGGCCGCCGCCGGCGACGAGCAGCTCGCCGCCGATCTCCGGTCGGACCTGTCGCCACGCCCGCAGCAAGAGGTCCAGCCCCTTGCCCTCCAGCTCGAGACGCCCGAGGAACACCACGTCCCGGCCGACCCGCGCCGGGGCGTCGAGCAGGGCGGGGTCGACGCCGTTGCCGACGACGTCGACGCGCGCGGCGGGGTTCATCGCGCGCAGCCGCTCGGCGGTGCCCTCCGAGACCGCGATCAGCCGGTGGTGGCGGCGGGTGCCGGCGCGCTCGACGAGGTGCAGCGGCAGCTTGTACTGGCGGGCCTTGTCCCGGGCGTGCAGCCACTGGACGACGCCGACCGTCGGGCGCCCGGTCCAGAGCGGCGCGGCCATGGTGGAGAACGGCGCGAAGAAGTCCTCGACGACCAGGTGGGCGTTCCGGCGATGACGGCGCACCGCCGCGGGCAGGCCGAGCACGTACCCCGCGAGCCGGCTCAACCGGTTGCCGCCCGTCCCGAGCCCGACGGGCACATAGCGCACGCCGTCGAGCACCGCGTCCTCGGCACCCGGGAAGCGGGTCGTGAGCACGGTGACCTCGTGGCCCGCCGCGACGAGACGGCGGTCGATCTCGTGGGTACGCCGCGACCCGCCGCCGGCGCCCGGCATCCGGGGATGTTCGAAACCCAGGTGCAGGATGCGCAGCGGTGCCCCGGCGCTCGGTGGGGCCGTCATCGGCCGGCCCCCGTCCCCGCGATGACGCGGCCGTAGGCGGGCACGTCGACGCCCGAGCCCCGCGTGAACAGGTCGTCCTCGAACGCCAGGTAGAACGCCTCGAGGCCACAATCGCGCGCGTAGCGGGCGCCCTGCACCATCTGGTCGGCCTCGCCGTCGGAGAACGGCGACCCGCCGGTCTGCGCGCGCTCGGGCGGGCCGGGATTCTCCGCGACCACGCCGAGCCGGGCCGCGCGGGCCAGCGTGATCGTCCAGCGCTGGGAGGCACCGCGGTCGAGGCCGGCGGCGGCCAACGATCCGGGGCTGTCGCCGGACCGGCAGGTCTCCTCCCCGGGGGTCTCCGCCCGGGTCCGGGTGGCGGGGACTGCGCCCGCAGCCGGGCGTCGAGCTCGGCGAACACGGAGAACTGGCGCGGGTAGTCCAGGCCCCGCCCCAGGGCGCCGTCCGGGTCGGCACGACCGTCGAGGAGCGTGGCGACGGACTGCTCGTGGTCCACGGGCAGCACGCCGCGGCCGGCCAGCGGCACGTGGAACTCGCCGGCGAACCCGACCGAGCGCAGCGTCTCGGCCAGCCAGACGACGCTGCCCGCGAGCGAGGAGGTGTACCAGTCGTACCAACGGGCGACCTCCTCGCCACCGACCGGTGCCCCCCGGTACACCGGTACCCCCGGGAGCCACCCGGGCATCGGCGACGGGGACACCCCGGCGGCGAGGCCGGGCCCGCCCTGGGCCGCGGCGTCGAAGGCCCAGAACGACGGGCCGGAGGCGCCCGCCTCGGGGCCGGGGTAGCCGAGCTCGCCGGCGAGGCGGACGGCGCCGACGTCCTCGAACCCGGTCAGCCCCGCGACGTCGCGCAGGTAGGCGGTGGCGGCCTTCCGCGCGCCGGCGCTGAACACGAGGTTGGCCTCGCCCGACGTGGACGCCGCGCCGGACTGGTCGACGAAGGTGGCCGCCGGGAGCCCGAGCACCCACGGCGGCGGGTTCTGCAGGCCGAGCCCGAGCACCACCCGCAGTCCGGCCGACGAGCACGCCGTCAGTCCCTGCCGCACTCCGGCGAGGTAACCCCGGTCGACGGCGCCCGGAGCGGGCTCGGCCGCCGCCCACTGCACCTCGGTCACGACCGTGGTCACACCGGCCCGGCGCAGCGCCGCCACCCGCCCGGGCTCGCAGGAGGACCCGAGCACTCCGAACGCGGGGGACCCCGGCGCGGCCGCCGCGTCGCCCGACCTCCCGGACGGACCGGCGAGGATCACGGCCAGCGATGCGACCAGCGCGACTCCGGTGATCCCGGCGCACACGGCCCACCAGCGGTGGTTCACCGGTCTCACCCGCTCTCGGAGACCGGCGGGACATCCTGGCCGGCGGCGACCGCGGCCTCGAGGGTGGCGCGGTCGACCTGCCAGACCGTGGTGTCCCCGTTGGTGGGGCCGTAGGCCACGAACACGGGCCGGGCGTTCTCCCTCATCCAGACGAGGATCTGCGGGGCGGCGTCGCCGTAGCCCTGGTCCAGCGGTCGTCGGGAGGTGACGACGTACCGGGCATCGTTGTCGCGCAGGGCGGTCAGGCTGGGCCACTCCCCCCAGTTCGGGCGCGGGAGGAAGGCGAGCTCGGCGACCGGGCCGGTCAGCCCGACCCGGGCGTCGGCGGGCAGATTGGTGTTCATCCAGGCCCGGACCCGGGGAAAGGTGTCGTCCACCGTGAGGCGGGCGGAGACCCCCAGGACGAGGGTGGCCGCGACGAACACCGCCGCGGCGGCCGCCAACGGCCTGCGCAGCGCCGGCCGACGGTCGCGCAGCTCGGCGATCGCGGTCGCCGACACGACGACCGAGACGACGACGGTGTAGTAACCGAACTGCTCCTCCAGGGCCCCGGCGGACGCGGCGTACACCCCGAAGACGCCGGTGGACACGCCGATCAGCCCCATGAGGCGCCGTCCGGTCGGGACGGCGAAGACCGTGCCGAGCCCGGCGAACAGGCACAGGCCGAGCAGGACGTAGCTGGTCCCGAAGCGCGACAGCTCCGCGACGAGGCGATCGAGCAGGCTCACGTTGCTCGAGTGGAACCCGGTCATCTGGTCGATCCCGAGCATGCGGCGCACGCCACTGACCTTCTGGAAGGTCCAGTCGCCGAGGTGCCCGGTCGCGGTGACGACGACGAGGAACACGGCGTACGGCGTCAGGGCGCCGAGCGAGATCCGTCCCACCGTCGCGGCGGAGAGCGTGCGCCGCCAGACGATGGCGAGGGCCAGCGGGACCAGGATCTGGATGACCGTCATGTCCTTGGTCACCAGGGCGAGTCCGAAGACCACCCCGACCCCGACCTCGCGCCAGCGTCGGACGCTCTCGCTCGCCGGGTTCGTCAGCACGCCGAGGAGGAGCACCCAGGCACCGAGCGTCCACATGGTCGCCGGCGTCTCGAGCATGACGCGGCTGTCGCTGCGCAGCACGAACGGGTCGAACGCGAGGACGAGAGCCCCACCCAGGGCGATCGGCAGGGGGACGACCTTGCGGAGCAGCCGGAACGCGAGGACGACGGTGATCGCGCCGAGCAGCGCGGTCAGCCAGCGCAGGCCGTAGACGAGATCCATGGCCGGCAGCGACCCGAGCCCGGAGAGCTTGATGAAGCGCCGCGAGGGGGACGAGCATCGTGCCGGCCTCGAGTGCCCCGGTGGGGCGCACGAGCTTCCCCGGCGAGGGGGCGGCCCGCTTCCACCACGGCTTCTTCTCGTCACCCGAGGGCGCGAGCGGCGGGGGCGGGGTCCCCGGTCGGAGCGGTGCGCCGACCGGGGGTCGGCGCGGCGCGCCGCCGGGCGGGCCGGGCGAGGACCCGGGGCGCGCCACCGGAGGCGAACCGGGAGGCGAACCGGGGCGCGGGCCGGGTGCCGGTCGGGGCGCACCCGGACCCGGCCGCGCGGACCCCGGAACGCCGCCCGACGGCCACCCGCGGTGGATCTCGGGCACGCCGCCACCTCCCACACCACGGCCCTCGGCCCGGCGCGAACTGCTCAGAGTGATCGCCATCCGGCCCTGCTCGCGATTCGTCGACCCTACCGGGCGTGGTGTCGTCACGGGCAGTCCTCACATGATCTCGTCCCTGCTCGCCGGCGACGGTCACGCCGCCGGGCACGCGATGCGGTCGGCGCGGCCGCGGGTGCTGTCGATGTCGACTCTGCGCGCCGGCGGCCCCTCGATCCGATGGTGTGCGCCCGCCACCGTCCGGGGTGGACCCGCCGGCATGGGTAGGGCTGTCCCCACCCCGCTCAGGCCCGCCTCCTCGGGGTGAGGTCCACCCCGTCCCGCGCGGAGGTTCAGCGCTGCAGGCGGTTGTGGATCGCGAGGAGCCGCTCGCGTGTGGGGCCGGAGAGGCGGGCGACGGCCGCCGCCCGGAGGTCGGAGGCCGCCGAGGTCGCCGCGCGCTGGACGCCGCCGACGCCGGGGGTGGAGTAGACCCGGAGGCGCACCTGCTCGCGCACGCCGCTGGCGAGGTCGGCCCTCCTTCGAGACGTGGTGGACGACGACCTCGACCCTCGCGGGTCCGCTCGCCATGATCCTCCGTCAGATGTCCCCCGACGCCCTCCAGGCGCTGCGCTCCCGCCTCGAACACGACGTCGAGGACTACCGGATCCCGGCCGGTCTGGAGCTCCCCGGAGTGACGCTGCTGCTCAGCGCGCGCCGACCGTGACCGCGCCCGGCCTCAACCGCCGAGGATGCCCGCGATCAGCCAGCCGAGCGTGACGACGACGTCCACGCGCAGTTGGAGAGCCCGTCGGCGCCGCGGTCGAGCACTGCCCGGGCGGCCGCGATCACGGCGTCGTGCGTGAGGCCGGCGCGCTGCCCGGGGGTCCGGGGCAGGAACGAACTGTACATCGTCCAGTTATCCACGTCGGTGGTCACCGAGAGCATGGGGAGCCTCTTCCACGTCCCGCTCGCCCGCGCCCACGACGCGGCGCCCGTCCTGAGGGCCCTTCGCGACGCGGGCCTGGTGGTCGTCGCCGCAACCGGCGACGGCGACACCGAGCTCGGTGCGGGCACCGACGCGCTGCTGGCCCGACCCACCGCCTGGCTCTTCGGCGGGGAGGCCCACGGGATCCCCGACGCCGTGGCCCGGGCGGCCGACCACCGCGTCCGGATCCCGATCCGGGGACGGGCGGAGAGCCTCAACCTCGCCGCGGCGGCGGCGATCTGCCTGTACGCCTCGACGCGGGCGCACGCCGCGGCGCCCCCGGGTCCGGACGCGCCCGACCGATAGACTCCGCCCGCGCCGTCCACCCCGGCCACCCCCGTTCACCAGGAGTGACGACCCCGCGATGTCCGGCACCAACGACACCTTCGACCCCAAGCAGGTCGCAGCTCTCGACCCCGGGACCCTCGCCGCGGCCCGGTCGGACGCCGAGAAGGCCTTCGCCCGAGCGGCGACCCTCGAGGCGCTGACCGCGGCCCGGTCCGCGCATCTGGGGGACCGGTCGCCGGTCCTGCTCGCCCGTCGTGAGATCGGGGCGCTCCCTCCGCAGGCGCGGTCTGACGCGGGCAAGCGGGTCAACGAGGTGCGGCAGGCAGTCCAGCAGGCCTACGACGCCCGCCACGCCGCGCTCCAGCTCGAGCGTGACGAGCGGGTGCTCGCCGAGGAGGCCGTCGACGTCACGCTGCCCTCGGACCGACACCTCCGCGGCTCCCGCCACCCCCTCACACAGATCTCGGAGCGGGTGTCCGACATCTTCGTCGCCATGGGTTACGAGGTCGCCGAGGGCCCGGAGCTGGAGTCGGAGTGGTTCAACTTCGACGCCCTGAACTTCCTGCCCGACCACCCGGCCCGGACCATGCAGGACACCTTCCACACCGAGCCCACCGAGGCCCGGCAGGTACTGCGGACGCACACCTCGCCGGTCCAGATCCGCACGCTGCTCGAGCGCGACCTCCCCGTCTACGTGGTGTGCCCGGGCCGCACCTTCCGCACCGACGAGCTCGACGCCACCCACACCCCCGTCTTCCACCAGGTCGAGGGCCTGGCCATCGACAAGGGCCTCACCATGGCCCACCTCAAGGGCACCCTCGACGCGTTCGCGCGCGCCATGTTCGGGCCCGACTCGACGATCCGGTTGCGTCCGTCGTACTTCCCGTTCACCGAGCCGTCGGCCGAGCCCGACGTGTGGTTCCCGCAGCGCAAGGGCGGGCCCGGCTGGGTGGAGTGGGGGGGCTGCGGGATCGTGGATCCGAACGTCCTGCGGGCCTGCGGGGTCGATCCGGAGGTCTACTCGGGGTTCGCGTTCGGCATGGGCCTCGAGCGGACGCTGATGTTCCGCAACGGGCTGCCCGACATGCGCGACATGGTGGAGGGCGACATCCGCTTCACCGGCGCGTTCGCCGTCGAGGCCTGAGTCCGATCACCTGCCCGATCACCCCCCACCCCCAGCACCAGGAAGGTCGGTAGCCGTGCGCGTCCCCGTCTCGTGGCTCACCGAGCACGTCGCGCTGAGCGAGAACACCGGCCCCGACGAGATCGCCGACGCCCTCGTCCGCGTCGGGTTCGAGGTCGAGGGCATCGAGCGCCTGGAGACGGTCACCGGCCCGCTCGTCGTGGGCCGGGTCCTCGAGATCTCCGAGCTGACCGACTACAAGAAGCCGATCCGCTTCTGCCGGGTGGACGTCGGCGACGCGGGATCGAGCACGGCGGAGCCGCAGGGCATCGTCTGCGGCGCGACCAACGTCACCGTCGGTGACCTCGTGATCGCGGCCCTTCCGGGCAGTGTGCTTCCCGGCGGCTTCTCCATCGCCGCGCGGAAGACCTACGGGCGCGTCTCCGACGGCATGCTCTGCGCCCTCGACGAGCTCGGCCTCGGCGAGGACCACACCGGAATCCTCGTGCTCCCGCCGGGCACGGCGAGCCCCGGCGACGACGCGGTCGCCCTGCTCGGCCTCGAGGACACCGTCCTCGACGTGGCGGTCAACCCCGACCGCGGGTACGCCCTCTCGATCCGCGGGCTCGCCCGCGAGCTCTCCTGCGCCGTCGACAGCGCCTACGGTGATCCAGCCCTAGCCGATCACGGCATGCCCGCCGTCGACGGGGACGCCACGACGGTGCACCTCGAGCCCGACGCCGGGTGCAGGCGGTTCGTCGCCCGTCGCGTCACGGGCCTCGACCCGCAGGCGCCAACGCCGTGGTGGCTGCGACGCCGCCTGCTGCTCGCCGGGATCCGGCCGATCTCGCTCGCCGTCGACGTCACCAACTACGTGATGGTCGAGCTCGGGCAGCCGATGCACGCCTACGACGCGGCCACGCTGCGCGGCGACATCGTCGTCCGCCGAGCCCGCGCGGACGAGAAGCTCACCACCCTCGACGACGTCCAGCGCGTTCTCGACGCCGACGACGTGGTGGTCGCCGACGACTCCGGGGCCATCGGCCTCGCCGGGGTGATGGGCGGTGCGAACACCGAGGTCGGGCCGAGCACGAGCGACGTCCTGCTCGAGGCCGCCACCTGGGACGCGCCGTCGGTGGCGCGGACCGCCCGCCGCCACAAGCTCTCCAGTGAGGCGTCGCGACGCTTCGAGCGCGAGGTCGACCCCGCGGTGGCCCCACCGGCCACCGACCGTGCCGCGTGGCTGCTCGAGCACTACGGCGGCGCGACCGTGCTCGGCGGGCTCACCGACGAGGGCGGCCTCGCCCCGGTCCCCCCGATCGTCATGGCGCTCGACCTGCCCGATCGGGTGGCCGGCGTGCGCTACGCGCCGGGCGCGACGGTGCGCCGGCTCGTGCAGGTCGGGTGCGGGGTCGAGGTCGCCGACGTCGAGGCGCCGGCCGGCTCGGGCGGCACCGGCCGCATCCGCGTGGTCCCCCCCTCGTGGCGACCCGACCTCACCCGTCCGGCCGACCTCGTCGAGGAGGTCCTGCGTCTCGAGGGTTACGAGGCGATCGGATCGCTGCTGCCCGCCACGCACCCGGGCACCGGGTTGACCCCCGCCCAGCGGCGGCGGCGCCAGGCCTCGCGGGCCCTCGCCGACGCGGGGTACTCCGAGGTGCTGCCGTCGCCGTTCGTCGCGCCGACGGTGTGGGACGCGTTCGGCCTCGACGCCGACGACCCGCGTCGTCGGGCCGTGCGCCTGGCCAACCCGCTCGACGCCGACCGCGCCGTGCTGGCGACGACGCTGCTCCCCGGTCTGCTCGACGCCGTCGTCCGCAACGTCTCGCGCGGCCTGCGCGACCTTGCGCTGTTCCACCTCGGGCAGGTCGTGCGGCCCGAGCGCGACGCCGTCGCGGTGCCGCAGCCGGGCGTGGGCGCGCGCCCTTCCGACGCCGAGATCCGCGCCCTGCTCGACGCCCTCCCGCCGCAGCCGCAGCGCGTCGGCGTCGTGCTCACCGGCGCGTGGGAGCGCCCCGGGTGGTGGGGCGAGGGTCGTCGAGCGGGCTGGGCCGAGGCCGTCGAGGCCGCCCGCACCGTCGCCGGAGTGTACGGCGCGACCCTCGTGGTGACCGCCGACCGCCACGCCCCCTGGCATCCCGGCCGCTGCGCCGCCCTCACCGTCGACGGGAGGCTCGTCGGACACGCCGGCGAGCTGCACCCGAAGGTGCTGGAGACCCTCGGACTGCCGCCGCGCACGTGCGCGATGGAGATGGAGCTCGACCGGCTCCCGCTCGTCGAGGTGCTGCCCTCGCCGCAGGTGTCGTCCTACCCACCGGTGCTGCTCGACGTCGCCCTCGTCGTCGACGCGACCGTGCCCGCCGCGGAGGTGGCCCACGCCCTCACCGAGGGCGGGGGCGAGCTCCTCGAGGACCTCCGGCTCTTCGACGTCTACACCGGCACGCAGACGGGGGAGGGCCGCCGCTCGCTGGCCTTCGCGCTTCGGCTGCGCGCCCCGGACCGGACGCTGACCCTCGAGGAGGCCTCCGCGGTCCGGGACGCCGCCGTCGCCGTCGCGACCGAGCGGCACGGGGCGCTGCTGCGCTGAGGGTCGTTCACACGCCCATCCCGCCGAGCAGCCATCCCAGCCCCGTGGCGAAGCTCGTCCGGAGCTCGACGGGGACCGGACCGATCGAGTCGCCGGCGGGTCCGCCCGCGAACGCCGCCGACCCGATGGCATGGATGATGAGCACCCGCACCGCGGCTCCCGGGTCGGCGACCCGGGCCCGGGCGAGCAGCCCCTCCATGGCCGCGCCCAGCGCTCGGGCGTTCGGGCCGCGAGCGCCCTGGCGAGCCAGGTAGAGCGGCACGAGGTCCACGCGGTCGAGCAGCAGCTCGTGCGTCGCGGTCATCAGATCGGTGAGCCCCCGTCGGGGATCGCTGTGGGGATCGGGAAGCTCCAGTTCACGGAGAATGTCGTCGAGCAGCGCGTCGACCAGCTCGTCCTTGCCGGCGACGTGGCTGTACAGCGCGTTGGGGGCGACGCCGAGCCGACCGGCGACCGCGCGCATCGACAGTCCGGCCATCCCGCGCTCCGTGAGCACCCCGTGGGCGGCGTCGAGGACGGCGTCGTGGGTGAGGCCGGCGCGCTGACCGGGGGAGCGGGGCATTGCTCTACTGTACGGCGTCCAGTTATATTGGACAGCGTCCAACTATTCAGGAGGCTCCTGTGCAGGACATCATCGGAGAAGCCGCCGGCGTCCCCTACCTCGCCGTCCCGCCCGGCGGCGGGCCCCGCCCGGACGCGCCCGTCGTCGTCGCGTGGCACCTGCTGGACCCGCCCCGGACCGAGCGCGCGTTCGCGGCCGCCCTCCCGCTCGCGGGGCTGGACGCCTGGCGGATCCACCTCGGCCTGCCGCTCAGCGGCTCGCGGTCGCCGGGCGACGAGGAGCTGATGCGGCTCGGGTTCGAGGACGCGGTGCTGAAGCTGCACGGCCCGATCCCCCAGCGGGCCCTGGAGGAGGCGGGGCCGGCGCTCGCCGTGCTCCGCGACGAGCTCGGGATCGGCGACGGGCCCGTGGGCGTGCTCGGCGGCTCGGCCGGGGCGGCGGTGGCGCAGCTGGTGCTCACCGAGCGCGTCCTCCCGGTGCGGGCGGCAGTGCTGGTCAGCCCGGTGGTGTCGCTGCGGCCGCTGGTCGACGCGCTGGGGCGCCGCTACGGCTTCGCGTACAGCTGGTCGCCGGCGGCCGACGCCGTCGCCGCCTCGCGGGACTTCGTGGCCCGAGCGGCCGAGTTCGGCGACGTTGCGGTGCGGCTGGTCGTCGGCGCCGACGACGCCCCCGACGGGGTGCTCGCGCCCGCGCGGGCCCTGGCGGAGGCGCTCCCGGTGGCGGACCTCGTCGTCGTCGAGGGGATGGAGCACGCGCTGGCCGAGGCTCCCGGGGACGAGCCCGCGCCGCAGACGCCGCACGCGGCGGAGGTCGACGCGCACGCCGTCGCCTGGTTCCGGCGTCACCTCGGCGCGTGAGGGGGGCCGCCGGAGGATGGCCGGTGCCGGAGACCCCCGCTCAGCCCGCGTTGGCCTTCCCCAGTGCCGCGGTGAGGTCGGCGAGCAGCTGCGGCACGTCGTCGCGGGGGACCACTGCCTGCACGATCGCGAGCCTCTCGGGATGCGCCCGCGCGTCGGCCAGCGCCGCCCGCAGCGCGCCGACGGTCTCGACCCGGCACGCCGTCGCGCCGGTCCCGGGCGCGAAGAAGGCGGGCGCCGCCGTCCAGTCCCAGCGGGGGATGTCGTTGTAGGCCTCCTCGGGCCCGTGGATCGCGCGCTCGACGGTGTAGCCGTCGTTGTCGACCAGCACGATCAGCGGCGCCACCCCGTGCCGCACCATCGTGCCGAGCTCGGCCACCGTCATCTGCGCGGCGCCGTCACCGACGAGCAGCACCCCGCGCGACCCCGGCTGGGCCAGGCAGGCCCCGAGCGTCGCCGGGAGGGTGTAGCCGATCGACGCCCAGAGCGGCTGCCCGATGAAGGTGACGCCGTGGGCGAGGCGGTGGGTGGCCGCGCCGTAGAACGACGTCCCTTGATCGGCGAGGACGACGTCCCCGTCGCGGAGGAATCCCGCGACCTCCCGCCAGAGCGCGTCCTGGCCGAGGGCCTCCGCGTCGCGGGCCGCCGGGTCGGCCCGGCCGGTCGGGTCGGGCTCGGAAGCGCTCGCCGGGGGCGTGCCGTGTCCCGGCAGCTCCTCGACGAGCCCGACGAGCGCGTCGAGCGCGGTGGCGAGCTCCACGGGGGCGAAGGTCGCGGCGCCGACGCTCGCCGTGGTCACCCCGAGCTCGACCGTGCGCGAGCGCGTGATCCGGTGCGTGAAGAAGCCGCTGGTCAGGTCCGTGAACTGCACCCCGGCGACGATCAGCACCGCCGCGTCCTCCACGGCCGCGCGGACCGGCTCGGCGCTCGCGCCACCGGTGTAGGTGCCCACGAAGTGGGGGTGGCTCTCGTCCACGAGGCTCTTGGCCCACACCGTCGTCGCGTGCGCGATCGGGCCCGCGTCGACGAGCTGGGCGACCACGCCGCGACCGCCGACACGGTGCGAGAGCAGGCCCGCGAGCAGCCCGAGACGCTCCACCGTTCCCGCGTGCGCCAGCAGCGCCCGGGCCGCGTCGACGAATCCGGCGAGGGCGTCGGAATCGGTGACGTTCCCCCGGGCGGGCAGCGGGCCGGCCGGCGGGGTCGCGGGCGCCGCGGCGACGTCGGTCGGCAGGAGGAGGTAGCCGGGGAGGTGCTGGTCGCGGACCGCGACGACGACCCGGTCGATCGCGGTGGCCGCGTTGTCGACCGTGAGCGCGGCCCGCGCGCAGGTGATGGACTCGTGCATCCCCATGAAGTGCGTGAACACGCCGTCGCCCAGCGAGTGGTGTACGACGCGGTGGGCGGCCTGAGCGTCGGTCGACGGGGCGCCGACCACGTGCACCACGGGGACGTGCTCGGCGTAGCTCCCGGCGATGGCGTTGATGGCGCTGAGCTCGCCGACGCCGAAGGCGGTGCAGAGCGCGGCGATCCCGCGCAGCCGGCCGTAACCGTCGGCGGCGTACCCGGCGTCGAGCTCGTTGGCGCACCCCACCCAGGTGAGGTCGGGATGACCGGCGAGGTGGTCGAGCAGGGCGAGGGTGTAGTCGCCGGGGACGCCGAAGACGTGGGCGACACCGAGCTCGGCGAGGCGGTCCGCCAGATGGTCGGCGACGGTGTAACCGCTCATGCCGCAGAGCCTGCCATCCTGGCGCCATGACGTCGGAGGACTCGATCGGGCGGCTCCGTCGGCGCTGCGGCTGGTCGGCGAGCGGTTCCCGACGGTGCGCGAGGCCGCGCGGTGGCTGTGCGCGGCGCAGGGCCAGGACCTGCCGGGGGCGCTGGAGTCTCTGGCGATGCGGGCGGAGGGCGGGAGCACCGACGCGGTCCGGGCCGCCTTCGACGCCGGGGAGATCGTGCGCTCCTGGCCCATGCGCGGCACGTACCACGTCGTCGCCGCCGAGGACCTCGCCTGGATGCTGCCGCTGGGGACGCCGCGCCCGCTGGCCGCCGCCGCGACCCGTCGCGCAGGCCTCGGCCTCACCGACGCCACGGTCGAGGCGGCGCGGGAGGTCACCGTCGAGGCCCTCGCGGGCGGGCGGCGGTTGACGCGTGGCGAGCTCGTCGCGACGTGGGCGGACGCGGGCTTCACCGCCGGCGGGAAGCCACTGGGCGGCGGGCCCGCGACGCACACCCTCAGCGTCCTCGCCCAGACCGGCACCCTCTGCTACGGCCCCTTCGCGACGCCGAAGGAGCAGGCGCTGGTCCTGCTCGACGAGTGGGTGCCGACGCCGCGGCGCCCGTCGCGGGAGGAGGCCCTCGTCGAGTGGGCCCTGCGCTACCTTCGCTCGCACGGCCCGGCCTCGACGGCCGACTACGCCCGCTGGACCGGGATGCCGATGGAGGACGTGCGCCTCGGGGTGGAGGGGGCGCGTCCGCAGCTGGAGGAGATCGGCGACGAGCTGCTCATGGACCCCGCGACGCCGGACCGGCTCGCGGCGGGTCGCTCCGAGGCTGACGGCGAGCTGCTGCTCCCCGGGTTCGACGAGTTCGTGCTCGGGTACCGCGACCGCTCGCACGTCCTCCACGAGGAGCACGCCGACCGCATCGTCCCCGGCAACAACGGCATGTTCCGTCCTACGGTGGTCGTCGGCGGGCGCGTCGTCGGGACCTGGGCGCGGGCCGGGAGCGGGCGCAACGCCCGCGTCGAGCGGAGTCTCTTCGCCGCGTCGCCCTGATCAGGATGGGCCCTCACGCGGTGCTGATCGTGGTGGCCCGGTCGCCGAGCTGCGCGCCGTCTCGGAGGTCTACGCCGAGGCCGGTTCGGCCGAGAAGTTCGTCCGCGACTTCTCGGCCGCGTGGGACAAGGTCATGATGCTCGACCGGTACGACGTGGCTTGGCCCCGCAGGACCCCGAGCGAACGGCGCGTTCGTTCCGCAAGAGCGGAACGGGCGTGCCGTTCGTTCGTCGCGGGCAGCTCGGTCCGAGCAGTTCGTGCCGGGGCGGGAGCCGCGGCAGACTCCGACCCATGACGGTGACGGAGGCTCCGCGGTTCCCCGGTGACGACCTGACGGTGCCCGCGGTCCCCGTCCCGGCTCTGCTCGACGGCGCCGCCGGCCGCTTCGGCGACCGTGCGGCGTTCGTCCACGGTGACCGCTCGCTGTCGTTCGCCGACCTCTGGCGCCACGCCTGCGGGTTCGCGCACCTGCTCGCCGCGCGCGGCGTCGAGCCCGGGCAGGCGGTGGGGCTGCACCTGCCGAACTGCCTCGCGTTCCCCGTCGCCTACTACGGGACCCTGCTCGCCGGCGCGGTGTTCGCCCCCGCGAGCCCGGCGCTCGGACCGGCCGAGCTCGCCGCGCAGCTCGCCGACGCGGGCGCCCGCGCGGTCGTCACCCGCGACCCGTTTCTCGCCGGCGCCCTGGTCACCGGGGGGGTGGACCTGCTCGCCGATCTCGGCGGCGCGCCGGCCGACGCCCCGCCCGAGCTCGACATCGACCCCACCGTCGCCGTCGCGCACCTCGCCTACACGGGCGGGACGACCGGCCGGCCCAAGGGTGTCGTGCTTACGCACCGCAACGTCGTCGCCAACGTCGTGCAGTACTCGGCCATGGGCGGCTCCCGGGCCGTCCCCGACGTCGGTGGCGCGGTCACCCTCGAGCAGGTCTCCCCGCCCGAGGAGCACCCGACCCGGCTCGGTGAGGGCGTCGTCCTGGCCGTTGCGCCCTGGTTCCACGCCATGGGCACCGGCGGGATGAGCATCGGCCTCGTCGCCGGCGCGACCGCCGTCGTCCAGGAGCGGTTCGACCCGGCCCGCTATCTCGCCGACGTCGAACGCCACCGCGCCACGACGCTCACCGGCGCCCCGGCGATGTACCACGCGCTGCTCGCCCACCCGGACGCCACGACCCGCGACCTCACCAGCGTCCGCACTGTCACCTCGGGGGCCGCGCCCATGCCGGTCGCGCTCGCCGAGCGGATCGTCGCCCGCATGCCCGACGCCGTGCTCACCGAGGGCTACGGGCTGACCGAGGCGACGATGGGCCTCGCGCTGACGCCCTCCGCGCGCTCCGCGCACCGCCGCCTCGGTACCGTCGGTCTCCCCGTGCCCGGCACCGAGATCGTCCTGCTGCCCGTCGACGCCGGGCGCCCCGGCGACGCCCCGGTGGCCGTCGGGGCACCCGGCGAGGTCTGGGCCCGCGGCCCGCAGATCATGGTCGGCTACCACGGGCGGCCCGAGGAGACCGCCGCCGTGCTCATCGACGGCTGGCTGCGTACCGGCGACATCGGTGTCGTCGGCGTGGACGGCCACCTCGCCATCGTCGACCGCGCCAAGGACATGGTCATCTACAAGGGCTACAACGTCTTCCCCCGCGAGCTCGAGGAGCGTCTCGCCGCGCACCCCGCGGTGCGGCAGGCCGCCGTCCTCGGGCTCCCCGACGCCGCGGTGGGGGAGCTCCCCGTCGCCGTCCTCGTGGGGGTCGACATCGACGCGGTGCCGGGCGTGGTCGAGGACGTCAACGCCGCCGTACGCCCGTACGAGCGCCTGCGCCGGGCCTACGTCGTGGACGCCCTGCCCGTGTCGGCGGCCGGGAAGGTGCGCACACGCGCGCTGCGCGACACCCTCGCCGAGCCCGTGTGGACCGACGATCGCCCGCCGTCCTGAGATCCCCGGGCGCGGCGGGGCTCAGCTCCAGATGGTCACGTACACGGGCGGTCGGAACCGCGAGGGCGGCACCCCACCGGTCGGCGAGCGCAGGAGCGCGAGGGCCTCGGGGGTCTGGAGGAAATGACGGAACGAGGACGCCACGAGCCGGCGTTGGTCCGAGCGCAGCGTGGTGATGTACCAGTACATCGACACCGGGGTGGGCTGGGTGGCGACGATCTCGAGGTCGCCGCGGCGCAGCTGCGGGCCGAGCAGGTGGGCGAGCCCGGGGGCGACGCCCCCGCCGGTGGCGGCCGCCTCCCACGCCGTGGTCTGGGTCCCGAACACCTGGATCCGTGATTCCGGCACCCCGAGCCTGCGCAGCAGCGAGGCCGTCTCGCTGTCGGGCTCGGCACCTCGTGGGCCGAGCAGCCAGGTCCAGGTTCGCGGAGCGCCCCGGGGTCGATGGATCGGGGAGGCGACGACGACGAGCTGGGTCCGCAGGACGGCGTCGCTGGTCAGTCCGAGCGCGGGGTCGGCGTCCAGGCGGGGGCCGAGGGCGGCGTCGGCCAGGCGCTGGGCGACGAGCACGGCCATCTCCGAGCCGGCGGCGACGCCGCTGGTGGTCTCCACCGCCCCGGCGCTGCGCCGGTCGAACGCGTGGACCACCGGACCGGCGACGAACTCGGCGACGGTGCTGGTGGAGACGAGGCGCAGGCGGTCGGCGGCTCCCCGAGCGGACCGGACGGCGGCCTCGGCCTCGGCCCCGAGCGCGACGATCTGGGACGCGACCGCGAGCAGCCGCTGCCCGCCGGCGGTGAGCTCCATGCGTCCGTGGTCGCGGGCGAGCAGCGGGTCTCCCAGATGCTGGCGCAGCGCGGCCAGGGCCTGGGAGACCGCGGGCTCGCTGACGCCGAGCGCTCCCGCCGCGGCCTTGACCGAGCCCAGGCGCGCGACGACGACGAACGTGCCCAGCTGCGTCAGGGTCACCGGCCCAGTGTGGTGACGGACACTCGGGCCGCGCCAGGGGCACGTCCTAAGTGATGGCTTAATGGAAGCTTCCCTCAACGGGGACGCACCTCCACGATCCGCGTCTCACAGTCACCGGAGGACCGGATGCAGGTTCCCGCTCAGTTCGAGTACGTGAAGGCCACCAGCGTGGACGACGCGATCGCCCTGCTGACCCGCCACGGGCCGGAGTCGTTCGTCGTGGCGGGCGGGCACAGCCTGCTGCCGATGATGAAGCTGCGCCTCGCCGAGCCCGAGACACTGATCGACATCAACGGGCTCGACGAGCTCGCCCACATCCGCGTCGAGTCCGACGGCGTGCGGATCGGGGCGATGGTCCGGCACAACGACCTCTTGTCGTCCCCCGTGATCGGCGAGCACTTCCCGATCTTCGGTGACGCCGAGCGGCTGATCGCCGATCCGGTCGTGCGCAACCGGGGGACCATCGGCGGCTCGCTGTGCCAGGCGGACCCGTCCGAGGACCTCTCCGCCGCCTTCTCGGCGACTCGGGCCACCGCCGTCATCCGCGGCGCGCACGGGGAGCGTCAGGTCCCCGTCCGCGAGTTCCACCAGGGTCCGTACGAGACGGCGGTGGGCCACGAGGAGCTGCTCGTCGAGGTGCGCGTCCCGATCCTGCCGGGCTCCTCCAGCGCCTACGCGAAGCTCGAGCGTCGCGCTGGGGACTGGGCTGTCGCCTCCGCGGGCGCCGTGCTGGCCCTCGACGGGAACACCGTCGCGGAGGTCGGTATCGGGCTCTCCTCGGTGGGCGCACAGCACTTCGTGGCCGCGGAGGCCGAGGACTTCCTGCGCGGCGGTCCGGCCACCGACGAGGCGTTCGCCGAGGCCGGGCGCATCGCCGCCGAGCACTGCTCGCCCAGCGCCGACCAGCGTGGGCCGGTGGACTACAAGCGCCACCTGGCCGGCGAGCTCACCACCCGGGTGCTGCGCCGGGCAGCGCGCCGTATCCGAGGGGAAGAGGCCTGACGTGCAGATCACCGTGAGCGTCAACGGCGAGTCCTACGTCCGCGACGTCGAACCTCGTCTGTTGTTGACGCACTTCCTGCGCGACGAGCTGCGCCTGACCGGCACGCACTGGGGGTGCGACACCTCCAACTGCGGCGCCTGCGTGGTCCGCCTGGACGGTGTCCCCGTGAAGTCCTGCACCGTCCTGGCCGTGATGGCCGACGGCGCCGAGGTCAGCACCGTCGAGGGCCTTGCGCACGGGCGCAGCGACGCGGAGCTCGATCCCGTCCAGGAAGGGTTCATGGTCTGCCACGGTCTGCAGTGCGGGTTCTGTACCCCGGGGATGATGATGACCAGCCGCGCGCTGCTCGACCGCGACCCGGCGCCCACCGCCGAGACCATCCGCGAAGCGATCTCCGGCCAGATCTGCCGGTGCACCGGGTACGAGAACATCGTCCGTTCGGTGCAGTGGGCTGCGGCCAAGGAGTCCGAACGCAAGCGCGACACCACCGGCGACACCGAGAGCTCGGAGGCGATGGCATGACCGCCATCCATGAGAAGGGTGTGCAGGACCCCTCGGTGCAGATCCACGCGGCCGAACAGACTCCGCGCGGCTACGGCGCGATGAAGCGCAAGGAGGACGCGCGCTTCATCCGGGGACGCGGCCAGTACGTCGACGACGTGGTGCTGCCCGGAATGCTGTACGGCGCGGTGCTGCGCAGCCCGATGGCCCACGCCCGGATCCTCAGCATCGACACCAGCGCCGCCCAGGCGCATCCGAAGGTCCACGCCGTCATCACCGGCGAGACCCTCAGCGGGCTCGGCCTGGCGTGGATGCCGACCCTGTCGAACGACACCCAGGCCGTGCTCGCCACCGACAAGGTGCGCTTCCAGGGCCAGGAGGTCGCCTTCGTCGTCGCCGACGACAAGTACGCCGCGCGCGACGCCCTCGCACTCATCGACGTCGAGTACGAGCCGCTCGATGCGGTGATCGACGCGAAGCGCGCGATGGACCCCGGGACCCCGGTCATCCGGGACGACAAGGAAGGCCAGACCGACAACCACATCTTCGACTGGGAGTCCGGGGACCGCTCGGCCACCGATTCGGTCTTCGCCGAGGCCGAGGCCGCCGCGGACCAGGTCGTCGTGGCCGCGGACATGCTCTACCCGCGGGTGCACCCCGCCCCGCTGGAGACGTGCGGCTCGATCGCTGACATGGACCCGGTCACCGGCAAGCTCACCCTCTGGACCACCACCCAGGCCCCGCACGCCCACCGCACGCTCTACGCGCTGGTTGCGGGGCTGCCCGAGCACCGGATCCGGATCATCTCCCCGGACATCGGCGGCGGCTTCGGCAACAAGGTCGGCATCTATCCGGGCTACGTCTGCTCGGTCGTCGCGTCGATCGTGACCGGCAGACCCGTCAAGTGGATGGAGGACCGCTCGGAGAACCTCATGAGCACCTCCTTCGCCCGCGACTACCACATGCGCGGCGAGATCGCGGTGACCCGGGAGGGCCGCATCCGCGCGGTCCGGGTGCACGTGCTCGCCGACCACGGCGCGTTCAATGCGACCGCCCAGCCCACGGCGTTCCCGGCGGGCTTCTTCGGGGTCTTCACCGGCTCCTACGACCTCGAGGCCGCGCACTGCGCGGTCACCGGCATCTACACCAACAAGGCCTCCGGCGGCGTCGCCTACGCGTGCTCGTTCCGCATCACCGAGGCCGTCTACCTGATCGAGCGGATGGTCGACGTCGTCGCCCACGACCTCGGGGTCGACCCGGCCGAGCTTCGGATGCGCAACCTGCTGCGGCCCGAACAGTTCCCCTACCAGAGCGCCACCGGGTGGGAGTACGACTCCGGCAACTACCCGCACACGCTGCAGGTCGCCCTGGACAAGGCCGGCTATCCCGAGCTGCGCACCGAGCAGGCCGACCTGCGGCGACGCCACGAGGCGGGCGAGCAGGTCAAGCTCATGGGCATCGGCCTGAGCTTCTTCACCGAGGCGGTCGGGGCCGGGCCGCGACGCACCATGGACATCCTCGGCCTGGGGATGGCCGACGGCGCCGAGCTGCGGGTGCACCCCACCGGCAAGGCCGTCCTGCGGATCTCGGTGCAGAGCCAGGGCCAGGGCCACGAGACGACGTTCGCCCAGATCGTCGCCCAGGAGCTCGGCATGTCGGCCGACGACATCGACGTGGTCCACGGCGACACCGACCAGACCCCGTTCGGGCTGGGGACCTACGGGTCCCGGTCCACGCCGGTGTCCGGAGCGGCGACCGCCATGGTGGCCCGGAAGGTGCGGGAGCGGGCCAAGATCGTCGCGTCCGCGATGTTGGAGGTCTCGGTCGACGACCTCGAGTGGAACGACGGCAGTTGGCAGGTCGCGGGCGACCCCGACGCCTCGAGGTCGATGGCCGACATCGCCATGGCCGCGCACTCGAACCTCGAGCTGCCCGAGGGCGTGGAGGGCCAGCTCGACGCCACCTGCGTCTACAACCCGCCCAACCTGACCTACCCGTGCGGCGCCTACGTCTGCGTCGCCGACGTCGACCCGGGAACCGGCGCGGTGGACGTGCGGCGGTTCATCGCGGTCGACGACTGCGGGGTGCGGATCAATCCGATGATCGTCGAGGGCCAGATCCACGGCGGTCTCGCCGACGGTGTCGGCATGGCGCTGATGCAGTGCATCGCCTTCGACCTGGACGGCAACTGCCTCGGCGGCTCGATGATGGACTACCTGCTGCCCACCTCGTTGGAATGTCCTTCGTGGGAGCTCGGGGAGACCGTCACGCCGTCGCCGCACCATCCGATCGGCGCCAAGGGCGTGGGGGAGTCGGCGACCGTGGGATCGCCACCGGCCGTGGTGAACGCGGTGATCGACGCGCTCGCCCCGTACGGCGTCCGGCACGCCGACATGCCCCTGACCCCGGCCGCCGTGTGGCGTGCCGCGCAGGGCCGGCCGCTGCGTACCGACCTAGCGATCACGTGAGCGGGGCCTTCCCGTGAGCGGGGCCATCACGTGAGTCGCGGCTCGGTGACCCTCTCGGGTGACCTGCTCGCCCGGATGGACGGGCTGCGCACCGACCGCACGCCGTTCGTGCTGGCGACGGTCGTCCGGGCCGAGCGACCCACCAGCGCCCGACCCGGCGACCGGGCGGTCGTCCTCCCGGACGGCACGATCGAGGGGTTCGTCGGCGGATCGTGCGCCGAGTCGACCGTGCGCCTCGAGGGGCTGCGGCTGCTCCGTGACGGCACCTCGACGCTGCTGCGGATCAGGCCCTCGGCCGAGGCGTCGGACCCGGCCGACGTGGTCGAGGGCCTGATCTCCGTGGACAACCCGTGCCTGTCCGGCGGCACCCTCGAGATCTTCCTCGAGGCGGTGGTCCCGCCGACGGTCGTGATCGTCCTCGGCGGTGGCCCGGTGGCGCGGGGGCTCGAGCGGGTCGGCGCCGCCCTCGACTACGACGTCCGCGCGGCCGACCCAGCGGCTCCCGTACCGCCGGACGCCGCCGCCGTCGTCGTCGCCTCGCACGGGCACGACGAGGAGGCGGTGCTCGCCGCGGCCCTGGTGGCGGGCGTGCCCTATGTCGCCCTCGTCGCGAGCCGCCGCCGTGGCGCCGCCGTTCTCGCCGGGCTCGATGTGTCCGACTCCGACCGAGCCCGGGTGCGCACCCCGGCCGGGCTGGACATCGGGGCGCGCACCCCGGCGGAGGTCGCGCTCTCGATCTACGCCGAGGTCGTGACCGGCCGCGGCCACGACGTCGCGTCCTCGACCCTCGACCACGTCGTCGAGGGGCACGCGGACCGGGTCGACGACGACGGGCTCGGGGCGATCGACCCGGTCTGCGGGATGACGGTGGCCCGCACGTCGACGAGCCCCACCGCCGTCGTCGACGGGGTGACCCGATGGTTCTGCGGGACCGGCTGCCGGCAGGCATACCTCGACCGGCACACCTCGGCGGGCGGCGGGCCGCGGTGACCGCGACCCCGGGTGCGCCCGACGTCGAGACGCTGCGGAAGTCGCTGTCCGCGCAGGGCTATCTGGCCGACGAGTCGCTGTCCACGGCCCTGTTCCTCGCCACGGCCATGGGTCAGCCGATCCTGCTCGAGGGCGAGCCGGGGGTCGGCAAGACCCAGGCCGCCGTCGCGCTCTCCGCCGCGCTCGGGACGCCCCTGCTGCGGCTGCAGTGCTACGAGGGCTTGACGGCGTCCGAGGCGCTCTACGAGTGGAACTACCCGCGTCAGCTGCTTGCGATCCGGTTGGCCGAGAGCCGGGGCGAGACGCTGCGCGACGCCGACCTGTTCACCGAGGACTACCTGCTCGAACGCCCGCTGCTCGCCGCCGTGCGCCATCCCGGGCCCCTCCCCGCGGTGCTGCTCATCGACGAGATCGACCGGGCGGACGACGAGTTCGAGGCCTACCTGTTCGAGATCCTGGCTGAGGCGGCGGTGACGATCCCCGAGCTCGGCACCCGCCGCGCGGTCGTCCCCCCGATCACGGTGCTGACGTCCAACCGGACCCGCGACCTGCACGACGCCCTGAAGCGGCGCTGCCTCTACGCCTGGATCCGCTACCCCGAGCGCGATCGGGTCGAGGCGATCATCCGGCGCCGCGTGCCCCACGCCGGCGACCTCCTGGCCGACCAGGTCGCCGGCGCGGTGTCGCGTCTGCGGGCCCTGGAGCTGGTCAAACCACCCGGCGTCGCGGAGGCGATCAGCTGGACCGCGGCGCTGGCGGCGCTGGGCGTGGACGTGCTGTCCGCCCGGGGCGCCGAACGGACCCTGGGCGCCGTGCTCAAGTACGACGAGGACCAGGAGCTCGCGCGGAGGTCCGGGCTCGACGCGGTGGTCGGCCGAGGGTGACGGGGCTGAGGCGGCCGAGGGTGACGGGGCCGTCCGCACCCGACGTGGCCACGCTCGCGGCCCGGTTCGGGGCGGCACTGCACGAGGCCGGGGTGCCGGCCGGCCCGGAGCGCGCCGAGCGCTTCGCCCGTGCCGTCCTCCTCGTCCGACCGAGAACGCAGCGTGCGCTGCACGCGGCCGGGTCGAGCACGCTGGTGTCCGACCCCGCGCAGTTCGCGACCTTCGACGCCGTCTTCGCCGCGGTGTTCGGCGGCCTCGCCGACCCCGCGGACCAGCGCGGCGACCCCTCGGCCCCGTCCCTCGGAGGCGACGCAGGCCCGGAGCCGGGGACGAGCGCGTCGGGCGGCGCCGCGTCCGGTTCGGGTGACGCCTCGTCGGGCACCGAACACCCCACGGAGGTGCCGATCGCGGCGGTGGCGAGCGGCGCGGAGCACCTCGGCGGACGCGACTTCGCCTCGCTCTCGCCCGCCGAGCTCCTGGCGCTCTCCGAGGTGATGCGCCGGTTCCGGATCGCCACTCCTCCCCGGCGCTCGCGCCGGTTCCGCCCGTCCCCGCACGGTGACCGCACCGACCTGCGCGCCACCCTGCGGGCCGCCCGGCGCACCGGCGGCCACCCCGTCCGGGTGGCCCGACGCCGCCGGCGCGAGCGGCCGCGACGACTGGTGGTGCTCTGCGACATCTCCGGGTCCATGGAGCCCTACGCCCGGGCGTTGCTGCAGTTGTTGTGGTGCGCGGCCGGCGGGGCGCGGGCCGAGGTCTTCAGCTTCGCCACCCGGTTGACCCGTCTCACGCCCGCCATGACGCGCCACCGTCCGCAGGTGGCGCTCGAGCGCGCCGCCCGCACCGCCCCGGACTGGTCCGGGGGCAGTCGGATCGGGGACGCCCTCGCGGAGTTCACCGACGTCCACGGCCGACGCGGGATGGCGCGCGGCGCCGTGGTGCTCATCCTCTCCGACGGCTGGGACACCGGCGACCCGGCACGGCTCGGAGCGGCGATGCACCGGTTGTCGCGGGTGGCCCACCGGGTGGTGTGGGCGAACCCGCGCACGGCGAGCCCGCACTACCGACCGTTGGCGGGCGGGATGGCCGCAGCGTGGCCCTCCTGCGACGCGGTGGTCAGCGCCCACAGTCTCGACGCCCTCGGCCCGCTGCTCGACGCGCTCGGCGCCCACTGAGACTTGCATGCTCTTCCGAGCTCGTGCATAATTATCGACATGCGCATCGCCGTCGCCGGCGCGAGCGGGTACGCCGGGGGCGAGCTCCTCCGGCTCGCCCTGGGTCATCCCGAGGTCGAGATCGGCACCCTGACCGCGGGGGACTCCGCCGGCTCCGCCCTCGGGGCGCACCAGCCCCACCTGCCGACCCTGGCCGGGCGCGTCCTCGAGCCGACGACCGCCGAGGCCCTCGCCGGCCACGACGTCGTCTTCCTCGCCCTGCCGCACGGACGCTCCGCCGAGCTCGCCGCGCAGCTGCCCGACCACGCGCTCGTGGTCGACTGCGGCGCCGACCACCGGCTCGCCGACCCGAGCGCGTGGAAGCGCTGGTACGGCACGGACGGCACCGCCCACGCCGGCCACTGGCCCTACGGCCTACCCGAGCTCCCCGGCGCCCGGGACGCCCTGCGGACCACCCACCGCATCGCCGTCCCCGGCTGCTACCCCACAGCGTCGACGCTCGCCGCGTTCCCGGCCGTCGCCGCGGGGCTGGTCGAGCCCGACGTCAGCATCGTCGCCTTCTCCGGCACCTCCGGGGCAGGCCGGGCCGCGAAGACCCACCTGCTCGGGTCGGAGGTCATGGGGTCGGCGGCCGCGTACGGCGTCGGCGGCTCCCACCGGCACACCCCGGAGATCATCCAGAACCTCGGCCGGATCAGCCCCGAGCCGATGCGGGTCTCGTTCACCCCGGTGCTGGCGCCCATGGCGCGCGGCATCCTCGCCGTCGCGAGCGCCCCGCTGGCCGGCGAACCGACCACCGAGGACCACGCGCGCGAGGTCTACGCCACGGCCTACGACGCCGAGCCGTTCGTGCACCTGCTGCCCACCGGCGTCCAGCCCGCGACCAAGAGCGTCGTCGGCTCCAACGTCGCGCAGGTCCAGGTGGCCGTCGACGTCGACGCCGGTCGCCTCGTCGTCACCGTCGCGATCGACAACCTGACCAAGGGCACCGCGGGCGGGGCGTTCCAGTCGGTCAACCTCGCCCTGGGCCTCGACGAGACCCTCGGCCTGCCGACGAGTGGGGTCTCCCCGTGAGCGTCACGGCCCCCGCCGGGTTCCGCGCCGCCGGGATCCGGGCGGGCCTGCGCGCTCACGGGGACCGCCCCGACCTCGCGCTCGTAGTCAACGACGGGCCGCGTACCACGGCCGCCGGCGTCTTCACCCGCAACCAGGTCAAGGCCGCCCCGGTGCTGTGGTCGCAGCAGGTGCTGGTCCAGCAGTCCCTGCGCGCCGTCGTCCTCAACGCCGGCGGTGCCAACGCGTGTACCGGCCCCGACGGATTCGCCGACACCCACCACACCGCGGAGAAGGTCGCGGCGACCCTGGGCTGCGGCGCCATCGAGGTCGCGGTCTGCTCCACCGGCCTCATCGGGGAGCGCCTGCCGATCGAGGCTCTCCTCGCCGGGATCGACGAGGCCGCCGCCGCGCTGGCGCCGACCCCGCAGGCCGGCGCCGACGCCGCCACGGCCGTCCTCACCACCGACACCGTCGATAAGCAAGCGGTGCGAACGCGCGACGACTGGACCGTCGGCGGCTTCGCCAAGGGCGCCGGGATGATGGCGCCGAGCCTCGCGACGATGCTCGTCGTCGTCACCACCGACGCCGACGTCGACGCCAGCGTCGCCGACCGGGCCCTGCGCCGCGCGACGAGCCGCACCTTCGACCGCCTCGACATCGACGGTGCGACCAGCACGAACGACACCGTCCTGCTCCTGGCCAGCGGCGCAAGTGGCGTCGGTCCGACGGAGGACGACTTCGCCGAGCAGGTCGAGGCCGTCTGCGCCGAGCTGTGCCGCGGGATGCAGGCCGACGCCGAGGGCGTCACCAAGCGGATCACCGTCACCGTCACCGCCGCCCGCGACGACGCCGACGCCCTCGTCGCCGCCCGCGCGATCGCCCGCGACAGCCTCGTGAAGACCGCGCTCTTCGGGTCCGACCCGAACTGGGGCCGGATCGCCGCCGCCGCCGGGGCGAGCGACGCCCTCGTCGACCCGATGAGCCTCGACGTCACCGTCAACGGCGTCCTGCTCTGCCGGGCCGCGACCGCCGTCGCCGACCGGAACAGGGCCGATCTCACGGGCCCCGACGTCACTGTCGAGGTCGCCCTCGGCCTGGGCGAAGGGATGGCGACGGTGCTCACCACCGACCTGTCGCACGCCTACGTCGAGGAGAACAGCGCGTATTCATCATGATCCTGGCTCCGTCATGAGCTACACCGTGATCCCCCCACGCCTGGCCGACGCCGCGTCGAAAGCCGGCGTCCTCGCCGAGGCCCTGCCCTGGCTGCAGCGCTTCCAGGGCGCCGTCGTGGTGATCAAGTACGGCGGCCACGCCATGGTCGACGACGAGCTGCGCCGCGCGTTCGCGCAGGACATGGTGTTCCTGCGCCTGGCCGGCATCCGCCCGGTCGTCGTCCACGGCGGCGGCCCCCAGATCACCAGCATGCTCGGGCGGCTGGGCATGGCGGGCGAGTTCCGTGGCGGGCTACGCGTCACCACCCCCGAGACGATGGACGTCGTCCGGATGGTCCTCGTGGGGCAGGTCGGGCGCGAGCTCGTCGGCCTCGTCAACGCGTACGGGCCGCTCGCGGTCGGCATGAGTGGCGAGGACGCCAACCTCTTCACCGCCGCCCGCCGCTCGGCCACCGTCGAGGGAGAGCAGGTCGACGTCGGCCTCGTCGGCGACGTCGTCGCCGTCAACCCGGCCGCCGTCCTCGACCTCGTCGACGGCGGCCGGATCCCGGTCGTCTCCACGGTCGCGCCCGATGCCGACGGCGTCGTGCACAACGTCAACGCCGACACCGCCGCGGCCGCGCTCGCGCAGGCCCTCGGTGCGCGCAAGCTCGTCGTCCTCACCGACGTCGAGGGCCTCTACACCGACTGGCCCGACCGCTCCAGCCTGCGCACCGAGATCGACGACGTGGAGCTGGAGGCGCTCGTCCCGTCCCTGGCCAGCGGGATGATCCCGAAGATGGAGGCCTGCCTGCGCGCGGTGCGCGGCGGTGTCCCGCGGGCCCACGTCATCGACGGGCGCGTCGCGCACTCGGTGCTGCTCGAGGTGTTCACATCCGAGGGGGTCGGCACGATGGTCGTCCCCGCCGACGGGAAGGAGGCCTGACATGACCCCCCAGACGAACGGTGCGGATCTCCGCTCCCGGTGGGCCGGCGCGCTCATGGACAACTACGGGACCCCGCCGGTCGCCCTGGTGCGCGGGGACGGCGCGCGGGTGTGGGACGCCGACGGCCGCGAGTACCTCGACCTGCTCGGCGGGATCGCGGTCAACCTCCTCGGGCACGCCCACCCGGCCGTGGTCGAGGCGGTGTCCACGCAGATCGCGCGGCTGGGCCACACCTCCAACCTCGTCATCAACCCGATCGCGGTCGAGCTCGCCGAGCGCCTCCTGCAGCTGCTCGGGGCCGAAGCCGTCGACGGGGCAGGTCGCGTGCTGCTCTGCAACTCCGGCGCCGAGGCCACCGAGGCCGCGTTCAAGATCAGCCGGCGGACCGGGCGCACGAAGCTCCTCGCCGCCGAGGGCGGGTTCCACGGCCGCACGATGGGTGCGCTCGCGCTCACCGGCCAGCCCGCGAAGCGCGAGCCGTTCGAGCCGCTGCCCCCCGGGGTCGAGTTCGTGCCCTTCGGCGACGCGGAGGCGCTGGCGGCGGCCGTGGACGACGAGACCGCCGCGGTGTTCCTCGAGCCGATCCAGGGCGAGGCCGGCGTCGTCGTCCCGCCCGAGGGCTACCTCCAGGCCGCCCGGGAGATCACCACGGCGCACGGCGCGCTGCTGGTGATCGACGAGGTGCAGACCGGGGTCGGGCGCACCGGCGTCTGGTTCGCCCACCAGCGCGCGGGCATCACCCCCGACGTGGTCACGCTGGCCAAGGGACTCGGCGGCGGGCTCCCGCTGGGGGCGTGCATCGGCCTCGGGCCCGCCGGCGGCCTGCTCGGCCCGGGTCAGCACGGCACAACCTTCGGTGGCAACCCCGTGTGCTGCGCCGCCGCGCTCGCCGTCCTCGACACCATCACCTCCGACGGCCTGCTCGACCGCGCCGACGCCCTCGGCAAGGACCTCACCGCCCGCATCGAGGGCCTGGGCCACCCGCTCGTCGACCACGTCGACGCCGCGGGGCTGCTCGTCGGCGTCGCCCTCACCTCCCCGGTGTCGGCGCAGGTCACCGCCGCCGCCCGCGAGTCCGGCCACCTGATCAACAACGCGGTGCCGGACCGGGTGCGCCTCGCCCCACCGGTCGTGGTGACCGACGCCCAGCTCGACGGATTCCTCGCGGCGCTGCCGGGGATCCTCGATCAGGGGTCGGCCCAGGCCGAGGGAGCAGGCTCGTGAGCGCAACGCCGCGACATCTGCTGCGCGACGACGACCTCTCGCCCGTCGAGCAGGCCGAGATCCTCGACCTCGCCGCCACCATGAAGTCCGATCCGTACGCCCGCCGGCCGCTCACCGGGCCGAAGGCGGTCGCGGTCCTGCTCGACAAGCCATCGACACGCACGCGGGTCTCCTTCGAGGTCGGCATCGCCGCGCTCGGCGGCACCCCCGTGCTGATCGACAGCACCGTCGCCCAGATCGGGCGCGGCGAGACCGTCGCCGACACCGCCCGCGTGCTCTCGCGCTACGTGGCGGCCATCGTCTGGCGCACGAGCACCGACGACCGGCTCGAGGAGATGGCCGCGACCGCGAGCGTCCCCGTCGTCAACGCCCTCACCGACGGCTTCCACCCCTGCCAGGTCCTCGCCGACCTGCTCACCCTGCGCGAGCGGCACGGCACCCTCGCGGGACGGACCCTGACCTACCTCGGCGACGGGGCCAACAACATGGCCCACTCCCTGCTGCTCGGCGGGGCGACCGCGGGTATGCACGTCCGGATCGCCGCTCCCGAGGGTTTCCGGCCCGATCCGGCCGTGCTTCACTCCGCGCGCGTCCGCGCGGAGGACACCGGCGGGTCGGCGACGGTGCTCGACGGCCCTGACCCCGCCGCGCTGGCCGCGAAGGCCGCCGACGCCGCCGACGTCCTCGTCACCGACACGTGGGTCTCGATGGGCCACGACTCCGACGGCCGCGACCGCACCGCGTCCTTCCACCCGTTCCGCCTCGATGCCGCCCTCCTCGCGCGGGCCCGCCTGGACGTCACCGTCCTGCACTGCCTGCCCGCGCACCGCGGCGACGAGATCACCGCCGAGGTCATCGACGGTCCGGCCTCGGCGGTGTGGGACGAGGCGGAGAACCGGTTGCACGCGCAGAAGGCGCTGCTCGCGTGGCTGCTGGAGCGGTGACCGAACCGATGACCGATGCGCGCGCGACGACCCGGGCCGGCCGCCAGGCGCGGATCGTCGCGCTCGTGAGCAGCCGCCCGGTGCACAGTCAGGGCGAGCTGGCGACGCTGCTGGCCGCCGAGGGCGTCGAGGTCACCCAGGCGACGCTCTCGCGCGACCTCGACGAGCTCGGGGCGGTGAAGCTGCGCGGCGCCGACGGCGGCGTCGGGCAGTACGTGGTGCCCGACGACGGCAGCCCGGTGCGGGGTGTCACCGGCGGCACCGACAGACTGGTCCGACTGCTCGGCGAGCTCCTGGTCTCCGCCGACCACTCGGTCAATCTCGCGGTGCTGCGGACCCCGCCCGGGGGAGCGCACTATCTGGCCAGCGCACTCGACCGCGCGGCGCTGGCCGAGGTCGTCGGCACCATCGCCGGCGACGACACCGTGGTCGTCGTCGCCCGCGAGCCCCTCGACGGGCGGGGGCTGGCCGACCATCTCCGGGCCCTGCCCGGGAACACGCACCAGGGATCGACACGGGAAGAGGGAGACGCGTGAGCGAGCGGATCGTCCTGGCCTACTCCGGCGGGCTGGACACGTCGGTGGCCATCGGCTGGATCGGCGAGGAGACCGGTGCCGAGGTGGTGGCCGTCGCCGTCGACGTCGGCCAGGGCGGCGAGGACCTCGAGGCCATCCGGCAACGCGCCCTCGACTGCGGCGCCGTCGAGGCCACCGTTGCCGACGCCCGCGACGAGTTCGCCGAGCAGTACTGCTTGCCCGCCCTACGGGCCAACGCGCTCTACATGGATCGCTACCCGCTGGTCTCCGCGCTCTCGCGCCCGCTGATCGTCAAGCACCTCGCCGACGCCGCGGCCCGCTTCGGCGCGTCGACCGTCGCCCACGGCTGCACGGGCAAGGGCAACGACCAGGTCCGCTTCGAGGTCGGCGTGGGCGCCCTCGCTCCCGACCTCGAGGTCCTCGCCCCGGTCCGCGACTTCGCCTGGACCCGCGAGAAGGCGATCGTCTGGGCCGAGGAGCGCGCGCTCCCGATCGACGTCACCAAGCGCTCGCCGTACTCGATCGACCAGAACGTGTGGGGCCGCGCCGTCGAGACCGGCTTCCTCGAGGACATCTGGAACGGCCCCGTCGAGGACGTCTACTCCTACACCCAGGACCCGGCCGTGACCCGGGAGCCGGACGAGGTCGTGATCGGCTTCGAGCGCGGGGTGCCGGTGTCGCTGGACGGGCAGCACGTCACCGTCCTGCAGGCGATCGAGCAGCTCAACACCCGCGCCGGCGGGCAGGGCGTCGGGCGGCTCGACCTCGTCGAGGACCGCCTGGTCGGGATCAAGAGCCGCGAGGTCTACGAGGCGCCCGGGGCGATCGCGCTGATCACCGCGCACCAGGAGCTGGAGAACGTCACCCTCGAGCGCGAGCAGGTCCGGTTCAAGCGCCAGGTCGAGCAGCGCTGGGGCGAGCTCGTCTACGACGGCCTCTGGTTCTCCCCGCTGCGCCGCAGCCTCGACGCCTTCGTCGACGACACCCAGTCCCACGTCACCGGCGAGGTCCGGATGACGCTGCACGGCGGGCGTGCCGTGCCGACCGGACGTCGCAGCGCCGAGTCGCTCTACGACTTCTCGCTCGCCACCTACGACGAGGGCGACATGTTCGACCAGACCCTGGCCAAGGGCTTCGTCCAGCTCTGGGGCCTGCCGTCGAAGATCGCCGCGCGCCGGGATCTGGCCGAGCGCGACCCGAAGTGACCGTCGAGAACACGGCACTCTGGGGCGGGCGGTTCTCCGCCGGTCCCGACGCGGTGATGGCCGCGCTGTCGCGCTCCACGCACTTCGACTGGGTCCTCGCGCCGTACGACATCGCCGGGTCCCGGGCGCACGCCCGCGTCCTGCGCACCGCCGGGTTGCTGTCCGACGACGAGCTGCGAGCGATGCTCGAGGGTCTCGACGTCCTGGGCGCCGACGTCGCCTCGGGCGCCTTCGTCGCCGCGGAGGACGACGAGGACGTCCACACCGCCCTGGAGCGCGGGCTCATCGACCGCATCGGACCCGACGTCGGCGGCAAGCTGCGCGCGGGCCGCTCCCGCAACGACCAGATCGCCACGCAGCTGCGGATGTGGCTGCGCGACACCCTGCGCGACGTCGCCCGCGGCGTCTGCGCCGTCGTCGACGCCCTGGTCCTGCAGGGCAGGGCGCACCCCGACGCGGCGATGCCCGGGCGGACCCACCTGCAGCACGCCCAACCGGTGCTGCTCGCCCACCACCTCGGCGCGCACGCCCAGGCCCTGCTGCGCGACGTCGAGCGCTGCCTCGACCTCGACCGCCGCCTCGGGTTATCGCCCTACGGCTCCGGTGCCCTCGCCGGGACCTCGCTCGGTCTCGACCCGGCGGCGGTGGCCCGCGACCTGGGGTTCCGCGACGCGGTGGACAACTCCATCGACGGCACCGCGTCCCGCGACCTCGCCGCCGAAGGCGCCTTCGTGCTGGCCATGATCGCGGTGGACCTCTCGCGGATCGCCGAAGAGGTCATCCTCTGGGCGACCGCCGAGTTCGGGTACGTGACGCTCGACGACGCGTGGTCGACCGGATCGTCGATCATGCCGCAGAAGAAGAACCCCGACGTCGGCGAGCTCGCGCGCGGGAAGGCGGGCCGGCTCGTCGGCAACCTCGCCGGGCTCATGACGACGCTCAAGGCGCTCCCGCTGGCCTACAACCGTGACCTGCAGGAGGACAAGGAACCGCTCTTCGACTCCGCGGCGCAGCTCGCGATGGTGCTGCCCGCGATGGCCGGGATGGTGCGGACGCTCGAGTTCCACACCGACCGCCTCGCCGAGCTCGCCCCCGCGGGTTTCACCCTCGCCACCGACGTCGCCGAGTGGCTCGTGCGCCAGGGTGTCCCGTTCCGCCGCGCCCACTCCGCGGCCGGGGCATGCGTGCGGGCCGCGGAGTCGCGGGGGGTCGGCCTCGAGGACCTCACCGACGACGAGCTGGCCGCCTGCGACCCGGCCCTGACCCCGGACGCGCGCTCGGTGCTCACCGTCGCGGGCTCGATCGCCTCGCGCGACGCGCACGGCGGGACGGCCCCCGCCCGCGTCGCCGAGCAGTACGACCGGATCGCCGGCGCGGTGATCGAGGCCCGCGGCTGGGCGTCGGTCCCCGTCGACCGACGCTAGGGCGCGGCGGTGGCCCTGCTGGACCCCGGCGAGCTGGCCGTTGACCCCCTCGTCGCGGCGCGCCGACTGCTCGGGTGCGAGCTGGTCGCCGACGTCGCCGAGGGCGAGGTGCGGGTCCGGCTCGTCGAGGTGGAGGCCTACCGGGGTCCCGACGACCCGGGCTCGCACTGCTTCCGCGGGCGCACGACGCGCAACGCGGTGATGTGGGGCCCGCCCGGGCACCTCTACGTCTACTTCGTCTACGGCATGCACTTCTGCGCCAACGTCGTGTGCCTGAACGAGGGGGAGGCGGGCGCGGTCCTGCTGCGGGCGGCCGAGGTGCTCTCCGACCCCGCCATGGCGCATGCGCGCCGTCCCACCGCCCGGGGCCGTGGGGCCGACCTCGCGCGGGGCCCCGCGCGGCTGTGCGCGCTGCTCGGCCTGACGCGCGAGCACAACGGCGCCGACCTCGCCGACCCCGGGTCCCCGGTCCGGCTCGTCGACGGGCCGCGCCCGACCCTGGTCGAGGCCGGTCCCCGCGTCGGCGTCGCGGCCGGGCAGCGTCGGCCCTGGCGACTCTGGGTGCCGGGGACCCGAGCGGTGAGCCCCTACCGCCCCGGCCGTCCCCGCGAGGACGGTCCCGACTGGTGAGCGTCGTTCATGCTCCGCACGGGGTGGGGGAGGCACGGGGGGCCCCGGCACACTGGAGGGGTGACCGAGCCGCACATCGTCGACGACCTCGCCTGGCGTGGTCTCATCGCGCAGAGCACCGACCTCGACGCGTTGCGCCGCGACCTCGACGCGGGCCCGGTGACCCTGTACTCGGGTATCGACCCGACGGCGGCGAGCGCCCACATCGGGCACCTCCTGCAGTGGCTGACGCTGGCCCGCTTCCAGCGCGCCGGGCACCGCCCCATTGCCCTCGTCGGCGGCGCGACGGGTCTCATCGGGGACCCGAAGCCGACCTCGGAGCGTACCCTCAACGACCGCGAGGTCGTCGCCGGCTGGGTGGACGCCCTCGGCGCGCAGCTCCGGTCGTTCCTCGACTTCACCGGGGACCCGGGCGCGCTGCTGGTCAACAACCTCGACTGGACCGCGGGACTGTCGACGCTGGACTTCCTGCGCGACGTCGGGAAGCACTTCCGGGTGGGGCGGATGCTCGCCAAGGAGGCGGTGAGCAGCCGCATGGCGTCCGAGGAGGGGATCAGCTACGCGGAGTTCTCCTACCAGATTCTCCAGGCCTACGACTTCCTCGAGCTCCACCGCCGCTACGGCGCCACGCTGCAGACCGGGGGCAGCGATCAGTGGGGCAACCTCACCGCCGGCATCGACCTGATCCACCGCGTGACCGGTCGGTCGGTGCACGCGCTCGGCACCCCGCTCGTCACGAAGGCCGACGGCACGAAGTTCGGCAAGACCGAGGGCGGCACCGTGTGGCTCGACCCCACCCTGACCAGCCCGTACGCCTTCTACCAGTTCTGGGTCAACGCGGAGGACGCGATGGTCGGGCGGTACCTGCGCCTGTTCACGTGGCTGACGCCCGACGAGATCGCGGACCTCGACCGGATGACGCGGGAGGAACCCGCGGCACGGGGGGCCCAGCGGGTCCTGGCCCGGTCGGTCACCGCCCGGGTGCACGGCGACGCCGAGGTCGAGCGGGTGGAGGCGGCGAGCCGGGCCCTCTTCGGACGGGGTGAGCTGCGCGACCTCGACGCCCCGACCCTGAGCGCGGCCCTCGCCGAGACCTCCTCGGCGACGCTCGACCGGACGAGCAACCCGACGATCGTCGACCTCCTCGTCGCCGCCGGCCTCTCCGCGAGCCGGGGAGCCGCCCGCCGCACCGTCGCCGAGGGTGGCGCCTACGTGAACAACGCCAAGGTCGAGGCGGAGGACTGGACGCCCGCGGGCGACGACCTCCTCCACGGACGCTGGCTCGTGGTGCGCCGGGGCAAGCGGACGACGGCGGGTGTCGAGCTCGTGTCGGGGCGATGACCACCTGACCATGACCACCCGGCGCTGACCAGCCACGGAGCCCCGCCGGACCCCCGCTGCGAGATGCGGCCCGAGGCGTGTACAGTTTCGCAGGTCGCCAGGGCAAGAGGGTTGATACTCGGGCCCCGGTGAGCATAGACTGGCGTAGTTGCCCATCGGAAGGTTCCGCGGGTGTGTGGCTGGGTGGTGGTGTGGTTGTCCTTTGAGAACTCAACAGTGTGCTGACGTTTTATGTTGGTGTGTTTGTTCCTTGTTGGCATCTTTTTGTGTGGGTGTCGGCGGGGTTGTGGTTTTTTTTTGCTGGGTTTGTTTGAGCCCTCCTTTTTTGTTGGAGAGTTTGATCCTGGCTCAGGACGAACGCTGGCGGCGTGCTTAACACATGCAAGTCGAGCGGTAAGGCCCTTCGGGGTACACGAGCGGCGAACGGGTGAGTAACACGTGGGTGACCTGCCCTCCACTTCGGGATAAGCCTGGGAAACTGGGTCTAATACCGGATAGGACCTCTGGATGCATGTCTGGGGGTGGAAAGTTTTGTCGGTGGGGGATGGGCCCGCGGTCTATCAGCTTGTTGGTGGGGTGATGGCCTACCAAGGCGACGACGGATAGCCGGCCTGAGAGGGTGATCGGCCACACTGGGACTGAGACACGGCCCAGACTCCTACGGGAGGCAGCAGTGGGGAATCTTGCGCAATGGGCGGAAGCCTGACGCAGCAACGCCGCGTGGGGGATGACGGCCTTCGGGTTGTAAACCTCTTTCGTGATCGACGAAGCTCCGCTTTTTGTGGGGTGACGGTAGGTCGAGAAGAAGCACCGGCCAACTACGTGCCAGCAGCCGCGGTAATACGTAGGGTGCGAGCGTTGTCCGGAATTATTGGGCGTAAAGAGCTCGTAGGCGGTGTGTCGCGTCGGCCGTGAAAACCTGGGGCTCAACTCTGGGCGTGCGGTCGATACGGGCATCACTGGAGTTCGGTAGGGGAGACTGGAATTCCTGGTGTAGCGGTGAAATGCGCAGATATCAGGAGGAACACCGGTGGCGAAGGCGGGTCTCTGGGCCGATACTGACGCTGAGGAGCGAAAGCATGGGGAGCGAACAGGATTAGATACCCTGGTAGTCCATGCCGTAAACGTTGGGCGCTAGGTGTGGGGTCCATTCCACGGGTTCCGTGCCGCAGCTAACGCATTAAGCGCCCCGCCTGGGGAGTACGGCCGCAAGGCTAAAACTCAAAGGAATTGACGGGGGCCCGCACAAGCGGCGGAGCATGTGGATTAATTCGATGCAACGCGAAGAACCTTACCTGGGTTTGACATACATCGGACGCGTTCAGAGATGGGCGTTCCGCAAGGTCGGTGTACAGGTGGTGCATGGCTGTCGTCAGCTCGTGTCGTGAGATGTTGGGTTAAGTCCCGCAACGAGCGCAACCCTTGTCTTATGTTGCCAGCACGTGATGGTGGGGACTCGTAAGAGACTGCCGGGGTCAACTCGGAGGAAGGTGGGGACGACGTCAAGTCATCATGCCCCTTATGTCCAGGGCTTCACACATGCTACAATGGCCGGTACAGAGGGCTGCTAAGCCGTGAGGTGGAGCGAATCCCTTAAAGCCGGTCTCAGTTCGGATCGGGGTCTGCAACTCGACCCCGTGAAGTCGGAGTCGCTAGTAATCGCAGATCAGCAACGCTGCGGTGAATACGTTCCCGGGCCTTGTACACACCGCCCGTCACGTCACGAAAGTCGGTAACACCCGAAGCCCGTGGCCCAACCCACTTGTGGGGGGGAGCGGTCGAAGGTGGGACTGGCGATTGGGACGAAGTCGTAACAAGGTAGCCGTACCGGAAGGTGCGGCTGGATCACCTCCTTTCTAAGGAGCTTCACCGAACACCTGGTTCTCGGGTCGATAGTCTGTGGCGGATGCTGCGGGCCGGTTCGGCTGATTAGGTGGAGGGCCCTGCCAGTACCGTTTCCGTGTCATTGTCGATGCCCTGCTGTGTTGGGGGTGTGGTCGGTGGTGTGGGTGGGGGAAGGTGTGTGGGGTTGCTCGAGAAAAATGTGGAAACATCAACTGTCTTATTGGCGTGGGCACACTGTTGGGTCCTGAGGGGACAACCGCTGCGGGTCGTGTGGTTTGGGCTGCGTGACTCGGGGTGGGGGTCGTCTTGTGGGCGGTCCTGATGCGTCGGCACCTGATTGGGTGTGCGGTGGTTGGGGTCCGTGTGGTCGTTGAGAATTGCACAGTGGACGCGAGCATCTTTGTTCTGTGCTGTGTTTTGTCGAAATAGTTTCGATTGTTGTGTGTTCCCTGTAGGCAGGGGACGTTTCTTGGTGGTGTTGGCCCCGAGAGTGTGGGTCAAGTTGTCAAGGGCGCACGGTGGATGCCTGGGCATCAGGAGCCGATGAAGGACGTGGGAGGCTGCGATATTCCTCGGGGAGTTGCCAACCGAGCTGTGATCCGAGGGTGTCCGAATGGGGTAACCCGGCACTCGTCATGGGGTGTCACCCCCGCCTGAATGTATAGGGCGGGTGGAGGGAACGCGGGGAAGTGAAACATCTCAGTACCCGCAGGAGAAGAAAACAACCGTGATTCCGTGAGTAGTGGCGAGCGAAAGCGGAGGAGGCTAAACCCGACCGGTGTGAGAGCTGGCAGGCGTTGCCGGTCTGGTGTTGTGGGGCGTCATGGACTGCGACTGTCATCGTGGTGCGTGTGCTTGTGGTGTTAGTCGAAGGCGTTGGGACGCGTCGGCGTAGAGGGTGAGACCCCCGTAGGCGAAAACATCATGGGTGTGCGTTGTGGCGTGCCCGAGTAGCAGCGAGCCCGTGAAATTCGCTGTGAATCTGCCGGGACCACCCGGTAAGCCTAAATACTTCCTGGTGACCGATAGCGGACGAGTACCGTGAGGGAAAGGTGAAAAGTACCCCGGGAGGGGAGTGAAATAGTACCTGAAACCGTGTGCCTACAAGCCGTCAGAGCCTGGTTGATAATTGGGTGATGGCGTGCCTTTTGAAGAATGAGCCTGCGAGTTAGTGGTGCGTGGCGAGGTTAACCCGTGTGGGGTAGCCGTAGCGAAAGCGAGTCCGAATAGGGCGTGGTAGTCGCGTGCTCTAGACCCGAAGCGGGGTGATCTACCCATGGCCAGGGTGAAGCGCCGGTAAGACGGTGTGGAGGCCCGAACCCACCAGGGTTGAAAACCTGGGGGATGAGCTGTGGGTAGGGGTGAAAGGCCAATCAAACTCCGTGATAGCTGGTTCTCCCCGAAATGCATTTAGGTGCAGCGTCGCGTGGTACTCACCGGAGGTAGAGCACTGGTTGGCCTAGGGGGCCGACAAGCTTACTGAAGTCAGCCAAACTCCGAATGCCGGTGAGCGTGTAGCGCGGCAGTGAGACTGCGGGCGATAAGGTTCGTAGTCGAGAGGGAAACAGCCCAGATCGCCGGCTAAGGCCCCTAAGCGTGCGCTAAGTGGGAAAGGATGTGGGATCGCCCAGACAACCAGGAGGTTGGCTTAGAAGCAGCCACCCTTGAAAGAGTGCGTAATAGCTCACTGGTCAAGTGGTCCTGCGCCGACAATGTAGCGGGGCTCAAGCGCACCGCCGAAGCCGCGGCAACACCGCGTGAACACTGCCCGCTCACCTTGTGTGGGTCGGGCTGGTGGTGGTGTTGGGTAGGGGAGCGTCATGCGGGCGGTGAAGCGGCGGAGTGATCCAGCCGTGGAGCCTGTGTGAGTGAGAATGCAGGCATGAGTAGCGATAGCAGAGTGAGAAACTCTGCCGCCGGATGACCAAGGGTTCCTGGGCCAGGTTTTTCCGCCCAGGGTGAGCCGGGACCTAAGGCGAGGCCGACAGGCGTAGTCGATGGACGACGGGTTGATATTCCCGTGCTCGTGTAGGCGCGTCCGTGGCGAGCCCAGGTGTGCTGACCGCCCGAACCCGCCCCACTCCTTCGGGAGTGGGATCGGGGGAGCGCGGGACCCTGCCTGGTAGTAGCCAAGCGATGGGGTGACGCAGGAGGGTAGCTCCGCCAGTGAGTGGTTGTACTGGTGCAAGCGTGTAGGCCGACATGCAGGTAAATCCGTGTGTCGTATAAGGCCGAGACGTGACGCATAGCCGTGTGCGGCGAAGCAGAGTGATCCCATGCTGCCGAGAAAAGCCTCTAGCGAGTTCCTACGCGACCCGTACCCCAAACCAACACAGGTGGTCAGGTAGAGAATACCGAGGCGTTCGAGCGAACTGTGGTCAAGGAATTCGGCAAAATGCCCCCGTAACTTCGGGAGAAGGGGGGCCCTGTTTGGTGAAGCCCGTTGCGGGCTAGCTGGGTGGGGCCGCAGAGACCAGGGGGAAGCGACTGTTTACTAAAAACACAGGTCCGTGCGAAGTCGCAAGACGATGTATACGGACTGACGCCTGCCCGGTGCTGGAACGTTAAGGGGACCGGTCAGCCTCACGGCGAAGCTGAGAACTTAAGCGCCAGTAAACGGCGGTGGTAACTATAACCATCCTAAGGTAGCGAAATTCCTTGTCGGGTAAGTTCCGACCTGCACGAATGGCGTAACGACTTCCCCGCTGTCTCGACCACAGACTCGGCGAAATTGCACTACGAGTAAAGATGCTCGTTACGCGCGGCAGGACGGAAAGACCCCGGGACCTTCACTACAGCTTGGTATTGGTGCTCGGTTCGGCTTGTGTAGGATAGGTGGGAGACGGTGAAGCCCGCACGCCAGTGCGGGTGGAGTCGACGTTGAAATACCACTCTGGTCGAATTGGGCATCTAACTTCGGGCCATGATCTGGTTCAGGGACAGTGCCTGGTGGGTAGTTTAACTGGGGCGGTTGCCTCCCAAAGAGTAACGGAGGCGCCCAAAGGTTCCCTCAGCCTGGTCGGCAACCAGGTGTCGAGTGCAAGTGCACAAGGGAGCTTGACTGTGAGACCGACAGGTCGAGCAGGGACGAAAGTCGGGACTAGTGATCCGGCACCACCACGTGGTTGGGGTGTCGCTCAACGGATAAAAGGTACCCCGGGGATAACAGGCTGATCTTGCCCAAGAGTCCATATCGACGGCATGGTTTGGCACCTCGATGTCGGCTCGTCGCATCCTGGGGCTGGAGTAGGTCCCAAGGGTTGGGCTGTTCGCCCATTAAAGCGGTACGCGAGCTGGGTTTAGAACGTCGTGAGACAGTTCGGTCCCTATCCGCCGCGCGCGCAGGAGACTTGAGGAAGGCTGTCCCTAGTACGAGAGGACCGGGACGGACGAACCTCTGGTGTGCCAGTTGTCCCGCCAGGGGCACGGCTGGTTGGCTACGTTCGGGAGGGATAACCGCTGAAGGCATCTAAGCGGGAAGCCTGTTCCAAGATGAGGTCTCCCACCCCGTTGAGGGGTTAAGGCCCCCACCAGATTAGTGGGTTGATAGGCCAGACATGGAAGCACCGCAAGGTGTGCAGAGTTGACTGGTACTAATAGGCCGAGGACTTGCCCCACACACCCCCAACACCACCACATAACACCGACACACACACCACATCATGCTCGCGTCCACTGTGCATACCTGAACGACCACACCCCCCACACACCCACGTGTGCGGTGGTTCGGTGTTCCGGTGGCCACAGCGGAGGGGAAACGCCCGGACCCATCCCGAACCCGGAAGCTAAGCCCTCCAGCGCCGATGGTACTGCGACCGCCAGGTCGTGGGAGAGTAGGACACCGCCGGAACACCCAACCACCGCACACAGCACGCGCA
>JAABUP010000741.1_pt1 | contig 70387 bp, 81 predicted proteins | sample 5559201 | NCBI WGS metagenome assembly JAABUP01 (sample SAMN10711887, study PRJNA513373) | rock metagenome | isolation source: Antarctica rocks | place: Antarctica | reverse complement strand
AATCCAATGACTTGCACACTAGACACAGCCTGTCTGTCCTATCTAGGTGAACACCGTCTGCCCAGCGGCCTGTGTCTACCCGCAGACCATGGCATCCAGTCCTAAACCTACTAATTAGCCTTCTATTCGACGCACACTGGATAACAGACAGATACTCTGCAGATTTGTACTCAGGCTGCATTGTCCTATATAACATCAAGCTGCTCATGTGTTACACATGGGGTCACCCAGTGACTATCATGTGCACAGCAATCTGTCGAAACAAAATATACATAGTGTACCCTTGCAACCGCAGCAGCAATGAAAGCGTGGTGCAGTAAAGTGTGAAAACCGCAGAGATAGTATAGTTTGTGCCAGCAATGAACCATACTGAATAAACCTTTGGCCTACGCTAAGCCTTGTGAGCCACATATGACAGCAAGGGGCTTTGAATGAGAAGGATAATCTACAATCAGCTAGGAAGTTGAAGCTGAACAGGGGTATGCTTGATGGTCCCCTGCAGCTGGCACTGTTTCAGCTGATATTGTACACGATCTGCAATCCAAACGGTCAGCTTGTGCGAGACATCAACCTCAGTGGCGCATCTGCTTTAATTGCAGGCCTTCATGTCTGTCAACTGTACATTGATAATAGTCATCTCATTTTGAGGTGTTTGCCAGCGGTCTTTTGTACAGCATGGTGCTCCCCTCCCTGAGCTTGTTCTTCTGCAGGCAGTCACCACAAATGGTCATCATGAAGGCGGTCACCATAACTTAAGGCGGCACAACTGGTCAGCATGCACCAATACATCAAGTCCTACAGTCACCACCCAGTTGGCAAGTGCTGCAGTTGAAACATATGCATTGACAGCTGTATGGCTCACAGCATGTTTGCACAGGAAAAGTTCCTCAACAACAGCTCTACATGCAGCTGAAAGCAAGGCGCCACAGCAAAATCACACTAGCGCAAATCTTTTTGCCAACAGCCAGGCTCCGCTAGCAGCTCCTCAGGTGCTTCGTCACGAGTGCAAACTAGTGCTCTACTGCTGCAAACAGTAGACGCGGCCACCAAACAATGACAAACACATAGGCCTTGATGTACCTCGTTGAATGCCTTGAGGGTAGTTTCAGCCCAGGCTGGTACTGCACTTGCGGCACCTCACATCCTGCACCTCATACTCACCACTGCCCACATGGCTCACTGTCACCTTGCCAATCCTGCACCACATGACAACAGTCATATGATTTTTCTTTTGCAGTACTTGCTGCTTACAGACTGGTACAAAGACAGACCAGACAGCAAACGTCAAAGTGGAGGTGTGGTCATTGATGTATGAGTGGGCAAAGCATTCTGTACGTGCAGGCCAACAAGCAGCCCACAAGCCGTCTATTGCGCATATCCACTGCAGGACAAGTAAATCACATCACTGAGCATTGCGTTGCATCACCGGTGCATTGCACATTGACAGCAATGTTCCAAGAAACAGCATGAGACAGCAACAGTTGCATGCAAGGCTTTGACAGGCATCAGGCAGCTCACCGTTCAACATTTGAAAGGGGCTGCAAACAGCATATGCTTCATTCATTGTTCCTGCCCATCTTGCAGTCGCTCCAGACAACAGCCATGGCTGATGCCATGTCTGGCCTGGGTCGCCCAGCAACTCTGTGTTTGACAAAAGGCGCATTGCAGGTTGGCTTACAGCATTTACAGCAAACCACAGCACTTGCTCAGGCACAGTTGCTTGCTGATGAATGAGCCAGGGTCAAGGCATGTGGCTGATACAGCAACTGTAGGCTGTCAGCCATACATGACCACATGATAAGCAGCACCTGCAGGAATGCTTCTGTAGCATGTTTACTCCAAGTCAACAGAGGCTCTGCTTGTTCTGGAAGTTTTGAGGCGTTCCGTTATGAGAGCACCCAGAAGCAGATTGCATTCACTTTGCTTGACGGTGCTGCTTCACCTGCATGCCTTGCAGCAAAGCTTTGGCAAACTGTCAATCTGGTGGTGAGTCTCCAGTGGGGCCTCAGCAGCCTGGCTGACCCTGACCTCTAAAGCTGCCTTGTCCTTCATCAGAGCAGCAATCGGCAGCACAGAGCAGCAGCGCATTTCTCAGTGCCACTCTCAGTGCAATGGAGGGAGGCACGTGTGCAAGTATGGCCCATTCACCTGCATACAACAAGTGTGTGAGTGGTCCATGCGAGCAATGCAGAAAAGCTGATGCCAGACATGCAGATGCTGTTGTGAGCTCTGTCATCATGATGTCACGGCACACAACACTGTCATTGCTTGATGTTGTCGTTTGTCGCATCGTTTGTCAAAACAGAAAGAGGATGGTCGTAAACTTTGTGGTCCCAATCCAGAAGTTGCTGCAGCCAGAGGGCACCTTGGCTTCTAGCTCACTCTTCAAGTTGATGGGCCCTAAGTCTGCCAGCTTGGTGCTGAGCTGTTGCTTGTCAGCAGTCTCCACTTGCAGCTTTGCCACCAGGTTGGCACACGTCTCCTGTGAAAACAGTGAAAATATGGCTGATCTGTTTGGCATGCCCAACGCCATGCAGAAGGCCTGGCACATCAGCACTGGCATGCAGGGCAGCTCAGGGTTGTACATAACAAATTGGGATGCACCTTGATTGGCAGGAAAAGAACCATGGAGAAAGATCAGCAAGAGCTAGATGCTGGCGTTTGGCAGCAATTTGCAGCTCTGCAGCACCTTCTGCCCAACAGTCACCATCCTGCTCAGACGCTTGATGACAACAAAGGGCTTGAGACTGTGACGGATGCTGCATCACAGGAGCTCAGCCTCACACTCTGTGAGAGTCGAGTATATTGCCGTCATATGGAGACTCGAGTGCAGCCTAGGTATCAAAATGTTCATCTCCAGTAATGACCTGAAAGAGTGGTGCAGCAGCCACCCACACACGAGACACTGCATTGTTAGAGTCAAGCAGCTGTTGGCAGACGTGCCACCCCAGCCTCAGCTTGTCAGGCCTGCTATGTTTTCCTCCACAATGAAGCGCACCAGGCAAAAGCTGCTGAAGTACCAGACATCTGCTCATTGGCCGCAAGCTGTTAGCTACATGAGACTTGCAGATGCAGATGCTGAACAGATGTTCCAGAGTGCCCAGGCAGTGCAGAGGATGGCGCCAGCAAATTAGTCAATGATGATGCGTCTCTGGAGTATGAAATGTCATTGCGGTCACTAGCTTTTGGGCTCTGCTTATTGAACATCCCTTTGGGGGCCAGGGTCTTTGAGTGTTTGATAAGTGTAGGGCTGAACCTGTCCAAGTAGTCTGATAAGTGCAGCTGAGCGGTTCGTTGTCTTGGCAGATAAGACAGCTTTTATGTGACCGGTGAATGTCTGCCATGTGTTGCAAGATGTAAAATACTACCATTGCTTGCTCAGTCTGATGTGACATTCCTGTTTGATAGGCTTTTCCAATATCAAGTGTGTTCACGCATGTTCTTGCGCATGATGTGCCAAATCAGAGCTTTCTCAGGTTGCGCATGATGTGCCGAATTACAGCTCTCTCAGGTTGAGTGTGACAGTTTGAATGGTTGATTGACAGGCTTTGTTTGTTAGATTGTTGTCGCGCAGGCTGATGTACATTTCGAAGACCAAGTCTTTGCGTTGCTGCCTCTGACAAATGTGTCACAGCAATAGCTCACATACTGGCTGCACATGCTTCTGATCATCAAGCTGCACTCAAGACTCTGTTGTAGGTCTTGGGTTCACTACCCCACAAAGGTCTCATCCATTGGAGCAACATTCACTCTCTGCCTGCCAGACGCCTGATGAAAGTGGAACTATTTGATAGAAGTGTCATATGTTACAGGGGTGCTAGCTTTGATGCAACGACGCAGCAACGCCGAACTGACTCAGCAACTGCAGCCGCAGCAGGGAAAGCTATTCAAACAGCAAAAAGACTTCTGCCACTCTCTACTCTCCTCCGTGAAGGGGAGTCTTCTTGTCCATGGCAGGCGTCTCAAAGATGTTGGTGCCGTCAGCAACCTTGGCTGCCAAGCGGCCATGGTTGTGAATCAGCTTGGCGTTGACTCCATCATGTGTCAGGCGACCCTCCTTCTTCCATTTGACATAGTCATCCCTGGCATACTTGGTGAAGCCCCTGCACAGCCACATGATATTGTTCACGGCACAAATGCCAAGCTTGCATTGCGTGGTGCAGAAACTCCAAAGTCAAACCACTATTGAATTTGCATTTGTGAGAATGCCCCTAGGAACAACAGGTGAGCATTTTGTTGATATCCACCTCCTGAGCTGCCGTCTCAAATGCAAATTGATCAATACACATCAAGAAAACGCAACTTGATCAATACACGTCAAGCGTCAACAATGGTCAAGGGCGTACCAGTTCCTGCTGACCACAATCTTCTGTCGGCCAGCAATCTTGAACTTGGCTCGCCTGAGGGCCTCCTGTGCCTGTGCCCAGGAAACAGAATAGTCAGCAGTTGAACCATTGATGAACAGACAATGCCTGGTGCACGGAGACATACGCCTAGTGCAGAGAGAGTGTTTGCTGTAACACAAGCCAACATATAGCCTGATTGGCCATGGTTGCTAACAAACAGATTAAGGCTTGTCTTGACACTTGAAGCTGTGGCGCAACATTGGCTATGAACACAGGACTGGTACATGTGTCCTAGAATGCAACAGCTTAGGACGCATGGGTCGACCTGCATGCATGTACAGATCTGCATGCAACAGTTGCATCAACAACTGGCAACATACCACTTGTGAGTGCCCATCCTTGCAGCGGATGGATAGCAAAATCTGTCCAATGGCCACACGTGCACACAAGCCCTGAGGCTTTCCAAAGGCACCACGCATGCCTGTCTGAAGCCTATCAGCTCCAGCGCAGGAAAGCATCTTGTTGATTCGCAGCACATGGAAAGGGTGCACACGAATCCTTAGGTGGAAAGCGTCCTTTCCAGCGTGCTTGACCATGTACTTGTTGGCAGCAATACGAGCTGCCTCCAAAGCCTCTGAGGAAACATTCTCCTTCTCCCAACTGCATAAAACAAGCCTGACTGTAAGCGACGATGTATCCCTTGCTACTGCCGAGCTGTGTCTACCTGGTGGTTGCCTGTTTTTGGGAACAGCCATTTTGCTACTGGAAGTCAAGTTCAGGAGCCTGCACGGCTACATGCTGGCAAATACATTGTAGTAGGCCCAGTTGGTGCTGGAAGCTTCTATATTGCAGAACAAAACATCTGTACCTGGCCATGTGCACACAAAGAGGGAATGCCTCTACTGAGGCCCTCTTGGCTCCGACATCGTAGATACGGATCTTTGGGTCTGGAACACCACGGCAGTACCGAGATTTGGGGTAAGGCTTGTTCTTGATCTGCCTATAGCAGCGTGCTGGTCCTGCACATCAGAAGCTTTCGGTCAGTTACAGTTCCTGAAACTCTGCGCACCCGTTTTCGCAACCAAGCAGAATCAGCAAGATGAGGTCAAGGGACTCACTTCTCCCCATGGCGCTGTTCTCCTGGCTCAAGAAAGGCCCAACACTGCCAAAGCAGCCGCCTGATATACCTACGTTGTCCGTGACGTGATCGTATTACCGAATTGCATTACCTCACTCCAGATTCCGGATGCTTCGTCTCCTGCCCGCTGCTCAAATTGAGATTCACAAAGTCAAATTCTGTCTGAGCCAGATTTCGTCATGTCTTTTGACCTGTGTACTTCTTCTTCCAGCGTGTACTCGACATGACTTTCGTCGTCAAAACACAAGCACCGAGAGACCCTTTGTTGATCCACTTCGCTGCTCTGAGTTCTCCGCAACAGGTAAGCAACGCTCACTGGACCTATATACAGTACGGTCTCTCGCAGCAAGGCAACTGACTCGTTATTCGTGTTGCAGGCAATTTTCTGAGCCATCTGCCACAACCTCCTTTTTCGCTCCAATGGCGCAGGGGAGAATCAACACAAACGCGTTGGCTTTGCAGATCATGGCGGATGCCCTGCACAGACTGCCACCTAGGCCTCGTAGATTTGGCCTGCAAGGAATACCTTTGAGAGAGCAGGCACAGATTGCCTACGAACAGCAATCATACAGTGCGACCTCAGCAAGAGCACCAAAGCAGAGTTGTTCAGTCACCGACTTCCGCCCCCTTGCAGCCGGTTGTAGCCAGGCCCATACACGGGACATGAACAGGACAGCACAAAGGGCATCCAGAAACTTCACTGTTTACAATCACCCTTCCAATTCAGCCACCGTAGATGGTGCAGCTATGCAGCCTTGACATGCAAGACACTAAAACTCAGGCCACATGTATACCAGCTCCCACCACAGATGAAGCTTGCTGACACCTACAGTATTGTACAGGCGCCACTCCCATTGGTGCTGCAGCGCATTTCAGAATATGCTTGTATATTGGTCCTGATGCCCAGCAAAGCCGAGAGCAGCTAAATGAACTTTGTTGCTATGACACTGTGGTCATGGCAGGCAATGCCATGCTTCTTCTTGTGGATATGCCAGTGATCACACTCAGTTGCAGTACCTTCTGTCTGAATTGACACATGTTGTAGGTGTTACTTGTTTTTGGACAGGAAGTTGATTGTAACAAGCTTTGTTTCTTGCAACAGTGCTAGCAAGTCAACGTCACATATGCACATCATCTCAAAGCCTCAGGCCAACTAGTGATACCAAATAGCATGTGATAGTAAACCAACTCAACAGGGGGTGCAAACTAAGCATGCGCATGACTCTCCAAAATGACACTGATTGCTTGATCACAACAGTCAATGACATGGGGCTGCAGCACATGTTTTGGTATCATTGCATCCTCGGCCTCTAAGCGTGTAACTCAATGAATCAGTATACTTTGCACAGCTAATTGCTTGAGCAGATGCAAGATCATCTGAGATGTGAATACCCACAGTTTGCACAACCACACTAGCTGCTGCACATGTGGCGGTTTAGGTAGATTTGTGACATTGTTCTCATGTATAGCTGCAGCCTTGCATGTCACTGTATATAGCTGTGTCGTGCTCAAGGTATGTGCATGCTTATACGTGCACAGACACAGTATCGAATAGACATCGTCTGGTGTGACTCACTCTCAGAGACAGTGTTTGTCTGCCACCGACAGAACCTGGAGTATCAGAATATCATTGCATGCATGTTGCAACAGCAAGTAGTGGGAAGCAAATGCACTCACCTCAAGAGCATGGTTATGTAGAACACTCCAGGCCCCGCATTGACACAAAAGTGAAGCTTGTGGCAATTATCACACCAGCTTGATACTTATCTGTGCCTCTTCTTCCAACGAAAGTGATAGCATCTGTGTATAGCTGAGATGCACATTCAGCCGTTCAGCCATTCAGCCGTCAGCGCATGGTCAGCGATCATGGTGCACAGTTGGGGTGAGCGTTAGCCGCTTGCTATGAGGTCCAGATAGTCAGCGCCTCAGAAGTGCTAGGCCACTTGACAACACCTAGTGTGACAAACGTGGGCTCCTGAGCGACAGTCCACTTCACACAGCATGGCACAGAGCTATGCAGAGTTTGGCGACTTGGATATTCAGCAATCAGGAGGACAGGAGGAAGCCGAGTTCGGCGCCCTAGAGCTTCAGCAGGCCCAGGTGCTTTTCTCAGCACTCAACACTCTTCGGCAGGGTCAGCCTCCGCTAGCATGGGAGAGTGAAGCTGCTGCCGAAATTGAGGTTGGTACCGTGTTCGACCGCTGCTTGCTCATTGTTAACGCCGATGCCAGCAAGACCTGTGACTAAGTTCAGGACATCAAAGAGAGGACTTCTCAGGCTGCCACAGCTACAGATGACCCTATAGCTCGGCGGTACGACGTTTGTGCATCGTTCTTTGACCTGCATTGCCTTTTCCTGGAATCAGCACCGATCTGACAACAATACAAGACATGGTGTCTCAGTTGGTTGTGACACTGCAGGGCGGTGCTCTTGATGACCAAGCGAGACTTGGCAGACTTGTGCTTGGAAGGGCTTCTGGAATCCACTGAGCAGCAGCAGCAAGTCCAGCTGGCTGAATTGTTGCAGGCAGGTCTTGAGTGATACTCTGCTGTGCACATATATATGTGTAACCTGTCATGTTCACTGCAACAAGTCAATGGCAGCTTAGCCATCTTCATATCCTTGCTGCAGGTGGAGCAGCATGCAGCAGCATGTATTCTGTGAAATGAATTGCAAAATCATACACACAGCTGCTGTGCAGTTGGCTCATCAGCATTTTCAGCTGCCTCGTTGTATTCAACTCTTTACGGTTGTGAAAGATACTAATGATGCTGCAGGCATTGCGTGAGTATCAAAGCGACACGTTTGATGACTGGAGGGACCTTTTGGAAGAGCAAGAGCGCAGGACTCGAGATGAGCTGGATGCCAGCAAGGTACTCCCCAAGCTGCTGACGCTTTTGTCAAGCAACACAGGTCTCATGCTGAGTCTCATACTGAGTCTCATGCTGAGATCGTGCTCTGCTGTTTCATACTGTGCTGCATGTGGTTTGGAAGGCTTAGCTTATATCCTTCAGAAGGCAAAATTCACCACAGAGCAAGCCCCAACTAGAATAGTCACCAGCTGCTGTACATTAAGAGAACCCCCCCCCCCCCGCCGGACCACCTAGCCTGTGTTTCAAGCGACCGCCTCACAAGCAGGCGGTCAGCGGTTCAAGTCCCGGTTTTTCGGAACTTGGTTTATGAGCTGACGGCGGGTCAAGTAGGTACAGGCTCTGCCTGGAAACTATATATATGTTGTGCAGCGTCCACCCTGGTCTCCGGTACCAGGCTTGCTCCGGGATTGCACCTGGGAACGACGACAGGCGTAAAAGTCTTTTTGAGAGAACCTCCACCATCTCTGTGTGTCTCTGTTCAGATGGATGTAAGGGGTCTGGGCCTCAGCCTGATCATGCTTCACATTGCTGCAGGCTGCTCTAGCACGTGCTGAGAAGACCAATGGTGAGCTGTCAGAGTCTCTGGCTGAAGAAAAGGCTGACAGGGTGCTTTACCTGATCAAGTCACAGGTATGCCCTTTCTGCTAATCCACAACAACGTGCCGGACAGCAGAGTCGTGTGTCATGCCATGGGTGGTATTACCCTTGGGCAACCTAGATTCAATCATGAGTGGCGGATTTTCCTGATTCCGTGGGACCTTATAATCAAATTACTGATGGTTGCATGCAACATAGCTGTGGACAGATTTATCTTTCTCTAACGCATGTCCTGCAAAATGGCAGTGATGTCTGCTGCTCACTGATAATCCTTGCTCACGGATAACCCTTGCTCCGTGACTCAGTTGCTGCACAGGCCCCTGCATCTCTGTTGCTTCTGTCTTCTGTGCTGTAGTGATGTGTATGCTTGCCTGCTTGTTTTGCTTCCGGCAATCTCATACCTTGCGAGCTTGGTCATTCTGGACTGTCTTGCATGGTACTGCAAGGCTGGCATGTTAGGTAAACCCTAAAGGCCACACCATATGGTGTGCCTTTAGGGTTAGCCACCATGCAACACTGTATTTGCCAATGCAGATGACCCAGATTGAGCTGGAGCAGTCTGAGGCTTACATCAAGCAGATCCAGGAGCAGGCAAACCAAGACCAGCTGCGCAATGACAACATGGTAGCTCCCTGTCTCCTATAGCACCTATGCGCATCCCCATCCCCCTTGTACTGTTTGTGCAAAACCGTTGATGAGACTGCGTGCTTCACAGCAAGTTGCTGAAGGCCTTTTGTTGCTAGCAGTCCTGCTTCTGGGCTTGTCAGATGTCAAAGAGAAACACTGCAGTCAGACAAGGGGCGTCAAGCTCGTAATGGACCCCAGTCTCTATGACTATGTTCTTCTCCATCCCCAATGCCAGCTGTGACCTGTGACAATGCATAAAAGGGGACAGTGTCTGCATAGCTGCATAGCTGACGCACACATTTGCACATCACCATACTTTGCCCTTAGAACCATGCCATTACTGGTGTCTTTGTGCCTGATTTGCTGTGCTGTGCTGCATTCTTGGAGTCTTCATACACTGATCTGCTGACTGCTGATCAGCTGTGCGCCAGTGCACTACTGTGCTGATCAGTGCTGGATCGGGCTCGGCTGGGCTGGGCTGTGCTGTGCTGTGCTGTGCTGTGCTGTGCTGTGCTGTGATGTCTGTGCTGTCTGTGCTGTGCTGTGCTGTGCTGTACAAGAGCACTGCTGTTGTGTCTTTACAGAAGCTGGGCAGCGAGGTGCAGCAGTACCTGCTATGCTGTGCTGTGTTCTTGGAGTCTTTATACACTCATCTGATATGCTGTGCTGTGTGTGCAGAAGCTGAGCAGCGAGGTGCAGCAGCACCTGCTGACCATCCAGCAGCTCACAGAGCAAGTCCAGGCCCTCACCTCCCTCAAGAGATCCAGATCCACTGCAGACCAGCAGCAGGAATCTGCCAATGACAGCTCAGCAAGCGACATTGATGTGGACACTTTCCCTGGTTTGGAGGTCCAAGGGAAGGCTGGTGATGGAGCTGTGGACAGCATTGCAGCCATCTTCAAGTCACCATCGGCAGCTGGAGCTGTCAGCTTTGGTGATGAGGTAATACCGTCCTCCGCAGTAGTTTGCAGTAACGCTTGGTAACACTTTGAAGCAACAACTGTAAGTAACAATTGAGGCACCAGCTTGAGCCAACATGCAAGCCAACACTTGAGGCAGCACCTTGAAGTTTTGAGGTAATGACCTGCAGTGTCAGACTTCTGTGCCATGCCTGTGCACCCTTGAAACAGCTTTGCTTGAGTGACTGTCGAGCCGGCCGCAGTGCTGCTCTGCCATCCAATCCATCATTGTAGTGTGTACAACCATGGATTATTGCTTTTGCGGGACAGCAAGGCAGAATGTGCCGAAGGATATCATGCAAAGCCAGTCCCCTCTGTCATGCCAACAGCACTGCCCTTACTTGTGGTTGCAGTCAGAGCTGAAGTGACAGATATCATGCAGGACTCTGCAGTGCTGTCCCAGAAGTGGATGCGGCCCAGGCTAGTATGCATGAGGATAGGGTTTTTGCTCAGTCCCCTTGTATGTCAAATTCTGTTGCACTAGCAGGACAATGGCCACCAGCTTTTCCAGCCAGAGCTGAGTTGTCAGATGTCATGCATCCAGAGCTGAACTGACAGATATTGTGCAGGACTGCAAAAGACAATGGCCCTCCATGGGGTAGGGCCTTAGTCTCAGCAAGATCTGTACATCTGTGCTGGCAACCATCAGGTTATGCCTTGTACAATAGGCCTATCACAACTAGTCAATAATATCGTGCAGGAGTCTACAATGCTGTCCCAGAAGTCTGTGAGGTGGAGGCGGGCGCTGTCCCCCCGCAAGGCCAGCTTGCCTCATGAGGACTGGGTGCTGCGGGGGCTCACCCTGCACCAGCTCAAGGACATCATCACTGACATCTACGCCTCCAAGGCCAAAGCAGATGCCAGGTCAGGACCACTGCCACTCCTGTGCACCCTCTTAGGAAAAGAAAACTAAAGGCTGCACCTTTTGGCGTCAACTTGATGAGCACCCAAGTAGCTGCCCAAGGATTGTGAACCCTCTTGCAGATAAGGCGTTGGGGCTGGTTGATTGCGCAATCTGTACTGTGACACTTGCATCAGCTCATGGGTATGTTCCACAGACATCTGTGTCCACAAGGCGAGGTTCTGGCCTCATTGCACGCAAAGTAAGCAATGCTTTCAAAGTGTCCTGTGCTGTCTGGTGCTGCATTTGGGTTCTCATTTGTAAGCAAGACTTGCCCAGGCTTCTGTCTGCCTAGGCAGACATAATGCTACTGCTAGTCATCACGTGCCTTGACAGCTGTAGACTGCTGCCAGATACTGGCAAATGCGTCTGGTTTGCATTGGGCTGTGACAAGCGTGTAGGGGACTGAAAGGCATCTGTGCGCTCACGGCTTAGGCACCTGTGAGGCATGATTTTCATTGCAGGTCCTGCTGCATTCGATTGGTTTGTTGAGTGTTGTGTGCGTCTGTACTGAGCCGTTGGCAGAAAACACCAAAACTGCTGACGCAGCAAAGGTGTCTTGTGTGAGGCTAAAAAGCTTTACTGTTCAGTTTTCTGTTGTCCACAGTAGCTATACACTATACATCTTGTTCCTACAGGGGGTACCATGCTTATATGCTATAACCATGCTGTACTGTACCTGTGGAGTACGTGAAAATCTGGTTGCCTGCTGTAGATCAGCAGACCAGAACAATCTCAAAAAGCCATGCAAGCAGCTTCACTGTTCAGGTTTTGACGTCTGCAATAGCCAAGTCATCTCACTCTGTCTGCTGCAGGTCAGCAGACCAGAACCAGCCCAGAGAAACCATGCCAGCAGCTTCATTCTTGATTTTTGGTGTGCAATCGGCAAATTCGATCAATTTGCATGCTGCAGGTCAGCAGAACACAGGCAGCCTAGAGAAACCATGCAAGCAGCTCCATTGTTGGTTCTTTCCAATGTTTGCAATTGTCAAATTTGATCAATTTGCCTGCTGCAGGTCAGCAGAACACAGGCAGCCTATAGAACCATGCAAGCAGCTTCAATGCTGAGTGTGCAATTGCCAAATTTGATCAATCTGCCTGCTGCAGGTCAGCAGACCAGAACCAACCCAGAGAGACCTTGGAGCAGCTCAAAGGTGTCTTGTGTAGGTCCAAAAAGCTATGCTGTTCAACTTCCTCAAGCTGTTTGCCTGCTGCAGGTCAGCAGACCAGAACCAGCCCAGAGAAACCATGGAGCAGCACCTGCTAGCCTACCTCACCAACAAGTACGGCGTACGCCAGCTCATCACCCAGTGGCTCACCTCCATCCTTGCAGCTGTAGAGCACTTCTCTCCCCTGGATGCCCAGACTGCCCTGTTTGGCAAGGTGCTCAGGAACGAAGTAGAGGAGGAGTTTGAGGAGGCGCAGCTCAGGGTCAAGACCACTGCCAGCAGCCTCTTGCAAAGCATCCTGCAGGTGAAACTTGGTTGTCAATGTAGATGTCACCATGCACCAGATGTGCACATTGGTTCTTGCTTCACTTCCAAGCCAATAGCCAATAGTAGGCAAGGGATACCAGATCACGAAAATCAGTTTGATTCGCCACTGCCAAGGCGAATTGCAGTGCTGCATGCTGTTGTTCTGCTAGTCTGCTTTTGCCACTTGCGTATTCCGCCAGACAGAGTGCATGCATTTGCCTAGATGACTTGATGTATGAAAGTCAAGTAGGGTGCAAAGCATAGCACAAGAGCCTATGCTCAATTTTAACTTCTGAGGCTTCGCTGCCTCTGCATGAATTTTGAGCCTATGAGGTGTGCTCTCACCTGCCTGGAAAGTAATGCAAGCATCCAGCTTCTTTGCATCTTAGGATCCCTGGGTGTCCTTGTCACTCCCATGTACCTCTGCATTCATCATTGATTGAAGCTTCAATGCAAGTACTGTGTTGACATCAGTCGCAGAGGGTCCACCCACACTTACATTGTACCCACATGTACACTGTTTTCTTTGTAGTATGAATCCAATGACCAGTCCCCACAACTGCACTCTTCAGCAAAGCTCACATGTACATTGTTGGCTGGAATGTGAATCACAAGTGCTGTGTTGGGTTGACTCAGGCACGCCACCCTCTGATGCCAGATGACTCAATGGCAGAGCTGCTGAGGCGGCACTTGAAGGGCAGCCTGCCTGAAGAACTCTGGAAGGAGGTTGTCCAAGGCTTTTGTAAGCCCAAGGTACTGCCACTGCCCTGGTCCCTTTCCTCAGCAGAGTTTTTGTGTCCTGGTAACACGTGTGGCCGTAAGCCCAAGGGGTCCAGTGTGAACATACTGCCAACACATTTCAATGACCAGCCATGTCTTGAATGGCCCATCAGCATCAAACACCCTCAGCAAATTCTCGAGATTCTGTGTTTACATTTTGCGGGCAAGTTCACGCTCTCTTCATGTTTCCCAAGCCTTTCACTTTATCTCACCTATCCACCTATTTGCATCGTTCTCGGTGCTTAATAGGAGAGAAGCAGAAGTATGAGACAGGGCGCAAGCAGCAGCATGACATGTGATGTGACTGAGCATTGTACGCTGATCAACAGTCTCGACTCTTTCTGTCTCAAGCCTCAGCAGAGGAGCATGCAAGTTTTTGCTAAGGAATCTGAGCTGCCCTGCTCAGCCCTCTACCTCTGTTGAACTGGACCTCTGTAGCATAGACAGCTGCTGCCCCAAATTCTTGATCCTGGTATGCAGGTCCTTGTGAGGGCAAGGGTGCAAGCAGCAGCAGCAGCAGCAGCAGGATTGTACTGTCCCCTATCAATGCATGCTTCTCCGCATTACTCAGCGCTGCAAGCATGCTGTTCTTTTGCATCTGCCTGCTGTATTCAATCTTACTGTCTTTGCTGTGCAGGATGTGACAACAGTCTGGGCCAGGGTGCAAGCAGCAGCAGTGGTGCATGACTCAGCAGAAGGGCGTGCACTATCCCCTAGCAGAGCACGCTCCCCCTCGCCAGTCAAAGAAAGCAGCCTGGCTGCAGAAAAGCTCAAGAACAGCCATGCTGCAGACCCTGCAGCTGTCTCTTTCCATGTGGTTGTGGAGGTGAGTCTCTCCTCAACAATTCAGTCAGTTGATTACCAAACAGCCTTTGTTCCAGTACCAAACTGCAAGACATGCAGTTTGCCAGACCGGCAGAAGACCGTCTTCCTCTGCTGCAGCTTTTGTTCTTGTTGTGCTGCTCTGTCTGCCTGGTAGCTTTCTCAAAGTGTCATCACATGTTTGTGCAATGCCTCAGCGGTCAGACTTCTGGCCATGCAATGCAGCCCTGAGCTCTGACCTGAACATCTGCTGAAGGCTGTCAGTCTGATGCCTGCAGATTCTGCTGAGGTGGAACCTGGAATTGCACGAAATCTCGCTGGCCCCCGTTGTGAACACATTCAGACTCATTGATGACCGCAAGCAAGGCAGACTTTCCAGGGACCAGTTCTTCAAGTTCTGCAACTGCATCAATCCTGCCATCACTGACCAGGAGATCCTGTCTCTGCTTGGCACCATGGCGCACTGTGACAGCGACATGGTCACTTTCAGCAGCTGCGCACATGCATTGGTTGCAGAACTGACCAAGATGATGAACTATGTGCACCACAGCCCAGCTAACACAATTTCAAGGCTGCAGTCAGCAATTTGATGGAAAGTCTATGTGCTTATCATGCTACGGCATCATGTTTCACCTTTGGTAGTTGCCTGCAAAATGCTGCAATGTCTGCCAGTAGTCCCCATGTAAAGATTGTACTGCCATTTACCGGTACCTCCACTCCAAAATGTTCATCCCAGTTCGTTGTTGTGTGATCAGCAGGCAAGTAGTAGTAACAGCTGAAGGGCTTTATATGGATGACTCATGTGCAAATTAAGCATGTGAACCGCCCCATGTCGTTAAAACAAGAAGTTAATTAGGTCAAAAAGATGGCTGCTTGGGGTAATGCAAGGCATTCGCAGCTGCTGCAGCACTGTTGTCCTCTCAGATCCGGCTTTTTGTATACATTGTGTCGTAATAGTGGCAATGCCATATGCCATATAACGTGATCATGCAAGTGTTACAAGACAACCAAATGACGACTCAAAGAGTCAAGACAACAAAACATGTCCAGAATGAGAAACATATGAGATATTGCCCAAAATATGAAACTTTTAGAGGACATGCCTCCCGATTTTAGGTCACTACCATGCTATAGCATCACTTTGCAAATATATGGTGAGGTCCTCAAGCACAATACTAGTGTGGAGGCACGATGACCTCTACAAGATCAGGCTCCTTCCCATTCAGCTTGGGTGTCAGCCCTTGGTCAGTGAAAAAAGCCATGACTGTGTTGTTTGGATGCTCGGACTGTTGCTTGCAGTGAGGGCATGCTGTGTACACCTGCAACGTGAGTATAACAGTCAGCCGTGTGATCATTCCCAAGATGCCAATGGCCACGTTGTCTGCTGTTGTAAGTGTGTCTTTGATAATGAATCCCTGAAGCTGCTGAAGTTATCACTGAGGTATGCTTAGAACCAGCAGCACATTGCAGGCAAGCCTTTGCTTGACAAGAAGGCAAGCTGAATGAGCCCTCGAGCAAATTGCATTGCAGACAGACGTAAGGGATGCAACATATGCAGGAGTGCAACTATGTTGTGCATTGCAGCATGCGGGCCACATGGTCGTTTTACCTGAAGCAAATCGACTGCAAATGGAAACTGATTGCGTACTGCTTCACAGTATGCGAGCCTGAGCTTGATTGCTGCAATGGCATCCACAGGCAGAGCACACACAGAAATCTGCAGCGCAATGCAAAGATTGTCAGCCTGAAGTAACGAAGCTTCACAGGTTTGCTAGGAGCACTGCACTAATGATAGTCAGGGTAAGACACAGTGAGCTTCCCACTACAATCGCTGCACTGGCAAATTTGTCAACCTGCTACATCTTGACCAAACAGTCTTCTTGCAACCTGACTAACTTGTAGCTAGCTGCCTGCTCACTGGTAAGAATGCGCTACAAATCAGCTAGATAATGGCTGCAAGCAAAGTTGACAAGTCAATGTGATATGCTTACAGGATTGACTGACTTCAGGGACACTGCCACAGGCTGCTTAAGTTTGGCCTTCAATGTCTCTTGAAAGTAGAAGAGCTGCAAAGCCAGCTTTGATTCACCTGCAGAAATACGCCAAAGCTTTTGACACAGAGGCGTCAGTGCAAACCAGACTGCAAACAAGCAGGAATCATGGGAAGACCAAGGATCAGAATTCCAAGCAAGCATTGACTGTACATAGAGAGGAACAACAGGAACCAGGATACCTCTGGCAGACATGAGAAAGGTGTGTTAACATGGACGATGACGGGGTATACCTTGATTCCAGGCCATACGACCAGCTTGGCAGAAATGCTCAGGAGTCAGTTTACCCTTTGTTGCACACTCAAAGGCGCATTCACCGTCTTGGATGCGCAGGTTCTTTAGGGCTTGCTTGCCTTGGGCAATGAGAGCTGCCACCTGTGCATTGAAGTCTTCCACATGTGGCCCATGATATTCTCTGCCCATTTGGAAGTAACTACAGCCGCAAAACTCCTCAGGATGGTCGTTGTCTGGAGGTATCTCAGAGATATCTGAAGTGTTATCATCACTTGCAGTTGTCTTGAATCTTGAAGGTTGCTTGATGGAAGAGGCATTGTTCTGCCTCCACCATGGCAGATATGTGTCATGTTGCAGGGAAATTGTGCCCAGCAACATGGCAAGAGCAGTAGCATCCTCATTTGACAATTCCTGTGTGAACAAGCCACATGTCGGAGAATCCAGCGAGCTGCAAAAGCTGTGGAGAAATGCTCCATGAAAATTAGTGTGGGAGAGAAGGAGTGACCTACATTGAGGCATGGCAGGTTGCTGACATACGTACTGTGTGGGAGGTTCACATACCAGAGTGTCATTGTAGACTCGGTTCTTGATTACTACGAAGGGGTCCTCATGACGGTCTGTGAAGATGGTGATGCAAGGTCCAAAGCCCTTGTCTTCTGGAGCTTGGTCTTTGGTTTTGTTGCAAGATCTGCTGCTGCCTGATCAGACAAACACACTGGTCAGTCATCCACCACCCTGTGACAGTGCAAGATGTAGCAGTGACTTGAAGTGAGACAGACAGGGAGCATTGGACAAAACAGCCTATGTCATTGCCTGTACTGTTGGGATTCACATTGTCCCATTGTGAAAGATGAAGCTGACTCTCAAATATCAAGCAAGACATGACTTTGTATTGCAAAGCATGCGCAACTTATGACAGCTGACATGACAAAACCTTTCTTTGTGTCCAAGGCATTTGCTTCCACAGAGGCTTGCTCCTGGTGCACTCTCAGCAAAGACTCCATTGTGTGCTGCAAGACATAAGCAAGAAGAGTGCTTCATATGAAACGCCACAGAAGCTTGCAAGACCATTAGACTGTCATGGCGCCAAGCCAGAAGCAGTCTGCGTTGATAGACCCCCAGACCCCGCAGAGCACAAACACAAGAGCTTACCACAGCTAAGGCTGTTTCCATGCTTGTCAGATCAATTGAGACCTGATGTCCAGCACCGTGCCGCTGTGCGGATGTCATCACCAGGTGCTGCGTGAGCTCTGTAGATCAGTGATCACAGGATCTGCAGAAACCGATAAAGCGCAAGATATTTCGGTGAAAGCGGCGTTCCAGTCAAGTCAACTGCGAGCATGTGTACATGTTGCCTACCACTCCTGGACCAGCTGCCGGCTGCCGTGCTTGTATGGCCTCTGTCAACACCATCTGGTTCAAATTAATGCCTTTGGTACGGCCCTCTGCATCTGCAACGCGCCCTTTCTGTAGGGCGCCATCCAGCTCAGAGCCCTCAGTACGGCTCAAAGAACTACAGCGGAGTATCGCAGCGTTGCAGGGCTACCGTTCAGATTGGCTCGTCGTTCTCGTCGTTCTCGTCGTCCGCGCACACGGCTCAAGCTCCTGCTCGGAAGATTGTCAGTAAGACAGTTGCCCTGCTACTGCTACTATGACGCAGCCTATTAAGTATCAAGGAGTCGACAAGCAGTCCTCAGGCTATAAGCTGCTGGCGGCGATGGGCTGGCAGGAAGGAAGCGGCCTGGTAAGCTGCATGTGCTCACCTTAGTATGTCTGACTTGAGGCAACGGCCAACTTTACCATCTCAAGATTTTCAACATATGCAGGGAGCCAGGCAGCAGGGTATTAAAGAACACGTCAAAGTCAAGAAAAAGCATGACTCGACAGGTGTTGGAGCGGTAAGTCCCACCAGCAGTGTCTACATCCTTTGGCAGATGATGGCAGCAGTATTCGCAAGTGCCTAGGTACAAGCGCTTCATACGACTGCAGGTAGAGGCCATTGCAAAGGCAAGGGACTGGACAGCTGGCATGGCAGCGTACGACTTGGTGCTAGCCAAGATGAAGTCAGTCGGAGCAGCGTCCTTGCCATCCAAGGTCTCAGCCAAAGCCAGTAAGAAGAAGCGCAAGCAACCCGAGCCAGACACTGCACCTGCCTCTGCAACAGCTCAGCAGCTAGCCACAGATCCCGTTACAGAGCAGCCAGTCAGCAAGAAAGACAAGAAAAGGAAGAAGGCAAAGGCATCTGCAGCTACAAGCACTGAGACAAGTACTGAGTCGTCTCTGCAAGGAACTGTCCTGCCCACAGTTATGGTCCAAGTCACTACTGTACAGGAGCCAGCTCCAGCTCAGCAACCACGCAACAGGCATGTAGGCAGGTATCACAAGACCGCAGCTGCAAAGAAGGCAGGCTCGTACAGCAAGTCAGATCTTGCTGCCATACTTGGGGTTGACAGCTTCCCCACAGCTGCACCTGTGTCAGTCACTGCAGTTGCACAATCATCAGAGGAGCAGGTGTGCACCAGACTGCTGACTATGGAACACTGCATTTTGTCTGCTGTGCTTTGCACCCGTATTGAATTTGCTACCTCTATGCTGCACAGCTCTACCCATATTCCATCTTATGTGAACAGAGACTGTGTATGCACAGTATGCTTACCTAAACACACTGTCTCGCATGCTATCAGTGCTTTGCCTTTCACCTTGTGTCAAGAAGTCCGCCTTGTCATTCTTACAATCAAGCCGTTTGTAGGGTTGTCAATACGCAGTTTTGCATCTTGCAGGAGTCGAGTGAGGACACCACATTTGAACCACAGGCCGCTGCTGCTAGCCCCTCAGGTAAAAGCTCTTCTACACAAAGCTGGTCAAGCAGGGAAAGCCCCAACTTGATACAGTGGCTCTGCCCTGCCAGTGTATAACTGTGCATGAGTGTAGCTATACTCCTCTGCTGTACGTGAGTCTATGTGCAGTTGTGCATCATAGAAAAGTTGCAAATTGTGTCTGCTCAAAGTGGACTCAGGGCACTGCATGTTACATGTTGGGCCTCTAATATGACTGTAATGGCATACAAGAGAAACAGTTACACAAGCAGGCATGCAACAGACTATTCATGTGGTGAGCAGCTGCGACATTCCTGCATGCTGGACTTGTGTATGGAACATCCATAGGCACAGCTCAAGCACGAGCAAAGGCACATGTATACCATGCTTTCAAACATTGTGCTTCGTGCATCAAGATGAGATCTGCTCTTGCATTGTTACAGGAATCCACAGTGAGGGTCAGAGTGCACAGCCAGTTGAAGCAGAAGAGGAAGCACAAGAGCCCCAGGATGGGTCCCTCTGGTGGCATGGCATGTTCATCAGAGCTGGCAGGATGGGCAACATGGCTTCAGACGTGCGCCCAGACGGCCAGGAACAGGGCAAGAAGGTGCCAAACGCCCCTTTTTTCATTCACTTACTCACTCAATCAACAACAATTTTGTCTTTTGGACTCATCAGAGGAGTCAGAAGGCATTTGCTGGGAAAGCAACATACATCAAGCATGGCACACGTGATGATCATGATCTCTGCAGTCAATAATTCATTCATTTCATCTCTACCATATATGTGTTGTCCCCTAGGTTCAGGTACTTCAAGTCTTGAGTATCTCCCTGCTGTATCTCAGCACTCACATGCCAATGTGCTGCATGATCTTCTCATTCAGTTGATGTGTCTGCTTGGTATCTCGGCAGGTGTCTGTCACAGTCTCCCATCTCTTGTTGATCACCTAATTCCTGTCTTTTCTGAATGGCTTGCTCCTTGCCGTTGCCCGCATTCAGTTGGTTCCTATTTTGCTGGAAACCTGGCCATTTTGTCTGGCCTGAGTGACCTCTGTCAAGCACAGCATGCTCCAGTGTATGTCATAGACAATGCCAACTAGCTCTGCTGTGGTGACTGGGGTACAAGCGTGATGTTACAGTCCTACTGCATATGCAAGGTTTTGTCAGCTTGACGCCAGCTAGTCCTCTGTGTCCATATAAACATTCTGCCTGACTCTGACCGGCCAGTGATTCATCCAGCCCGGTGCTTTGACTAGGGGATGCAATGTGTGACCAGGGTGTACAACAGAATAACAACAGCTTTACAGCACAGCAAGCAGTCGGCTCCGCCGGACAGCCCTCTACCTTTGCCTACCAGCCCTCTCCCTTTGCCTAACAGCCCTCTCCCTTTGCCTAACCGCCCTCTCCCTTTGCCTGCCAGCCCTCTCCCTTGGCCAAACAGCCCTCTCCCTTTGCCTAATAGCCTTCTCCCTTTACTTCCAGGTCCAGATCAACGGCTTCTCAGAGCAAGATCAGGAGAACCTGTACATGGCCACCCAGGCTGGCAAGAGTGCAGGCAAGAAGGGCCTGGGCAAGTCCAGCCAGGGCAAGCCCATTGGGGGGGCCAAATGGGAGGGCACCAAAACAGCCTTTGATGGTGATGAGGACACTACAGATACTGCAGCAGCTGCAACAGCAGCTGAGCCAGCAGCTGAGCCAGCAGCAGCACCATTAGCAGGTGTTGCTGACACAGGTACTGCTTGTTTTGCAAGATGCTTTTGCAGGCATGCTGCAGATGCTGTAGGCATGACTGTATCCTAGGTTTCATTCTGTTTCTGAAGCAGCATGTCTGTAACAGCGTTTGTAGTTGCACATGCACATGTCTTGTGTGGCTGGATGCATACCCCAATGTTCAGCTGCAGAATAGGTTTCACATGCTGATGCATCTGTCTGATGGACAACCCTCCGTTCACCCCAAGGCAGAATCTCTGCTTCAGTGCCGAGTCCACAGTGGGATGCTACCTGCCTGAATCATGGATGTGCTGCAGCTGTCGGGTCACTGCTTGACTCTGCAAAAACCTTGCAAGGACAGTGTCCTCCATCCCAGCCCGCTGACTTTACGCAAAGTTTCTGGCCTGCAGTGCCTAAGTAATAATCATTCACTTGAACAAGCATGACCCTTCCTGCTGACTCAGCCATGCCAGTTGCGCTGCGGATGTAGGTGAGGCAGCTGAAGCTCCATCTGGCACAAAGTTGAGATGGAAAAAGAAAGCCAAGCGTGCTATTTTGGCAGCTGGGGGCACTATAAAGCTCAAGAAACTGCAGAAGCAGCTGATGCAGGACTGCAGTCTTCCCAAAGCTGAGCAGACACAGGCGCTGAATGACATGACGACGCAGCTCACAGATAGCAAGCAGTTCAGGGTGGCAGGCAGCAGTATAGCTGTAGTTGAGTAGGCTGTAGCACCTTTGAATGACTTGGTACCACTCATGAAACGTGCATGTACTCAAAGTGATCTCATATTGCACGTTTCAAGGGCATAGCACTTTTAAGGGCATAGCACCTTGCCAATTGATCAATTTGGTGGTAGAGGCTCATTAATTTAATGTATTGCTACCTTATGAGAGTCCTAGAGAGTAGAGATTGCTACCTTGTATTGCACAGACTTGATTAGCAGAGTGAGGAATGAGTTTGTTGGCTAGTGCCACGCTGATACACTGCCAATGGAGCGTCAGTCAATGCCAATATTAATATTGGCATCTGTTGTGTTGCTGCTATGCTTCCTGCTGACACATCAGATGATGGTCCTGGACACAAGGAGAGCAAGCATTGCATGCAATTCTTTCTATAGCTGCTCTCCATTATGGTGAACAGCACTGGGTCTGTCAGACTCTGACTCAATGAGCATGACATGATCAACATGGTTGTGACCCACTTGACACAGAATTGTATATTCCTTTGTAATTTGAACCGACAGGCACTGTGACTCTGACAAGTTCATGATGCGCTGCCTGCTCAGCGGTGATCAGAGAGCGTGTGCGACCATGCCCAACTAAAGCTAAGGCTCTCATTATGGTAAGGTCTAGTAAGCTCTGATCAGTTGTCAGAGTCCTCCGTGTAGCTGATCCTGCACGTGCTACAGGTTTCTCCCGACACATACTCCTTCACCGCATCCGAGGTGCAAGCAAAGCAATCGGAGATCCAAGCGCAGCATCGTGTCAAGCGACTCATCCAAGTTCGTTGGCAAGAGAAGCAGCATGCACAGCTCAAAAGGCAGCAGTATAAGGAGAACTGTCAAGAACTTACTTGTCTTGAACAAACAACTTTGGGTCAGGCATGGCAGAACGAGTCACGGCAGTCTCTACACGAGCTTCAGCAGCAGCTCAGTACCAGCTTGGCAAAGGCAGGGCATGGTCAGAAGGCAGCACAAGCTGCCAGTCACACAGCATCACTGCTGGCAGCTCAACGTACAGCAGATCGAGCAGCTCAACTACAGCTGGCAAAACAGCGCTTTGCTCATGCGTTGCAGCTCAGGCATGCAGAGCAGACTGCTGCAGTGAACGCAGATGTCACCCGGCTGCAGCGCCTGAGTGACACCATGGCTGCAGAGAGTGCTCGTGCGCATGCTCTTGCTCAGCAGCATAGAGCTGTCCAAGCAGAGGCAGAGGCCAACACCAGTGCTCCGGCTGCACCGACGTGGAATGAAGCAGCTTTGCGCAACATCGACTACAAGAGTACAAGGTTGCATGAGCTTGGCGGCGCTGTACTGGTTGAGAGGAACAGTGACAAAGACCAAAATACCTGCAATGAAGCTGCAGAGACAGCTGCAGAGCTTCAGACACGGTAGCGTCCAACGCTCATGCACCTTTATAGAACAAGAAGACACATGTGCACACACCAACAAAATGTAGTTGCTACTACCACTGATACAGTTCACACAAGGCAAGCATGCATGATTCACCATGGCTCAGCAGTCACCAATGGTGCTGTTCTTGCATACAAATAACATGAGTCAAGCATTCATCAGCAATGCTGATGCTGTTCTGCAGCATGGCACAAGCAGCAGAGCACCGCCGGCGCATTGCTGTGGATCAGCACGCAGCCTCACAGGCAAGAGGACAAGCTGCTGCCAATCAGGACAGGCTGCAGTTCAAAGCGCAGCAGACACAGGTTCAGCTGGAGGCTGCTCAGCAGGCCCAGTGTGCACAGCAGATCAAGGCTTTGACTGCCAAGCCGCCACCATCTCTGGGCATGAGGTAAGCTTTGCCTTTTGACTGAAATCATGCATGTGACTGCTTGACATGTGCAGCATAATTAGGATGTTTTCAAAACGTTTTGGCATGTCATACTTGTGCTTGCTGATCAGGAGCATTTGCTCAATCAAGCTGGACCTTGATAGGTGACAAGGGTGCAAGAGGACAACTTGACTGCTGAGCACCTGTTGCACAGTGATCAGGACCACCTTGTCACATGTCATGCCAGAAAGTTTCAAAGTGTGCAGTATGGTGAATGGAAACATCGCGTTTGAGCATGCTCTTCAGCAAAACACCTGCTGGAGAGCATGATGACAGCTCAACACTTCAGACCAGATCTATATCAGCAGGTGCAACACCATTTATGCATAGCTAGCGCTGCAGCGGCATGCACATTTCATGAGACATTGGCCACCAGTGTTGCTCTTACGGTACAGCCATGACGCAGTGATGACTGACGTCAAGACTGTGCCTATAGATGTGATGGACTGCATGCACAGCAGCAGCTGCAACGCCATTTTGAGGCGCAGTTTCTGCAAAAGCCAAAGGACTTCAAAGCCAAGTTGCTGAACCAACGGCAGCAGCAGCAGCAACAGCACACAGGCAACTCCAATGCAGGATTGCACTGGACGGCTTGCATGCCAGCTGCCAGGCTGCAGAGGGAGCCTGTGACTCGTCCTTCAGGTGCTGTCTGCAGTCAAAGCTCTCCTTGGCATGGTTTTACTACAACCGTTGTAGCATGCACTTGAAAGCGTCTGCCTGCAGCATGCTGTTGCTTAGTGCTTTGTCAGCCTGTGAGGCAGATCCAAGCTACAGATCACAAAGATGTGAGTCATGTTCAGCTGCCAAAGCCCTCTGTAGGGCAATTTTTTGGGAAGCCAGACAGCATTTCAAGCATACGCTGTTACTGTTCTGCTTGATATTTATCTGCCGTGTCTGTTATATAGGTTGATCATTGTTACTTATAACCAGTATTGTCATGATCATCAGTTTTGTTATACCTGATGCACTCACTGTACAATCTGAACATGGTATGTGTGCATGCAGGAAAGGGCAAGCCACAGGCCCAAAGGGAGACTGAGCTGGAACACAGAAGGCAGGTCCCTTTGCCTACTGAAAGGCAGCCTGCCCTTGTAGCTGGAGGAGTCAAAGGCAAAGCTGCCCAGTCACGATACCAATTGGCAGAGTCACAGGCTTGCTCGCAACAGGTCAGTCCTCAGTGCTCTCTCATGCTGGGCCTACAATGATCGGCTTTTGCTCTGCAGCATCTGCAGATGCAGCTGATGCACCAGCAGTGTATAGTAGGAGCATCATCAAGGAATTTGAATTTTGAACATACCCTGCTATGTGCTGTGGTGTCCTCTGGCTACTGAGAGTGAAAACAAACAGAGATGCAAAGCAGTGAATCTGACTGAGGGTTTGTAACAGTAGGTTTAGGCCTGATGATATGACACTCGCATATCACGAAGGAATTCTGAACGCACCCTGCTGTGTGCTGTGGTGTCCTCTGGCTACTGAGAGTGGAAACGAACAGAGATGCAAAGCAGGGGTGTGTCTGACTGAGTGTTGCATGACAGTAGATTAAAGCCTGATGATATGACACTTGTATGTTCACAGCTCTTTGCTGAAGCAGAGATGTTGTTGAGTCATCATTTGCCACATTTCTGGGCACAGTTTTGGCTGCAGTGCACAGCGATGATGCAACTTTGATACAGGGGACGTCAACTTCAGAACCATTTGCTCAGCCCCTTTGATCTTACTTTACTGCAGTTCACAGATGTTGCACTCTGCACATCAAGGATGCATTTCTGCTCAAAACCATACCAGCTGACAATACATGAGCTCAGCACCCTTGCTAGCGCTCTTGCCAGGACATGCGGCAAGTCCTGATCAACCAACTTACATGTTCCAATCATGCAGACCTATCAGGGAACTCAACAGACAGTGACTAACAACCCTGACAAATTTGAAACAAGTGATTTAATCCTGTTCCACACTTTAGAAAGTTCCAGAATGGCCAATGTCCATGTCATTGCGGCCCATGTGACCAGCATGTTGCTGATGTACTGCAGGATGCGTTAACTGAAGATGCACTTGCTCGGGAGTTGCAGGAAGCCATTGCAGAAGCTCGTAGTCATCAGAGCATGGCTGCACAGCAGAGGACACCCCAGCCAGTCTACCAGGTACTGCCACACTGCTGTCACAAGTATGGGATTTGTACGATTTACTGAGGGTTCAGGCAAAAACCACACTGCAGCTGAACAAGTTGAACACCTGTTGACCAGACAATTCAATGCATCCTGTCTTCACTGCCATGATGGGGTTAATATTTTCCAGAAGTAGAGCCTGGTGAATTGCAATTACTGCATGGAAGTCATTCATGCTCCCTGTCAGGTAAGTCCTTCTGGCATGTTCTGAAAAGAGTGGCTCAGTGAAAAGTACAATAGATGTTGCATGCAGAAGTGCTTATACCAGATTGACAAAGCTGCGCCATGAGAAAACTCAAAAACAATGCAGATCACAAGCAAAACAGTTCAACAGGTGTAGCCAAAACACATCATAACCAGAAACATGCGACAAAAAGCAAACATGCGTCCAAAAAAGAGAACACCAAGCTTACGCAAGTATAAGAGAAGAGAACGCCTGTGCAGGCACCACGAGACGCTGTTCAGTGTGATCCTCTGAGCAGGAAGATTGTAGGGCCAAGCACAGCGCCTGCTGCCACTCGCACAGCTGAGCTGCTGCGGCATACTCCTCCTGGACATCCTGACTTGACATCAGACAGCCTCAGCATGCACAGCATGACAGCACCCAATGACAACTCAGTGTCACATGGGCAGTCTTATGCTGAGCCGTCAGAAGAGGAGCTTCTGCAGTGGCAACCAGTTTTTCCCGCCAAAAAGACACCGGCAGCTGCTGACAGTGTCAGAATCGCAATGAGTAAGCCAGATGGCGTTGCAAGTTTTCCCACCAAAAAAGCCTTGACAGCTGCAGTCAAATCTCCCACGAGCAGCCTCCACGCAGCTGCTGCATTCCTTGGAAAGACAGGCAGACTTGTGCTGACTGCAGATGTGAGTGCTGCAGTCAGCAAAGGACGATTTTCCACTAGCAGCAAGCTAGCAGGACCCCAAGCTGTGCCCGCCAGCACATCAGTCAGACCAGGATTCAAGTCTGATCAAATTCAGACTGCTGCCCTCAGCATGCATGCTGTGCAGCAGCCTGCATCGCGTCGCAGCACAGCATCAGCTGCCCTGTCAGCTTCAGCAGCCAAGCCTAGCCTGGCTTCTTCTTCTTCGCTGAGCAGCCTACCTCACGCTTTGCATGCTGAGCCTCTGCGGCCACAGTCAAGCCTCCCATTGCTCCATTGCTCTTCTTCAGTGTCATGCGATGCTGCAGCTGCACCAGCAGCTGTACCAGCGCCCTCACTGTCAGCTTCTGTGGATTCTGACTGGCTGGCAGCAGACGCACAGACGCACAGACACAGCGTGTCCTCCTGGTCTTCATGCGCTTCAGATGCACACCTGCTCAGACACAGCACAGCTTCAACAGCCACTAGATCCCTCACAGCAGATGCCGTAATACCGTCAGAGTGCGCAGTAACAGGCCACTGTGGCGCAGTAACTGCTGACGAGGCCTCAGACTTGCCATTGGCTCCTGTGGACTGGAAGCTTCTAGATACAGCTGAGCTGCATAATCGGACTGCTGCACTGCTGTCATCCTTGACCACTTCTCTAGACTGGGATCTGAGCAATGCAGACGCACAGCTGCACAGACAGCTGGATGCTGCTGACATTTCTGCCACAGGTCTGGTTTCAGCTGCCATGCCAGCTTCTGACCTGACTGGTATGACGTCACTGTCAGAGTTCCATACTTTGCCAGGCGCAAACAGCATGGAAGCTGTAGCAGCAGCTGACAGGGTGAGACAAGGGCAGGGCCTGGCTGCAGGGTCTGGTGGCCGGCGTAGCCCTTCCTCATCTGCCAGCTCAGGGCTGCTGTCATCTCACAGTCAGCGTTCAGGTATGTGCCCTCATGCTAGTTGTACTGCAAAAGATTGCAGCATGTGTGGAGTGTCATCCTAAACCACAGACTCAAAGGACATTGGTAACTGTATCGCATGAATAGCTAGATGCCCATCAGGGCAGTTGGTTGCTTCCTTTCATTCCTAAACAGGACACATGCAACCATAAGCATCTCCAGGTGATGGTGATACCAGATCATGCATGCCCATTACTGTCAAAGCTCTCACCCAAGCTCATGCACTGATCCTCTGCCTTGCTCTGTCACACAGACAACACCCTTTCAATGCATACGGAAATAAACAGGCAATGTCAGCTTGCAAATTGTCAGCAAGGTTTTTGAAACATCCTATCACTGCCCCAGCTGCCAGACACGTGCAACCTTTTGGTGGCATTCAAAGCATGATTTTGCATTCCTCAAACTTCTGACTCATCATCTCCCTTGCATCTCTCTTTTGCAGGCACAGGCACTCCCAAGCAGACCAAGGGCCATGGCCTATCGTCAACTGACGAACCATCAAAGTCTGCATCTCTGTCTGAGCATGCTGTTGGGACTCTTAGTTCAACAAGCCTGGGCCACAACATGGCCGGAGAGGCAGTTGATGGAGTGCTCAATGAGTCACCTGACCACCTCACTTCCACCACTGTGATGACGGGACAGGCAGTTGCAGAGGCAGTCAAAGTGCAGGTGAACTTTGTGTCAGCCCAGCCTCTGTCTGCTTGTCTGTCTGGCAGTCAGTCAGTCGGCAGCTTGTCTCCATGTTGGTGGATGTTTTGCCAGCCTGACCTGTGTTTGCCTATGTGTTTGGAGACAGACAGTCTGCAGCTTTGTCTCATATACATGCATTCGCAATGAAACCTCTGTCTGCCTGTACAGCTCTTCTTCACATGGAGTATGCAGTTCTTATCTTGTATGGTCACAAGGTGCAGAATCTGTCTGCCGAATCAATTTGTTTTTGTATTAAACCTTCTTCAAGCATGTGCTCATCTGCAAGTTGTAAAACATATCTGCCGCCTGGAGGGCTTGCTAGCTCCTTGCCAGCCTCAGTCACTTTTTCAATTGCTGCATGGCTGCCCTTCCAGCAGCAATCAGGGCCTTAATGCCCTGCCCTGCCCTGCCCTGCCCTGCCCTGCCCTGCCCTGCCCTGCCCTGCCCTGCCCTGCCCTGCCCTGCCCTGCCCTGCCCTGCCCTGCCCAAAAAGAGCCTGTCAAGCCACAGCTGTGGCAACGTTGTAAGACCCGGCTTCTCATCACTTTCTCTGTGCAGGTTATGCCACCATCAGGAGCCAGTCTGACCACTCACTCAGCCGTCAGCTCACCATCAACTTCCCTGCCAGCTTCCTACCCACCTTCATCTTCCCCATCTTCTTCATCTTTGCCTGCCGAGGACAGCTGCGGCTATCAAGGGCTGGCAGCCATAGCTGGGAATTTGCCAGCTAGCCTGTCTGACATGCTAGGTTCAAACTCTGACAGCCTCTCTGCTTCAAACTTGGACCTGGCAGATGCCAACATGCAGGATACACAGCACAAGTCACAGCATGCACAGCGTGAGCCTGCTGCACAGCGTGCTGCAAGCACTGGAGGCAATGCAAGCTCCTCTGCACTGATCAGTGACTCAGCTGTCTTTGCCGTCACAGGCACTGAAGCAGGGAATCTGTTACCTACTGCTAGTCTAGTCAGCTCACATGTCACAGGCATTGACTCAGGCACTCTGGCACCCACTGGAATCTGGACTGGTCACGCCAGCTCAAGCAGCACAGGCATTGGCAGCAGCCGGCTGGAGAGGCATGCATCTGCAGTCGCTGCAAGGCTCCAAGAGCGAGCAGCTGCCGCAATGGCTGCATCAGAAGCTGCTGCGGCAGCTTCCAGCACGCTCTCAGGCATCTCAGGACTTCAGACGCAGGCAGCTGCAGCAGAAGCAGCACCCGGCAGTAGGGCAGCTGCTGCCATGGCTTCGTCAGAAGCTGCTGGGGCACCTTCCAGCATTGTTTCAGGTCTCACAGAGCTTCAGCTTCAAGCACATGCACCCCAAGCTGATGACCGCTCAGAGATTCATGCAAGGGCTGGAGCTGCAATGGCCCTATCAGAAGCTGCTGCTGCCCCGTCTAGTTTAGTATCAGGCATCACAGAGCTCCAAGCTAGGGCAGCTGCTGCAATGGCCCTATCAGAAGCTGCTGCTGCCCCGTCCAGTATAGTATCAGGCATCACAGAGCTCCAAAGTAGGGCTGCTGCTGCAATGGCCCTGTCAGAAGCTGCTGCTGCCCCTGCCAGTTCAGTATCAGGCATCACAGAGCTCCAAGCTAGGGCTGCTGCTGCAATGGCCCTTTCAGAAGCTGCCGGTGCACCTTCCAGCACAGTGCTATCTGGCATCACTGAGCTGGCAGCTGCAGGAGCAGCCATGACTCAAGCTGCCCAGTCAGCACATGTGTCAGCAGGCAATCCCTTTGGGCTGACCGCTGCCCATTCTGTTGATGGCTATGCAATGATGAAGACCATCAGTGCTCCTTCGAGCACTCTGTCATGGGCAACAGAGCTTGATGCAGCGCCCCAAACCACAGCTGCAAATTGCTCAGCCACAGCTGCAGCGGGATCAGCCACAGCTGCAGCTAGTTTGCAAGGGCCGAGTCTGGGGACATGCACATCCTCTGTGACTGGGGCCCTGGGTCCTGTTCAAGGGCACCAGGACAGGGCTGCAGCAGCAACAGCCCTGACAGATGCAGTGACAGCTGCTTCTAGTGTCGTGTCTGGCTTGACTCAACTTGCTGCCAGAGCGCCTAGTCAAGCGCAGCGGGCGACAGCAGACATGCGCTTAGCAGATGCATCCATAGCTCCATCAAGCGTTGTCTCTGATCTAACAGATTTGCACAACAGCATTTGACGCTTCTTGTTGTTCCTACCTGAGTTTGGACTGAGCTACAAGGTTTTCTCGTCGAGAGCTTTGCTTGCAGCCAGCAAGGGACTGTGCCTGTGATAATTTTATAGTGTGGCTTGGTATTGTCACCACCTTATGTGCTCAGAGTTTGAACATATTATATGTGCGTTGTTTGAGGTCATGGACTTGTAGATTGTCCCCATGGTGCCATGCATATGCCTGACTGCACTTGCACAGGGATACATGACACGATCCTGATGTTGCAGCAGGATAATCATCAAACCGCGAGTAAAACCCTGTAATACTACTTCCACAAATGTGTGCAACACATGGTTAGCATGGAGAAATGTCTGCACACAGGCAAGTGGCTTCTTGTCACTAAAAAGGGGTTATATCCTATATAGCTTGATGCCCACTTTTGTTACAGCAACACAAGCTAGCTGATCTGCCATGCATTATGTGACATGTGCATGCACCCATGCGCCCTGTATGGGATTGAATGCTCTCAACCTGTGCATGCAGGACTCATCTGAAATGACATGTCAATAACATGTTTTGAATTTCATTATTCATCCAAGCAACAAAATTAGTTCATGCCATCTGCTCCCATTTTTGCAGTCTCCACAAGATTTCACGCCAATCAAGCTTTTGAACGCATTGCTTGCAAGCACTTCCGCTGCTGTTGCTTTATTGCAGGATGCAAGACTATGCAAGTGATACCACTGGTAGATGCTACAGCAGTCGCATGACCAGCAGATTGAGTTCAACTGACTCTGAGTCAGCAATGATGATTGAGTAGGGCTGCAGCTGTCAGTATTTCCAGGCTGAACTTACCAAATCGCACATGCCAAACGCTGCAGAGCAAAAGTCATGCCGACAGCGGTCTGTTGTAATATGCACAGATGCATCAAGGGACATAGATTATGTAAACGTGGAGATTTTGCACCGAAACAACAATGCATTGCATACTCAGGCGTGGTCCCCGAGCTCCTGCTCACACACGATCCCTTTGCAATCGCGCTTCAGAGTTTACTTTAAACGTGGAGAGTGCATGCTCACCAAGGTGACCTGAGAGTCGATCAATGGTGCACTACTGCAACTGTGATGGCAATGAGCAGCTGAAATGAGCTGCTTGGTAGCTTTTATCATTTGATGTGGGTCTTGCTGCAAGTCAGTTGTGAACAATGCTGTATCAGCTGCTACAGCAGCTCCTCCGTCATCACGTGCTGATGGTGATCTGATCTCACTTTCAGGGACGCCTGTGTTATGCCTGGCGCATTCAATTTTCTGACAATCGATGCAAATGACGCTGGACCCTCAAGCCAAACGTATACTGGAAGCGATTGGGAAAAACCCGGCACCGAAGTCACTGAACCTTCCCTTTCAACAGATTCGTGCTGCGGCAGCAGACGCTTCTAGGTGTGCACCGCTGTGTGCATTCTGCTTCACATCGGTGCTCGAGCGTATGTACGACCCACTGTTGTCGATTCGCCACGCAGGCCCAAAATTGTGCCTGAAGTGGCACAAGTCAAAGACATCGACTTCCCAGGCGTAACAGGGCCGTTGCGAGTCAGAGTGTACAACCCAAACCCCCAAGCTTCGTCTCCACAGCCTGCACTGATCTATATCCATGGTGGCGGGTGGTGCCTGGACAGCATCGAGTCTCACGATTCAGTATGCAGAGGCCTTGCCACTCAGGCAGACCTTGTAGTCTTGTCCACAGACTACAGGTTAGCTCCTGAACACCCTTTCCCAGCCGGTCTTGAGGATTGTTATGCTGCCACACAGTGGGTCTGCAGCAATGCACAGCAGCTGAACCTAGATCCCACAAGAATAGCTCTGGGGGGTGACAGTGCAGGCGGAAACTTGACAGCTGCTGTGCTCTTGCTAGCCCATGAACGATACGGTGCATCTTTAGCCTTCCAGCTGCTGTTGTACCCTTGTGTCCACATGACGGCTCAGACTGAATCTAGGACCGCATTTGCTCGGGGCTATCTGCTTGATCCAGATTTGCTCGACTGGATCCTGGACAGCTATGGTGGCGGGCATGACTTAAGTGACCCTTTGTTGTCACCCCTGTTGGCAGAAGATTTGAGCTTCATGCCGCCTGCTCTGGTTGTGACAGCAGGGTATGACATTCTGCGAGATGAAGGCAAACAGTATGCTGACTCACTTCACCAACAAGGAGTGAAGTGTACCTACAAGTGCTATGAGGGTCTGATTCATGGGTTCATGAACCACATGTACATCTGGCCGCTAGACATGGCAGAGCAGGCCACTGCTTTTTGTGCCAAGCATTTGAAGGATGCTTTGCACAGCACCACCAGACATCCTTGACTCAAGACATTTGGTGTCATTATTGTAACTGCCTGATAACGGCTTCAAGTCAGCATATTGATACAACCAGCTGTGTTTTCATTATAACGTATATGTCTTCATTGCATTCCAGCCCACAATGATATGTCTTAGTCGTGTGTTTCCCCAGCCATTGTGGTATACATTGCAGAATATTGTGTGGCCGCAAACTACCCAGCTTGGCAATGTCCACACAGTCAATCCTAGCTGTTTATACACAATTGCGGCCTAGCATGTTTTGTTTGTATGTGTATGTTGCCCTTACTGTTGTATGTGGGTTTCCAATAGTACATCAGCAGAACTTAGTTGGTGGTTCAGAACCAGCCCCTAGCAAGGTAATGTCTTGCTTACTAGAGGGAAGTTGCACAAACTGTTCATGAGCGAGCATTATGTAAACCGTATTCAGTACTGACACTAGTGTCCAACATCAAGCTTAAGCAGCAGCACTACAGTTCAATTTTTGGCCTGGCATTGCAGCATCCTGTCATCATGATGGTGCACAGGGTTTGTAGTCTGCACCTGTTCAGGATCCTGTGTGGCATGCATCTACACAGACTGTACTGACTGTACTGAGTAAGGAATGACAAGGTATGCACACATGCACTTTTCATGCTCGAATTACTGCAGCGCCTACATCATGTGGGTGTCAACAAATTGACTGTGCATGCAACTTCCCACTACCATTTACTGCACGTTATTTCGCAGCTCTGGCATAATCTATCGTAAAACTATGCTCAGGAACCCCAAACAAAGCAGCATTCACTTTGGCTCCATCTGTACTACAGCATTTCACGGAACAATAAAGGACCAGCACCATGCGACATGAGTGCATCTTAAGGAGCATAATGTCAACCAGTTTGTCCGAGCATAGCAGCTGCCGCAGCGTGATTTAAAATTTGCCAATCGGTCTAATGGCTGCACAGCATGCCCTACAAGCTGCCAAGCTGCTTGCTGACAAGGTGCAGGGACTGGAATGCCAGCTGGGAATGCCCTGCAGGGGGGCTTAGCTGCATACTCTTCACAAGTTGCCTGGCAGCACTCAATCATCATATGGAATGCATTCACAAATTACTCTGAAGAGGGGGCTGTAGTCTGGATACACAGTAGCACACTCATGCAGAACTGATCCTGTCTATTTAGGACTTCTCACAGCCTAGTCTGAATAGTCATGCAAAATCGATCTTGTCTTTTTGGGACTCCTGACAGCCTAGTCTGAATACTCATGCTCAACAGACATGTCTACAACTGAGGTCTGGCCTTGCTCGCCAGGAGCAGCATTCAATCTATCTAGATTTCTAGGCCGCTTTTCTCCTGCACGCCCTTTGTAGGCGCCCCTGCCGCCGCCCCTACCCCTGCCCATCCCATATGACTCCTGCCCACCAATGATGGAAGCTGCACCTGCAGCTACACTCTTGTCGGTAACATCAAAAACTTTCATTTCTGTTTGGAGTGCTGCATCATAGGCTGGACACAATACAGCTTACTGACCACATGATCATATGAGCAGTCATGAGCAGAGTATAAAGCATAATGTCTGACGACCTGCCAATGGTCTCTGCTTGACAGCAGCTTCATGTGACATTCATTTGTTCAGAGTCAGCTTTTTGAAAAGGGAGGCCCATGATGTGATGTCAGACACAGAGCAGCTTTCATCACTTTGCGTAGGTACGCATACTAGTGGAAGCATCAAAAGCTGCAATGACTACCGTCGACACCAAAGGCAAGATGGGCTATGCAAGTGGAGTAATGAACTTTCACACAAGGGTAACCTGCATTTCCCCCAAACAGTTTTGCAGTTGGCAGGCTGAAAGGCAGACCTGCAGGTGAAGGCAGGATGTCCCCATTGAAGATTGCCTTCTCCCCCTTGGGCCCAACAGCAGCCTTGAAGGCCTTCTCATCAGCCCACTGGTCGAAGTGGAAGCTCCTGTTGGTGAGGGTGCGAAGCCATGTGGCATTGGTGCTGGCCTTGGCATCTGATGTTGCTATGTGGGGGTACATCAGCTCAGCCTGCACGGCAGCACCCATGCATCTTTCAGAGTGTGTAATGATAATAACAACAAAATAACAATAAACGATAAGAATAATAGTCATACTCATGCTTTCCAGCTCATGATGAGCTAGGCACATGCAGGTGTGTCAGAGTTTAGCGTTTCAAATATATCTCAAATAATCTATGGGCTTAGACCAACTTGCAAACAAAAGCTGTGAGACCTGAAGCAAGCGACAGCTCAGCTGTAGCAGCTTTGGTGTCAGACTCAGACTCGATTTTAGACCTACGGCTGGGCTGAGATCTTCAAAGGGAATGCCATGAGACATAGAGGCAGCCTGACAATTAGACTCTGCTGTGACTCAGACACAGTCAGATACAGTCAGATGCAGTCAGCATCATGTGACATGCACTGATTGGTACACTTCATCATCGGTCTTCCCCTACAGTCAGGTATGTCAATACAGTCTGAGCTCGGTGCATGAGATCCTATTTTGGCATTCAGAGTGACAGGACATGCGGTGCGGTGCCGTGCCGTGCCGTGCTGTGCTGTGCTGTGCTGTGCAGGGCTGTGCTGGGCTGGGCTGTGCTGTGCTGTGCTGTGCTGTGCTGTGCTGTGCTGTGCTGTGCTGTGCTGGGCTGGGCTGGGCTGGGCTGCGCTGCGCTGCGCTGTGCTGCGCTGCGCTTGGTGCTTTGAAGTGACATACATGCTGCATGACACCATCCTAGAAATGTTCGACAGGGATATGAATCTGTCGATTTATAAGATCTCAGAGTATAGGGGACTAAACAGAATAGACAGCATGCAGTTTACGTTAAGAGGTTGAGGCCACCTGTAGACAATGGTGTGAAGCGTTCAGAAAGCAGGTGGTGCAACCTCACCTTGAATTTGGCAACCCTCTCCTCAAATTGGCTCAGGGTGACATGCTCATGATCAGCTCCCCACCTGCAAGCACACAGTCACGGTCAGCATGGATGCAATCCTTTGGCATGGCGACATCTGTGCAAGCAAAAGCAGATACCACTTCAGTGTCTCAGGACACAGATGAAGAGCAGCACATCAATTGTATGCAATGTGCCCACCGACCCAGCTGTTTGAGTAGACAATACATCCAGATGTGAATTTTGGTGGCGTGGCGCGTAACTGTGAAACTTTGGCAACAAAACAGCTCTGTGAGCAGCATAAGGCAAGAATGGCAATATTGATGTAAACACTGGCATCACGCAAAAGAAGTGACCCTGCAGCAAGACTCTTTGCAATTTATGAGTCATGTCCAGAGCATGTGCCAATGCACCAGATGATATGCATGCTGACAAGCCCCAGATAATGATGTCACCATCAGCTAAGCAGCTGCTGCGTGTTCACTACAGCATGCTGCAATGCTGTGTATACATGTAGCACTGGCAACTGTGCATGGAATGTGCAGTGAGGATTACAACACATGTGAGGAAGTAACAAGACAAATGCAGTGTCAAGCCTGCCATATTCTGTCAGGGTTCCTGCTGGGGTCAAATACCATTTCCTTTGGACAATTGAGCACATTTGGAGCAGCCGCAACAACTGAGACACAGGGATGTGTGAAACAAACATAAGTTCACAGAACCAAGCTGCCGAGAAATAACATCTTCTTCGCTGCCAACTCCTCTGGGATGTGTTTCAGGCCTTGCTACATCAGGACAGGTGCCAGTGACAAAGCCTGATTCACACCATAGAAGGAAGGAACTGACTATTAATGCTGCTGCAATTGCGACTTCCTGCCTGCACGCTAGCTAGTAGCTGTTGCCTTGCAGGCGATCACTGCATGAGTGCCTGCAAGGCAAGCGCTTGTGCAGCAATTCCACCATTTTGTCTTGTTCTGCAGTTCCTGTATTTGCTTTGCAGTGCCCAGTGATGCACAGCCCCATTATATTCTGATCACATTCTGATCACCAATCCCCTGAGGCAGGCAGCATTGTAGCAGCAAACGTGCTTCAGTGCACCCCAAATGTTAATTCCTTGAAACAACTTCTGCTACCACAATGCTGCCTTCCGTACAAATTCTTCAGGGATTTGGAGATCAGAATCCAATGGGGCTGTGCAACACTGGGGACTACAAAGCAACAGCAGTCTTGGTGATGAGTCTCACAAAAGCTTGCAAGAGCGTGCAGCAGGCCCCCCTCAATTTGGGTGCCATACAACTGAAACAACTCCCCAATGTCAGGCATTTCTGACATTAGATTTCCACTGTGGGATGGGCATTTCTGTAAAACTCAGCATTATTTTGGGATTGAGAACAGCAAAGGGGATGCCACAAGCTGACCTATAAGACATGACTAGATCCACCCAACCATGCAGTGAGGGGTTGACAACTCAACATGGCGATCAATAACTGAATCTCAGAAGGCTATGACCAGAACAAGGGACCCCTAGTTCTTCCAAACATGCAATTGAGGCACATGACTGCCCTGCCATGATTACACAGCTCGCCTGAAAGCTGAGAGCACCAAGCATGCATGCAGCAGCAGCTGGCTCTGCTGTCCGTTTATTCATTTCGGTCACCATACAGCAACACCAACGCCCACACTTTGCTGTCTGCCTATTGTGTGTGACATGACGGTTCCTGGGCACTGAACACTGCTTGTCATAGCAAACTGTATGCCATTATAGTTTCTTAGAAATCAGCAACCAAGAAAATCTATCATGGTCAAGAACACCCCTGAAGAGCTTCAGATCACTATTCTATGTAGCAGTAATTCACTTGATCAAACAGTGGTCACAGACAATCAAGTGGCCACTCTTTGATGAAGTGACGTACTACTACACAGTGAAACGAGCTAGACCCCCTCAGGTGGTGGCAGTGACCCTAGCAGTTCTGAAGGCACCACACTACTACAGATGTTTGGCGCTTCCGAATAGGTACCAGGCTGTAGCATGAGTCTTGATGAAATGTAGCCCTTGTCGCCTGGCAGGTTGCTGCTAGGGTTCAGCACTAAGGCGCAGCCTGTCTCACATACTCAACAGACCCAAGAGCTTGCACTTCACACATTACAATAGCTAGGCTGCAGGCGCTGCACATTAGCACAACAGACATGAAACAAACACCAAGGATTTGGTCAAAGTAAAGCTTCATGTTTCAAGGGTGTGGATAACAAGATTGCTCGCTTGCATGTTGATCGCCAATGGCAGAAGTGTAGAACTCTCTGAATGCACCTTTGAAATGCCAGCACAGACCATACCCTGTGTTGCTGGCATCACAGCAGCACCTGTCCAGGGCCTACTTAGGCACAGCCCTATGTGCACTGTCATGCCAGGATGGGTGTTACTACCACAGGAGTTGAGAGACCTCTCACGTGTTGTCGTATGCATCGTAGTAGCACTTATCCAGAGAACGAACAGACCACTCACCCGTTGTTGCATGCATCATAGCAGCACTCATCCACAATCTGGTACACTGCCCACCTGCTGATGTATGCAACATAGTAGCACATGTCCAGAAAGTAGCCAACCACTTGCCTGTTGTTGTATGCATTGTAGTAGCACTCATCCACACATTAGCAAAGCACTTACCTATTGTTGTATGCATCATAGTAGCACTCATCCAGAAAGAGCCCAATGTCGGGGGCCATGGGGGTGGGTACACCCCTCTTGGGCTGCAGAGCAATCTGGATGCAGTTGGTTGGTGCATCGCCACGCATGATTGCCACTGCCATACCCACCATCTTCCTAATTTGATGCAGCATGAAAGACTGGCCGATGATCACAATTCGCACCCACTGTTGTCCCTGCAGCAGACTAACACCCACTGTCAAAGAAAGGAAAAGAAAGGAATGTATTACGGCTTTCAGCATTGCTTCATGAGAAGCCATGTATTATACCGGGCTGCGCAGGACCCGTTGTCATATGTTTTGATGATTGATGCAATGCCATGCATGAAAAGGACTGCTAAACCCATAGCCTCTCTGATTAATAGATCATTGTTCATAGCCACCTGCTCCTTTTATAGATAAAGCATTCCTGTTAGTGTAGTGCACTCTAAGTTCCGGAAATCATGCTTAACTGCATTAAGTTGTAGCTTCAGCAAACAAGCAATTTACCCCAATTTTCAAAAAATATAAACACACTGAAGATAATGTAAGAGTAACGGTTGTTTATGTGACTGTACATCTATGTAAGCACAAACAAACACAACTGACACAGCGATATGATTAGTACTAGCCAATTGCAACTTGACCACAGCATTCCTGCCAAAAGCAGCGCTGGTTGGCAATGCACGGGATCTACTGTCACCCATATGTCTCTGTCAGTGATTACCTGTATTTCAAACGTGCCAGCACACTGACAGCTCAGCATGTAGCGCTTGGCACTTGGATCTGTGGCTTCTAATTTCACAGTGAAGTTGTGGAAGTTGTGGGTGCCTTCGTACTGCCGCAGTATGGTAGTCAGCCTTCTTGTTGCAGCTTCATCAAAGACAAAGCTGCTGGGCGGGGGTTGGTCAGCATCTGGGACAGGGCTCAGGGCATCCCCAGGGGCAGAATCATCATGAGGGGTGGCCCCAGAAGCAGGAGTGGGATCACCAGGGGGGTGGCTACTGGAAGGGATGGCCTCAGGGACAGCTCCACTACCAATGGCAGGGCCAGTAGAGATGCCCTGAGCTAGGCCATTCTGAGAAGGCCCTGCTGCAAAGGAAGCTGAAGCAGAGGCTACACCATTTGAACTGGCCTCAACAGGGCTGTTCTGATCAGGCCCTGGTCCCTGGCCGGCCTCCATAGCAGCTTCTGTGGGGGTTGGCTGGGACGCATCAGCCTGCGCTATTGACGCTGCAGCTGATTGGGAATCTGGTGCTGATTCAGTGTTTGTCACAGCTTCAGCAGCAACTGCCGCTGCAGTTGCTTCAGCAATTGCATCGGCAGTGCTGGCTTGATGGGGTTGTCCCAGAGGGTCTGCAGGGTTAGAAGTTTCCCTAGGGGACACTGTTGGGGACTGTGTGTTTGCTGCCTCAGGCAGAACACCATCTGCCGCTGTAGGGTTTGCTGCTGATGGCAGAACCCCATTGGCCTCTGTAGGGTTTGCAGCAGACCTAAGCTCAGCCTCTTCTACACAGAGCCGACTGCGGCAAGCATCTGGATCAAAGGCCCATGCCGGTAACACGTACTCGTAACGCCGCTTGTCACAGTGCTTACGGGCGTCAAAGCCGGCTGTGGTTTTGGTGTAGCCCAGGACCTGGATCTGAGCAGGCAGGTGCTTGTTGATGTTCTCTATGACATCATAGTTGGTGTGGCCCACTACCATCTTCAAGGAAACAAGCTGACCCACTGCGCTGACACCCTTGTCTGTCCGTGCTGCCCGCATCCAGTTGATCTGTAAATCAGCTAGTTGTGTTGCATGTGACTGACATATTGAAACAGCTGCATGGGATGAGTAGAAGGAAGGTGATGTTCACAGGCAGAGACAGCGTGCACAAAGCATATAAGACTTGAGTTTTGCAGGCGTAAAGTAGAGTACAAGAAGCAGTCATACACAGAAATTATGTGCAAATTCTGCTGTGGCAAACACACTCATCAATTGGCCAAGCATGTCAGTTGTCCATGGAATCATCAACTGCCATGCATGCGAAGGAGGTGCGCACTATGAAAATGTACATACAGGTTGCAATATAGCAGTGTTAACTTTGCTGCAGAGCTCTTTCACCTTGGTAAAGCTCTCTGCATTTGCCTCAGAGATACCTCCAGCTTTACAAATGGCTTTCTCCAATTCCGCTTCTATGCTTGGGTACCCGGGGTTCCTCTGCATGCCCTGCAAACACATGGGTGATGCCTCAGACAGCCTCAGACAGACTTGTAGCGGCAGAAGCCGCTGTAATACAGTTGAAGGATTCACTTATTTTGATACAGTACTGCGAAGCTTGATCGCGATTAAGGCAGGAGCGCTCACGTGATAGCCTGCGCCGATGTATGCGACATACAGGGCCACTTTGCGTTTTTTCCCTCCGTCGTTTTGGCTGCCAGCAACTGCCGCTTTGGAAGGGGATACGATGTTGCCGCTCTCTGCCTGATTTGCGCTGTCTTCAACGGTCTGAACTTGCGGCGTTACGTCTTGCATTTCTCCCTTCGAGCTTCCTGTCACATCGCCGTCAGCACCTTTGTGTAGCTTAGCCGCAGGAGCAGCACCTTCGGCATCAGCCATTCTCTGAGGATGGGGATAGAGCCTTAACGGCCAATGCACATCGCCACCAGGAGCATGAGCACTTGCGACATAGACGATCGAGCTGTTAGCCCTGGTTTCAGAGCATGACTCATTGCGTGTTTGGTGTTGTTGCTGTGATCGATGTACCAGTCATTGGAAGATGCACACACAGAGTCAATCTGCTGTGCTGCACCAGCTCAGTACATAGATGTGTTGATACACATTGTTACGCCATCAGGTCCGTACTCAAATCTGTATCAAGCGGGTGCAAGTGTGCATAGACGTTGTTCCCTTGATAGATCGGGTTGTAGATAGACGTTCCGACATTGCACTGATCTGCAGAGGCCAGTAATATCTCTGGACAAGGGAGATATTGTAGTACAGCATGCAGCTATGCAAGGGTATGTTAGACTGTGCAATTCACTAGAATGCACTGAATAGCAGGAGGTTATCTTTACAGTCATGGTGAGTACAACTGCTGATTTGCAAGAGCTGAGAAAGACTTACAAGGTCTGTTGCTGACTCCTAGATCAAGGCTGACTAATTTGACGAGGGCAGGCATGATGCATGTAGAGCTGAGATTGGAGGTTCTGTTAGTGGTAGTACCTATATACCTAAGCAGAGTGAAAGCTGTCAAAATTGTTTGTCGAGACCCTTTGTACAACCCACCAAGGAAAAAACAGGTAGTTGCTTGTAGGCACAAAGCAGGCAGGCTCACGACCAGCGCGCTGAAGCTTCTATTGCTGTTCATTTGCAGTCGCCTAGGTCCTTGGTCTGTGCGTAAAAAGCGAAAAGCCATCGGCAACTTGACAGAAAGTTTGCGCTGCATAGGGGCAACCCCAAAGTGCCCAGGGCAAGTCCCAGCAGCAAGCAGTGGCTCATACATGTGTAAGTGCATTGCAGTGCACAGCTTTCATTCACACTCATGTGATCTGCATTTAGCACAGCTAGCAGTTCAAATGATGAGCATCAAGGCAGCATGAGTGACACCAAGGAGCAACCTAGTGTCACATGTGTGAGCTGCACATGCATTGCAAAAAGTGTGTAGAATGCTTGATACAGACCATTTGTACAGTGCTAAACGCTTTGTATGGTGTCTCAGCTGTGCAAGCCATGAGTGATTCTGCAATGTGATCCAGCAATGCAGGCTGCATAGCGTAATGTACAACACGTGAATGATCCACCAGGTGATGAGTCTGCTCAACCAGTGAACAGCTCAATGATCACGGCTACACAACTGTGGAGGAGTTGCGTGACCTGCACTTTAAGCCAGCCTGACTGCTGCTGCACATTCACAAGCGGACAATGCATAATCGTCTGTGCATTCCCCCTGCTGCTGTAGCTGTAGTACGTACTGATGTCAGTGCCAACACTTACACCCTAACACTGTGAAGCTTTCAGTAATGTTGCTTTGTGCCAGGCAGGGACTTCTGTGCAAAGTTCCTCAACAGCAGCTGTTGCTTCGGCATTGAAGACGTTCAGCAGAAGAACTACAAGAGCGCACCGCCAATGGTGTGAACATCGGAAATGCAACGACGCAGGTAGAAAGCTGTTCTGCTTCAGCCAGCAAGATCAGCTGCCGGTAAGTCTAACTGTATGCAAGGGTGGGCGTCTGCGGCCCGTGTTGAACGCCTTTTGGTTACACGACACAAAGGCTCTGCTTAATGCCGGCTGCCAGAACACGGCCAAAACACACAAGGCCTCATTGCGCAAGGTGAACCCATTGAACCCATTGAACCAATGAACCCAAAACCACTCGGAATATAAATGCAAATTGATCTGACCAGCAATAGGTCAGGATAAAGATCTTCTGCAGTACTTTGCACCGGTAGACAGAGCTACAGGAAAAGTTGCTGCTGCGCTACACCGTGTGCGATTGTCACAGCTAGTCGACATAATGTCCACCATGATGTCTCGATCACAGCTTGTTGCACAGCCTGCTTGCGCACCCAGCACCAGCCTTCGCAGCAGCAGCCTGCGAGGACAGCAGCTACATGTGTCCCAAAGGCTATCAAAGCAGACTGCCAGACGGGTAGTATCGGCAGCTGAGACAAAGGAGAAGCCAAAAGCACCTCAGAAGCAAGAACCAAAAGACTCAGGTCCTTTCAAGGCACCAGCTTTGGACCCATCAACACCTTCCCCAATCTTCGGTGGCAGCACTGGTGGCCTGCTTAGAAAGGCTCAGGTGAGCAGACATCGCCAAACTCGCCGCTCGTCAAAGCTCCCGTCTTACCAGCAGCTGTTTTTCAATCCCACCGCTGGCGTTCAGGTAGAGGAGTTCTACGTGATCACCTGGGACGCGAAAAAGGAGCAGATATTCGAGATGCCTACAGGTTCGTTACGCAGCTGCTACAGCGTCTGCAAGGGTCGGTGAGGGTGCGATACTGGTATGAAGCGTTCTGTGTCCTCCAGGTGGTGCCGCAATCATGCGTCAGGGCCCAAACCTTCTCAAGCTAGCGCGAAAGGAGCAGTGCCTAGCGTTGCTGGCTCAGTTGCGAAACAAATTCAAGACTGATGGCCAGATCCACAGAGTGTTCCCCAACGGCGAGGTGCAGTACTTGCATCCCAAGGACGGTGTATACCCAGAGAAGGTGAACAAGGGCCGAGAGGCTGTCGGTTCAGTGGACAGGAGGATTGGTGCCAACCCCAACCCTATCAATGTAAGCTCAGAACCCATTGGCTGATGTTGACAACCCAGTAATTCAGCAGCTGTTGCCTGGAAGTCACCGTTGCATTGTTTGCCTGCTGCCTGGATGTCACCAGCACATTGTTTTCTTGCTTGCTAGAACTAGGCTTTTTGATAGCCTGCTTGTTTTTACACTAAGAATTGTTGTTTGTGTGCATTATAAAGCGTCAGTGCTGCATGTATTGTACAGCAACATCTCCGATTGAAGTTAGCCTCCTGAGTCTTGCACACACACGCACCCTTACCTAATTTGGACTACTGCCTGCAGGTCAAGTTCACTGGATACAGAGGAACATACGATGTATGAGCTCAGCCTTCTGTCACCATCCCTGACAAAGGAAAGTTTTGACTTGGCAAACAGGCTGCCCTGCCTGCAACGCCAGCTGTATAACACTCATTTTGGGGTCAGCTCAATCATTGCTGTATGCAGTCCTTGACTGCCCTAGTCTATCAGACCAGTTTATCTGATTGTAGGTGTAGCAATTTGACCGCGCAACTGCGTCCACAGAGAAGAACAGCTTTGTATTCATTGTAACCATTACTAGCACTCATGACTGTTGCAGCACCTGCTGACGGCTTAGTCTCATGTTGCATTCTTGGCTGTGGCACTGTGAAGTGTCATAGTTGTCGATGGTGGCTTGTTGCATGCCCCATTACAAGCATGGCAGTGTGATTCTGCATGTTCTGCTGTACCTGCGGAGAGTTGACAAACACTGGCACCTGGCACACTACATAAATGTGCCCCGAGCTACCTGTACAGTCCTGGCGATTGTTGCAGTGTGTCTTTGCATGAGTCTGCCCTTCATTTAATTGGCATGGCATCCTCAAGGCAAAAATGCATCGGGACATGGTACAACTCTCTGTGCACTGGCGTACAAAAAACAGCTGTGCCTGCAGCTGAAAGCCGCAGTTGCTGTGCAATGTAACAGAGGCCACCTTGTCCAAGATTTGCCAGTAGCAACAACGGCAATGCTGATATTACCATGTTAGCAATAACGTGGTTGCCTGCATGACGTGTGCAATGATATAGCAGCTCATTTACACACAGAAGGCCATAGCCCAGAGTCCGCATAATTCAGGTGTCTGCGTACAAGAAGGCCCTGTTGCAAATCAGCAGCAGAGTTGTCAGTCTTGCTGAGACACACTTCACAATTATGTTGGCTCTGCAGCAGTTGTGCCAGCCGTTTGCCTGTTTCTGCGAGATGCCTCAAGAGCAGCCTTCTCTGCTTCAATCTCTGCCACCAGATCATCAACTTCCTTGTCTTCTAGGAAGCGCATGCGGGGGTGTTTGTCTACCACTTCCATGACAGCTACCTGTAATTGTCAGGCAACAACTTAGAAGGAGCAAAGTAAATCCAACAGAGCTAAACCTCAGCACCTGTGCTGCCTGACTGTCTTGACAGCCACACTGCAGTGTGCCACCACGACAGAAGATTCTAAGAGTAACAGCGCATGTTCAATGCACTGATGACATGCTTATATTCATTAGACTGCTTGCCATCAGTGTGTTGACAACACGCTGTTGCACTTAGGCTCTTTATTCACGGTGGCGCACTGAAGACAATGGTATATGCACTCCCACACGGGCGCAGGGGTGATGAGCCTGCTGTGCCTGTGAGGCAGGGACATTGGCAAATCTTTGTGGGGTAAGTGCGTCTGCATGTGTATGAAGCATGTGCTGCATGGATCAAACCCTGACAATCAAGTCGCCAATCACCATGCTGTTGTGACACAACTGCTATGCAAGCCAATTGACTGGCACGGGCCTCTGGGTCAATCCCAGATAGCAATACAGGCAGCTTACTCAGGCTGGATGCAAGCAGCAATCTTTGCAATACACATGAGTAGGTTCTGACAGCAGGACAGATGACATGATACATGTTTGCCAACAGTGTTGGGTTCTTGCACTTGAACCATAGCTGCACGAAGAAACCATTTCAGCAGGCTGTGAAGCTCTAACAAAGCTGTTGCTGACAGGCAGAGGAACAGGGGTTGTGCTACCTACCTCAATGTTTTTGCTGCCTGCCTCAACAGTTTCTGTGAGGGCCTTGATGGCCATCTTGACTGCCTCCATGCCGCTGAGCTCCTGGTAATGCTTCTCCAGGTATTCCCTCACCTGCAATAGTCCAGCATGCATTCTTTTCTCATACAGTAATTGCTCAAATCAATTCAATACTATCCTGCCAGGTGTCGTTTAATTCTGATCCAGGCCAACCATTCACTGTGATGCACCATGTTGCTGATGTGACAGGCATCAGATACATAATGCTTACACCGGCAAAATTAAAAGGGTGCAAAAAGACTTGAGCAGTCATGGCACGTGTCTTTCCCTAGGGTCAGGTATGTACAGTCCTAAGTATTTCCATGACAGTTTGCATGCAGCAAAAACAGACATGGCAAGGACTCTGCTGTATGAGCTGCAATCAGCGTCAGTGTGTGGGAATAGGGCCACAGTGGAGGTGATCATACTGGCTCCTGTTCCCATCACTATGCTGACTTTACAAATGCATGCAGGTACACACAAGCTCAACTGCATACAGCCCGCCCATGTGCTGACTGGCATATATCTGAGTGCATGTTGCATATTGCTGTCAGGAAATAGCGTGGTCATGACCACTCACATCAGTGTGGACAGACCAGCTTGCCAGGACACGGTTGTATTGCAGTCAAAACCAGCAGCAGCTTACCGTTTTTGAATTCCTGCCAATAGCATTGGCTTTCCACGCTGAGAAGGTGCCAGCAGGGTCAGTCTGATATAGGGCTGCCTTGCCGAGGGGGTCAAAGCCAGCTATGAGAGTGGAGATGCCAAATGGTCTGACACCACCACTCTGTGTGTACTTCTGCTGGACTCCAGCTATGTACTTGGTGATGTACTCTACTGACGCTTGCTCATCCAGTGTGAGTCTGTAGCTTTGTGCTTCTACTCGTGCCTTGTTAACCAGGACACGTGCGTCTGCTGTCAGTCCAGAAAATGCTAGGCAGATGTGATCATCAATTGCTACCATCTTGCGCACTGTTCTGTTGTCAGCAAGCTTTGCTGCTGCTTTCCTTTCAGCACCTGCAGGTTGTGTGACTTGGTGAACTACAAGACAGTGCAAAAATGAGCAGGGGTGCGCTGACAAGTATGGTCTGCGTACCCAAGACAATGATGTCTGATCCTCGGACGCCTACAGCCAATGCTCCTTTCCGAACAGCTTCTTGCGCATATTCAACCTGAAACCTGAATAGCAAAGCCTTCGTGACGACACTGTCTGCACCGGGAGAACCTGACAACTTGCCAGCTGACTCACACAGGACTTACAAGTGACCATCTGGGGAGAATACAGTGATAGCTCTATCGTATCTGGAGCCCATTGGGCCGGAAGCGAAAGCACCAGATCAATCGATCTCTCGATCTGCGTGGAGTCGAATACGATCCTAGGCACACTCAAGCCAAGCGGTCTGATCAAGAAGCAAAAACGGCCCTGATTGTAATGAATGCTTTTGCGCAGACAAAGACCGAGTTAGGTGTGACACATTGCCACAGCATGTCTTCAGACATCACAGCGGCAGAAGAAGACGACCGCTAGCATGCATGTAGGAGGGTGTTTAAACGGAGTTATCTGTCAAGCTTGATTGCTTTCTGCATTTACCGACGATGACAGAAGTGACTAGCTGGATGCATCGCATGAAATGCGCAGAGATGTGTACGACCAACTTGTTCAAGTGCTGTGTGTGCCCACCTGCGCCTGGCCTCACTTCAAGTTGGTTGCTAAGAGGTTCAAGTGAGTCAGTTAATAGCTGAGCGCGTGCCTGGCGCCTCGACCTGCAACCCAAGTATGAATGGCTTTGCAGAGTGCCTGTTGACAGCGTCATCAGCATCTACATGCAAGAAGCTCAGCTGCATGTCAAGCGGACACATCACCTATTAAAAGCTGCAGCTTCGAAATACGCCGGCAGGTCAGCCTTGTGCCAGGCTGATTAGTAAAGTGCTTGTTCACACTGCAAAGCTCGGAAGTACCTGCAGGTACCAAAATGGGGCCCAGCTGCTGGATCTGTGTGCAGAAGCGGACATGTTTCCCTGCATGTTTCTGCGCAGGCTACTTGAGCAAGTTCCCTGGACTTGCAACAAAAATGTGCGTCAAACCAACATTGCCACTTTAGCAACGGCTACTATAGCCGTCCTCCCTCTGCATCTGTGCTTTCTGACTTGCTGCACCATTGCGAGGTTGCTGTGTGCACAGGATCATGCCTGTGCCCACATCTCTTTGCCATTCCCATTTCCAGATGCCACCTTTTCTTCCATGTTTTCCACGTATTGACAGTGCAGTGTTGACAATTGAGTGTGCTTGCTTACAGGCAGTTACCAAGATCATGAGAGATCCCACAGTCGTCAAGGATCTGGTCCGTCTGAATGGCATCAACAGCGAGACCGCACAGAAGATGTTGCAGGATCTGCAAGGAGATGTGCAGCAATGTGTTGACTGTGATCAAGTATACTCCCCTCAGGCTGATGCCAAGCGCTTGCAACTGGGTGAGCCTTCACATGCATTGGCTATGGCATACGCCCCTGCTCATCGTCTGTTCCAAAGGATGTCATATCGGGCAGCTACCTGGGACTTTTTGTTGGTATATGGTTTGTTGATGTCACTTTCATCTTCATATCGCACTGTGTGTCAAATCAATAAAGGATTGGGTGAACAAAGGAGTAAGGGATTGAATGAATGTACAGATGAACCTGAGCAGCTCCTTGTATGAGCTTCTGTTTGGGAGTTTATGGTCATGGCCCTTGCTAATCCTGCTGCAGCTTTCATCAATCCTCCCACTCAAATCAGCCCTGATCATCTGCTGCTGGCTCACTTAAAGTGATTTTGCACAAACTGAACCACCTCAGGCATGGCCAGATACCTACTTCAAAAGCTGGTTCAAAAGCTGGTACAAGTCCTACAAGGCACAGGTGTCCGCAGTTGACACTAATGCCAAATTTACAGTTCATGCAACTCTGCAGGCATCCAGTATGAGCAGAAGTTGAACAAGATGCTGGCTGATGCCGGCATTGCCTTCTGGACAGAAGAGCACCTGAGGGACAAGGGCTTCTTCAAAACGCCTGATGCAAAGCTGCAGGTAATCTGCATATCCCAAAACTAGATGTTACAGTATGATTACGGTTGTATGTATACTAGGATCATGTGTGAAGTGCTGAGCCTGTGCATCGCCCAATGCACAGCAGTTGTCATATTGATGGTTTCTGTCTTACAACAAGGAAGTTGCCTGAATTGTTGAATGAACAGTACTCCTCAATTTGTTATGCCTGACTCATAGTGTATTGCCAGCCGACAGTCAGTACAATCATCAGGGACTACATGCATGGTCTGCAAAATGTATACTGAATCTGCTGTGACTGCTCATATGCCACAGACGGTGTATTGCTGGTGGGAGAGCCATGAAAGTCATTGTCATATAAAGTAGTGATCCTCAAGGTTTACATAGAGTGAATTTGTGTTTTATTCTGGCAGGTGCCCATTGCTGTCAAGGGGCGCATTGTGAACTGGATAGACAGCAAAGCCACCTTTGGAGACACCAAATCGCACTTGTGAGTTTTGCTCAATGCTGAGCATTTGTGTCTATGGCTGCTGCCTTATGTGCTGTTTTGCTGCTGCGTCATGCTCAGTCTTTCACGCGGACGCAACACTGCACGCAAGCTGCCATCATAGCATTGTAAGTCTCTAACTTGCTGCAATCAAAACCTGCCTGGTTGCCTATTTGTGTCCTCTGCTTTGGCTGAGTAGATTGCGCAGGAAATTCACATTAGTTTACATATGAGATGTCTGCATTCTTCTCCACAATGTTTTTGATTCTCAATGGTACCCATGCTAGGACCATTAGGAGCAGCATGCTGCACATCTCATGCCTGCATGATGCAGCATTCAACATCAAACTTTGTCACTAATCAATATGCACACTCACCTGAATTCAGCCACTCAGGCATTGCCTGTCTGAAATCAGCACAATGCTATCAGCAAAACGCCATGCATTTGAGGCCAATCTTCACCAGCAGACTGCCCATTGCTGAGTGTTGGACTTGAATGCAGGGAATACAATCAGGAGCAGTTCTCCAAGTATGTCAACCGCTACGGCCCTGGCATGGTCATATACTGGTTTGGGTTCATGGATGATCTGCAAGGAGCAGATGCAGATCTTGTTCTGGTCGAAGACTTCCCATCAGTTGAAGACACAATACAACTACCCCAGTTGCCAATTCCACATGATATCATCAGTTGATCATGGCTGGCGTGCATGGCTTGCTGGAATCCTGAGTTGAAAGCCATGTGTCCTGCGCCTTGTTCCTTGTGGTGATACAAGTCGCCAGATAGGAATGTACACATGAGCAGACCTGTTATTATTGCAGTTGCAAGCTTTACATATGCAGACCGCGACAGTCAGCATTCAAATTGAATTGATGACTTGAAGTCTGCATGTTTCATACAGCAGCATTTTGCTGACCTTGTCTGTGAGTCAAGAGGTAGTAGTAGGGGGCGGTATCTTTATTCTCAGAATTTTTGGATTTTGCGAATGCCATTTCCCACCAAGGTAACTCGTGACCCAAACGCAGCAACTGTGCAAGTCTTGCAACTTGTCAGCAGTACTAGGCAGCGTGCAGAGCATGCTGTAAATTGCAGCATGAGCTCAGCAGCAGTCCCGTGCAATGCTGACAGGAGGGACATCGTGTCCATGCAATCAAACACAACCACCCATGATCATATGGATGCATGTGTTATGCATTGCCACCACAGTATGTACATGGTGACATGTCATCAGATGTATCAGTTACATCACTTACGCTAAGCATTTTGATTAAATGCTTATGCAGTAAATAAGCCACATATTATTTACCAAGACTCGAATGCAGGCAAATGGTCACACAACGCCCTATTCAGTCATGGCTCAATAAGCAAAATCCTTGTTCCTAAGCTTCTACTCCAACTGCCTTGCTGAACATGTGCTCGGATGCGAGCTTAGACCTCTGCTGGGGCACTGTCTGAGGGCGGATTTGGTTTCAAATGCTAACCATGCTGCTGCACAAACACAGCAGCTGAGTGTGCAGAAACTTCAAGCACGTTATTGCCGCATGCTTTGCACCCGCTGTAGTAGCTCTGCTCCTGTTGCAAGAGATGTAGCTGAAGTGGCACATCACCTGCACACACATGTATCTTCATGAAACTGTGTCTAGAGAGCTTTGGCACGGCACATGTACCGTTTATCCTATGCATCAGCTTTGTGTAACTAAGGATTCTGAATGCCCTGCATGCATTTCTGAGCACCTTGGCATTCAGCTAAAATGCTCTGTTGAACAGCTGGTACATGATGGAGATACGTCACCAAGGCACGAACAACAGTTGTGAGGCTAACCTGCAGGAGCCTCAAAGGCAACCTTGTGAGGATTTGAGTTGAGCAGAACCCAGATGTGACTGTACTGTGGATCATACACCTCCTGTGTGCTGCCAGGCTGGCCTGCACTGCTGAGTTGCATCACAATCAGACCGGCCTCCTGCAGCACACTGACATGCTGAAAGACTAGCGTGTACCATGTCAGACAACCATTGCAGCCTTAGTAAAAACATCAGTTAGAATGGTGGGGCCACGCATGCGGCACACATGAGATTGTGCACTTGCAGTGTGCAGCCAAAGCCGCCAGCAATGACACAAGCACTGCAAATGCTTCAATGCAACTTGAGGCCGATTGCCTTTGTCCAACTCAGAAGCTTCAGATGTACGCACTTACCTGGTTGGGGCCGGTGTTGTGGAAGTGTAACTGAGACCTGATGGCTTCAGCAGATGGCAGCCGGAACAAGGGAGAAGAGTAACGCAGCCTCAGCAGCACCAGAAACTGCTCCCTGCAGCCAAACACCAGCTTCACAAACAGCGCATCAACACTGGTCACCTGACTAACATAACACTTGACATCGACATCATTATCATCATCAAGACTTCAGCTCAAGCATACACTACTGCCATGATGAGCAGCAACAAGTCAGTCACAAGACCTGCTCCCATGGTCTTGCAATCAGCACAAGCAGTCTAATGCTTAGTACTGATGTTTTTGACCAGGCTACTGACAACCCTGGCACATCTGTACAACCTAGTCGGTTACCAGGTTACTGACAACCCTGGCACATCTGCAAAACCTAGTCAGTCATAACTAATTAGCTGGAGATGCAACATCCTTCTCCTCCTCTAGTGTTGCCAGAGCAGTGGCATCACACTTCAGGCTGTGGCATGCCTGCATAGCTTGATGAGGTCAGTGGAGGGCTGCAGCTCTGAAACCAGTCTGGCCTTGTGCAGGGGCCAGGCAGCGCTGTTTTTGCTGCCGGGCGCCAGGCCCACCCCAAAGTTGTTGCTCTTGCAGCTCCAGTCCACCTTGTTGTACCAGTCACCTACAACATGCACTACTCATTCTATACAGCAGATTCTGGTCTCCATTTTATCTCTACTGTTGCTGTTGCTGCTGCTGCTGCTGCTGCTGCTGCTGCTGCTGCTGAATCATTCATCTGCACCTTGCATGTGCTGGAGTGCAGCAAAGCAAGACTGTGTATGGCAAGAATGTGGTGCAGAAGGCATAGTGAGCAGCATGGGAACATTGCAACTGCCAAATCACATATTACAGCCTGAGGTCTGGTTCTGCAAGATGAAGATGGGTTTGAGCTGTCAGGCCCTACTCAGCTGCCCCTGCTCAGCTGCCCCTACTCAACTGCCAGGCCCTACTCAACTGCCCCTACTCAGCTGCCCCTACTCAGCTGCCAGGCCCTACTCAACTGCCCCTACTCAGCTGCCCCTACTCAACTGCCCTGCCCCTACTCAACTGCCCTGGCCCTACTCGGCTATCAGGCATACCTACTTAGCTGCCAGGCATACCTACTCAGAGACCGCTGTTCACATGGACCAAGCATGATGGGCTGCATGAAAGATGCACAGTGAGGAGTACCTGAGTTGTATGAGTCCCTGTCCAAGCTCTTGGATCTCAAGATGTCACTTCCAGCATGAAAGAATGCCACACCCTGCAATCACTGAATCAACACTAATGAGCATCATGCATGCTCATGTGCGTATGATGTGTTCACTCTTGTCTGCCGCTCACAGATGGACATAGTGACAGACAGATCGACAAGCAGGTAGACAGGCAGGCAGGCAGGCAATCAGACAGACAGGAAGGTTGGCAGGCAGAAAAGCAAGCAAACGCACTGTCAGGCAGACAGATGGACAAACAGCCGGACAGACAGACAGACAGCCAGACAGACAGACAGACAGACAGACAGGCAGGCAGACACACAGACGTACAATCAGACAGACAGACATACAGACAGACAGGTTGTTATGCAGAAAAGCAAGCAAACGCACTGTCAGGCAGACGGATGGACAAACAGCCGGACAGTCGGACAGCCGGACAGACAGACAGACAGACAGACAGACAGGCAGGCAGGCAGGCAGGCAGGCAGACAGGCATACAATCAGACAGACAGACACACAGACAGACATGTTGTTATGCAGAAAAGCAAGCAAACGCACAGTCAGGCAGACGGATGGAACAGCAGATGGACGTGAAACAGACAGACAGGAAAGAGAGACAAGCACATAGACTGGACAGACAAACAAGGAAGGCAGAGAGGTGATGCCTGGGAGAGGGCCACAGTGGCCAGCGCTAGCATGTTCATGCGACACCTGTCCTCTATAGATGTGCCATCTCTCGCCTTCATGATCACCTGCAACAAACATGACACAGCCAGTCAGCAGGCAGCATGTGGGCTTCAGCAGATAAGCAGTGCAGCCTCCGAGTATGGCAAGGGATACACCCCCAGTATAGTGATAGGGTGCGGCCCTGGGGTAGTAAAAGGGTGCGGTTGCTGACATCATGGGGATTGCAGAGGCCGCAATATGCATCACAGACCTTCACACACGCAGTCCCCAAGTGCGGTACAAGTATGGCGTATGTGACACCTTGGAGCACAAATTACAGGCTCGTCAATTCTCATGCTGACAATGGCCAAACCCTTTTCCCATATCAGGAAGCTCCGGGCTGCCGCCTTAGGAGGCTCCCGTTATGATCGCTGAAAAGCGTAAACTTTTCTTTTCTTTTCCCATATCAGGATTGTACCCTTTGACTACATCAACTTCTGGCAGCAAAGCCACATCGCTGTATGACAGCTGTGTGACATGTGAAAGAGCTGAAGCTAGCAATTGCACAGTTACGGCGCTTCCTGCATTGAGACAGTTTTCAGCACAACAGCAAGCTTCCAATTTGTACACACATTCTCAGCAGCTCTGACTTTGAGAAAAAACTTCCAAGAAAGAAAAGAACATGACATCAGACACTTCAAGGTCCAGACGACAAAATTTTCCTCTTCAAGACCATGGAGTGTCTTGATTTCATGTTCTGCTGGCGTCAAGTTGGTCAAGGCCTCATCAAAGGCTGTGATGTGCCTACAACATGCACAGGTTGTTGCATAACCTAGGCATTTGCAGTGTACATTGACATTAGATTGCATGTGAATGGAGGCGTGCAACAGTTCTCACATGCAATCTAATGTCAATGTACACTGCAAATGCTTGGGATATGCATATGCAACAACCTATGCAAGAAGCACGCACATCAGATGTGGCCATGCTGTGCGCTTGTTGAAGGACTAGTCACTGCAACCATTGTTAACATTGACAGTACTGGTGGAAGCTGCGGCCGTACAATGGTAGTGATGCTATGTCAGAGGCAATAAGGTGTTGTACGGTAGCAGCTGTGCATAGGGCACAAGCTACACAGACGCCACCTTGGTGCGCCTGTCAGAAGCATACATGGCCCCTTATGTTGCCTTCCCCAGGGGCGGAACATGGGGGGTCATGTATGCAGCTGGCAGGCACGCTCCGATCAAGCTTGCAAATCCAATGTCGGTGAAGTTGTAGATGACCAGGATCAAGATTTGGTCTGGCCATGTGCCTCTAGACAAGCTGCTGACTGCTTATTGAAAAACAGGTGATGGATCTCACTTTGTGATTGGTGTCCTCTGCTGTGCTGCAGCAACACATTATTTCAAACCTCTCTGTTGATCAGCCTGAGGTTCAACCTGTGCCTCCAGTTTGAACCTCAGCACCTTCATGCAAATGGGCGGAGAGCTCTTTTTAATCCCAAAGCGTCTGTTTTGATGTAGAAACGCCCATTCCACAATGAAAATCCAAACTCAGAAACGCCTGGGGACAGTTAAGACGCGTTTCTATATTATAGAGATGTACATCTCATGTAAAACTGTTTTAGGTCTGCAGCAACAAATGGCTATGGTGTGGCATGGTGCCGACTTCTTCACCTTGTAGCAGACTTCTGAGAAGGCATTGGAGATACAGAGCTGCTCTATGTTCAGATTTTTGAGGCTGACTGGCCCATGGGGCAAGGTTAGCTGCAGTCAGCATGGAAGAATTGATCATTGAGCAGCTCTGTTTCTCCAACGGTGGCTTGCAACAAGGTCAAGAAGTCAGCACCATGCTGCATCACTCAAAAGACTGCTGCATGGTTGATGATGCCATCCAGCCCGCAGCAGCATGCTCTCATAGGGTTGGTGGCTTTTGCAAGACTTGTGATCATCAGCGCCCTAAGGAGGCAGAAGAAGAAGAAGAAGAAGCAGCAGCAGCAGCAGCTGCACTGTGTTGCTCAAACAACTCTGAAACAAACAACTCTGCAAGAAGCACTGCAGTGTGTTGCTCAAACAAGCAAATGCAATCCAGCGAGTGCAGGATGACTGTGACTCCGGTCAGTTCATGTAGTGTTTGCACTGCAAGCAGAGCAGGAACTCACTCACCCAGCAAGAGTCAAGAGCCCTGGGCTGCACAGACACTTGCAGGCAATGCAGGCTCCTGCCTGGCTTGTGCATGACAGTTGCAATGTTAACAGTTTGTGCATGCAGTGCTGACTGTCCTGGAGTGATGCAGCACCGCTTGCGCCAACCCAAAGAAATGCCTCAGCTTTTGGCATTGTACTTTTTGCAGCAGGTCAAAAGTAGAAACCATCTTTTGTACTGGCACAAACGTCACAGAAGGACATCAAATGCTGTTTGCTGCATGCAGAGTTGCAGGTCTGTCGTCAGACTGCTGCTGATCTGAGGTTTCTTTTGAAACACTGTTCTCAGATCGTGGAATATCAGGTGTTGCATGCTGCTTTCACCTTGCGTATTAAAACAGTAGCATTACAGCAAAATTGACAAACAGAGCTTGACACCAGTATTGGCTTTCCAAGCCCTCAATTGCACTTTACTGTAGCGCTGCTGTTCTAATCTGTAAGGTGAAAGCAGCATGCAACAGCTGATGTTCCACTTTTGCTGCCAAGGTTCAAGCTGCATGCAGCAGATGCTGAGCACTCATCTCAGATTGCGCATGTCCATGGACTCCAGCTTGGTAAACAACGATAGCAGTGACAAGGTGGTAGCATTCTAAGCATCCCTGTGTCTCAAAGCTGCTGAAAATCCCCATTCACCTTGCATCTCTGCTGCTATTGCACTCAGGTCATCTCTTGCATCCCAACACCTGCCTTCCCAAACTCAAATGTAGGAAGCTATGTTTGCAACCAAGAAACTGAACATCAGGCGCAGCGGCCCCAGTCCTGTGTTGACTTCATGTTGATCTAGACCTAGACGTGGCAATTGCCTAGGCTCAGCGCAGAAAGCAGTGGCTTGGCTATCTTCCAAGCACTATCTCACAATCCAAATGACAGCTTGCAGACCTGTCTTTAGGTCATCATCAGCGAGTCTGTCACAGAGGTGTGAAGAGCAGCTGGAGATACTGGAGAGGGCGGAGCCACACGCTCAACATGGCAAGCCCAGCTTGTGTGAAAATTGGTGATAACCAGGAAGACTTTATCTGGCCGTGTGTCCCTAACTAAGCTATTAGCTTTGTATATGAAATAGAGTGTGATTGGTGTCCTCTGCTGAACTGCAGCCACACGGGGCACCACAGCATACATTGAGGCAAACATCTCTGTTCATCAGCAGGACTTTTCACAGGTTCATTTTGTGCCTTCAGCGTGAACCTGGAAGTATCTCTGCTGCTGGGCAGAGAGCTCTGCTCAATTCCCCAATGTCTATTCCAGTTCAGAAACACCCATCCAATATAATCTCAGAAACGCCTGGGGACAGTAAAGACGTGTTCTGCATTGGGGAGATACTATAGGTCTGCAGCAGCTTGTGGCTGTGGTACAGCTTGGTGCCAACTACCTGACCTTGTTACAGACCACCAATGTAGAATCGAGCATTGAAGAGCTCTGATTCTTCAATGGTGACTTGCAACAAGGTCAAGCAGTGTACATCATGGTGCATCACTCTCAAGAAGTTGCTGCTGTACTGATAATTCTGTCCAGCCCGCACCAGCATAGTCTGACTGGACTGCTTTTCCAAGACTCGAGATCATTTGTGCCCTCAAGCACACACGTATATATACAAGGAGAAGCAGCAGCACTAGCACTGCTATTTTGTGGTTTTAGGGTGGTACCAGGTTTAGGGTTTTGCCCTCATGGCAGTCAGCACAGTTGAGCGCAAACCTCTCTGTTTGTCAGCAGAACCTTTGTGAGGTTCACGCTGTGTCTCAGGACGTTCCTGCTGGAAAGCAGAGAAATTCGCGGTCAACTATGCTGACTGCCATGATAGCAAAATCCTTTTCAATCTGGTACCTGTGTCTCAGATTGTTTCTGATGATGGGCAAGAGATTTGCAGCAACTTGTGGCTATGGTGCGGCAATGTGACTGCTCAACCTTGCTGCGCCACTGCTGAAGAATTGAGCATTGAGCAGCTCTATTTAAACTTCTCGAAATTTCTTGAATGGTGACGCAAACAAGGTCAAGAAGTCAGCAACGTGCTGCACCATTCTTTAGAGGTTGATGCTGGATTGATGACTCCGTCCAGCCCACAGCAGCACACTCTAGCTGAATTGACAGCTTTGCCAAGACTTGCAATCAATAGTGCCCTAAAGCGGAGTTCTCATTGGGCAGTCGGGGCTGGTCGGATTCTCCAAACCGGCCAGCCTTAATTGCCCAGGCAGAACTCAGTTCAAGTATAGGCAAAAAGAAGCAGCATCGGCACTGCAGTGTGTTGCCCAAACCAGTAATTGCAAAGCCAGTGAATGCGGGATGAGTGCAATTCTGGTCAGTGCATGTAGAGACTGCACTGTGAGCAGAGCAAGAACCAACGCAGCAAGCAAGAGTCAACAGCACAGGGGAGCACAGACACTTGCATGCAATGCAGGTTCCTGCCTGGTTGATGCATGACAGGCATCTTATGGACCATGACAACTCAACCTTTGTCTCCATTGGCATGTTGACATTATCTTGTTCAGTCAGCCTTTCAGTGCGTGGACCTGCTATGTTGTTCTGACTGACATCACGCACGGTTTGGTCAAAAGCTGACTGCTTATCTTCAGGATATGCGTGGCTTAGAATTGAACAGATCAAGCTGGCGTTCTGCTTGTTGACAAGTCTGTGTTGGATCTAGCCCTGATTACATACCCGCGCTTCAGGGGTGCCTTTGCATGTTGCCTATATATATAACTTCTTACATAACTTCTTGTGAGACCTCAGTGTCTAAGGTGGAAGTCACAAAGGACATTCCACTTGTCACTTTGACATCATTGGGGTCATTGTGGTTCAAATGGACGCATCAGTCATCTGAGACGGCCGAGTATCACTGCTATTGCCCCAACTTAAACCCCAATAGTCTGACTGTCTGTATGCGTGCCTACCTGACACAGTTTGGCCATCATCATGATGGCATCATCATGATCATCATGATGGCAGGTTGCATCTAAATCAGTCACACAACTTTAGGGCTCTAGGATCTTACCTGGTCAAACAAGGTTTGGCCGTCATGGCAGTCGGCATAGTTGACGGTCTCCCAGGGCTGCTTGGCGTACGCTGATGGCTGGGAGCTGTACAGGAACTGCCTGCCCGCCTTCACCTCACCCTGCACCATCATCACACATTGCGACAGATGTTCATGCACATACAGACGCAGCGACAGACAGACAGACATACAGACAGACGTGCAAGCGGGCAGGCAGGCAGGCAGGCAGGCAGGCAGACAGTCAGGCAAGAAGGCAGACAGGCAAACTAATAGACAGACAGAAAGACAGACAGTTGGATGAACAAACAGACATACAGACACTCAGACAGACACTTAGACAGGCATATGGACAGACCGACAGACAGACAGAAAAGCCTGTGGCCAGTTCAAAGACCCAACAGAGATCCATAGACACATATGCACAGGACTTGAGGACAGGGGATGACCTGGAAGCTGTGCATGTGGTAGTCTTGCAGGTTGGCGGCCATGGAGAGGCGCAGCTGATCAGTGTACTCCAGCAGCAGCTCCCTGCGCGCCTGCTCACTCATCCCCTCCTGCATGAACTGGTTGCTGGCTGTGCCCAAGCCTGCAGACAGCATGAGTAGGGGGGGTCTGATGGGAAATAGGGGAGTGGGGGGGTAGGAGCGCCAGCACCTCAGGAACAACAGGTGGGGTGATTGTGATCAGCGGAGTGACATGCCAAAGCCATGCAGTGATGCGCGTTGGCATATCATTCAGCTGCTGACAACTACCTCACCCATTGTTCCTGAGGTGCTGGCGCTACTAATCACAATCTAAATGAAAAGCCATGTTCACAGTGGAAGCATAGTGCAACGCATATGCTAGGTTTAGTGTAGGGCGTCAAGGCAGATACACCCCACAATGTTGTACCTGTGAGCCAGCCCTGGAAGAGGGGGGAGGCAAAGGGGCTGCCCTCCACCAGTGCATCCCTGAACCTGTCATTGAAGGAGCCCAGTCCTGTTCCACCCAGCTTCACCTGACTGCCATTCACCCCTCTCTGGTTGCTGGACACCTGCAACTCAGCAACTCAGAGTGAGTGAGTGAGTGAGTGAGTGAGTGAGTGAGTGAGTGAGTGAGTGAGTGAGTGAGTGAGTGAGTGAGTGAGTGAGTGAGTGAGTGAGTGAGTAAGTGAGCGAGCGAATGAGAGAGCAAGGAAGTGAGCCAGCACTGGTTTAAAAAGATTGTGCTTGCAATGATATGTGTAGCTCAGCAGCCTTAGCAAGACATGACTCAGCTAGTGCTTTGACTTGACAAGCAGTGCATCAAATGCATGCAATGCCTGATTTGCAGCCGTTCAAGTTTGATTCACTGCCAAGACAAATGTGCATAGGACTTTGCCTGATCAGTCAGGTAGGGCTTGAGGCAAGTGGTCAGGTAGGGTCGCAGCTAATTAGCAGGTTAGGGTTGCTGACCTCACCAAAGTCCCAAGCCTCTCCATAGATGTAGAGCCCCTTGCCGTCTACCCCATCTGCCTCTAGGGTCAGCGCTGCAAGGGCTGCCTGAATGTTCTTCATCGTGCTCAGCATCAGATGACCCATGATGTCAAATCTGAACCCATCTACCTGTCACATTCATTTCTGGCTCAGAATCTGGCAGTTGCTGACCAAAACAATTGTTTCGATAGCTTTTGCAGTTTATGCATGTACATCGACTTACATTCATCTATGCTCTCTTTTTTTCTTCTGTATTCCGCAGCTCGTACACACAATTCACACAATTTGCAGACCACATGGAACAGCTAGAAATGCTTTCACCTTGTAGTCTTTGGCCCAGTGCACAATGTCATCAATGACCAGCCTTTCACACATGGCGTGCTCTGAGGCTGTGTTGTTGCAGCAAGTGCTCATGCAGATGTCACCATTCTCCATTTGCCTGTAGTAATAGCCTGGCACCACCTTGTCCAACACAGAGTATTTGGTGTGCTGCCCTGCAGCAGCAGAAGAGCAACAGCAGTTGGTAGTAGCCAGGAAACCACTTTGTCCATAGCAAACTATCTGGTGTGCTGCCCTGCAGCAGAAGAAGAGCAACATAATGTAGTAACAGCCGGGCACCACCTTGTCCAGAACAGAGGATCTGACATGCTGCCTTGCAGCCAAAGAAAAGCAACAGAATTTGGTGCTAGCCAGGGACCACTTTGTCCAGAACAGAGCATCATGTGTGCTGCGAAGAGCAACAGAATTTGGTGATAGCCAGGGACCACCTTATCCAGAACAGAGCATCTGGTGTGCTGCCCTGCAGGCAAAGAAGAGCAAGTGATTGTACGGTGCAGCCAGTTAGCTGGGCCTACAAACAGATTTGGAAGTGTGTCATTTCAGTGTCATTCAAATGCTCCACGACATGCTTGAACAGCCATCTGCTCTGACTCCCAGCTGTTCAAGCGTGTGATGAAGCACTCGAATGACACTGAAGTGACACACTTACAAATCTGTATGCATGTGTCTCTGTAGGCCCATGCTGTGACATTCGATGGTGTTCTCATCATTGTCTATATGTGGCAACATGACTGGGGAGGCAATGACCCCAAACCCCAACTGAAGGAGGGGGGCACCCCGCCAAATGAGCGCTGGATGTTCCCATACCTCAAGAGTGGCTGTTGCTTCACAGCGTGGCGCTGGGTAGATATGTGTCACAAATAGCAGGGTGCAATTTGACTCTCGTCCAGCCTAGAGGTTTGCATCTTGCCAGAAAGAGAATTGACCACAACCCTGCTGCTGTTTACGATCAACTGCTTGATGCCACCCTAGGGGGCAGGCCTGTGACATGTTGGTTGTATTTCAGATGTGGCCAGATACCAATCACATGGGGTCATCAGTCACCTCACCTGCTGCAAAGGTATGGTTGTACACCACATCCAATACAACCTTCAACCCTAGCCCGTGAAGGCTCTGCACCATCTGCCGGAACTCCACAACCCTGGCAGAACCATCAGGGTCTGAGGCGTAACTCCCCTCGGGAGCCATGTAATGCACCGGGTCATACCCCCAGTTGAAACCATCTTCATCAGCAATGGCTAGGACTGCCGCCTGTTGCTCTTCACTGTCTATGGCATGCTTTGACAGATCCTCCTGCACACACAAAACCATATTGGGTCAGCTGCCAAATAAGGGTCAAAGCCCATCAAAATATGTCTAGATCTGCAATGGTTAGGACTCTGTTGGTACATGCATCCAAGCATTGGCCAAGACCACTGCAAAGCTTTCTGTGTGACTGGGACCTGCTGTTTCACAGCACAACAGAGCTCCTAGAACAAAAGATCCTTGAATGAAACAAGAACCCTGGGAGGCTGTATGCATAACAAGAGCTCCATCAAGCTGTGCATGTCACATAACACTACTCCCACGCTTGCTCAAGCTGCATACTTCTCCTGTCAAGTCTGATGCAGAACAGTATAAGTTTAGGTTTTAAGGTGTATGGTGAATGCTTCCAGCTGCGCAACTGACACACGTTCAGCCAAAGGGCTCCACTCAAAGCTGAAAGTCATGCTTGAGAGTGCATCCCAGCGGTTTGGTTACAGTTCATGGACAAATTGTGTCTCTAAGCCAGGATGCAGCTTGTCTGAGAGCCAGCATTTTAAGCAGTATGGCCATGCTGGAGTGGTGGGAGTTGGTGATGGTGACAAGGCAGTAGCTTGGCCTCAACACAACCTTCACTCACTCCGGTGTTTGGTCATGTGGCAAAGTGGCGCGTGGCATCTGAGATCTGAGCTCTTGAGGTGACAACCTGACAGGCAGCTGCATCAAGGGACCTCTGGCAGGCAGCTGCACGCAGCTTCTGAATGCATTGCTCACTGGTGTCAACATGTCACTCAACTGCTCTCAGCTACATGAGTGACCAGCTGAGGCCCGTGAGCAGTGCAGTTGAAAGCTGTGTGCAGCTGCCTTCAGGGGCAGAGGGGACTCGGGAGCAATGGATCAATGGGTCAAGTGTCAATCTGACAGGCAACTGAAAGCTATAAGATTGTTGGCAGGCTTCTTATAGGTCTTATCTTATAGCTCGCAGCTGCCTGCCAGGTTGGCACTTGACTCATTGCTCCTCAGGGGCTGGCGCCCCCCACCCCCCCCCTGCCCCCGGGCTTCCATCAGGACAAATGTCATAACAGTGTATGGTGTATTATGATACCTTGGTATCATTCGGCAGCTTGTTATACAGTTATCATAGCAACAAAACACATCTTCATTACTACCTTTATAGTTGTTACTCTAGAGGCTTGTTGATTAGGCCACACTAATTAGAATAAAAAGATTAAGATCATCACACAGCATCACCAGTGGCCATAATCCGATCTCATTACGACCACTGGTGTCAACATGTCATGATCTTAAATCTTTTTTTGTGGTCAGTGTGGCCTTTTTAGAAAATGTTAAGGTCTGGGTTGAGACAAGGCTGCAATCAAGCCTACAAAGGACACACCCCCACTCGGAAAGCACTTTCACATTGGTGTTGGGCCATGTGCAATGTAATGCACGTCTACATGTGCAATGTAATGCACGTCTACTGGGTAATAGAAACAAATTAGAGAGGACAGACTGTCATCTTAAGATATCTGTGACTTTGGTGGTCTCATCTGTCCCTGAAAGTCATGCCATTAATAAAGTGCACTGCACCTTGGCTGTACAACATGCTTCTGCCAAAGGCAAAGCAGTCAGCCAATGCATGCGCTTGCAGGGCTATATGTTCTGGATCCAAGTTCTGAGTTATACACAGATGCTATGCCGGCTCAAAATGTCCAGAACCTTCCCGAGCATCACGCATTGATGCTCATTTGGTCATGTCTTGTGCATTGACTGTGTGACCACTTCAAAGCTGAGAAGGACGTCATGGTGGTAAGGCAGTAGCCTTGCCTCAAAACTACCTTTGTCTGCTTGGAAGGGACTCATTTGCGTGCCGAAGAGGTGATTTCTGACCAAACATTGGCATAGTTTACCATGTATGAAGGACCCACAACACATGCATAGCAACTTATCAGAAAAGATGCACTTCATCTCAGCAGAAAGATAAAGTCAATGCCAATTAGAACTGCAGCTTCAATCGGGCTTTGATCGCAGCAAAAGCAACGATGTCAAGCAAATGTGAATGCCCATTCTGAACCCTAAACTCTGCACCCTGAACTGTCAATCTGCTCATACCCATTCATGCAAGAGACATTACAGCAGCAGCATGTTAGTCACCCAGGCCTGCACTACATATTGTTCCAAGACAAGACCTGAATCTAGCTAGATGCCTGCTTGCAGGCAGCAGATTTCAACTCTGCATCAAGCAAACATGTTGACCAAGATCTGTGCCAGCAGCCTGACATATTGATTGACATGACATCACATGACACACAGTGGCCAGAGCAAGTTTGACTCATCAAGCTGGACCCATGTTTCTAGTCATGGCCAGCATGATGGCTCAATGCAGAAGGATGCAATTCTGTGAGTCATAGCAAGGCTTGTTGAGGTCGTAGGACTGAGTTCTGCGGTGTTGCCTTGTGCAATGGCAGGAATGATGTCAGTCCTACAACTACACACTGCAACTCCGCACAACTCATCCACAGCATGTTGGAGCTAGAGACAGCAATTGATAAAACAGTGCAAACATCCGGAGGGACAGTGACAACTGCAAGTAGAGGGAATGAGCGCAGTGGATCTGCACAGGGATCTCCATCAAGCAAAGTTGCCGACCAAAGAACTCAGGCCTAAGCCATCAGTTTGAGTCAGGGCATCAAGGCTGTTTGGTCAGCCACATCCCATCAGAAACAGCTCATGGTGCTCACCAGATGTATGTGTGATTCACAGCTGACCAATCAACCTTGATTGGCAGCATGTTGTATTGCACTGCAGTAGTACCACCTCACGCTGAACAACCCAAGCTTGGTTGGCAGCTTGTTGTAGCGCACTGCAATTGCATCATGGCATACTGCACTGGAGGCACAACAGAAATGGCCATGGCAGCTCCAATTCCGGTGCACTGTCATTCCTTCCAGTTGCACTGCTGTGCCATCTCTACCAGAGGACTATATGACAGAGCAGACAAGTTGGAGGGACTGACAGCACCATGAAATGCAAGTAGAATCTTTGTGACAGCGCACTGGAGGGGTGTAGTGCACTGGCAGCAATGACAGCCCATTTGTGATGGAGGGACCGACAACACATAGGGGATTAGTACAATGACAGCATATTCAATTCGATGCAGCAGCTAGTACTCAGCGTGCTGATGTTACGTGAAGCTGAAACAGGCAGAATGTGCATGGACCATATAATCACGCAGCCAACATCCAGATTGCTAGTAAGCACCCGGTAAGCATTGTGCCTTCTTGCCATGCTCAAACGTCAGTGTGCAATATCCATGGCTGACCGCCGTGCTTTGCTACATGCTTGAGCCAGGAGCAGCAACTGCACAGTGACTAGCCATGGCCTTGCACTGCAGCTCCCATAAACATGTCTACTGTCTGCATACTCTAAAGGTCAGCAACCTAGCCTGATTACTTATGTGTTGTTACTTGCGCTGAGCTGAATTCTATTGCACCTGGTGGACAGGTACAAAACATCCAAAGTTGGCTGTCACATACCACTCACAGTTCCTTTCCTTGTGTTTGTAAGGAGTCCAGAAATCTGGAGCCTGGAGGCTAAAACAGTGTGTGGCTTGAAACTCAGGTGTATGAGTTTCAAGCTCTTACACCTGAGTCGGAAGCTACAAGCTGTTTTAGACCACCAGTGTCGGTGCTGTTGTATGGCAAGATTGGTAAGTCAAGTCTGGTTGACGTTTTTGGCATGCCAGAGAAAGGCCTGGATTCTGCTGTAGTACTGCCTTAGCATGCTAGCACTGTCAAAAGATGTTTGGCACAGGGTTCCTTGTACAGTGAGGCATTGAAATGGCTGAGCATTGGAGTTGTGGTGTGGGCCAGATAGCTTGTCTCACAAGAGAGAGGACTTTATAGCACAAACCACAAATTCAACACGCATATACTTTCCAGAATAGCATGTGTCATTCTAGACTGCATACTTGGCTCTGCTGACACCTGCTAAAGCACACAACCTCAGGATCCTGCAAAGTGCGTTCATAGATCTGTGAACTCACTTGACAGTATCCTGACGCTGTGTGCGTTAGCAAGTGTCAGCAGAGCCAAGTACGCAGTCCAGCCATGGCATATTTGCAGCAAAACCACCTCAATATCTCTGACATTACACACTTCTAGATTATGATTTGCACCAGGGGTTTGTGTACACATGTAAACAGTGTATTACCTTACACTTTACCTGCATTACGTCACAAGCACTGCAAGGCTACCTTGATAGTGGCTCCTGTTATGCTCACTGAAAAGCGTAACCTTTTCTTTTTCTTGGCTTACCTTGATAGTGGCTTGGTCTTGTGCCCGTTCAGGCACTGATCCGTAGTCATATGATGGCAGCAGGTGGACATGTGTCAGCCCAGCTGAGCGCAGAGTCCTGAGGTGAGCAACTCCATCTGAGTCTTGTAGGCTGAAGGCTTGGTACTTGCCACGCAGCTCTTCAGGCACCGTCTCATCACTCATGCTGCAGAACATGGTTTTCAAGTTTGCATTGGTCAAAGAAACAGCAGGTGTTATGTCTTGATGTGTGTCAACATGATGTAGTATAGTATTTCATGCTGTGCTGTGCTGTGCTGTGCTGTGCTGTGCTGTGCTGTGCTGTGCTGTGCTGTGCTGTGCTGTGCTGTGCTGAAAAGGGCAGCAGTACATTGCTAACAACCCTGCATGCAATATGATGATGGCATGCACAGACCATATGACTCATGACTAATGCATGCTTGTACCTGAAGTCTCGGATGTGTAGCTCATAGATGGAGATGTCAGTCCAAGGGGCAGCAGGGAGGGGTGTGTGCGAAGCCCAGCCCTCCGGCATTGTCATGTCATCATCAATCGAAACAATCTGCACACCATGCAGCTCTTAGGCATGACTATCAACAACAAGGTGACCGGTGGCTGGCAAGGACCTTGAAATGTACAATGTTGGCGCGTATGTTGACAAGCAGCTGAAGTTGAATATTGTGTGATGCTGCAGCACCGCCACTGCTGGTATTCAAACAGGACATTTCAAATCACAGCATGCAGGAACAGACATCAGGCTAGCAGTTACATCACAGGCTTACATCACTGGCATTGGGCTCACCTGAGTGTGGGTTCCATCTGCCGCCAGGCATAGGGAGTATGGGTCTGTGGTGGTCAGGGTTTCCACCTGCTGACTGTCTGGGCAGAAGACAGTGATGCGGTACTGGTAGTACTTCCCTCTCCACCTGGCTGGACCCTGCATTCAACAAACTACGTCATTGCTACAGTGCACAATCTGCCTAGCAGGGATGTCAACAAACATAATGACATCGAACACATGGTTTGCATTGATGTCTTGATGATGCCCCAGATTACTTGTATGGCCCATACATCTAATCAGATGCCTCATCAAAACATAAATGCAAACTACAAGTCCCAGTGGCGCATGTGGTAAAACTTTGAACGTCCAGCCGTTGCATGACAAAATTGCTGATGACTGCTTTGCCTGTCTGCTTCGCATTCCTGACTGCTGATTGTCAAGGTACCAACATAACTTGCTTCACGCATGAGCCGATGGAACAAGCTGTACAGTCTTTGCACTGCATGCTTCATGCGTGAACTGGACACCCTGGGCATGACCCCTGGGATTGAAGGCCAGAGTGTTCAGGCTGCCCATGAAGCATGCAATGCAGTGGTTGTACACCTTTGGCAACTGGCTCACAAATCAGGGGCAAACAGAAAGAAGGGCTGATATCATCTTATTAAATAAGATGGTGATGCTATCTAGCTGTCATCTTGGAAGATTAAACCTGCTGCAAAGTAAATTAGTTGGTTGCTGTTGTGGCAGTTCTGCCCAGCGTCCCAGGAGGCTGGATGCTAGGGAAGACCACCAAAAAAGCAACCAACACAGTAATGCTAGTACAGTACAGTACTACTAGTAGACTAAGGAGCCCAGGCAGCACAAGGCAACAGCTGTTGCAGCAACCTGCTAAAACCACAGACATTGAATGTCCAGCCACTGCACGCCAAGTTGCTTGGCACTTGTCACTGCTAATTTTGAGCGTACCAACAATACAACAAAGCAACTTCCATACTTATATTTACGGTTTAAACATAGCAAAAATCTTTTTCTGTTCTGTTTGCTATGTTGCCATTTCTATTCAGCATTGCAGGAAGCCTGTGGATCCAGCCTCCTGCAATGCTGGATAGAAAGGGCAACATAGCAAACAACACAGAAAACAAGGCGCCACGAGGTAACACCAACGAAGCACAACCAGGAGCCTTTGTTTTGCCAAGGGCTGGCAGTGAGCAGGGTAAGATTGAGAGACCCTTTGATTAGGTGTACAAAAGCTTGGACATTCAGTGTTCACTCAAATAATGACTAAAGGTCAGGTACGTACAGTCATCTTGAGTGGTGAATGAGAAAGGCGACCAGCACATCTCACTTTGCTCTACAACATCAAAACAGGCATTGATGACTGTATTGTCATGAGGTTACCCTGTGTGCCCGTATGGCCAATATGTGTTAATCTTGGGACCTTGAAAGATGATTGACAGCGCTTTCTTGCAGCTCACATTGCTGACACCATGCTTGGGCCTTCCAGATACAGCTGGTCTCTGATACTCAACGTTGTTTGCGCTGATGCATGGAGTATGGCTGCCAACTTTATCCCCACATCCGTTTGGCGTCAATGTGTAATTGCTGTATACGCCCAGTATGGTCCTTGCTCTGTCTCACGCATGTCAAATTCACACCATTTCATGCCGAACTTCTAACGTGCATCTAAATGTTGGTGTACTGATATGCAGGAAGCCATGCAACATCTTGAGCAGACGCACACACATGTGCTTAGGTTGCAGCCTGATTGTTCAAACGAGACTCAGTATTGATTTGTGGCATAACTGTTTCATGACCAGCATTGCTGACAGCAGATCAAGTTGCAAGCAGCACACATGTGCTGGTGATTCAGCATATGCACGCTTTCTGTCACTTGATCTGCTGTTCCTAGATGCTTTCAAGATGACTTCCAGTCAGCCAGCATGCAAGTGCTTCGAGTCAGCATTGCTGAAAGCAGATCAAGTTGCAGGCCCAGTGCATGTGCTGCTGGGAAAGCACACACACAGTCTCTGGCACTTGATTGCCGGCAGTTGGACAGTGTTGTCACATGATTGGCTGACGACAGGGTAAAGATTTCCATGCAGTAGTTTAACCCTGTTCTAGGTGGTGACCAGCACCATTTCAGACACACCCTCAACAGAAGGCGTATGCTGTTGTGTTTCAAATGTACCAGTCCTGTTACAACAACATGCTTCCTCTTCTGAATGTGACTGTGCACCTTCAAAGAGTCTTGACTTCTGCAAGCATGACGCAAGTTGAAAGTTTTGCATCTCAAAAGCAAACTGTCTGGGTTTGACGCCATGGTGTTGACTTGCAAAGCTGCTAACCGCGGTCAGCATAGCATGCATCCTTGCATTAAGTTCAAGCAATGATAGTCAAATCTTGACAACCATTGCTAGAAGAGCATGCACAGATACATGCTATGCCATCGACTTTGATTGTAAATCCTTTTGGGGCGTGCCAAAGCAGAAATATTCGACTCTAGGTGTTGAAAGTAGCATTGCTCATTGATTTAGTAATATATGCATACTAAAGACCAGGAGTATGAAAGAACACAGGAGAGGGTTTTGACTCTGCAAACCTGTGGCTGTGAAAACTCTGACAGTCAGTGCATTGTTGCACGCTGCAAAGTTGACAGTAATTCAACGCCATGACAGGGCTATATACGTCAAAAATTGAAAGGAGCTACATCACAATGGCGTACTGCACACAATCTCTAGACAGCAGACCTAATAACTGCATGCTGTTGTGCCCAGCTGCAGCTGAAAACTTTTTGGGGACATGCAGGAGACATGGTAGCCACAATCAACCAGAGCAAGGGCAGCTAGCCGTTTGGCACTGGACGCGTTACGTCTAGACCGTAGATCTACAGTCAGGCTGTCAATTGCTGTGTGGCTGGACGTCAGGAAAGTCACTTTTATACAAACACTTTGTTGTTCTTTCTGACAGCACTTCCTAGCAAGCCAGCTTCACCAACCAGAGCCAGTTGCACTAGCAAGCGCAAAGAGTGGTGCTGACTTGAGATGGCTTGACAGGCAGCATGATTAAGGGTTTCAAGTTTCCTAGACCCTAAACCCAGCCAGTTTGCCAGAAGCCCTGCAAAGTCAGAGCTGAGCCCTGACATATTGCAGGGCTTTTACGTCCCTCGGGCTCTAGTGTCACTGATCTTGCTATTTTCTGCCAGAGGATTGCCCACAAGTTTGCCAAAGAAAGCTTCAGCACAGGCAACTAGGTATGGCTGCAAGACGCTGTGTCAAGATGCTGTGTAGGTACTGGCTGTCATCAAGCTAGACTTGTGGTCAGCAAGACTCAAGACGCACAGGCTATAGCCAAGCATGTGCATCATAAGTCACTTTTATACAAACACTTTGTTGTTCTTTCTGACAGCACTTCCTAGCAAGCCAGCTTCACCAACCAGAGCCAGTTGCACTAGCAAGCGCAAAGAGTGGTGCTGACTTGAGATGGCTTGACAG